>Ga0197143_1000909_pt1 | contig 27304 bp, 25 predicted proteins | sample GBS70_MetaG_FD_148603 | JGI IMG/M metagenome (GOLD analysis project Ga0197143, IMG submission 148603) | Sediment microbial communities from Great Boiling Springs, Gerlach, Nevada, United States - GBS 70_MetaG | ecosystem: Environmental > Aquatic > Thermal springs > Hot (42-90C) > Sediment... | reverse complement strand
CAAACACACCTCTTGTCGAAAATGTGATGGCCCCTGCCACAAGCATAACCAAAACCTTTGACGCTTTCATCTTCGCGTTCATCAGCCCCTCCCCTACGGACACTTTACAGGTCCAACATGCATCACGGATATAACCCTTTTTTGGGAGTTCCGAAGGACATCATCAGGGCTTGCAACAACCTGATTTCCGTAGACACCGTCAGTCACAGAGAGGAACTTGTTGAAGCAAAACTCGCCAACAGCGTAACCGGGCAATCTGTGGGAGATACCAACAAAAGAAAGGGTGGTAGCCCAGTTGACCCCACCCAAATTTTGCAAATCCAGCCCAAAAGACCCACTTGCGCTTGTATCGAAAAATGCTGGGCTGATATCGAGCATCGTCACCCTGAAGTTGTTCGCAGATACAAAAGCGGAAAAACCTGAAGGATTGGTTGCGGCAAGCCCCATTGTCCCTTCACTTCCTGCCCTGGCGACGCCCTCTGCAACCGTTGCTATCCTGTAGGCCGATGCCCGTGCCAAGTTGTTCGTAACAGATTGCAGGGCAGTGAGGGATAGAGAGGTTAAAACCAGAATGACCAAAAGTGCAACGATTACAACCATCCCTGCCTCTAACGGATACTTTCCTTTTCCGGTGAACTCCCTTCCGCTCATTTTACATTCTTCACCAAGAAAGCCGGAACTCCAATCCTTTGGGCAAGACTAAGCGTCCTTGCAGCCCCGGTCAAGGTTGTGTCAGCATCATAAGAATAGATCGGGGCGTGAGGACCCTGTCTCGGGGTAAAGACCCATGATGGGTCCTCATCTGCTGTGCGAACTGTAAGCGCAACTGTCAAAAACCTCAAATCCTGAGGTCTAGAATCAGACGAGGGAGAGAGAGGTCCACTCCCCCCGTCTGTGATTACCTGTTCTGGAAGCTGGTAAAACACAAGTTGGGGGTCTTGTCTTGTAATGTCTTGGTCAAACACAAAATCGTAAAAAGAAAGGTCAACAACCCATTCCGCAACAATCACCCTCGTGCCAGCAACATAGTTCCTGTCTGGGTCAAGCTCTTCTCGCACCAAGTCAATCTTGTTGGAAACCCCATCACCATCCACAGGCGCCCCATCCCTAACGTCTGTTGCAAGCCTGTATCGAATATACCCAACTACATTTACCTCTAGCCCCTCCCCAAAACCCTGAATACCGCAGTAATCTGTGCCTGCCGAGACAGGAGGTGCGTCCACCAGTGTCACAGTCTTGTCCGAATAGTTTGCGCTTTGAATCCTGTGATAAGTTTCAAACTGGTCCTTGTTGACTATCCTCAACATCCTGTAAGGTTTGAATATGGCATTGAACTCCGCAGCATCTGCGGGTGGGTTTTGCAAGGTGACAACATTGCCTATGACGCTTTCCGTGTAGAAAGTTTGCTGACTTGCGTAAGCCCCAAATAAGGTGATTGAATATGGTTTGATATGCGCATTTCTTTCTGGTGCGTATGTGTCGCCTTGATGCTCCAGATATATGCCAATAATTCTGTTTGCTGGCTTTGGACAAACACTTGGGTCAGCCTCGGAGTTAGGTGTTGCAAGAAACCCTGCAAGGGAAATCGCTTTTTTCAACTCGTCCATCCCAAGCCTCAGTGTTTCGCTCGCCCTAACGACCTGTTGTTCCATGCGATATGATCTGCTCGATGTAGCGTAAACATAATAGATTGAAGCAAGAAGGATACCTGCGAGAGCGGTGGCGGCGAGGAGCTCAGTGAGGGTTATTCCTGCATCTTTGGGCCACATCCTTCTCGCCGCCTCCCCCTGTATTTTTTTCTTCAAAAAAGTCATAAGCTGCCTACCCTGAAACGAACACATTCTTCATCACCGTTGTAGAAAAGGTAACCGAATACACATTCGCAATGTCGTTTTCCATGCCATCTGGACAAGCCTGATACTGAACTGCCTGCGCCCCCTCCCGTGGCCACAAGACCCTCACATCCACCCGCATCAGCATGTATGGAAGTATCCATGAGAGGCGATAACGGACGCAGAAGCGCCTGGAGACAGTGTCAGGAAACTGTGTGAGCGCACCTCCATCGTATGCCTCATCCCGACCTAGAATGTTCACCATCCTAAAATCCGCATTCGTGTCGTAAGCGCGAAGCCAGCCAGATGTGGACCCCTGGCTGGGGTCAGGAATCTGGTTCAGATACTTGAACTTCGATTGGGTGAAAGACTGGGTAGTATCGTTTGTCCATTCCACTGCTTCCATCTTTATGGTTTCGATTAGGTGCCAAGCGAGATGGGTTGCCATAACCATCTCTCGGGAGGTGGTGTTTGCCCTTAAAATCCCGGACTGAAGATGCACCATGGCGAGAAAACCGATAACCGATATAGCCAGCCCCGCAAGTGTGTCAACTAAAGTAAAGCCCAATGACTCAAAAACTCGTTGTGAGGTCAAGAACTGCTTTTTCGTTACATTCCTTACATCAGCCATTATCTACCTCAACAGCCTAACAGCGCCGATATACGGCACAACTACAACAACCTCTGGACCAACAGGCTGGTTTCTCTCGAACCTTTGCAAGATAAACCTTGCGTCTCCTGCCCCGTAGCGAACATCCTCCGAAGGTATTGGTTGCTTTGTGTCGGTCCTTAGTACCCTCCCGTCAGGTTTTATGCATAGCGTTGCAACAGGTAAGTCTGCGGGAATGGTAGCCTTTAGCCTTATTCGCGGGAAGCTCGAACTCAAGTCCACCATACGCACATTTTTCAAGACATTCGGGTCATTAAAGTTGATGCACGCAGATGTAAGACCTTCATTCAAAGTAATAAAACCATTGGTGCTATCGTCTTGCCCGGCAAGTCTAGGAACAACCTGATAAGCCCTGTTTCTTTGCGCTGCCTGAACTTTCGCAAACTCAATTAAGTCAACGACTGCCTGACCAGCATCCACAGCCTGCTTTGCATCTATTGCCTTTATAGCCGACGGGATAGTGACAAGTACAAGGATCGACAGAATTGCTACCGTTATCATCAGCTCTACTAAGGTAAAACCGCGAACTCTCTTCGCCATTGGCGAATCCATGACAGAGACACCATTTGATAACGCAATATCTGTGCCAAACACGATTGAATCTCGCAAAGCAAAAAAGATGGCTTTGTTGGCGTTTTTCGCACTAAAGACGAAGGCGTGTGCGAGGGTATGCAAAGAGTTCACTCCAGTCTGCACAAAACTTCATACATGACCAAGATTGCCCACGCCGTTATTCGAAGCAAATAAACTAAAACTGGATTCCTAGGACAGCCCTCAGTGCGGTTGACCACCGGGAAGTCTTGCTTTGGTTGGACGGATTATCGGGTGGAAAGCTCGGAATCAGGTCGAAAGCGCCAAGCGGCCAGAGCACAGCCCACTCAATCCCCGCGGAGATAAAGTCCTTCTCTTCGTAAAATAGTTTTAGATTCATCTCGACCCCAAGGTTGGCATCATCTCCGGGGGTAGCTGTTTTTTCCACTGCCCTGGCGTACATTATAGAAAGTCTGCCTCCGAGCGCGTCCTTTTCCGAGTCGAACAGATCGTATTGGATCCACGGCTTGAAGTAGGTCGCATTAGTGACTGTTCCAATAACCCGCCTGAACAAAAGGTTGTCCACATGATAGTCAGGATTGAAATAGAATGAGGCAAGTCTATCGTTTCTTCTTCCAACAAAATTTGATCTATCGAGAAAGCCAAAGTATTCTGCGCTGTCGCCAGTAGCAAGCCCCATGTCAAAGCCAAAAGACAGATTCTTGAACTGGAATTCACTTTCAAATGCAAACCCAAAGCTTCTCAGTTCCATTGAAAATGCGGGATCTGAAGGAAGCACTCCACCCACGCGCCCAACGATGCCAGCTGCCTCCAACTCAAGCCTGAATTTCTTTCTTGCTTGGAAAAACCACTCGAACTTGACCCAAGCGTCTGAAGTCAGAACCCAAGCATTTCTTTTTATCAAACTTAAACTGTTATAGCCATTCTCGACATCCATGCTCGAAGGGTCGATTTCCCCAGCAATGTATCTCTTGTAATCTTCTTGCTCTATATCATATTTCTGTCTTCTCCACGCAAAATATATCCCATAATCCAGGCACGGCTTGTTCTTGACCCTTAGCCTCTGATACCTAGCCCTCTTTTCTGGTTCCGTCAAGGGCATGGAAAATGCATAAAATGTGATCTCCGTGACATCGTCCTTGTCAGTCAGATCATGAGGTTCGCCAAATGCGACTTTAGGACTTGCCGAACTCGGACCAGAGGCTACCCACCCATATGCAAGATTGAAATAGTAGCCAAATAGGCGAGCCATGATCGAAGCCCTATCCACATATGTGCCGAAGTTTGCGTCAATCCCTTCCCCGTCGTTTTCTACGATACCAAGCCCCCAATGCGTTGCCATCCTACCCGCAGAAAATCTCATAAATGGACCACTCTGACCTACTGGCGTGAATACATCCCAAATCACATAAGCCTGCTTTGCACGGATCGAATCCTTCAGGGCATTTACGCCCGAGGCTTCTGGCGCTTGAGACCGCGAAAAAAGCGCCATAGGCGCATCTGGTCTGTCAGGATAGTAGTCTGGCGTGCTACCAAGAATCAGATTGTCGAACACATCGATTTCGGCATGAATCGCGATAGATGGCGAAACATGAATCACAGGTCTATACCTAAACCTTATGTTTGCACCCGCAAGCCAGTCTTCCCCTTGTGGTCCAACTTCCTGTCTATTTGGTGAGACTGCATTCGCAATATTGTCAGTTAGAGGTGGCAAAAAGCCGGAAGTGACTATCAATGTGTTTGTGTTGGTGTCCCTATAGTGGGTGCCTAGATGAGCTCTATAGAAACCCTCTGTTCTTAGTCTGAAGTAGCCATGGTGCTCTATCCAAAATGCCGATCTTTTTGCTTTTTTTCTATCGCCTTCAAACTCGTCAAAGGCATCGCGCCCCGTATCTTTCAAGATCTCCTCAAGTGATGGAATCTCTTCTAGCTCCTCATGTTGGGCTTCGACTCCACTAGACTTCCCCTCTTCTGATGCGGATTCCATCCCTTGTTCACGGGGCGCAGGGACTGTTGTTTCGTTTGTGGAACTTTCTTGGTTCGGTTCTCGCTCCTCTCGGGGTTTACCAAGCCCACCGAAAGAGAGTGTAAGGCACATCAACATTGAGAAAAACCAAGAGGTTATTATCTTTAGATGTTCCATCTTCGTTTTATTCTCGGTCAAGCCAAAAAGAAATCTATAGCAATGGGCCTTACAAGTCAACTGCCAAATCTGGGGATGCTCGAAAATCTTGTGTTCCCGAGACAGTAAAAAGCATATCTGTGGGAAAGACTCCTTTTGCTTATAAATATTGGGTTTGGTTTGCCCTATCGCCTTCCTCACCCCAAATCCGTGCCAGATTGCCCACACGCCAGCAGAAAAAGCCCCTTAGATGTGACCAAGAAGCCATGTCCGTGGTCACACTCTTAGCAGGCAGGTGAGGACCAAAAGCAAATCGTGCATTGCCCCAAAAAATTCGCCGCAACCCCTTTTCAGCTTTTCCAAGCCGCGAGTTGTGAAAAAATTTTCCTTGCTTGTTTCTTTTTTTCGGCTTATTATAAATTGTGCATGCTGGGGTTGAGCAGATGGCTAGAGTAATAGGCATTGACCTCGGAACAACAAACAGCTGTGTTGCGGTTATAGAGGCTGGGAACCCTGTGGTCATCCCTAATGCTGAGGGAAGCAGGACAACGCCCTCTGTAGTTGCGATTTCGGAAGATGGGGAGCGTCTGGTAGGCAATGTTGCAAAGCGTCAAGCGATAATGAATGCCCGCAACACGGTCTTTGCAGTAAAGAGGCTTATGGGACGCAAGTTCGATTCACCAGAGGTCCAGCGTGTCCGCGCGACATATCCTTACAAGGTGGTTGCCCGCGAGAATGGGGATGCGGCTGTGGAGCTTGCTGGGAGGGTTTACAGTCCACAAGAGATATCTGCTCAAATCCTGATTGCCATGCGCGAGATTGCTGAGGAATATCTTGGGGAGAAGGTTGAGGATGCAGTGATCACGGTGCCCGCCTATTTCGATGATACTCAAAGGCAGGCAACAAGGGATGCGGGTAGGATTGCCGGCCTCAATGTGCTAAGGATTATAAATGAGCCAACAGCCGCTGCACTTGCCTATGGGCTTTCGCGACGCGCAAGTGGCAGGGTTGCAGTGTATGACCTTGGTGGTGGGACATTCGATATCTCGATACTGGAGATAGGAGAAGGTGTATTTCAGGTGAAGTCTACGCACGGCGATACATTTCTCGGGGGTGATGACATAGACTCGATGATCGTCGATCTCCTCGCTAAACACTTCGAAAGCCAATATGGGATAAACCTAATGAAAGACCTTGTTGCACTGCAAAGGCTAAGGGATGCGGCAGAAAAGGCAAAGATCGACCTTTCCACTGTCACCGAAGTCGAGATAAATCTTCCATTCATTTATTCGGATCAGTCAGGTCCCAAGCACTTGAAGTATCTTTTGACACGCAGGCAGCTCGAAGAGATGTGCGAGGATTTGATCGAAAGGACTTTGGAACACTGCAGGTTGGCGCTGGAAGATGCCGGGCTTACGGTCGCTGATATTGATGAGGTTCTTCTCGTTGGTGGTGCTACGAAGATGCCGCTTGTCCAGCAAAAGGTTGCCTCTTTCTTCAAGATGCAGCCATCGAGGAGCGTCAACCCCGACGAGGCGGTAGCGATCGGTGCCGCGATCCAAGGGGGGATTTTGCGAGGAGAGCTGGGGGATGTTATATTGCTCGATGTGGTGCCTTTGTCTCTTGGTATCGAGACTCAGGGCGGTATATTTACAAAACTTATCGAGAGGAATACAGCAATACCCTGTTCCGTGAGCGAGGTATTTACGACCGCCGAGGACTATCAACCGCTTGTGAACATACATGTCTTGCAAGGGGAAAGACCTATGGCGAAAGATAACAAGTCCCTTGCAAGATTTGAACTGCTCGGTATCCCGCCGGCCAGAAGAGGTGTGCCAAAGATCGAAGTCACATTCGAAGTAGATGTTAATGGGATCCTTAGCGTCACAGCGAGGGACCTTGGCACAGGTGCGCAGCAGAGTGTTCGGGTAAGACCAACTTCGGGACTAACTGAGCGAGAGATCGAAAGGATCATCAAAGAGGCCGAGGAAAAGGCAGAGGAAGATAGAGCGAAACAAGAACTTGCGCAGCTCAAGATGAGGGCAGACGGACTGATATACACCACGGAAAGGTCACTCGAAGAGTTTTTGAATTACCTGACAGATGCAGAGATCGCCCAGATTCAGGCCGATCTTGAGGCATGTAGAAAAGCAAGAATGGGGGACGACCCGCAAGCAATTCTGGCAGCCATAAAAGCTCTGGAAAGGTCTTCATACAGGATTGCTGAACTTATGTATCGTGAGGCATCCCGCTGATGCCCTCCTTTCACATCCGTGTGCATAAGGCAAGATGAGATTAATCCGGGTTTTATTATCTAGTCTGACTTTATGCACACTCGCTTTGCGATTTACACCTTGTCTAGTTGCGCAAGAACAGAATGAACGCCCGCCTACCCTCTGTGTTTTATTGCCTCTCTCGGGAGCCCACAAAAGCCTTGGAGAAAATGTCGCCAGAATTCTAGGCGATGGCGCCGAGACAAAGCGCTTTGATACAGCCACCAGAGACTTTGCGGGCATTATGCAAAGGGCAAAAGAATCAGGCTGTGTGCTTGCGATTGGCGGGATAGGAGACATGGAGGCCAAGGCGTTGGCGGAAGCGGCGGATACTTATGCTCAATGGTTTTTGGCTCTGGGCAGAGTTCATGTTCCCAAAGCAGGCTCCAATGTGGTGTGGGCTAGGTCATCAACGGAAGAAGTCTTACAAGCACTCTTGGATTTCGCGATAAAAGTTGAGGGAATAAGGTCCCTTCTGATTATCCAGAAGAATGAGGCTTACTATAGGAGCATTTCAGACATAGTGTTTGCTCTTGGGCAAAGTGCAGGTATTCGGACAGCTAGGTGTGTTCTTGGCAAGGATGAGGAAAACAAAGTTGCGAAGGACTTGACACAGTGGCTAGGTGCTGATGACTTGCCAAGCGCTGGGGTCTTCCTTGCATTGGATACCGTGAGTGCGAGAAGGCTCCTAGGGTTTATGGAGTTTTATGAACTATCTAACAACCAGAGGAAAGGGGTGCTGGTGATAGGGCCTCCTTCTTGGTATTACGAGTCGGGCTTGGTGAGGTCTTTGGGGATTTTCGATGGGGCCATAATCGCAGCGGTCTCGGACGGTGGGTTTGAGTGTGAGATAAAAGACGCAAAAAGCCTTGCAATCTCGCTTCTTCAAGATCCAGAGCTCGTCTCAAAACGGTCACTGCCTTTATCAGTTGTAGCTGAAGGTCTCGAGTTCGTGGGATGCTCGGGAAAGCTTGTCGTGAAAAGGGGTGAGGTTACTGGTAGGAGTGTGCGGTTATTTAGGGTGACACACGGCGGATTGGAGTCCCTGAGTGAAAGATGATCCAAAATGAGTTTTCTTTGATTCGTCTTTTCTTAGATGAAATCAGGGCAAGACCATGTATGCCCATAGGTCCATCCGATGATGCTTGCGTGCTCGCTCTTCCATCCCATTTGGCTGTGCTAACTACGGACTCACTAGTCGAAGGGATTCACTTCACGAAAGAAATTTGCACATTAGAGGATGTTGGTTACAAAGCGGTTATGGTAAACATTTCTGACATCGCTGCAATGGGGGCACGACCTCTTTCTATCCTCATAAGTCTTTTCCTCCCCCAGAACTTTGACGAAGAATCATTGCGTGCTATCGGGAGGGGAGTTTCTGTCGCTTGCAATGAGACGGACTGTTCAGTCGGTGGGGGAAATATAAGCAGGTCGAACGGTAGTTTAGCGATAAGTGTCACTGCCGTCGGGGTGCTATGTGGGGAAAGGCCCATCCTCAGGAGTGGGGCTAGGCCTGGCGACATTGTCTATGTGAGCGGATACCTTGGAAGCGCCTCACTCGGGCTGAAACTATTGCTCGAATCCAAACATCAAGCCACCAAGTTCAGCGCTTTGATTAGAGCGTTCAAAAGGCCTCCCTGTCGTATTGCCCTTTCTGAAGCCCTTTCCAGTATTGAAGGTGTGCACGCGATGATAGATATATCTGATGGCTTTTTGCAAGATTTATCGCATATCCTTCAACGATCCAAAGTGGGGGCAGTTATTGAGTGTGAATCTTTGCCTCTGCATGAGCAGGCGTTAGACGCAGCAAAGGTTCTAGGTGTTGATCCATACCTCGAAGCCCTTACAGGTGGCGAGGACTACGAACTTCTGGTATGCGTCGCACCATCATTCGCGTCAAAGATTGAAGCTTTAGGTCTCAAGAAGACAGGGGTAATAACGGATGCCGAAAATCAAATCCAGGTCCTGAGGGGAGGCAAGCCGGTTGCGTTACCTGAACAACTGGGTTTTCGGCACTTCTAAATCAGCCAAAACATAACGATTACAAGAGTGGCTCTAAGGCTTCAATGATCTTGGCCTTCGGCACTGCACCGACGATTTGGTGGGCAACTTTTCCATCTTTAAAGAATAAGAGGGTCGGGATTTGTGTAATCTGATATCGTGTAGCGACCTTTGTATGTTCTTCGATGTTCATCTTTGCAACCACGACCTTGCCCTGATATGTCTGTGCGACTTCCTCAAGGACTGGCGCGATTGCCCTACATGGAGCACACCAAGGAGCCCAAAAATCCACAATGACTGGAAGCTTCGATTGCAAAACACTTGAATCGAATGTAGAGTCGTCTAAATGAATCACATTTTCCGCCATATTACCTCCCTATTGTTCCTTTTTCTTTTCACACACCTCGACAAACTTTATTCGCAGGTCAAAAAGCATCGTGTCAATCAACCTTTCTTCGTCCTCTTCCAGGTTTCCTTTGGTCTTTTCTCTTAGCATCGCGAGCGTATCAATCACATGCCTCGCCATGGGAAGATTCACTGTTTTTTTTCCTGTCGTGGGATCTTCAGCAAAACCAAGATAGATCATCGCCGAAGTTCCAAGCGAAAGTATGAACGAAGAAAACGCAACCTCACTCTGTCTTATCGTTTCCTCGCAGGTCTTACTTTGTTCATCGGTACCCATAGTCTTACACACACTATGTTTTCTTGTCACTAGCCTTGGCGTCATCCACCTTATCAAGGCTGACCTTGACAACCTCCATCTTGTCCGACACATCCTCGAGTCTTCGCAAATACTCTTCGAGCTCTGAACGGCTCATCTTTCCCCACGAAATAAGTCTTTCTGCAACCCGCTTATCGAACTTCAATTCGTCGTCCATCTCCGCCCTCACTCCAGAAAGACCTATGAGGAATGTAAGTCAGCCGAAACTGGTTGTCAAGGCTTTTTCGCTTCATTTCGAACCTATAACACTTTTTCTATCGTTTTTCCCTTCATGCAATCGAGAATCTTCTGATGTATCCCCCCAAAATCCCTTCCGCTCATAGCAAGAACGATGTCCTGAGGTCTTGCTTCGCGGGCGACCACCTTAGCCAGTTCATCAATTTCTTCAATCACCCTTGCCCTTACCCCGAAGGTCTCTATATCCTCGCAGAGTTTTTTCAGATCGAGCCTTTCTTCTGGCTTCAACCCGTCTGGTTTTTCAAATACCTTGGTAAAAAAGACCATATCCGCCAACCTGAATGCATCCACATAATCATTTTGAAACACCTTTCGCCTACTTGTATTCGACTCTGGTTCGAAAAGGGCGATCACACGACCCTTGTGATGAGATTTCACTGCCATTATGGTCTCTCGAACCGCTGATGGATGGTGTGCAAAATCGTCAATGACTTTGACACCTTGAACCTCTCCGACTATTTCCTGTCTCTTTTTTACCCCTCTAAATCTCAAAAGTGCCTCTGGCAAACGAACTGGTTCAATAAGTTGATAAACTAGTGCTATTCCTGCAAGGCAGTTTTTGAGATTGTGCAAGCCCAGAAGGGGAAGCCTCAACCTCCCAAGCCTATGCCCGTAAACATAAAGGTCAAAGATAGAACCTGTTTCATCAGGTCTTATATCTTTGGCACAAAAATCGCCTTCTTCCAGACCGAATGTTACTATTTTGCCGTTAGACCCTTTTACTGCCTCCCGAACAACACGGTCGCCTTGAGGTATGACTAAAGGCGACCCTGAGGGAAGCAATCTTGCAAACTGGCTAAACACCCCCACAATCTCATCAATATCTTTATAGATGTCCGCGTGGTCGTATTCGATGTTCGTTATGATCGCCGCCACAGGCTCGTAATGCCAAAACTTTGGTGTCTTATCGAAAAAGGCGGTGTCGTACTCATCTCCCTCAACTATGAAAAACTTTCCTTTTCCCAGCCTAAAGTTCCTACGGAAGTTCAATGGAATTCCACCGATCAGAAACCCTGGATCACAATCATGCTCTGTTAGGAGGTGCGCCACCAGTGACGCGGTTGTTGTCTTCCCATGGGTGCCAGCAACGACGACCGAGTGCTTGCCCCGCAAGAAAAATTTACGCAATGCCTCCGGCATAGACATATAAGGGATACCACGCTCCATTACAGCTATTGCTTCTTCGTTAGTCTTTCTAATCACATTTCCAATAATGACAAGGTCTAAGGTGTTGTCAACATTGGCTTTACTATACGGATATAAAACAGGGATTCCAAGCTCCGAAAGGAGAGTACCCATCGGTGGATAGGGTGCCTGACTGTCCGAACCTCTGACCTCCTTCCCAAGCGCATAAAAAAGCCCGGCGAGCCCTGCCATCCCCGTGCCACCTATCCCCATTAGATATACCCTCGAGACCTCTTTCGAAAGGTCGATACCGTCTTTCAAGTTCATGTTTTCGTGCACTTCCAAAGCACAGACGATAGAATCGTACACCCCTTGTCAAAACAAACAAACTTTTCAACCAAAATCACGAAGGGGTCTTACCGCATCCTGTCCAGAATATTCTGCACTTCTTCCGCCTCTCTTGTATTCTTGGGCGCAAGCTCTAGGTATCGGGCTAAGTACTTGCGCGCGAGAGGGAGTAAGTTTTGGTCTCGGTAAATCAATCCAAGCAAGCGATACGCCTCTGGAAACTTTTTTACATCCCTCTGAATGGCATGTTCAAGATATATCTTTGCCTTTTCTATCTGCCCATTTCTTAGGCTGATACGACCTAGATAATAGTTAGCGTCTGGATGCATAGGTTCTCGGGTAACGACCTGCTGGAAATACGGAACTGCCTCGTCATAGCGAGCCATTTCAAACAGCGAGCGACCGCACCCCACCAGAATGTCCAACCTTGAAGGTTGCATCGCCAAAGCCTGCTCGAAATCCTTCAGTGCCTGAGCATACCTTTGCTTTGCAAAAAGGATTTGCCCCCTAAGCACGAATACATCCGGATTCCGAGTCTCAACAGACGCCTGTCCGGTTTGATAAGTCTGAACTACTTTGTCCAGATGAGCAAGCGCCTCCCTGACATTATCATCACCCCCGAGGTCAACAAGAACTCGAGCAAGTTCAAAGCGAAATCTAGTGTCATTAGGTTCGATCTGAACTGCCTTTGTCAACGCCTCAGCCGCTTTCTTGAGATCGTGTTTCTTCCGCAAAAGCACCCCAGTGTAATAATATGCGAGGGCGTAACCCGGCATCTGTTCCAGCACACGCTTCAAAACTTTTTGTGCTTCGGTGAATGCACCTGCCTCCAGCAGAACCTTCGCGTACTCGCATGCGATTTTCGGATCAAAGTTAGTCTCGTCATAGACCGTCGCTAGCGCCTCCATTGCCTTTTGCGGTTTTCCCGAAAGGAGATAGGCCTGAGCAAGGCTCAATGTCCCCTCTTTACTCAAGACCTTTCTCGCGAACAGCGCCCCGAGGATTACACTAGATTCTTCAGGTCTCGAGGCAGAAAGCAGAACTTGACCGAGCATCTCACTGACCTGCACATTGTTCGGGTCCTTCGACAGAATCTCCCTCAAGGCTTCTTCCGCGCCCTGATAATCCCGCATTTCTCGATAAACCTCTGCAAGCGCCAAAAGAAGTTTCACCTTTTCTTGAACCTTTTGCAGTCCTTCCTTGAGGATGTCTCTCGCTTCGCTGAGCTTCGCCTCTCTCCGTAAGGCATCACTAAGGAAGATGTAACCATCCGCATAACTCTCGTCCGCCTCCACAGCCTTTCTTAGATATGTGCTCGCTGCCTTTACCATGTTGTTGTCTAAGAGATAGCGCCCATAAATGCAGTAGAACTCGGCATCCTTTGGATACCTCTCAGTCCCTATATTTAAAGCATCCTCAGCCCTTTTCTTGTCCATCGCAAAAAGAGAAGCCCTCAAAAACACTTTCAAAAACCTCGCCCCCTCACACTTTTTGTTCCAGCAAGGCTCGAGCACACTCAATGCCTCCTCGGGCTTTCTCATGGCGAGCAATGCTTCCGCCGCACTTGCTGCGGCATCCTCGTCAGCAGGTTTGAGGCTCAATGCAGCCTTCAGTTCATGGATATAGCCCTCGTCGTCTCCAGCCATCCTAAATGCGTTCGCCAGGGTCTTATGCGCCTCGAACACCTCGTCTATCCACAAGGTTCTATCAGCCTTTTCGATGACAAATGATGACTCCTTCTTCGCGGTTTCTACATCCTTTTCATTCAAAGCAATCATAGCCATAAGGGTTCTTGCTCCATGGTGCTCTGGCTCTCTGTTCAGCAGATCTTGCACCATCGCTTTCGCAGACTTCAAATCCCCCTTTTCGAAATATGTTTTTACGAGAAAGTAGCGCAAAGCAAGATGGTCTGGATTCTTGAGAAGGGCTGATTCGAAGAACTTCTGAGCTTCATCAAGGTCTTTCTGTGCAAGTGCAACCTTACCCAAAAGATACAGCACATCTGGCCTATCACCCTGACCTACCCTCACACCGTGCAGAACTGCCTTTGCCTCCTCTAACGACCCTGAGCTCATCAACTGGATTGCTTGGATTAGAGCCTTGAGATGCGCGGGTAACTCGGTGTCTCGCAATAGTTGCTCCAAGCGCAGAGAGTACTTCTCGGTTGCAAAAAATGTGGTGGGGTATCTTTCCTTGAAACGAGCCAGCACCTCGCAGAGTCCCTGTTTCGCCTGCATATCTTTAGGTTCCTCTCCAAGCCTCTTTTCTAGTCTCTGTATTTCATAGATGAATGCCTCGCAGGTATCTCTCAAGATGCCCGAGGACTCAGTTTTTGGCACAGCCACTCTCAAACCAGCGGTTCCTCCCCCCTGTGGGGGGAACATAAGGTTTACGCCAAAATAGCCGTAATCTGTCTGCCCCAGAATCACCCCCACACCCACTAAGATAAAGAGGGCCAATAGTGAGATCTTTATGGGTGAAGCAGAGGAGACTTTTCTCACCTTGGGCTTTATTGTGTGTGAAGTGACTGGAACCTTAGGTCCTTCGATGGCTGGAGTGACTGGTTTGGGCACCTCGCCCACCCCAACAGCGATTTCGGGGACTGAAGGGATATCCAATGACAAGGGGATCTCAGATGACGCCATGGAGGCTTCAGGTTCGCGAGCTCCAGACTCTTCTACTACCGGCACGCTAAGCCATTCATCAGGCAAGCCAAGACCTGATGGCTTTGAACCGCGATTTTTTTCGGCTTCTTCAGAAGCTTCAATCCCTTTCCCAGTTGCTGTCCCAAGCGCAAAGGCATCCGAGTCCTCTGCAAGGATCGAATCAATATCCAAGAATGAAGGCGCTTCTCTCGACGAGGCGCCCTTACTGCGGTCTATTTGAGTCAAGTCCTCAAAATCAAGTTCTACATTCGGTTCCTTCACTGGCTCGAATGACGACTCACCAAGCAGATTGTCTTGATGAAGCTCCTCTATTCGACTCTTCGGAGGGGTGAAATCCAACTCTTCCAACATTCCTACGACGGGTGGTTTACCCACCTTTGGAGCATACCCGTCCTCCTCAAGAGTCTTACTTGTCTTGAGGGTTTTTCCGGTGACCACCACCATGTCCCGCTTATCTTTTTCACCTGTATCTCCTCTGGGCGCAATCCTAGACCCTCTCAGCTCCCGTCCCAAGGGAACTATCTCTTCCGTGGCGTCCACAATCTCGTGAGCTGTCAACCCGTATGTCCCGACTGTTCTCGATGCTTGAGGCTCTCTAGCTGGCTTATCTACCCTCTCGGGTTCCTTTAGCCACGACTCCGTTATCTTTTTTGTTACTTTTTTGTCGTCAGCGTCAGCATCCTCGGTGTCAACCATACCCACTAAGGGTTCTTGAGGGACTGAAAATCTTGCCCCACAATATTGGCAAAAGATTGGCTGCTCAGACGAAACCTGAACCTCGCTTGTCTGTTTCTTTCCACAAAATGGACAAGAGATGTCCATTTTGACCTCCACAATAATATTATACAAGTATAACACACTTTGGCAAGGTGTCCTAAAATCCGTTATTTTATTTATCGCTCGGTATGTAACGCCTTATTGGCTCTATGTTTTTGAGCAAGTTGTCTGAGATGATTTTTGGCTAGTTTGTAGTGAGGTAGGTTCTGGTTGACAGCGTCTCAAAAAAGCAATATAGGAAACGGGGTCTCTCGGAGGCTTAGATGGGTGCACTAACCGCAATGCGTCTCCTTTCAAACCATTTTGAAAGACTTGTGCGTTCGATTGATGTTCCTGTTATTCTTGAGATGGTGCGGCGAGTCGAGCCTATCGTGTATGCAAGGTATTTCAAGGGCTTCAGGGCGCAGGCTATCGGAAAGAAGCGGGTGGTAGAGGCAATGAGGCGGGAAATCCTCGAAAAACAAAATGAGCCCCTATCAGAACTTCTTGCGCTTTTATGGAACCAGAAGAATCGTGACCTGTACAGAGAAATGCTCAACCTAGTTCGGACCATCGATGAGAATGTGGAGGAAATAAAAGCCATCGACGATGAAAAAGCGAGGGAGTTTATCTCGAAGCTTGAGGCTCGGTTCCCCAAAGAAGATATTTTGATCTGTGTGAGGCTGAACGAGGTTAAGTTCAGCGAGGAGGTCATATCAACCCTATTGGAAGGCAAACCGATTAAAGAGAACCAATCGACCCAGAACGGCGGCGACGATGTGTGAGCAAGGTTGCAGACGAGTATCGGTCTCGGTTCTCTATAGTCCAGGAAGGAAAGCAAAGGGATTCAGGGACGGGGGTGGCTCCGTAAATCTGGCATAGTTTTTTGTGCGCAAAAAACACTTGACTATTTTTAATCATTTTAGCAAAATGTTCTTGAGGTTCTGGTGGAGGGGTATTTATGGCCTCTAAAAAGCTCCCAACTTTCAGAAAAAAGGTGCAGGACTTCCTCTCTAGCGAAGAGGCGAAGGTCACCAGAGGAAAGGCTGCTTCAATAGCTGCGTTCCTTATGATGGCTGGCGCTGGGGGGCACGCGCTTGGGTCCTCGCATGGGGGTGAGGTTGGTCCTGCAAGCGATTTGGGGGTTGAGCAGCACTGCTCGCACGGTTCACACGGGTCGCATGGCTCGCATGGCTCGCACGGCTCACATGCCTCGCATGGGTCTCATGGCTCTCATGGGTCTCACGGTTCCCACGGGTCTCATGGGTCTCATGGGTCTCATGGGTCTCATGGCTCGTGGTGAGGGTTTAAACAGTCCAGCCGTCGGGCGCATCTTTGAAGCGGGCGGGGTGCGAACGCATGCTGCTGGATAATCGAAAAAGTAACCAATCAACATGGATGAGGATAACCAGGAAGGGAGGGTCGTGCCTGTTTCGCTCTGAGTCTCATCTTCTGGCTCAATACATCCGGCTGTGAAAAAGTTACTGGTGCAAGATTCGAGGTTCAACATAAGTGAGGACGTTTCCCCCTTTCTAGCTCCGATACTCCACAATCTTCAGTCGTTTGCTTTTACATGTTTCCACGGGATTTTCGTCCTTTAGTTGTATCAAATCATGTCTTTTGTAAAATAACGGGACTGCTTTGAAACTTTATAGATGAAAAGAATCTTCACGGTTTTGATTGTCATTGTCGTTGCAGGTGTGGGGGCATTGGTTGTTGTCTCGTCTTTATCAGCGGGAATATACCAGCTCAACATCGAGGAAGCACTTAGAATGGGCGAATCTCTCAAGGGAAAGGAGTTCAGGGTAACTGGCACTGCTCTCGAAGTAAAAGAAGAGAAGCCTTTTAGTTACAGATTCAAGGTCGTAGATGCTAACGGAAACTACATAAACTGCTTATTTCAAGGTGCTTTACCAGACCCATTTCGGGAAGGTAGGGAGGTCATATTGCAGGGAAAATTCGGGGAAGACATGCTTTTCGTTGTTTCAAAGATCACAGTCAAATGTCCTTCAAAATACGAAGAGGCTGGCAAATCCGAGATGGACTATCAGGATTATTACGAGCAAAAATATCGTAGGGGCCACAACCTTGAGGGTAGCCTCTGAAAGGTTTCCAAATGGCAACCCTCGGACAGATCTTGACACTTATAAGCCTTTTCCTTTCCGTGCTAGTTGTGATTCTAGGATTCAGCCAAAAAAGACATCTCTTGCAGGCTACGGTGGAGGCTACCAGCGCCTTGTTTTTTATTGACCTTGCTGCATCATTTTGCCTGCTAGAACTACTAGTCACGCACGATTTTTCGAATCGTTATGTCGCATCGTACACAGATTCCTCTATGCCTCTTGTTTATATCTTGACCGCTTTTTGGGCGGGCGAAAAAGGGGCACTTCTCTTTTGGGCATTAGTGCAAGCAGGATTGATGATGCTAGTAGCACTTACCGAAAATGATGCGATTCAAAAAGGCGTTCTTGCCATCATGGGCATAGCCCATTCGTTCTTCGCAGTGCTTATGGTCTTTGCATCCAATCCCTTCGAGACATTTTCGACTTCGAGCGGACCGCCAGACGGAAACGGTATGAACCCCTTGTTGCAAAATCCGCTGATGGCTGTGCATCCACCTTTGCAACTCGCTGGTTTTGTCGCCTGGAGCGTTCCCTTCGCCTTAGGGATGTCTTCCCTGCTTTTTGGTGCCGTAGGCGTGCAATGGCTCAAAGTCGCACGCAAGTGGTATCTGCTTGCATGGGCATTGCACACCGCGGGACTCGTTGTTGGCGGTTTGTGGGCTTATGTGGAGCTTGGGTGGGGAGGTTTTTGGGGGTGGGACCCTGTGGAAAACGGTGCACTCCTGCCTTGGCTTACTGGTACTGCTTTTATCCACTCCGCCGCTGTTGAGCTGCGCACATCACGTTTTAGAATGTGGAACTACATTCTAATAAGTCTCACATTCATTCTTTGCATCTTTGCGACATTTCTGACCCGCAGCCAGCTCATCCACTCGCTTCACTCCTTTCAGAACTCAGTGCTCACGCCGTATTTTCTTTATTATCTTGTGTTCTTGACTGTCGGCTGCCTTTTCGTGCTTGGGACACGGCATAAATACTTGCACGGTTCGCCGAAACTTGGCGGTGTTTTCACTCGTCAAGGTCTTATCTTGCTTGGCAATATTCTATTCCTTCTTCTTACTTTTGTTGTGATGTGGGGGACTTTGCTGCCAAAGTTCTCGGAGTCCAAGATGTTTCAGGATGTCATCAATGGTATGGTAAAGATTTGGAACTCTTTGAATATTTCTTTTGTCCACGAGATTACCGAACCGCTCGCGGTCGGTCCTGACTGGTTCAACAAAACGACCGCACCAATCGGAGCACTATTATTGCTCTTGTCAGGACTAGCACCACTGCTTCCATACAAAAGTACAATCCCTAAAGATATTTTCCGAAAGCTCGCTATGCCAGCGCTCTTGTCCGTCTTGTCATCCGTGGTGACTCTCGCGCTTCTCGAATCTCAGACACCTGAAACAAAAAACTTTTTTATCCGAATTAGATCTTTAGGTTTTTTGAGCGGGGTCATTCTGATCCTATTTGCGAACTTTTCGCTTTTCGTAGCCCTGATAGATTTTTATTCGGCCATTCGTGCAAAGATGGCTAGCGCAAATATTGGTTTTCTTAGAGCGCTTGGCAATGTTTTTAGTGCTAATCCCAGACGCTTTGGCGGTCATATAGTACACATGGGCGTAGCCCTTTGCTTCCTTGCCATTGCTGGCTATGGACAGAGGACAGAGATAAAGGATGCTGTTCTGAAACCTATGCAATCTGTGAGTATTGGTAAAAATGATCTCGTTTTTCTTGGTCTTCGCTCCACATATTCTAGAGACGGATATGCCTCCCTTGTCGCAAAAATTCTTGTGGCTCCGAAAGATTATACTGATATGACAGTGAGGCTGGACGAAATACCTTCAGATGTGCAAATAGAGCCAGGCGAAAGACCATTTCTTTGGTTGGTGAAGTTCAAACAGCAGGAAGATGCAATCAACTTCTTCCTAAAACATTTTTCAGCGGTCTTTTTACAACAAGAGATGGTCCTTGCAGAAGTAGATAGGAAAAACCTGGCTGTTGCTTTGGCACCAAGGTCGCTAGAGGCGATAAACCTCATACCGGGGGAATTTCATCGCCTTGCAGATCAGCTGAAACAGGTGGCGTCAATCCTTGGTCACGACAGAATCTCTTTAGAGATGAGCAAAGGTGACCCTTTGTTGTTTTTGCGGTTTAGGGATGGCCCATTATTTCAATCCTTCATTCAGGGGTTCTCGATGAAGCCCCGCTTCCTTGGGGTCTCTTATGACCCGTCGGAACCCTTCAAGATAAAGGTCATACCTGAAGGGATGTTCAAGGTTGTCGAGCCAGAGGTGCGCGCGTACCCGAAGTTTGAGAATCCAACCACAGAGGTGGCGATTGATGTGGGAATTTTTTCCGACCTTTATCTTGCGTTCGCAAAAGCTCCCGGTAGTCAAAGCATTATGTTGACAGTTTCGCAAAATCCTTTCATCTCCCTTTTTTGGATTGGCTCGTTTGTTATGATAATCTGTGTAGTAATGTTGTTCTGGCTTGGTATTTTTTCGAGAAAACCGCAGGTAACAGCGGTTTTTTGCGGGGAAGTGGTCCAAAATGTAGGAAAAGAAGGCTTCAATGCTTGAAATACTTCTGGAAATCGGAATTGCTGTATCCATATCATTGGCTACACTTGCCTTTGTCAGGTGTATAGTCAGGACATTTCGATGATGCGCATTTTCTGGTTTTCGGTTATTCTTCTAATCAGTTCCAAGTGTTCGTTTGCGCAGGCATTTTCATCGATGGTAATTCAGTTTATCCCAAGTGAAGAGGGCCTATGGGCTCTTCAGTCTTTGTCGCTTATGCCTTCAACGAATGCTGTCATCGAGTTCCCACTCTTGAAAGACGAAAAAACCGGCTCAATTTTTTTTAGCGGTTCTTCAAAGGATGTCGCAACGCAAGGTCAGGTAGAACTCGAAATGATTGGAAAAAGTATAAGACTCAAAACCAGCGGTAAAGATGCGGCACGAATCACCATTCGAAGCTTTATCCCCTATGAAAATTTCTCAGGGGCGTTGATCTTTACCCCAACTTTTGACCTTAGTAATGTGATTGTTTCTGTGAAAAGAGAGCGCTCGTTTTTTATCCAGATTAGACCTCTAATGCCTTACGATTGGAAAAAAGACGAGGAAGATATGGTTGTTGAAACCATGACGAGCTTGGGCACTATAAGAGCGGGGCAACCCCTAAGGATCTCGGTTTTGCACATGCCCAAGTTCGCGAAAACGATGAAGATTTCGGGGCTTGTTGTGGTTTTCCTTTCACTCACTTTGGGGGTGTTTTGGCTTAGGCATGCAGGATAGAAAGTTTGTCCTCAAGGTACAGAAACTTACAAAGGCGATCTCGAGACGCTACCTTGTAAAGGATATCTCTTTTGAACTTTTTCCTAGTGAAGTGCTTGCGGTTTTGGGCAAGAATGGGGCAGGGAAGACGACACTTCTCTCGCTTATCTCATCTCGAATCTCCCTAAGCGATGGAGCTGTGGAACTAGAAGAAGATGGCAAAAAAATCTCTTTCCAAACGATGCGCCAGATGCTAGGGCTTTTGCCTCATGACCTTTTTTTATATGAGGACTTGACGGCACAAGAAAATCTCGCATTCTTTCATGCCATGAACGGAGGTGTTGGGAATTTGCCAGAAAAGGCTTTAGAGGAGGTTGGGCTTATTCATGCGAAATCAACCCTTGTGCGCGAGTTTTCACGAGGCATGAAGCAGAGGCTTGCGATCGCTAGGCTTTTAGTAAGTAACGCTAAGATATGGTTGCTTGACGAACCATTCACTGGCCTCGATAGTGCCGGAAGAAAGTGGCTTTCAAACAAAATCCGTGCTTTTGCTGAATCTGGAGGCGCAGTAATTTTCTCTTCTCACGACCCGCATGAAGTAAAGACTTTGGCTACAAGGGTCATTGTGTTGTCAAGAGGGCGCATGGTGCTCGATGAGCCTATGTCAGACGCAACAATTGACAGGTCTTTTGCGATCATTGAGGGGGGGGCAAGTTGAGGGCTTTTTTTTCTATCCTTTGGAAAGACTTGCTAATAGAGTTTCGCACAAAAGACATCATTTATCCCATGGCGCTTTTTTCTCTGGTTCTGCTTGTTATATTTTCATTCGCCTTTCTTCAAGACCCAAAGAAAGCGATTGACTATGGTCCTGGAATCGTATGGGTGTGTGTGTTGTTCTCGAGCACGGTCGGTCAGAACAGGCTGTTCGACAAGGAAAGGGAAAACAACTGTCTATCAGCGCTTCTTTTGTGTCCATGCAAACCTTACACGATCTTTCTTGCAAAGGTGATGATGCACCTGATACTTGCATCTCTGGTTCAACTTTTCTCAATCCCTTTGATACTCGTATTTTTCGACCTTTCTCTGGTGGATTCTTTATCATTCGTCGCGTCTTTGGTTTTAGGAAACATTGGCCTTGCCATCATAGGCACCCTTTTTGCGTCAATGCTCACAAACTCGAAGATGAAAGAGGTCTTGCTACCTCTAGTTACATATCCCCTTGTCATTCCGTTATTAGTTGCCGGGGTAAAAGTTAGTGCCATAGCCCTTGGTGCTCCAATCTTTGAAGATGTAAACCCATGGTTGCGATTTATGCTAGGATTTGACCTGTTTGCTGGTCTCTTGGCGTTCTTGCTTTTTGAAAGGATGATTAGACAATGAAACTCAGTCTGGATAACGTCGATATGTCAATATCCATTGTTTCAATGTGCCTGTTGCCTACTGCACTGATTCTTGTGTTCTTCTACGCGCCAGTAGAGGCGACCTTGGGCGCTTCTCACAAGATATTCTATCTTCATGTCTCGTCCGCCATCAGTATGATGGTGTGTTTTGGTCTGTGCGGGATGAGTGGGCTTATATTCCTTCTTCTATCCGCTCGCCAGAAGAAGGCAAAACAAGTTTTCGACTGTGTAGGGGTTGCGTGTGCTGAGATGGGCATTGTACTTGGCGCTGTGGTGCTGACAACGGGACCATTGTGGGCGAAAAAGGCGTGGGGGACCTTTTGGACATGGGAACCTAGGCTTACCTTGTCGCTAGTAGTCTTCTTGTTGTTCCTTGGGTATGTAGCACTTAGGTCTTTTGCAGGCTCTGATGCGTTCGCAAAAGGCGTGGCGTCAGGGCTTGCGGTGCTCGCAATGCCGCTTTTGTACTTTATCCACTTTGCTGTTGAAAGGTGGGGAGGGGCGCATCCACAGGTGGTGTTTAAGGGGGGGCTTGTCGAGCCAAAGATGGTTTTGACTTTTATCTTTACCCTTGCAGCTGTCGTGTTTACTAGCACCGCCCTCGTTCTGGCAAGGTTTAGGATTGAGCGTATTCGTAATAAAATGGACGAAGTCTTCCTTGCGCTTGATGACATGCAAAATACAGAGGTGTGATATGAAAATGTTATTCATTGCTTTAGTGCTTCTGTTAGGTCGAGTTGCTATTGCACAGGAAAAGGCTATGGAGCTTTGGGACAAAGGAATGAAGCCTGTAGTCGAGGAAGGTTCTGCGGGTTTTTTTTCAACCGATAATGTAGTCATCCTGGCTTATGTCGTGGGTTTCGTCATATTTTGCATTTACCTTGTGAAACTTTCTTTGCAGACAAAGCGTCTTGCGAAGGAACTGGAAGAGATCGAAAAGAGGATCGGAGGAGGGAAGGGAGGATGAGCGAGGGGAAAAAGCCTCTCATCATAGTAGAATCGCCTGCAAAGGCAAAGACCATCGAGAGGTATTTAGAAGGCAAGGCTTTGGTCATTGCATCCAAAGGACACATAAAAGATCTGCCCGAGCGGGAGTTAGGAGTTGACATAAAAAACGGATTTAAGCCCAAGTTTCTGATCATTAGGGGGAAGGGCAAGATAGTTCAAGCATTGAAGGAAGCTGCATCAAAGGCATCAATCTGTTATCTTGGCTGTGACCCTGACAGAGAAGGGGAAGCAATCGCATGGCACATAGCAGAAGAGATCAGAAAGGTAAATCCGAATATTGCCAGGGTCCTGTTCCACGAAGTCACTGCAAAAGGGATTCAGGAAGGGCTGAAATCGAGTCGTGACTTAGATAAAAACCTTTATGAATCTCAACTTGGAAGGCGCATTTTAGACAGGCTTGTGGGCTACCTAGTGTCTCCATTGCTATGGAGGAAGGTGGCATCTGGGCTTTCAGCAGGCAGAGTTCAGTCGCCAGCGTTGCGGTTGGTTGTAGAAAGGGAACGAGAGATCGAGGCATTTAGACCTGAAGAATATTGGGTCATTAAGGCTTTTCTGCAAAAGGGAGACAGAAAACCATTCGTTGCATATCTAAAAAAGATCAGAGGTAAGGAGGCAAAACTAAAGAGCGAGGAAGAGGTTACTCGGCTATGTGGAATACTGAAAAACTGTAAATATGTTGTATCACAGCTCAAAAAAAGGGAAGTACAAAGGACACCTCCACCACCATTCATAACCTCCACATTACAGCAGGAGGCATCCAGGCTTTTGCACCTAAGTCCTAAGCAGACCATGATGATCGCACAGGAGCTCTACGAAGGCATAGAAATACCAGGCGAAGGGCGGGTCGGGCTGATTACATATATGAGGACAGACTCCTTCAGGCTATCTTTGGATGCGGTCGAGGAGGCGAGAGAACTAATAAGGAAGCGATATGGGAGTGAGTTCTGTCCTCCGAAGCCTCCAGTTTACAAGGTCAAAGGTAGGTCACAGGACGCACACGAAGCGATAAGACCAACATCCATCCAAAGGACTCCCGAAACGCTGAAAGGTGTTTTAAAGCCTGAGTATCTTAGAGTTTATGAGCTCATCTACAACCGTTTTCTGGCATGCCAGATGTCTAAGGCAGTTTATGATGAGACAGACTGCGATATAGAGGCAGGCGATGTGTTGTTTCAAGCGAAGGCAAGTGTGCTTAGGTTCCCTGGTTACCTTCAGGTCTGGCGGGAGGCGAAAGATGAAAAGGATGAAGGGGAGGAAGAAAAGACCCCTATGCCTGAAGACCTCGAGGTCGGAGATGAACTTTGTCTACGGGAGTTAAAGTGGGAACAACGGTTTACAAAACCAAAGCCGAGATACACAGAAGCAACCCTTATAAAAGAACTTGAAGAACTAGGTATCGGTAGACCCTCAACCTATGCAACCATAGTGTCTCACATAATGGAAAAGGGATATGTCGAGAAGGTAGAGGGAAGGCTCAGACCTACGGAGCTCGGAAGGATAGTTTGCGACCTACTGATGATGTATTTTGGGACGATAGTGGATTACGGATTTACAGCGAACATGGAAGAGGATTTAGACAAGATAGCGGCTGGAGAAAAGAAACATGCCGAAGTGTTGAGCGAGTTTTACAAGAACTTTTCTTTGGCGCTTGAAAAGGCAAAAAAGGAGATGGATTTGAAAAACTTAGCGCAAGCTGAACTCAAGTGTCCTGAATGTGATAGCCCTTTGGTCACAAGGGTTTCGAAATCGGGTGTTTTCCTAGGATGTTCAAGATTTCCTGAATGCAGATTCGTTACCGAGTATTCTAGGGACGAGCATGGAAATGTGCTGGTGCAAAAAGAGCAAGACCTTGGTGTATGCCCTGAGTGCGGTGCAAAACTAGTGTTGAGGCAGGGAAGGTTTGGCAGGTTCATCGCCTGCTCTAGGTATCCTGAATGCAAGTTCACAAAGCCAGTTTATTTGGATGCGAAATGCCCAATCTGCAATGCCCCTCTTGTCGAAAAGAAATCATCTAAAGGAAGGGTGTTCTACTCTTGTTCACAATATCCAAAATGCAGGTTTTCAGCAGGATTTAAGCCCATTTCTAAAAATTGCCCACAATGTAATGCCCCTTCTTTGTTTGAAAGTGGTGGTAGAAGAAAATCTGTATTTTGTTTGAGGGATGGGTGTGACTATGCGGAAGGAAGTCGCCCTGTGCGGAGGAAGGCAAAGTGAAGATTTATACAAGAAAGGGTGACGAAGGCATGACAAGCATAAGAAACGGGAAAAGGGTGAGCAAAAACTCAAAAGAAATAGAGGCTCTTGGCTCGATTGACGAACTAGTAGCAAACCTTGGGTTGTGTAAGGCTTTGTGTTGTCAATATTTGCTGGATGAAGGTCGGAGACATTTTCTTGCAAGTACTATTGAATACATCCAAAGGTTATTGATGAAAGTGATGGCTGTTGTTGCATCTCAAGGCAAGGAAAAAGGAGTTGTGGGTGAGGAGGATGTAAGGCATATAGAAGGCATCATTGACAAGGCTTGTGAAAACCTTCCTCCACTGAAGCAGTTTGTAGTGCCAGGATCAAATCCACTCGAGGCTTGTCTACATGTGGCAAGAACGGTTTGCAGAAGGGCTGAAAGAAGGGCTGTTTCTTTGAAAGGTTTAGAGCCATCTGTTCTTGCTTTGTTGAATAGAACTTCCGACCTCTTGTTTGTGCTTGCAAGGGTCGCTTCGTTTAACCCACACGAAAAGTAGTCAAATCTTGACAACTCTCATTGTCAAGGCATTGACTATTCGCCATTATCATTATGGCATGGAACTTCATCTCTTTGGAGGATTGTTATGGGAAAACTGGTAAAACCACATGGTTCTGATGTCCTAAAGCCTTTGCTTCTTACTGGCAATGAGCTGGAGGAAGAAAAGAAGAAAGCAGAGACCTTAAAAAAGGTCCCTATGACGAGTAGAGAGACGTCCGATCTCATCATGATGGGGATCGGAGCTTTTACCCCGCTTGAAGGCTTCATGGGTTATGATGACTGGAAAGGGGTATGTGACGAGTATAAGATGCCTACATACAATGGTCTTTTCTGGCCAATCCCAATAACGCTTTCTGCAACCGAAGAACTGGCAAACTCGATCAGTATCGGCGAAGAGGTGGCACTTTTCGACCTTGAAACCCAAACTATCATGGGAACTATGAAGGTGACCGAAAAGTACAAGATCGACAAGGAGCACGAGTGCAAGGAAGTGTTCAGGACCACGGATCCGAAACATCCAGGTGTTGCTAAAGTGATGGCGCAGGGACCTGTAAACCTTGCGGGAAAGGTGAAGGTCTTGTCCGAGTCGTATTATCCCGAGATGTTCAAGGGCATTTATCAACGTCCCGCAGAGGCACGGAAGATCTTCGAGGAGCGTGGGTGGAGCACAGTGGCAGCGCTTCAACTACGAAATCCAATGCACAACTCGCATGCCTACCTTGCGTGGATCGCTATAGAGGTCTGCGACGGGGTTTATATCCACCAGCTCGTGGGCAAACTTAAGGAAGGCGACATTCCTGCGGAGGTCAGGGTCAGGGCGGTTGACGCTCTTGTGAACAAGTACTTTAGAAAGGAAAGGGTTGTTCAGGGCGGTTACCCGATGGAGATGCGCTATGCTGGTCCACGAGAAGCACTTTTGCACGCTGTGTTCAGACAGAACTACGGATGTAGCCATTTGATCGTGGGGCGTGACCATGCTGGCGTAGGAAACTACTATGGACCATTCGATGCCCAAAAGATATTCGACGAGATCCCAAAGGATGCGCTAGAGACAAAGCCATTAAAGCTCGATTGGACATTCTATTGCTATGAATGCGGTAGCATGGCATCGATGAAGACATGCCCTCACGAAAGCACCGCAGTGATAGACGAAAACGGGGAATACAAAGGCGGAGCAAGGCTTCTTTTGTCGGGTACTCTGCTACGCAAGCTTATGAGCGAAGGCAAACCAGTGCCAAAGGAGTTTTCAAAGCCAGAGGTAATAGCGATACTAAAGGAATACTACGATTCCATCGAGAAGAAACCCACCATCGAACTCCACGCCCACGCAACAGGCGAAGCGGCGAAAAAAGGCTAAGGCAGGTGTGGACCTAGAATCTGCCTGAGTTTTAGATAAACCCTTGGCGGGTCTGAAAACCCTTGGACAAGGTTATTGATCCTTTCAACGAGAGGCTTCGTCATTTCTAG
>Ga0197143_1000906_pt1 | contig 27338 bp, 25 predicted proteins | sample GBS70_MetaG_FD_148603 | JGI IMG/M metagenome (GOLD analysis project Ga0197143, IMG submission 148603) | Sediment microbial communities from Great Boiling Springs, Gerlach, Nevada, United States - GBS 70_MetaG | ecosystem: Environmental > Aquatic > Thermal springs > Hot (42-90C) > Sediment... | reverse complement strand
GCGATTGTGGATGCCATCTTGAAGAGGATTACTACCCCTACGGGAGGGAATAGGGCTTTAACGGAATCGCCGAGCTTGTTGAAAAATCAGGAATCCGAGGTGTTCTTTAAAAATTCATGACGAATATGGCGAGTCCTACGACTGCGACCATTGTTATGAGGAAGGCGAGTATGTAGGCGAATGTGGAGAAAACGTCCCAGAACCTTGTCTTCGAGAGCTTTACCATGCTATAACAGGTGCGCAGCCCTGTATTAACCCTTATCCGCCACCTATCTGCTGACGTCAACCAGTCCGCCTCCGACTGTTTCAAGAAGCGTTTTGACCTTTATCTTGAGAAGCGTGTTGTCTGAACCGCCAGATGTGTAAACTTCTTCGTATCTTGTCAACGATACGTCTACGAAAGACTTTAGCGGCGCTATATGGCCGAAAGGAGGGACGCCTCCTACAGGGTAGCCCGTAGCCGCTAAAACCTCAGAAGAATTAGCCAAGCGCACATTCTCGCCTACGAGTTCTGAAAACTTTTTCAAATCAACCCTCTTATCACCTGAAATAATTATAAGGTAGGGACGCGACCCTAACATCACTATGCTTTTCGCAATTTGAGACACCTGACACCCGACCGCCTTGGCAGCCGACTCCGACGTCTTGGCCTCGCTTGGATTGAGTCGGATGAACTCACCGTCGACACGGTTACGCGCCATGAACGAGGCTAGGTCGTCGGGGCCTAGCATGAGTTTAGCACTGTTCAAGCTGTTTATGGCTTTTTCTTTTAATAGAATATGCCGGGGTAGGTGTTGGACAGAAGCACGTCGCCTTGATGTTGACGTGACACACGTCTAGGGTTGTGTATCCGCAAATACGCCTTCTGTCCAACAGCCTAGTGGCTAAAGCAATGCCTTAGTAGGTGGGTTTACATAAATTGTGGGGAGGGAAAACCCTTTGGGGTGATCTCATACCCAAAACATGGCCTTTTGTAGAGAAACACTTAATATAGGATTTTGAACAATCTCGAGGTGGTTCTTGCCACAGGCAGTTTGGGACAGGGTTCACCTGGTTGACCATCCATATGCGCAGATGGTTCTCACAAAAATACGTGACAGGACGACGGGCCAGATTGAGTTTAGAAAGGGTCTTGTAAAGCTCGGACGTCTGCTCGGCTTCGAGATAGCTAGGACTTTCGACGTCACTAGACGTGTTGTCGTCACACCTCTAAACGTTGAGGCTGAAGGAGTTGAGATACCCGACATCGACAGGGTTGTGTTGGTCACTGTCCTCCGAGCCGCCATGCCGTTGACGGAGGGGTTGCTAAAAGTCTTCCCCAACGCCAGGCAGGGGGTTGTCAGCGCGAGGCGTGTGGAGGAAACATACATGGGAGGGCTTGAGTTTGACGTTGAATTCACATACATCCGCATACCTCAGATAAAACCAGAAGAGATTGTTGTCATCGCCGACCCCATGCTAGCGACGGGCTCAACATTACTTAAGGTGGGTGAAGAGGTTGTTAAAAACGGCACACCCAAGCGGCTTATTTTTGCAACAGTTATATCAACCATGCAGGCAATTAACCGGCTCCTTTCAAAGTTCACAAACGCCGAGGTCTTTACGGTCGCCGTCGATCAAAAGCTGGACAGCAGGGGCTACATAGTACCGGGCCTTGGTGATGCTGGAGACAGATCATTCGGATAAGCCTTGGTTAAATCCCGCGACATAGTCTCCGTTATGTTGCGAGCTTCTAACTCACCCGATGTCTTGCTGAATTCCTAGAAAGGTAAATTCTTAAAGATAAGGGAAAGGGGGTTGGCTGGGCCCCAGCAGCAAGCATAAGACCCCAAACACCAGGATAAAATTTATAAGCCCGCCGCCTCCTCCACAAATCTCTACCCTAGAACGGGCTGGTGGTTTTCAGAACCATTATATTCAATGGCTGAGGCCCCACCACGGAGGGGTTATGAGAGGCTTGCAGACATCTTCACGGCACTAGCCAACCCCCTCCCCCCTGTCATTTTTCCGCTACACCATTTATAACCAGCCCTCCAGCATCTGTCTCAGGTGCTTATGGTGTCTAAGAAAACCGCTGCCGAGAAGGAGTTTGATATCTTCGACCTGCAGAGTATTGAGGGTGTTGGCAAGGCTACCGAGGAGAAGCTTAACTCGGCCGGCATAACATCCGTCCTTGACTTGGCTGCCGCAACTCCTCGGGAGCTTATGGAGGTGGGGCTTAGCGCGGAGAAGGCTGAGGAGCTCTGTCTGAAGGCTCGTCTGATGCTTGTTGAGAGCGGCTTCCTCGACAAGGAGTTTGTCCCCGCGACCGAGGTGTTGGAGAGGAGGAAGGCCATGCAGAGGATTACCACGGGCTCTAAGGCCCTTGACGCGATGCTGGGCGGTGGTGTGGAGACGCAGGCGATAACGGAGCTGATAGGGGAGTACGGGAGCGGAAAGACCCAGATATGCCACACCCTCTGCGTCACGGCCCAGCTGCCCCGCGAAAAGGGCGGGCTCGAGTCCTCCGCCATATACATAGACACGGAGGCCACCTTCAGGCCTGAGAGGATACACCAGATAGCTGAGGGCAGGGGACTTGACCCGCAGAAGGTCTTGGAGAACGTCATCTTCGCAAGCGTCTACAACTCAAGCCACCTACAGCTAACCATCAAGGAGCTGGGAAAATACATCGAGAAGTATAAGGCTAGGCTTGTGGTTGTTGACTCGGTTATCTCCCATTTCAGGGCGGAGTTCGTTGGGCGGGGCACGCTGGCTGAGAGGCAGCAGAAGCTCAACGACCTCCTCCACAGGCTTTTGAGGACGGCGCAGATGCACAACACAGCCATCGTCGTGACAAACCAGGTGCAGGCAAACCCCGACCAGTTCTTCGGCGACCCCAACAAGCCCAGCGGCGGCCACGTCCTAGCCCACAGCAGCACCTACAGGATATTCCTCCGCCGCGCAGCCAACAACACAAGGCTTGCCAGAATAATCGACAGCCCCTACCATCCACCCACAGCCGAAGCCTACTTCAAAATAACCGAGAAAGGCGTGGAAGACCTTCAGGAGGAAAAATAGATAGAAAACCAATATCACCGCCCCGCACCTAAAGACCCGCGGAATGCCTGAGACACTCAGCTGAGAAAGATTCGGCTGCGTAACTGGAAAGCTTCAAAGACTGCACCATCGAGTTGATCAAAGGACCTAACGTCCTCGTCGGGCCAAGTGGCTCGGGAAAACAAACCAACTATTTGAGAGACTGCTTGACCCCTGATAGAATCATTTCTAAACACGCGTTAAATGAACTTCTTCATCTTGACTATGTGGATGGGTTCGTCGACTAGTCCGTAGGTCAGTATCAGGGTTTCGCCTTTCTCCGCCATTCCGAGTTCCTCAATTTTCCTCTCCAGCTTCTCCAACCCCTCCGTGTATGTTGCGGCCTCGATGTACATGGGTGTTACGCCCCAGAGCATGGCTAGGAGGGGCAGGACGCGTCGGTTTGGTGTTGCGGCGATAACGCCGCTGACTGGTTTGAGGCGTGCAATCCTGCGGGCCATGTTGCCGTTCATCGTGAAGATAGCGATTCTGCCGGCCACCGCCTCCGCCAGGCTCACCACTGCGAGGGCAAACCTGTCAACTGTTTGAGCGTCCCCCGGTAAAGTTCGCTTAGGCTTAGCTGATTTCTCGTAGGTCGCCGATATGTTGGCGAGCCACTTTATCGCCTCGAGGGGGTATTTGCCTACAGCTGTTTCCGCCGTCAGCATCAAAACATCCACCCCTTCCTCCACGCAGTTCATCACGTCTACAACCTCGCTACGTGAAGGAACAGGCTCGTAAACCATCGAGCCGAGAAGCTGGGTGGCAACTATCACGGGCTTGCAGGCGTCGTATCCGGCGTCGATTATGGTTTTCTGCAGGCGTGGAACTATCTCCAGCTCATAATGCATGCCCAAGTCGCCGCGAGCTATCAGCAACGCGTCAGCAGCGTCGGCGATTTCGCGGACGTTCCTCATCCCCGACGGGGTCTCTATCTTTGCTATCAAACCCGGTCTAAAATCTATGCCGGAGAGGAACTCCCTCACCACCTTCACGTCCCCGGCTGACCTGGTGAAACTCAGACCTATGAAATCCACCTGCAGGTCGGCAGCCGCCTCCAGCGCGGGCTTGCTGGTCTCCAAGTAGTCCTCCGGCACAACCTCCTTCCCCCTAATCACCACGGATTTGTTTGGGCCTAGAGTAAGGGGCTTAACAGCCTCAGCCGATATCTTCCCCTTACCAACACCTACAACCCTGAGAAGACCTCTGCCGTCGTCGGTTACCAGCAGGTCCCCGACCTCAGCTGTTGTGTAGAAAGCGGGGTTGGACAGGTCTACTGGGCCCGCCTCCGAGAACTCGACCACCTCGCCCGAAGCAAGCCGGACAGGCTGGGAGAGACCAGTAACCCTCACGGAGCCGCCTGGGAGGTCGGCCACCAGCACACAGCTCTCCCCCGTTTTCTCAGCCGCCGCTCTCACAGAGTCTGCCAGCTCGGTCCAGAAACTCATGTCGCCGTGGCTGAAGTTAATCCTGAAGATTTTGCAGCCGAGGGATATTGCCTCCGCTATCTCCTTCGCTTCATGCAGCGAGGGCCCCAGCGTGACCGATATCTTGGTCTTCACGGCTGTAGGCCGATGTTCAACGTAAAATACCTACACCGAGCTGCTTCAGGTGAAGTGCCATCAATCTCAGCTTCTCCGTGTCCACAATCCCGTAATCGTAAATGCCTCTTCCAGAATCGATCCCTAAAGACCCCTGCCGGACAAGCTTCTCCAACAGCGGTGGAGGTTGATACCATGGTTTTCCAAGCTCCTTACTTTGTGTAAGATGTCGACACAGCCCCAGCCCACGAATTCCAGCAAACCATGCACGGCAGGTCTGAAACCTATTCCAGCCATCAAGGCCTTGTCGACCTCGGCGGGTGAAGCCACACCTTCCTCAACTAATCTGCTTGCCGAGCCATAGCCAAAGCTGTTTCAAGAGACCTGCCGTAAATTTCTGGCCAACACTGACGAGTGCTGGAACCCCCTTACCCATCAAATACAGATCGCGCATCCTCGACCCGGGCGATTTGGGCGCCATCAAAACAACTTCAACATCCGGCGGCGGAATAATCTGCCTAAAGTGTATGTTGTAGCCGTGTAAGAATCTCAAGGAGACGCTGGCGATAGGTAATTTGGCTGATGCCACATTAAATTTATAAGCGGGTATGGAATATTATACAGTGCCCCGGTTAAGACGGCGGCTCCGACCGGACCATAAGGGAGCGACACTCCCGCGGGTATGATGGAACGGCCTCCAACCAGGGGCACAGAATGAGGACCTCGAGCATCGGACGCTCAGGTCTAACCACGGGCCAAGTCCCCAAAAATCCTCCGCAGCCGTACAACCCCAGGCATGACTCCGGTTGATCCTGCCGGACCTCACTGCTATCGGGGTGAGACTAAGCCATGCAAGTCTAGGCCCATAGCCATCTGTGGGCCTGGCGTACGGCTCAGTAACACGTGGCCAACCTGCCCCGAGGAGGTGGATAACCCCGGGAAACTGGGGCATAAACCACCATAGGTGAGGGGTTCTGGAACGACCCTTCGCTGAAAGACGTGCACGGGGATGCCTGTGCACGTGCCTCGGGATGGGGCTGCGGCCCATCAGGTAGTTGGTGGGGTAACGGCCCACCAAGCCTATAACGGGTACGGGCCCTGAGAGGGGGAGCCCGGAGATGGACTCTGAGACAAGAGTCCAGGCCCTACGGGGCGCAGCAGGCGCGAAAACTCCGCAATGCGCTCACGCGTGACGGGGTCACCCCGAGTGCCACCCTCGTGGTGGCTTTTGCGCGGTCTAAACAGCCGCGCGAATAAGCGGGGGGCAAGACGGGTGTCAGCCGCCGCGGTAATACCCGCTCCGCGAGTGGTGAGGACTATTACTGGGCTTAAAGCGTCCGTAGCCGGCTCGGCGTGCTCCGCGTTAAATCCAGCAGCCTAACTGCTGGGCTGCGCGGATGACTGCCGGGCTTGGGGGTGGGAGAGGGCGGCGGTATTCCCGGGGTAGGGGTAAAATCCACTGATCCCGGGAGGACCACCAGTGGCGAAGGCGGCCGCCCAGAACACGCCCGACGGTGAGGGACGAAAGCTGGGGGAGCGATCGGGATTAGATACCCCGGTAGTCCCAGCCGTAAACGATGCGGGCTTGGTGTCGGGCTGGCCACGAGCCAGCCCGGTGCAGAAGGGAAACCATTAAGCCCGCCGCCTGGGGAGTACGGCCGCAAGGCTGAAAACGCCTGTGCCGTTGGGTAAATTAACCGCATCGAATGGGGGTTATTAGACATGCTTTGGACGAGGAGCGATTAAATGAACTGTTTTACCTTATTGGCCTATTGAGGGACGGCTCAGTGTACTATGATAGGATGTCACGAAACTATTACATCGTATGGTACTCGAAATCACGTGACTTTCTTGAATGCGTTGTTGCCCCAAAATTATCAAGGACCTTCCCTCACATTCGATTGTGGATGGATCAATACAAGAAGGGGCACTGGAGAATCAGAATTAGTAACCGAGAAATATACCACATGGTGAAAACAAGCTTCGAATTCCCTGATGAGCATCTTGGGCAAAGATATTGGGGAATCCCCGCATTGGTTCGCGAAGCGGATATGCCGCTGAAGCTGAGCCACATTAGGGGAATCGCAGACGCTGAAGGCGATGTATCGTTAGTAAACAAATACATTGAGATATCACAGAAAAATTACGAAGTTCTGCAATGGATTAAAGTGACGTTGCATGAAGTGGGAATATCAACGGGCGATATTATTTTAGCTGATAGAAAGTCCCTAACGTACAAAATTGTTATTAGTCAAAGAATGGCGGTAGTGCTTTTTAATAAATTAGTTAATTTTGAGCATCCGTTAAAGAAACTACAGCTTGAAAGATTAGTAAATTTTTACCCAACCGCACGGCGTCAGCAGACTTAAAGGAATTGGCGGGGGAGCACCACAAGGGGTGGACGTTGCGGCTTAATTGGAGTCAACGCCGGAAACCTTACCGGGGGCGACAGCAGGATGATGGCCAGGTTGAAGGCCTTGCCTGACGAGCTGAGAGGAGGTGCATGGCCGTCGCCAGTGCGTGCCGTGAGGTGTCCTGTTAATTCAGGCAACGGACGAGACCCGTGCCCCCAGTTGCGACCGGGCCGAAAGGCGCCGAGCACTCTGGGGGGACTGCCCCGGAAACGGGGAGGAAGGAACGGGCCACGGCAGGTCAGTATGCCCCGAATCCCCCGGGCCGCACGCGACGTTCAATGGTGGGGACAGTGGGCTGCAACCCCGAAAGGGGAAGCCAATCCCTAAACCCCACCTCAGTAGGGATCGAGGGTTGCAACTCGCCCTCGTGAACGCGGAATCCCTAGTAACCGCCCGTTACCACCGGGCGGTGAATACGTCCCCGCTCCTTGCACACACTGCCCGTCGCTGCACCCGAGCTGGGATTGGGCGAGGGCCAGTCTCGTTGGCTGGTTCGAGCCCGGTCCTGGTGAGGGGGCAGAAGTCGTAACAAGGTGGCCGCACGGGAACGTGTGGCCGGATCACCTCCAGTACCGTATTCCCCTGCCCGGGGTGTGCGGAGGCGGAGGAGTGGACAGGACTTGACCCGTGGCATCCAACATTTTTTGAAAGATTATTTAGTGCTGTTTTGGTTTAGATGACATGAAGGCTGCTGTCTACTATGGGCCGGGCGACGTTAGAGTTGAGGATGTTGAAAAACCCCGTGCTGGGTTCGGCGAGGTTGTTGTCAGAAACTTTGTTACACTGACCTGCGGCACGGATTTGAAGATGTTTCTGCGCGGCCATCCCTACGCTAAGCCGCCGATGGTCATGGGGCATGAGTTTGCGGGTGTTGTCGAGGAGGTGGGCGGCGGGGTTGACTGGGTTAATGTCGGCGACAGGGTTGTGGCCGTTAACTCGGCTCCCTGCGGCCACTGCATCTACTGCAGGCTTGGACGGTTCAACCTCTGCGAAAACCTTGAGAAGGCCATCATAGGTTTCACAACGGACGGGGCATACGCAGAGTATGTGAAGGTGCCGCCGCACATAGTTACCTTCAACCTCTACCGGATACCCGGCCATCTGGAGCCTGAGGAAGCGGCTCTGCTTGAGCCCTTCGCATGCGTTGTGAGGGGGCGGCGTCTCATAGACATCGAGCTGGGCGATAGCGTCGTGGTTATAGGGGCAGGGCCCATAGGCTTGATGCACATGATGCTGGCCAAGCATTCAGGGGCGGGAAAGGCCGTCATGCTGGACGTGAGCTGGCACAGGCTGAGATACGCCGAAGAATTGGGGGCGGATGTGGTTGTCAACACCGCCGAAGCGGACGCTGTGAAAAGGGTTCAGGAGGAGACTAAGGGTTTGGGGGCTGATGTCGTAGTCGAGGCGGTGGGCCTGCCTGAGACATGGGAGCTTACGCAGCGGCTTGTAAGGAAAGGCGGGACAATACTATTGTTCGGAGGACCCCCGCGTGGGAGCAAGGTGTCAACAGACACCTACACGGTCCACTACGGCGAGGTAAGGATACAGGGCTCCTTCCACCACACGCCACAAGACGTGCTGCGCGCTATGAGGCTTATAGAGTCGAGGAGGCTTCCGTTAAGAAAGCTCATCACGGCCCGTGCTAAGCTTGAATCAATTGTGAGGGTTTTCGAAGACCTGAAGCAGGGTAAGGAGATAAAGGTGGCTATTACGTACTAGCCCTCTATCACGACCTTAACGCTTCTTGAAGCATCCCTGGCTGTTGCAAAAGCCTCAGCCGCCTCTTCAAGCCTGAAACAATGTGTCACAAGCTCCTTCAGAGAGACTCTGCCCCCTCTCATAAGCTCCAATACTTTCGTTGTCTCAGGCTCGCTGGTAGAATAGCTTGCGATGATGCTTTTCTCATCTATGAAGAGTTGGGAGAAGTCGATTTCGGTTTTTTCTCCGCGCTCAGGGGCCCCGAAAAGGCAGATTCTCCCGCCCCGACGCACGGCACCCAACACGGTGTGTATCGGCTTTATCGCGGGTGTTGCGAGGATACCTATGTCGCATCCCCGCCCTTCGGTCAGCTCTCTACACATCATGGGGAAGTCCTGCTCCAACGGGTTCACGGCAACATCGGCCCCAACCTTTTCAGCAAACACGCGCCTGAACCGTGAGAGCTCTGCGACAGCTACCACCGAAGCCCCGAAAACCCTGAGCAGTTTCACGAAAATCATGCCTGTTGGGCCGGCGCCGACCAAGGCCACGCTGTTACCTGCGGCGAACCCAACATGTCTCAAAGCCCTTAGGACACAGGCAGCCGGCTCAATAAACGACGCCTCCAACCAGTCCAGACTGTTTGGAAGTTTCAAGACTCCGCCTCTCTCGACATTCGTCCTCGGAACCCTAAAGTATTCGGCGAAACCACATGGCTCAATCGTCTCCTTCAGGAATTGGGGACACATCGTCTGCGAGCCGTTGAGACAGTAATAACATGCCCCGCATGAGACACGGTGGTGTACGAACACTCTGTCCCCTTTCTCGAACCCTTCGGCGCGTGATTCCTCGACCAAGCCCACAACCTCATGGCCCAGCATAGGCGGCGTCAAAGGCCTGCCGAACGCCTTCTCGAGGTCTGTCCCGTCAACGCCGCAAACCACCATCCTGACCAATATCTCCCCTTCACCAATCTTCGGTACGTCAACCTCCCTAACCTCGACGCCTCCGCCATCCCTAACGAATACCGCCTTCACAGCACAGCCACAACCTCTCGGCTAAAAAGCTCTACCACCACCCTATCTTGTCGAGAAGGCCTTTATGTCTAGCGTACCCTACCGCCCTGCTGAATACAAACAACCCTGCGGCCATCCAGACCGCCGAGACAACAAGTGCCTGAAGAGGGTCACCCGACAACCTGAGACCAAGCGCAGAACGCGCCGCATTCAACGCCTGGTTGACCGGTAATAGAAACTCCAACGGGGCCAAGAGCTGGTTTAGATAGGAGACAGGGAAGAGAACATCTCCGGCAAGGTAGAGGAATCCTAGGACGTAGTATGTTAGGCTCCAGTGAAGCTTGTTTGTCAGCAGGTTGATGGAGGGCAGTAGGTAGAAGAGGGCGGCGGAGCCTGTGTATACGGCGGTGATTGACACCGCTAGTTTTGCCGCGTCTGTTAACTGGATTTGTATGGGTAGCCCAAGCCCGTATGTGAACGCTGTAAAAGCGAAAGCCGCTGAGGCCGCTGTGGCTATGACTGAGAGACCTAGCTCGGCCAAGAGTCTTCCAAAGAGATAGGGTGTGAGCGAGGCCTTTGACAGGTAGATGCTTTTCATCACTCCGTACCTCTCCCTGTCCTGGGAAACAATTTGGCCGCCTGTCTCTGCGGCGTAGATGAAGGGTGTGAAGAGGACTGTGCCTATGATTAGGTAGGAGAGGTATTCTAGGTCTACTGGGGCTTCGCCCAGCCTCATTCCGACGACGTAGAGTAGGGGGAACAGCATGGTGGAGGCCAGAGGCCTAACCACCTGTATCCCGATGAAGATAAACGGCTCGGTCCAGTTGCTGTCCACCTGCCACCCAACCCAGGCCGAGGCACGGACAGCCTTTAACAACTCTTTTACATCCATCTGAGGCTCAACCTCCCCTCACGTCTCCCCAGCTTCTCCATGTAGTTCAAAGTCCTCCAAGCTAGGGGAATTAAGACTATACTCAACGCGGAGAGCACAGCTATGTGTAGCGTGAGGCTTTCCAGGGTTTCGCCGAGGATGATAGTTCTGCGGAGACCGTCTATGCCGAAGGTCAGCGGTATGAGCGAGGCGAGTACCTGTAATATTGTTGGGAAAGGAGAATACCTGCCTACTGTGGGGAAGTAGAGGCCTGAAAGCAGGTAGATTGGTTCCGACAACACATCGTTGAGGTTAAATGCCCCGCGGCCGTAGAGCATGTAGAGTGAAGACATCAGCATCCCGAGGCCGTAAAGTGCCGTTAATGTCAGCGCGAAGACCAGAAAAAGTGCAAACGGGTCGGCAACATTCAGCTGAATTTTTAGAATGGTTAATGCCGTGAGCAGTATGATTGCGGCCCTTATCGACGTATTGATTATGGAGCCCAGCGACATCCCTAGCAGGATGCTCATGCGGGATATGGGCGCTATTATGAAGAGGTCGAGGTTGCCGCTCTCCTTCTCCCAGTAGAGCTGGCTGGCCATGAGCCAGAGGACGTTGTCCCAGAAAGCCATCATAGCGCCGCCCACGACCGCGAAGCCGGCAAGCTGCCCACTTCCTGACACGCGGTAAAGGGTGGCTGCGGCTAACACGATAAGTAGGGGTATGACGGCCTCTGCGACAACCCACTCGGGTTCGTTGAACTGGCTCCTGACCCTCACGTAGGCCCTTGCGTAAGCAGCCCTCAGGTTACGTATCAGGACCTGTCTCGTAATCACCGCCACCCACCAGCTTCACGTAGACATCTTCGAACGAGGGCATGGAGCGGACCACGCTCAAAACCTTACCTCCCATGGAGGTAACTTTCTCCACAAAATCTGCAGCCTTACTCCAATCATCTAAGACAATCCTCATCCTGACAACCCCTGTTGCAGGGTCGTATGATTTGTAAACCGCGTCAAGCCTATCCAAGACTTCCTCAACCCTGTCAAACTTTGCCTCGACCGCTGCGACAGTCTTCCCGCTTACAAGCATCTTCAACTCCTCCGGCGTACCCACGGCCAGAACCCTGCCGTGGTTGAGAACCGCCACCCTGTCGCAAAGCTCTTCAACCTCGGCCATATAGTGCGAGGTGAGTATAACCGTTCGCCCACCATCCCCCTTGACCCACTCCTTGACAAGCCTTCGAATACGTCTCGCCGATACAACATCAAGGCCTATTGTGGGCTCGTCTAAGAAAAGAACCTTCGGCTCGTTTATTAGACCACGTGCGAGGTTGAGCCTCTGCCTGTACCCTGTCGAGAGGTTGCGCAGCTTCTCGTCAGCGACTTCCCGCAACCCAACAGCGTCCAGCAGCTCCTCAATCCGTTGCTTAGCCGTCCGGCCATCAAGCCCGTAAAGCTGAGAGTAGAACCACAGGTTTTCACGGGAAGTTATCAGGCCATATCCCGGAGTATCCCCGCCTGAAACTAAGTTAATCATAGGACGTATGTGGTTTGCTTCTTTCTCGACATCGTATCCGAGCACATATGCCTTGCCTGAGCTGGGGAGTAGGAGTGTTGTTAGAATTTTGACAAGCGTCGTTTTGCCGGCTCCGTTAGGCCCCAAAAGACCAAACACCTCCCCACGCATCACCCTCAGGCTGACGTTCTCCAAAGCCCTGACGACCGAATGCCTGTTTCTAAACACCCTCCCCAACCCGATGGTCTCAACAGCGTAGGAAGCGGGCATCCCATCCCAATGGTTGAAAACTCCGCATTTAAAGTAACACCCATAACAGCAACCATCATCACCAGTGTTTCAAGGCCTGCAAGCCGTCACACAGGAACCCATGTAAATATAGGATTGTTTATCCAAGGTTTTTTAAGTCCTGTCTAATGGTTTTCCGCAAGGTGAGGAGGCATCACAATTAGAGGTAAGATTATCTGGGTTGCCGGTCCTGCCGTTAAAGCCGATGGCATGATGGGTGCGAAAATGTATGAGACCGTTTACGTCGGGGAGGAGAAGCTCATAGGTGAGATAATCAAGCTTACCGGCGATGTGGCGTTCGTGCAGGTTTACGAGAACACCAGCGGGCTGAAGCCGGGTGAGCCTGTTGAGGCGACCGGGATGCCTTTGTCGGTTACGCTGGGCCCCGGCATGCTCGGAAGCATCTATGACGGCGTGCAGAGGCCGCTGGATGTCTTAGGAAGGATTGCGGGGGGTTTCATCAGGAGAGGAATTAGGGCAGACCCGCTGCCTCTCGACAAGAAATGGAGGTTTAAGCCGTTGGTGAAACAGGGTGATGAGGTTGGGCCGGGCGACATAATCGGTGAGGTACCTGAGACACCCCTCGTCACATCAAAGATAATGCTGCCGCCTGACACGAGGCCTGGAAAGCTCTCATACATCGCGCCGGAGTCAGACTACACAGTCGAGGAAGTTATAGCGGAGGTCGAGACCAAAGACGGCACACAGAAAATAAAACTCCACCACAGATGGCCGGTTAGGAAGGCGCGCCCATTCAAGCAGCGCCTAGACCCCGAAGTACCAACCATAACGGGGCAACGTGTTCTCGACACATTCTTCCCACTATCGAAAGGCGGAACAGCATGCATACCGGGTGCATTTGGTACGGGCAAATGTGTCCCGGCCGACACTCCTGTCCTATTATCTGATGGCAGGCTGGTTCCCATAGGCAAATTATACGAAAGTCTCACAGGCCGCAGCCCAGATAACGACAGCGATGGCGAAGTTCTTGTAGAGGTGGAGGGGCTAAAGGTTGTAGGGTTCGATGGCATACGTCTTAGAGATTTTGAGGCATCACATATCTACAAAGGGAAATCTAACAAACTGGTTGAGGTCCGCACTTCGTCAGGAAGAAAAATACGTGTAACACCAGCCCATAAACTCTTCCGCCTCAACCCAGATACAGGCGCCATAGAAGAAGTGCCCGCCGCCATTTTAATGCGTGGAGACTTTCTAGCAATGCCCAGAAAGCTTACCCTCGAAGCTGTCGACTACCAGCCCCTGCCGGATACAGCGTTTGCGGACCTCAGAGTAGACGACTTTACTGCTGTAAAGCAGGCTATACAGAAGTTTTTGGATATGCATGGGTCGCTGAAGGTTTTGAGCAAACTGCTTGACATCAGCTACGACACATTAATGGGCTACTGGCTAGGTAAAAACAGGCCCTTATACGGCACATATGTCAAATTATTGAAACTCGTAGGTCAGGATCTTCCCCATAGAATCAGGCTGTCACCCAAACGCGGCAAAACCATCGTCCTCAAACCTGTGATCGATGAAGAGTTTGCGGAGCTGTTGGGTCTGCTGCTTTCGGATGGAATGCTGGCCGGACGGACAATTCGATTCTTTAACAATAACAAAATCTTGCTAGATAGGTTCCAGAACCTTCTTTACGACGTCTTCGGCACCCATGGTGTTAGAAAAATCTACCGAACGGTTCAGGGAATAGAGGTGCGGTCCACCGCAATCAAAAGGATTCTCAAGGCTCTAGGTTTTCCGGAGAGGAAGAAATCTAGAAACGCAGAGATTCCCGCCGAGATTCTGAGGTCTCCTGATTGCGTGGTTGCCGCATTTCTGCGGGGATACCTATCGGGCGACGGCACTTTCAATAAAGGAGTTATAGAACTAACCTCTGATTCCCCCAAGTTAATAAATGGGGTGACATATCTGCTGACACGTCTAGGTATTCTCTACACCGTCGTGCAAAAACAGAGCTACACACGGCTTACCATTACAGGTATTCGGGAGCTGCGAGAGCTGTATGTGCAGGTCTTTTCAAAAACCCCAGAACTACCGCTAGCGACCCGCATTTGGACATATATTACATGCAAATCCGAGAACAGAGTAGTTAGAGACATAGTGCCGCTTTCTCCGCGACTCCTTAAAGAACTCTTATCAAGTCAGTCTGGCCGTCTTAAGAAAGCCGGTTTCGAGCTACATAATTACACGACTCTGGGTGAAAGAATCGGTGCCCAAATGCTTTTGAAGGCATATGACGCGGTCGGGGATATGCTTCCGGTGCAGTTAGTCTGCCTAGCTGAGGCTCTTGATAGCATATTCTTTGACATGGTCGAAGAAGTTGAAACAGTCGAGGGTGATTTCACGGTTCTGGACCTAACTGTACCTTCTGTTCACAACTTTGTAGGCGGTTACATCCCTGCTATACTGCACAACACGGTCACCTTACACCAGCTTGCTAAGTGGAGTGATACACGGGTTATTTTCCACGTAGGCTGTGGTGAGAGGGGGAATGAGGAGTCTGAGGTTTTGACGGAGTTTCCGCATTTGAAGGACCCGTCGACGGGGCGGCCCCTGATGGAGAGGACCGTGTTGATCGCTAATACAAGTAACATGCCTGTCGCCGCGAGGGAGGCCAGCATATACACAGGGGTTACGATGGCCGAATACTTCAGGGACATGGGGTACGACGTTCTGCTCGTAGCGGATTCCACAAGCCGGTGGGCTGAGGCCCTACGTGAGATAAGTGGGAGGCTTGAGGAGATGCCGGCGGAGGAGGGTTATCCAAGCTATCTTGCCAGCAGGCTTGCGGAGTTCTATGAGAGGGCTGGCAGAGTTGTGACGCTCGGCAACCCCTCAAGGATAGGAAGCGTCTCCCTAGTCGGCGCTGTAAGCCCGCCGGGCGGCGACTTCACAGAGCCCGTCACAACACACACCATGCGCTTCATAAGAACATTCTGGGCCCTTGACGCAAACCTAGCATACACACGGCACTACCCCGCAATAAACTGGATAACATCCTACTCCGCCTACGTGGATACCGTGAGGAAGTGGTGGGCGGAGAATGTTTCAACTGACTGGTATGAGCTAAGATATCAGGCATATAGGCTGCTGCAGAGGGAGGCAGACCTTCTGGAGCTTGTCCGTCTGCTTGGGCCCGAGGCGTTGCCCGACGAGGAGAAGCTGGTCCTCGATGTAGCTAGGATGATTAGGGAAGGGTTCCTGCAGCAAAGCGCCTACGACGAGGTTGACTCCTACTGCCCACCCAGGAAACAGGTCATGCTCCTCAACCTCTTCGTAAAATTCCACAAACTCGCCGAGGAAGCCCTCAGAAGAGGTGTTGCGCTAAAGGAGATCAGAAGCATGGAGATCATTCCGAGGCTTATCAGGGCGAAGTATGAAATACCCAACGACAGGCTGGAGCTTATAGAGCAGCTTGAGAAGTCGATGGAGGAGGCGTTCGCGGGGCTTAAGGCTGAGGAGAGGCTTGAGGTGAGGGGTTGAGATGGCTTCAGTAAAGGCTGGTCTGGAATACCTGTCGATACAGGAGATCAAGGGACCCCTCATGGTCGTGGGTGGTGTAACTGATGTTTCCTACGACGAGCTTGTGGAGGTCGAGACGGCTTCCGGTGAGAGACGTCTCGGAAGAGTTATCGAGGTCGGGTTGGGCAGGGCCGTTGTACAGGTCTTTGAAGGAACACAGGGTCTGTCGATCGAGGGCACTAAAGCACGGTTCCTCGGCAGAACCCTCGAGATTCCGGTTTCGACGGAGATGCTTGGAAGAATATTCGACGGGCTTGGTAAGCCGTTGGACGGGTTGCCCGAGCCCGTGGCGGATGAGGTTTTAGACGTAAACGGGGAGCCCATCAACCCAGAGAGAAGAGAGTACCCGTCCGACTTCATACAGACCGGTGTCTCGGCCATCGACGGCATGAACAGCCTCGTCAGGGGGCAGAAGCTCCCGATATTCTCCGGAGCCGGGCTGCCCCATAACGTGCTCGCCGCCCAGATAGCCCGGCAGGCCACTGTGCCCGGGAAGGAGGAGGAGTTCGCGGTGATTTTCGCCGCAGTCGGGGTACAGAACGACGAGGCAAGGTTCTTCAGGCGAAGCCTCGAGGAAAGCGGAGCCATAAGCCGCAGCACACTCTTCCTAAACCTCGCCGACGACCCAGCCATCGAGAGAATAGTAACCCCTAGAATAGCTCTCACCCTGGCCGAGTACCTAGCATTCAAGCAGGGCTACCACGTCCTAGTAATCATCACCGACATCACAAACTACTGTGAGGCGCTGCGGGAGGTCAGCGCGGCCCGTGAGGAGGTACCGGGTAGGAAGGGCTATCCCGGCTACATGTACACGGACCTCGCCTCCATTTATGAGAGGGCGGGGCGTATTAAGGGGCTTAAGGGGAGCCTAACCCAGATGCCCATACTGAGCATGCCAAGCGACGACATCACACACCCTATCCCGGACCTTACGGGATACATAACCGAGGGCCAGATAGTCCTTTCACGCGACCTCTACAGGAAAGGCATCTACCCGCCGGTGAACGTGTTGATGAGCCTCAGCAGGCTTATGGGGCCGGGCATTATTTCGCAGAAGAGGACAAGGGCGGACCACGGCGATGTCAGCAACCAGCTTTACGCCGCATACGCCAGAGCAGTCCAGCTCCGCTCCCTCGCAGAGATAGTCGGTAAGGCTGGACTCTCCGAGACAGACCTCAAATACCTAGAGTTCGGCGACCTCTTCGAGCAACGGTTCCTGAAACAGTCCTACACAGAGAACAGGACGCTTGACCAGACGCTTGAAATAGCTTGGGACATACTCTCAACCCTTCCAGAGGCCGAGCTCACCAAAATAAAGGAGGAACACATCAGGAAACACTACCGCAGGAGAGGCTGATCAAAGATACTTGCGGGCAGAAGTCGCTGGACGCTTCTAGCATGGCTTTTCGCAGACCGCGTAATATACAGCCTTAACTGGTTGGCTGTGGCGCCTGCGCAGCCAGCCATCGCGTACGAGCTCAGCCTCAACATAACCTCACTGGGTCTACTTGGCACGCTCTTTCTCGTCGGAATAGGCTCCTTCCAACTACCCGCCGGCATGGTTGCAACCCGCTTCGGGGCCCGAAACACGGCTATCGCCGGTCTCGCCGCCTCATCCCTTTTCGCAGGACTCTCCGGGCTGGCACCCTCGTTTGAGACACTTCTCGCCCTCAGGTTTTTAACAGGCGTCTCGATGGCCTTCTTCTTCGGACCCGGCATAGCTTTCTTCACACCACTCTTCCCAGCCAGGGAACGCGGCACAGCCCTCGGCGTCTACAACGCAGGCTTCCACGCAGGCACCCTGCTAGCCCTAGGAGTGTGGCCTGTGGTTATCGCAGCCACAGGCTGGAGGATGGCGTTATTGCTGCCAGGTATTGCCGGTATCGTCTTAACCCTCATCACCGCATATCTCACGCGTGGCATAAATTCTCCAAGGGGGGATTTAGGCTTCGGGTTGCGGGGTCTACGTAACAGGACCGTGTGGCTTACTGCGGTTGTTTTAACACTGTCGGGTGGCTCGTGGTATCCTTTAACACAGTTTGGTATACTTTACCTCCACGAGGATGCAGGGTTTGACGTTCAGACGGCTGGACTCATGATGTCTCTGCTCAGCCTCACGAGCATGGTGGCTGGGCCCTTCTCAGGCAAGCTCTTCGACCACTTTGCATCCAAAAGAAAACTGTTTATGTTCGTCAACCTTGGGATAACGGTCTGCCTAGCTATCTTCACACTCCACAGTCCCATCGTTGCGGCTGTCAACCTCTTGCTACTGGGCTTTTTCTACGTTTCCTCATACAACATATCCTACATCATCCCCACATTCAGCCTAAACCAAGAGCAGCTACCCACAGCCGTCTCTGTCATAAACGGGCTGCAGCTGGTCGCCGCCGCATCCCTCCCATCCCTCTTCGCGGTCTCCGTCAGCTATCTAGGATACGGCCTCTCATGGATGCTTTTGGCCGGACTGTCCGCGTCCTCGCTTCTATTCGTTAGGCTTATTAGGTTTCATTAACCACTTGTAAGTGGTTAAAGCTTAAATAAAGACCCGCGTAAAACAAAAACATGGACATTTTTCAAGCTGCTGAGACAATAATGGAGAATGCGTTAGTTTCATACCTTAGCTTCGTCACGCCCTCAGGTGATGTTTTAACGGTTCCTATGCTTCCTCTTTACAGCAGGGACAGGAAGAGGCTGTACATGACCTCAAGCATACTCTTCAGCAAGAAGATAGATTACATCAGGAAGAATCCGAGGGTAGGGGTGCTGTTTAGCGGCAGCCAGTACATCAAGGCCCCCTTCTACGCAGCTGTCCACGTCAAGGGTGATGCACAGGTCTATGAAGAAGACCTCCACAAAGGCTGGATGTGGCTTGTCGAACTGTGGCGTAAGAAGGAGCCCTACATAGATGCTTTCCTAAAACAGAGGGTTGCGCTCCCGCTTTTCTGGGAGAGGGCTGTTATCGAGATCAAGCCGCAGGAGATACTGTTTTGGGAAAACGGGGACGTGCAGAGAGAGCCCAAGAGGTGGAGAGCATGACACAGCAGGTAAATGTTGAGGAGTTTTCAGACGCAGCCGCCACATACCTCGACGACGACGGATACCCGATTAGCTTTCCCACCGTCGTAAAACCTGTGGAAGGAGGGTTTATCGTTGAGAAACCCCCATACATAAGTCCGAAAAAGAAGCTTACCGTGACGCTAAACCACATTACACCGCTACCAACCGGAGGCTACACAGAAAGACGCTATGTTACGATGCGCGGCGAAGGAGAGGACCGCGGCAACACGATATTCTTTAAACCGTTAAAGCTCCAGGGATGGGATGAGAAGAAAAAGCCCTTCTTCCAGTACTGCGAGGAAAGGGTGCCGCAGGCCAAGCGCTACACGTCAACACTCAGCCAGATGCTGGGCAGGCTGATAAAGCCGAGGCTCCCGACACTTCAGCTGCTTTTCAGAGCAACAAGGTTCCCGTTCCTCATAGCCACCGCGGCACCCGTATTGATGGGCGTAGGGACAGCCGCCTACAAGGGCTTGTTCGACCCTCTGCTTTTCATCCTGACTCTGGTGGGCGCCAGCCTAATACATCTGGCTTTGAATATGACGAATGACTATTTTGACACAAAGCTGGGGGCTGACGAGGTTAACGTTACTCCGACACCGTTCAGCGGCGGCTCACGCGTCATCCAGTACGGCCTACTGACCCAACGCCAGACCATAGGCTTGTCGACCCTCTTTTACGTCGTGGGAATAGCCATAGGTCTCTACCTTGCGGTGTTGAGGGGCTTCATACCCATAATTGCCCTCACGGCTGTGGGTGTTTTCATAAGCGTAGCATACACGGCTCCACCATTCAAGCTGGCGTACCGGGGGCTCGGCGAGCTTGCGGTCGGGGTTGGCTTCGGCCCCGTCATCGTATTGGGAAGCCATTACGTTCAGGCACAGGCATTCAGCCCAGAGGCCGTCCTAGCCTCGATACCAGTCGGGATACTAATAGCGCTCATTCTCTACATCAACGAAATACCCGACGCCCCATACGACTTGGCCGCCGGAAAAAGGACGCTTATCACGAGGCTGACAAAGGAGCAGGTATTGACCCTTTACAAGCTGCTTCTAGCGGCCACATATTTTATGGTTGTTCTACCCGTAGCAATCAACCTCGCACCACCCACCGCCTTGCTCGCGCTCTTGACCATCCCCCTAGCCGTCAAGACCGTCAGGTCTGTTGGCGAGACCTATGGAAACCCCTACCTAATGATACCCGCCCTAGCGGCCAACATACAGCTCGCCACCAGAACAGCCTTACTTCACGCAGCTGGCTTCTTCGCTTGGGCTGCGTTGACCTACCTGCTCTAAACATAGGTTTATTATGTTTTCTGGTGGTCAATCTCCATGGCTAGGCGAAGAGCAGCGGGGAAGCCCGCATACGTCGGAAGTTTGGCTGGAAAGGATTTCCTGAACACAAACGACTACAGCCAAGACGACATCGCCAAAATCTTGAAGGCCGCGAGGGACTTACGTGAAAAGTTTAGGGCAAAAAAGCCAACGGAGTACTTGAAGGGGCAGACGTTGTTCATGCTCTTTTACAACAGATCTCTGAGGACGCGTAACAGCTTCGAGGCTGGGATATACCAGCTAGGTGGGCACGCCCACTTCCTCAGCCCCTCAGACGTTTACACCCCAACCCTCCCTGAAGACATGATACCATATCAGACGGAGTCAATCGCTGACGTGGCCCGGGTTCTAAGCACGTACGGTGACGCAATAGCTGTCAGGATATACGGCGATGCGGCGAAGTGGCATATAGGCCGTGGCCACAGGGTTATCCAGGAGTTCGCCAAATGGGCCACAATACCCGTCCTTAACATGGAGGACGACATATACCATCCGTTCCAAGCCCTTGCGGACATGATGGCCATTACAGATGTTGCGCCAAAGCCCCGTGGGAAAAAATTCGTCGTATCATACGCATACTCAGGCGGGCTGAAGCCGCTCGCCGTACCACAGAGCTGCATACTCATCGGCACACAGTTCGGGATGGATGTTGTCCTAGCCCACCCGCCGGGCTTCGAGCTTGAAGACCACGTTATAGATGCGTGCAGGAAAAACGTTGAGCAATACGGAGGTTCTTTCACCGTAACCAACGATATGAAAGAGGCTTTCGAGGGCGCTGACTTCGTGTACCCTAAGGCTTGGTCGCCGAAAAAATTCTTCCCACCCTACAACAGCACCGTCGACAAGGAAGGCGCCACAAAGTACCAGGACGGCTTCAAGAACTGGATATGCACCCCCGAGCTAATGGACCTGACAAACAGGGGAAAATACATGCACTGCGGCCCCGCGGACAGGGGACAGGAGGTCGTCGACGAGGTAATAGACAACCCCAGCTACTCTCTCTACTTCCAGCAGGCTGAAAACAGGCTCCATGTCCAGAAAGCCGTGATGTCGATGGTCATGGGAAGAAAAAGATGAAAGTAGCTGAAGACATACTTGACACAATAGGGAATACCCCTCTGCTTAAGCTTAAAAAAATTCCGCGTGAAGCAGGGGTTTCGGCAGAGATATACGCCAAGCTTGAGTTCTACAATCCGTCGGGCAGCTTGAAGGACCGCATCTACCGTGAGATGATACAGGCGGCTATAAACAGGGGGGAGCTGCGGCCGGGCATGGAGATACTGGAGGTCTCGACAGGTAATGCAGGCATCGCGTGCTCCTTTGTCGGAACACATCTAGGCTACAAGGTTACGATAGTCATGCCCGAGGGTATGAGCGAGGAAAGGAAACAGTTGATAAGAGCTTTCGGCGGCGAGCTGGTGTTCACACCCGGGGCGGAAAGCGACGTAGACCTAAGCCTCAAGAAAGCCGAGTCCATGCTTAGGGAGAACCCCCGGAAATACTGGATGCCCAACCAGTTCACAAACACCGACAACGTACAGGCACATCTCAAAACAACCGGGCCCGAGATATGGGAGCAGACAAAGGGTGAGGTTGACTGCTTCGTGATGTCGCAGGGCTCGGGGGGTACGGTCACCGGGGTTGGGAGATATCTTAGAACCAAGTCGCAGAAAATCAAGCTCTACACAGTTGAGCCCGCCGAGGCCCCCATAATCGCAGACGGTAGATGGGGAACTCACAAGATTGAGGGAATCGGGGACGGCTTCATACCGCGCAACCTCGACATAAGCATCTTGGACGGGGTTGTCACAGTTTCCTCCGAAGAGGCGATTGAGATGACACGCAGGCTTGCACGGTTAGAGGGAGTTTTCGCAGGAATATCCTCAGGATGTAACGTGGCCGCCGCAATAAAGATAGCGAGAAAACACCCTGAGCTGAGGAAAATCGTCACCCTGATATGTGACTCAGGCAACCGCTACCTCTCCACGGAAGCCTATGGTACAGGCAAGAAGGCTGTCAAAATCCCCGAGAGAGAGCACCCCCTCGACGAATATACCAAGCAACAACGTGAGCTGTATGCTTCGCGCCTGGAAGTAATACGCTAAAAACCATGACAAACACCTCCACCGACATATTTTTATGCAGATGGAGAAGCGTATGACCGTGGACGATGGAGCACTGTACGACAACATTTTGGGCGGAAGAGTCTTCTATCTCTCGGCCAAAACATTCGGTGAGATGATCAGCCTTCTTGGGGAGAGTATATCGCCACAGGCCGCGCAAGCACTCCTCTGGAACCTCGGCCACCGCTACGGTGTCGCACTAGGGAAGAAAGCATTTCAGAGCACGGCGAACGCTGGGGAGGCGATTAAAATGCTTTCATACGCCGCGTTCAGGTCTGGATGGGGCCGGAACCATGTGGCTAACAAGCTTGAGGAGGGAAACTTTATCGAGGTTGTTTTTGAAAACTGTGTATTCTGCCACGGGCAAGAAAACATGCAGGGCCCCGTGTGTTACTTCCTTGCCGGCATAGTTGGTGGCATAGCGGAGTCTGTATTCGGGAAGAGGTTTGAGTCGCGGGAAATTGAGTGTAGGGCTGTCGGGGGCCCCGTATGCAGGTTTGTGTTGAGGCCTCTCTGAAATGTTTGTGGAAAAGCTTGTCTGCAGCAGATGTGGAGCCGAGTATAGGCCTGAAGACAATCCTTTGATATGTGTAAAAAATGATTTCGGCAGACTGGATATAGTGTATGATTTTGACAAGGTGCAGGAGACGTTTTCCGCCAGAGAGGTTGCGGGAAGACCACGCAACGGCGTTTGGCGCTATTGGGAGCTGATGCCTGTTGACAGAAGATATGCTCCAGCGCTCAACGAGGGTGGGACACCGTTGATTAGAGCGAAAAGGCTTGGCCAGTTCCTCGGCCTCTCAAACCTATTTTTGAAAGATGAAACACGGAACCCAACGGCCTCCTTCAAGGACAGGGCAATGTCTGTGGGTGCGGCGAAGGCGTTTGAGATGGGCGTATCCGACGTCGTCATAGCATCAAGCGGGAACGCAGCCTCATCCCTGGCTGCCTACAGCGCCTCTCTTAACCTAAGATGTCACGCATTCGTGCCGGAGGACGTGGCTGTCGGAAAGGTGTCCCAGCTGCTTTTGTTCGGAGCGGACGTCGTCAGGGTTAGGCAGGTGGCTGAGGGGAGAGACCCGACCGTCGAACTCATGCTCCAAACAGTGAGGGAGCTGGGATGGTATCCCTGCCCAAGCTTCGGCCCCTTCAACCCCTACCAAGTCGAGGGCCCCAAAACCATTTCATACGAAGTTGTGGAGCAGATGGGGTGGAGATGCCCGGACGCAGTAGTCATTCCCACGGGCTCGGGATGCCTGGCCACGGGGGTGTGGAAGGGGTTTAGGGAGCTGAGAAAACTCGGCCTGACAGACAGCTATCCAAAGATAATACCTGTGCAGCCGGCTGGAAATATGCCGCTGGTTAGGGCCATTAAGGCCGGTAAGAGGTTTGAGGAGGTTGAGGCCGAGAAATGGCCGAAATCAATCGCCTCAGGCCTTCTAGACCCCTATCCATGGGACGGGGACGCAGCTATGGAGGCTGTGAAAGTATCAGGTGGGACGGCGGTAGCCCTAGAGGAGGACGAGATAAGGGAGTCGGTGAAGCTGCTCGCAAAGCTTGAGGGTGTTTTTGCGGAACCCTCCGGCGCGGTAGGCGTTATGGCGGTCAAGAAACTTTTAGAGGAAGGGTTCTTGGAAAACTCGGAAAACATAGTTGTTTTGGTGACGGGCTCTGGGCTTAAAGAGCCTGAGAAGGTTAGGGCGGACGCCGTAATACCGCTGATAAACCCGGATATAGTGGAGCTGCGAAAACACATAGCGTGACATGTGTGGTTAGTTTGAGGGGTGTCTGCGGCTGGCTGAAATAACCGTTGTTTATGCGGCGACGAGGCCTGAGGCGGTTAAGGCGGCTGCTAAGGTGGGCGAGTTCTTCTCCAAAGAGGCATGCCAAACATATTCCTTAGAGGTTTTTGAGAAGAAGTTTGGAAACATTGATGACGGGTTTCTCCTCGTCCTCGGCGGCGACGGAACTTTACTGCGTGTGGCGAGAAAGGTCGCGACATCGGCCGTCAAGCTTTTAGGCGTCAACTACGGCCGCGCTGGCTATCTCTGCACGGCTGAAGCGGATGAGCTGGAGCAGGCTTGTGCAAGAATCATGGAGAGGGCTTATTTTGTGGAGAAGGTGATGAGGCTTGCCACGTTTGCGGAGGGGGAGTTTGTGGCTGACGCCCTCAACGAGGCCTATGTTTCATCAAGGTATCCGGGAAGAGTTGTACAGTATAAGTTATCGCAGCGTGAGCAACTTGTCTCCGACGTGGCTGACGGCGTAATACTGGCCACTCCGATTGGTTCGACGGCGTATGCTTTCTCCGCCGGAGGCCCGGTGGTGGATGAAAGGCTTGAATCCGTGCTTGTCACACCTATGGCGTCACTCGGCAACGTCAGGCCAATCGTGTTATCCATAGAGCTGCCCATAACCGTAACTATTACAAAGGGTGAGGCACAGGTGTTGGTTGACGGCCACACAGTCAAGGAGCTGCGAAAAGGCGAGGTCGAAATCAGGAAGTCACCACGATACATCAGCTTAGTCAAGTTTAACGAGAAACCCCTCTTCAGCCGGAGGTTGCGGAAGAGGATATATGGCCGCCCGTAAGGTTTACGTGCTGGACACGACCGCGATTCTCGCAACGCAGCTTGAACCCGGCTCAGCCGAGCTTGTGACGGTGCAGGAGGTGGTGGACGAGGTTGTCTACGGCGGGCTTGCGCCAGAAAGGCTCTCGATGGCCCTGTCGCGGAAGGTTCTAAAACTGAAGAAACCCTCAAAACAGGTTGTTGAACTGGTCGCCTCCAAGGCCCGTGAAAAAGGCGAGTTCGGCCGTCTCTCGAAAACGGACATATTATTACTGGCGGCTGCGGCTGAGTTGAGTGAAGAGGGCGGGGAAGTCGTCGTAGTCTCTGACGACTACAGTGTCCAGAACATGGCGCTGGCCTTAGGACTGCAGGTGCTGGGGGTTGCTAGGCAGCCCATCAAGGAGGTGAGGAGTTATATCTTTAGGTGCACGGTCTGTAGCGAGACCTTCACGTTCTCTGTCCCGAGGTGTCCTGCCTGCGGGGGCGAGGTGGAGAGAGTTAAGTCTGCCGCCCAGCGGTAAGCAGGTAGCCGGCGACCATAAGACCCCACGCGAGGACGGGATACACGATTAACCTCTCCATGCCTCCATGTCCTAGGCCGAGGTAGTTGCCTGTTGCGAACAGAATTAGAGCCGCTAGAGATGTGAGGCCTGAAATTATCGAGAGCAAACCCATTGATTGTTTGAAGACACGGGCTCCGTAGAGGGCTGCTATGCCTGCGAAGAAAAATGTGATAAAGGACATTACGGTGTGGAGGATGGGGACGTTTTCCGGGAACACTCCGACACCTGTTGCTCCGAAGCCAGCCAGCCCAACCAAAATACTCAACACCCTGCTTTTGAAGGCGGGAAGCGCAAGATATGCGGCAGCCATAACACCCAGCCCAAGCAAGATTATGGAGCTGTTGAAAACACCTGCAGCGGGCCCCACACCCAGGTCGCTGATGTAGTTGTTGGAGACGCTGTAGCCCGGGTAAATAGACTCGGCCACTCGGAAAAACATGAAGAACTGGAAGATTGCCAGAAACAGCAGCAAACCAGCCGCAACAGCTCTATTCACAACATTTTGAGAACATCCAAAGTATTATAACTTTTCACAGGAGCGTGGCCACAAGCGGGGGCAGAGCAAAGACCATTAAAGTCTCAGCCCACGCCAGAGTAAGGGCTTTACGGCGTGCAGCCCCATCTCCCCTTACCGCCCTCGGCCCGTAGATGAATGAGTGTATGAAGTCTAGAGTGAATGAGGCAGCGATGACTAGCAATGTTATGATGGGCACTAGCGTTAGACCTGTTTTGAACAAAGCAAGATAGGATGTTGCAACGAGGAGAACGGGTAACGCTGTCCACGCAAATGGGTTGTATCTCCTCATCATCCCGGCTATGACCTTAAGCCGCAGCCCACTGTCAAGCCTTGAAGCCTCAGGTATTGCGGCGAAGGTTAGGTGGAAAATTCCCCCAGCCCAGACTACGAGGGCGTAGACGGCGGCGGCTCTGGCGAGAAACTCCGCCATCGTCGGCGTCATTTACGGTAGCGGCGGAGTAGTAGAACGGTAACTTGGGACCCGATGGTGCTGAGGACCATGTTGGCGGCTATGGCACCAACCCATATCACGGCCAACAGCTCCGGTCTGACGTTAAACAACCCGACATAGGTCAGCACCGCCATGGCTATGACACCTTCAACAAGACCGCTCAACAGCGTCCCCACAGTTATCCTCCCGAATCTCCTAACCGACTGCTGGTATGCTCGACCCATGCATAGATCATACGTAACCCCCGCCCCAACAGTTGAAAAGAGGAGATAAGGCGCGGGCGCTGGGACAACGGCCAGAAAGACCAGGCCAGAGATTACAGACATGGTGCTCACACTCCACCGAGCTCTTGAAAAGGCCGCGCAGGCGCTCATCGAGAGGCCTCTGAAGAAATGTGCCGGGTAGCCGCGCAACACAGGTAATATAATACCTGTGACAGCAGCCGTCAACGTGTAGAATGCTGCGAAAAGAGCGATAGCTGCTAAGTTCTTTGTTGAAAGTGCTCGTTCCTGCGGGTGCATGTTGTGGAATACATCATCACATATTTAAGGCTATTGGTGAATCCACAAAAGAGCTGCCAACCCAACATTATATTTCGCTGGAAACACCGGAAAACAGGTGAAGCACCATATCGGAGGACGTTATCGCAGTCGTTGATTTCGGGGGCCAGTATGCCCACCTGATTAGCCGGAGGGTCAGGGAGCTGGGCGTAAAGACAGTTGTAGCGCCGAATACAGCGGTCGACACCGTGGCCCGGGG
>Ga0197143_1000905_pt1 | contig 27363 bp, 30 predicted proteins | sample GBS70_MetaG_FD_148603 | JGI IMG/M metagenome (GOLD analysis project Ga0197143, IMG submission 148603) | Sediment microbial communities from Great Boiling Springs, Gerlach, Nevada, United States - GBS 70_MetaG | ecosystem: Environmental > Aquatic > Thermal springs > Hot (42-90C) > Sediment... | reverse complement strand
TAAATTCCATTACGCAGCCCACCTCCCTGGAAAATGGTATAGATGGAGTATGCCTCCTTGGGAGAGCGGTAGCCCAATCGTTATGGACAAGTTTCAATCCCCTTTTCATCGGGTCAAAGGATGCAACAGGAAGTGGTAGAACCTCCGTTGCGCCAGATTCTTCATGTTTCAATCCCCTTTTCATCGGGTCAAAGGATGCAACAGAGACTCTCGGGATTATCTGCATGATAGATTGTGCGGTTTCAATCCCCTTTTCATCGGGTCAAAGGATGCAACTCTCCGGGTGGCGGGGGATCGGCTGGCTCGTTCTACGGCGTTTCAATCCCCTTTTCATCGGGTCAAAGGATGCAACGCCCCCACCTAGGCCCCGACGGGGAGGAGTTCCTCCGTTTCAATCCCCTTTTCATCGGGTCAAAGGATGCAACTTAGCAATATTTTTGATCCCCCTCGCCGCCTACCTCATGTTTCAATCCCCTTTTCATCGGGTCAAAGGATGCAACCACCGAAGGATACGATTGCGGATACTGTTCAGTACGTTGTTTCAATCCCCTTTTCATCGGGTCAAAGGATGCAACATAAGTCCGCGTAACCATGCGGTGATGTACTCACCCGGTTTCAATCCCCTTTTCATCGGGTCAAAGGATGCAACTCTGGAAAAACGGCCAGAAAGGCAAGCTCATCGTCGGGTTTCAATCCCCTTTTCATCGGGTCAAAGGATGCAACCATGGCCTGCAACTACGCGGTCAACCAGATTCTAATGTTTCAATCCCCTTTTCATCGGGTCAAAGGATGCGACTATTTAGCCCGTAGACAGAGCCGTGTCACTGTATGACGTTTCAATCCCCTTTTCATCGGGTCAAAGGATGCGACGCATGGCTGTAGCGCCCCACGGCCGTGTTCCCGCCGCGTTTCAATCCCCTTTTCATCGGGTCAAAGGATGCGACCAGCGGATGGGAAGGACAGTTGGATTAATGCTGCTAGGTTTCAATCCCCTTTTCATCGGGTCAAAGGATGCGACGCATGGCTGTAGCGCCCCACGGCCGTGTTCCCGCCGCGTTTCAATCCCCTTTTCATCGGGTCAAAGGATGCGACCGCCCCCCGATTCGGGGGGCGATTGGGTGCAGTACGTTTCAATCCCCTTTTCATCGGGTCAAAGGATGCGACTGAACGGCACCGAGGTCTCCACAGGTGTGCCTGGGTGTTTCAATCCCCTTTTCATCGGGTCAAAGGATGCGACCCTCCGCGTGGGCTCTAGTCAGGAGTAAAGTGAGCGTTTCAATCCCCTTTTCATCGGGTCAAAGGATGCGACCCGGCCCCGCCACGCCACACCACGCCTCGCCAGGCCGTTTCAATCCCCTTTTCATCGGGTCAAAGGATGCGACAGGCAAAATCCAAAATTTAACTGGAGGTGATTGAATGTTTCAATCCCCTTTTCATCGGGTCAAAGGATGCGACCCGCTTTGCGACGACTGCGACAGTTGTCACGCCTGCATGTTTCAATCCCCTTTTCATCGGGTCAAAGGATGCGACCGTTTCCAAATCCTGGTTTCGGCCGACGGGAAAGTTGTTTCAATCCCCTTTTCATCGGGTCAAAGGATGCGACCGCAACCGCAACCCCAAACTCGCCCGGGCGCGCTCTGGGGTTTCAATCCCCTTTTCATCGGGTCAAAGGATGCGACGGACCCGGTTGGCGGTGCTGGACGGTGCTGACGGTGCGTTTCAATCCCCTTTTCATCGGGTCAAAGGATGCGACAGGTTTGCGGTGATTGTTTCGGGCCGCTGGATGAGTAGGTTTCAATCCCCTTTTCATCGGGTCAAAGGATGCGACGAGCACTACGCCCTGGGCAGGTTGGTAGAGGGATACGTTTCAATCCCCTTTTCATCGGGTCAAAGGATGCGACTTGTCCGAGAAAGGGGGTGATGGTGGTGGATCTAAACCTGTTTCAATCCCCTTTTCATCGGGTCAAAGGATGCGACCACCGCCCGCACTAAGAAGGAAGCTGAAGCCATCCTCGTTTCAATCCCCTTTTCATCGGGTCAAAGGATGCGACGGATCCGCCAGAAGTCCTCCACGCCCCGGACCTCCTGTTTCAATCCCCTTTTCATCGGGTCAAAGGATGCGACGACGGGGTGTTCCCTCTTGTTGAGGGAGTGGAAATGGTTTCAATCCCCTTTTCATCGGGTCAAAGGATGCGACCCGCCAGGATGGCCTCCTCCACCGGGCGGTGCTCCTGTTTCAATCCCCTTTTCATCGGGTCAAAGGATGCGACATGGTAGAGCGCCCCTGCCAGCTGCTCCACGGTCCACGGTTTCAATCCCCTTTTCATCGGGTCAAAGGATGCGACCAACACTGCATAGCGTAGTTTACGTAAGACCTATTCTGTTTCAATCCTCTTTTCATCGGGTCAAAGGATGCGACCAAAGCGGACGGCCTTGTCCACCAACTCTTCCACCGACGTTTCAATCCCCTTTTCATCGGGTCAAAGGATGCGACCAGCTTTGCGACGACTGTGACAGCTGTCACGCCTGCATGTTTCAATCCCCTTTTCATCGGGTCAAAGGATGCGACTCGCCTACTACGGCAAGGCCGGGTAGGCGGTCGAGCCGTTTCAATCCCCTTTTCATCGGGTCAAAGGATGCGACTGGGAAGTTGGCCAAATCCCCGTATGTCTACTCCCGCAGTTTCAATCCCCTTTTCATCGGGTCAAAGGATGCGACGTGGCTGCCCGTTGCTCAACCAGCTCTCGCTGGTGCGTTTCAATCCCCTTTTCATCGGGTCAAAGGATGCGACGGGAGAATCCCTGCCGCCGGGTGGAGAAGCCCGTCCACGTTTCAATCCCCTTTTCATCGGGTCAAAGGATGCGACAAGATGCTGCAACAGGTCAAGACTACGTCTTGGTTACGTTTCAATCCCCTTTTCATCGGGTCAAAGGATGCGACTTACTGCCACGGGGAGGTAAGATTTTGCGCAGGTTACGTTTCAATCCCCTTTTCATCGGGTCAAAGGATGCGACGGTAACGGTACAGGTTCCGAAAGGGAGGGATCATCGCGTTTCAATCCCCTTTTCATCGGGTCAAAGGATGCGACTTTTATCCGACGGTTCCACTTGTCCGCAAACTGCTCGTTTCAATCCCCTTTTCATCGGGTCAAAGGATGCGACTAGACAATCGCCCCGCCCAAATGCTGCATAGCCCAGTTTCAATCCCCTTTTCATCGGGTCAAAGGATGCGACCGTATGGTATCGAAAACTGGGCCTATACAATTCCTACTGTTTCAATCCCCTTTTCATCGGGTCAAAGGATGCGACCGTATGGTATCGAAAACTGGGCCTATACAATTCCTACTGTTTCAATCCCCTTTTCATCGGGTCAAAGGATGCGACTGAGATGTTCCCTGCAACATCCGTCGGACTTTCTGCAAGTTTCAATCCCCTTTTCATCGGGTCAAAGGATGCGACGCCTGGTGTCAGGCCCGGACCGAAGGCAGGCGCAGGAGTTTCAATCCCCTTTTCATCGGGTCAAAGGATGCGACCTACCCTTAAGGGCTTCGGCCGGCAGTACTGGGCTGAGGGTTTCAATCCCCTTTTCATCGGGTCAAAGGATGCGACCCGCCCGTAAGAATTGTTTGTATGCACCCGTTTTATATAGTTTCAATCCCCTTTTCATCGGGTCAAAGGATGCGACGGATTGCCCGCCGCCCGCACCGGGAAATACAGAAGGGCGGTTTCAATCCCCTTTTCATCGGGTCAAAGGATGCGACCGCATGCTTCAAGGCCATCATCACCCGCCGCTTGTTGGTTTCAATCCCCTTTTCATCGGGTCAAAGGATGCGACGGAAGTCGTGGGTTAAGCTCCTCGAGGAGGTTGACCGTTTCAATCCCCTTTTCATCGGGTCAAAGGATGCGACCTGGCCGTCTACTGAAACGAAAATCTGGAAGCGGGACTGTTTCAATCCCCTTTTCATCGGGTCAAAGGATGCGACTCCGCAAGAAAGGAGGTGAAAACTTGTCCCCGTGGACGGTGTTTCAATCCCCTTTTCATCGGGTCAAAGGATGCGACCCGGCCCGGGGCTCACCGAGCAGGAAGGCCATGTACTCAGTTTCAATCCCCTTTTCATCGGGTCAAAGGATGCGACCCGCGGGCTCCTCGCCCCGCTCCATTTCAACGGAGAGTTTCAATCCCCTTTTCATCGGGTCAAAGGATGCGACGGGGAGGAAGAGGTTGGAAGGGGTGGGATGCGGTCCCTGTTTCAATCCCCTTTTCATCGGGTCAAAGGATGCGACTACGTCTCCCACTCGATCCATCACTGCATATATGGCCGCGTTTCAATCCCCTTTTCATCGGGTCAAAGGATGCGACAATGAGAAGTCTTAGCGAGTTTTACACCCATCCCTCCGTTTCAATCCCCTTTTCATCGGGTCAAAGGATGCGACTGGAGGAGCTCGTCGGTAAGGCCGTCAGGTTCACTGAGTTTCAATCCCCTTTTCATCGGGTCAAAGGATGCGACATCATTACTGCATGCGACGAAGACGAAGAAGCCGAGTTTCAATCCCCTTTTCATCGGGTCAAAGGATGCGACTGAGCCAGGCGCACCGCCCAGGCGGGAGGAGCTAGGTGCAGTTTCAATCCCCTTTTCATCGGGTCAAAGGATGCGACCGCTGCCGGCGGCGGCGGCAACGTTGAGGAACTCGTGTTTCAATCCCCTTTTCATCGGGTCAAAGGATGCGACTTCCCGCGGGGCCCCGGCGTTACCCGGGTGGAATGAGTGGTTTCAATCCCCTTTTCATCGGGTCAAAGGATGCGACGCTTAGCTGGCGGGGCGGGGATCCCCAGGGCCACAACGTTTCAATCCCCTTTTCATCGGGTCAAAGGATGCGACAAGGAGTGGAATTCGCAGGGCTCTGGGACCCCACCGAGTTTCAATCCCCTTTTCATCGGGTCAAAGGATGCGACAGCCTGGACACTCCCCGACGCAAAGGCCGCGCGGTCCCTGTTTCAATCCCCTTTTCATCGGGTCAAAGGATGCGACCGGCGCCGTAGTAACTCTTTGCAGTCCACTTTGAATGTCGTTTCAATCCCCTTTTCATCGGGTCAAAGGATGCGACGGCGGGGGTCAGTTTTCTTTGCGGCTGACCGCCACATGTTTCAATCCCCTTTTCATCGGGTCAAAGGATGCGACTCAGGTTCGCTGACGGCCGCTGGTTCAAAGTGGAGCGGGCGTTTCAATCCCCTTTTCATCGGGTCAAAGGATGCGACGGAAGAACGGAAGCTGGGAGGCCGAGGCCGAGGTAGGTTTCAATCCCCTTTTCATCGGGTCAAAGGATGCGACTCCCACCACAGTATGGGGGCGTTCTTCTCCCACAGTTTCAATCCCCTTTTCATCGGGTCAAAGGATGCAACTCGCGCCCGGGTCAAGGAAGTGGAAGAGCGAATAGGTTTCAATCCCCTTTTCATCGGGTCAAAGGATGCAACTGCCCCCGCCGCCGGTGGCCCCGGTGGTCGTGGAGCCCGTTTCAATCCCCTTTTCATCGGGTCAAAGGATGCAACGAAGCCTACCGCGGCGGCCGGTCTGAAGCGTTCTTCTTGTTTCAATCCCCTTTTCATCGGGTCAAAGGATGCAACTCTCCTCGGTGCTGGTGGAGCCAGCACCGTGGAGGAGTGTTTCAATCCCCTTTTCATCGGGTCAAAGGATGCAACGATAACCTCCCACCCGCCCCTGCGGGTGGAAAGGGCGGTTTCAATCCCCTTTTCATCGGGTCAAAGGATGCAACCGCCAGGATTTCGCCGTGGAGCCACCGGGTTCCTGGTTTCAATCCCCTTTTCATCGGGTCAAAGGATGCAACTTGGCCGCCGGGGCAGTGCTCCGGCGGTACCGGGTAGGTTTCAATCCCCTTTTCATCGGGTCAAAGGATGCAACTCCGTCTTCCCGCACCTTTCGCACTCTCATGTAGATGTTTCAATCCCCTTTTCATCGGGTCAAAGGATGCAACACAGCGGCTCGAAGGGATGGAGGACCGCTTGCAACGGGGTTTCAATCCCCTTTTCATCGGGTCAAAGGATGCAACTTGAGGATGAAATCCCAAAGGCTCTCTGGAGTATCTGCGGTTTCAATCCCCTTTTCATCGGGTCAAAGGATGCAACTGGCTGACGTGGAGGAGGGATCCTACCTCCTCTTCTACGGTTTCAATCCCCTTTTCATCGGGTCAAAGGATGCAACGGTTGCCCTATGTTACGCCCTGGTAGTTTCTACCACCGTTTCAATCCCCTTTTCATCGGGTCAAAGGATGCAACGGCCCGTCACCGTCATCCCCCCGCGGCGAATTACCGCGTTTCAATCCCCTTTTCATCGGGTCAAAGGATGCAACTATAGCTGAAGCAGGTTTAAGCATAAGTGGACTAAGGTGTTTCAATCCCCTTTTCATCGGGTCAAAGGATGCAACGCCGGAGTATTCCCTCGAACCTGGTTCGTATTCTCTGACGTTTCAATCCCCTTTTCATCGGGTCAAAGGATGCAACCGGCTACCGTCTCCGCGATGGTAACTTCGGTACGTACTAGTTTCAATCCCCTTTTCATCGGGTCAAAGGATGCAACACAAAACCGTCAGCGTATCTGCACCTGAAGCATCCTGTTTCAATCCCCTTTTCATCGGGTCAAAGGATGCAACAAGTCTCCCGGCCAGGGCGCGCTTGGCAGGTTTGGGTTGTTTCAATCCCCTTTTCATCGGGTCAAAGGATGCAACTGGGCGCGCTGGGGTAAGTTGGGCGGCGGGTGGAGGAAGGTTTCAATCCCCTTTTCATCGGGTCAAAGGATGCAACGCATGATAAATTGTGCGGGATGTGACACTCAGTATTTCATGTTTCAATCCCCTTTTCATCGGGTCAAAGGATGCGACTAAATGCATCGTCTACCACTAGAGCGATTCTCTCTGGTTTCAATCCCCTTTTCATCGGGTCAAAGGATGCGACCCCGCTGTTGCGACCCTTCCTCTACTACCTGCACCGTTTCAATCCCCTTTTCATCGGGTCAAAGGATGCGACCGGTATTGCGCCGTCTGCACAGCGCAGACGGCGCAAGTTTCAATCCCCTTTTCATCGGGTCAAAGGATGCGACAGGATGGTTCTGCGAAAGGAAGGGAGTGAACATGATCTGTTTCAATCCCCTTTTCATCGGGTCAAAGGATGCGACCCCGCGGTTGGAGTGCGGTGAAGCTTCACGACGATTGGTTTCAATCCCCTTTTCATCGGGTCAAAGGATGCGACCGACCATACGGGACCGAGATAGCTTGCGCCGCAACGGATCCAGGGATGTCCCAGCGGTGTAACCACGGCCTTGGCCCGAAGATCCTCCGGTTGCACGAAAACGCACTCGATCTTCGCCGCTACCTTCAGGAGTCCCGAAAGCAATTTTCAAGGTACTCGCTTATCCGTCACGTTTATCCCACCACCGAGGGCCAATGTCAATACCCTGAGGCCACCAGGGATTTATATTTTTAAGTCGAAGGGCGGGGCTGCCCGCACACGTCATTGTAAAAGCACTGCGGGCAAGTCTCGGCTACCCCCGGATCCAGCTCCTCGAAAACCAGGCGCATCTTTCTATCCCGTTCCTCGACGAACCATTGACGTAGCTCGTCATCTATGAGGTGGAAGTCCCGCCGGAGCAGCCAGCGGCCATCGCGAAACTCTGCATAAACGATACACCCCACGTTTATCGGGACCTCATAGACAGCCTCCCAGGCTAAGGCATAACCCGTGGTCCCCAGGCGATGGAATTCCTCGGGTTCGCCGAACTTGACATCGAGGATGATGGGTTCCGCAGTCAGAGCGGCATCCACGCTGAGCTGGGAGCTCAGGCCGATGAAAGAACCATTGAGTTTCTGCTCCACCACCACGGGGATAGCGAGGGAGACCAGTGCATCCACGTTTAGGTGGGCATATCTAGAAAGGACGTCGAAGACTCGTGCGGCCAGCCGACTGGCCTCGAAATCCCAAAGGGCCAGGGCCCGGTCTCGCAAAACGGCTGCTTCCTCAGGTCTTATCCCTTCCGTAAAGCGGGGCCAGAGTGCACCCACCACCTCCGCCCCACCCTGGCTCAGGCGGGAAAAAGCCTCCCTGTAGCAGCCGTCGGAGGAGGAGTAGAGCAGGCGCTTGGCTTCGATAACCACTCGGGAAAGCACGGCATGGAAGAACGCCCCTGCCTGGACAGCACCAAAGGGCCGTGGCTTGGCCCGGGCCACGCGGCGTAGGTAAACATCGCGGGCGGTGGGACAGTAGCCTGCAGCCACCTCGTAGACACCGAGCCGTACATCGTAGGGGGGTTCGAGAGGCGGCTGATGCCAGTTCCAGCCCCGCAGCTCCTCGGCCACCTCGGCCCGCCGCGCCCGGGGGATGAGACCCCGCAGAAGGTACCTCCGCTCTTCCTCCGAAAAGAAGTACATCAGGCCACCTCCACGTCCCGGCAGTAGTTGCGAAACTCGCAGTCGCAGCAGCGGGCGGTCGAATGTCGTACCTCCGGCAAAACCTCCCGACGAATGAGATTGCGAATTGCCCCGAGCAGCCTCCGTACATGCAACCGCCCGGAGGAAGTCACAGGGACCTCCACGACTTCGCCCCTCGGAGCGAGGCAGATGAACCCCGCCCGGACGGCCACGCCGAACGTCTCTTCGAGCAGAAGGGCGTATGCTAGTAGCTGATACTTATGCCCCACACTCGCTCCATGCTCGGTGACCTTGAAATCCACCGGGAAGTACCCGACCGGGGTGATCAAAAGGGCGTCCAGCACCCCCCGGAGGCCAAAGCGGCTAGAGTGCAGAGGCACGCGGAAGCGCCGCTCGCCCTCCCCCAAACGGTAGCGGGAGAGCCTCCTACGGCTCTCAAGTTGCTCCAGGCGCACGTGTTCCTCCCGGGCTAGCTTCATGGTGGGCGTCTGCCGACGCTCTACCGGCAGGACGTAGTCGTAGTAGATGATGCGCGGACAATAAAGGTATTGCTTCACATCTCCCACCCGCAGTTCCGGCTCTGGAACGTCGAAAGGCATACTGCCACGAGCAACTCCGGTACCAGAGTCGGTCAGGTGAAGATCACTCCCTTCGGCTCCTCGGAGGAGCATTCCTCGCTCCACCGCCGATAACGGTCGGAGTATTTCCCCGGCCCTGCCGCTACGTCTATCTCCTGCCGCAGCTCCACATCCTTGTCACATATGGGCCATATCTGGATGTTGCCAGGGCTCCGGCCCAGGAGACGGCGCAGCCTCCGGCAAAGCTCACTCCTCTTATGGTGATTCAAGCGGCCCACGAACCCGCTGTACTGAATGCGCACAAGACCATAGTCCTTGCAGAGCTCGGCCACCTTGTTGCGTATCCGGTCCTCCTCGATGTCGTAGACAACTAAGGTAAGCATGATTACCACGAGGCCACGAAAGGCCGGTATCTACCCTCGCCCCGCAAAAACCCGGCTATGCGCCTGGCCTGAAGGTGAATGATGGTCTTTATGCGATGGCGCTTTCCCTCGTAGCGCTCGGTGCCGGAAAGCCGGGCCAGAACCGCTCCCGCCACCCGTCGGCGGTCTTCTACCGAGAGTTTCCCATCCTCCATCCGGGGTACGAACCCCTTGGCCACCATGGCCAGAAGGGGTCGGTCCACCACTGGCTGGCGAAATTCCTCCACGAAGTCGAGGACCAGGGAAGGCTTCCCCGAGCGGTCGGCATGGATGAACCCGGCGAAGGGCTCCAGTCCGGCCAGGAGAATGGCCCCCCAGGCTTCGCTGTAAAGCACCCCGTAGCCATAGTTCAGCATGGCGTTCAGAGGATCGTCCGCTCCCCGGTGCTCCCTCCCCGGGAATTCGACCTTACCGGATACTAGCTCCCCCACTGCCTCCCAGTAGACGTTGGAGGCCCGCCCTTCCAGGGAGAGGAGCTCGCCCCGGACGTCTTCCACCTTTGTTCCTTCCACCCGCCCAAGCTGGGCGCACACCTCCTCCAAGGCCCCGCAGGCCTTTTCCAAAAGGGCGTAGTCCTCCGGCCGGGCCCTCTTCCGGTGTCGGCCGAAGTAGCGCAGCACGTTCATCTGGTTGCGGATCTTCCCCTCGGCAAAGGCCCGGGCCAGCTCTACCCCTCTTCCATCCTGGTAGGCGGCAAACTGTTCCCTTTTGATGGCCACCGTCCCGAGCAAAGTGGGGGACATCACTTTGGCGTAGGGACGTCCGGACCCCCGGAGAAAGGTGATGGGGATACCCTCCTCCACGCAGGCGGAGATGACATCCGAGGAGATACTGACCCCGTTGGAGGCCACGGTGAGTTGCTCCAGCTTGAAAAACGGAACCTCCCGCACCACTTCCGACCGTCCCCCCCTTCCCCGCTCCCGCACCACCAGCCGCTCGCTCTTCTTGCCCACAAAGGCGCCATAGGTGGAGACCACCAGGTGCACCTTGCCTGGCTGCGCCGGAAGGAGAAAGGGGAAGGGATCCTTAGCGGCATCCTCTCCACCCATGACTGGCAAACGAATTATCGAAAAAGGAGAAGAGGGTATTTACTTTGTGTCGCTGGTGAATGTATGCAATCCCCTGCCTTATGGTGGCATGACGGGTCTAACTTGAGAATTATTTCCATTTATTGCTACACATAGACGAATAACGCCGCCCCGGCGGCATTGGGGGTTAGCCTGGAGCAAAGAACGCTCTACGGCCCTTCTTCCCGCGTCTTCTCCAACCGGAGGTTATACACCTCTATCGCCCCGATCTTCTCCCGCAGCCTCTCCATCTCCGCCTGCTCCCGTTCCTCGAACACCCGGCCACCCAGCTCCTCCACCAGCATCCCCTTTTGGGCACTATCCACCGTCCAGTTGAGGATGACGCCCCCGCGGATCCTTTCCACGATAAAGCGGGGAAAGGTGCTCTCCTCCGAAGTAAGAGCTTCATAGTATTTGACAATCTGGTGGATCCAGGCCCCGTCGGGCTTGGTCTGAGCCTTGAGTTCCAATAGGAGGCCTTCGCGTTCCTCCCGGTCGAACACGATGAAGTCCACAACGCCGCGCAGCACCACATGCCCTTCATAGAGGATGTCCACCGGGACCTGCTCGAGATAGCTGAGACCATTACGCCTAAATTCTTGGGCCAGCGCCCGCTCGAAAACCTTCTCCTCCACGTATCCGAAGCTCCCCAGCTCCCGGTAGACTTTCTTGGCCAGCTCGAGCACGATGGGCTTGAGCGGAACGGCTTCAGTAGGGATCATGATCGAAGATCACCACCTCACCGGTGACGGGTGAGTCGTAGATGAGCTTGCGCGCCTGCCCGTGCAACACATGGGCCAAACGCAAATAAAGCCACACCGGACCGGGCCCGGTGAGCTTGACCACCTTGCCCGAGCCCGCACGCTCCAGCACCATCGCTTCGTACTCCGGCAGCCGCGCCAGCTTGGCCGTGCCATCCGCCGCGTACAGTGCTGACACGTCCACGATCACTGTCTCTAACGTTCCCTGAGGAGTGTCCTCATAGCCAGCCTCAAGCATGATGCTCACCAACCCCCTCTACCCCGCCAATGGCGGGTAATAACGTGGATAATCACTGGCTCCTGGATCACCAGGTGCTCAGGGACGGTCCAGGGGACCCCAATTGACGTATTCCCCCGCGCCCTGGCCGTGCTTCTCCATGTGGTAGAGGATCACCGGGCAGCCGTTGGAGAGCTCGGCACCGATCAGGGCTGCCACCACCACGGGCCCGGCGTAGAAAAGATGTATCTTGGTCACGCCAGCCTGCATAACCCTGGCGCGCACTTTACGGAACTCGACGATAAAGTCGTCCAGTTCCGTAAAGTCCAGGCGTCTGTCCCACGAGAGGTCAAAGACCCGTTCCTCGGGAATGCCTTTCAGGCCCTCCTGTTGCTGCCGCCACGCCTCGACTTGGGATCGGATCGGCTTGTCGATGCTCACAATGAGCAGGGCAGGGCGTGATCCCGGCTCGGTCTGGAGTTGTCTCACGAGCTGTCGCCGCTGGCGCTGAATATTCTTCACGCCAAACCAGGCCAGGAAGGCCGGGACGATGGTGAGGATGCCGACCAACTGCGACACCTTGTCGATGACATCCCATACGGCCGACCCAAGGGCTGAGGTCACCCCACACCCTCCTCGGTCCGCTCACCTGGGAGCAGGCGTCCCAGTCGCTCTGGAAGGCTGGCCACGTCGCGGACGATGGAATTCAGGGACCGGGGCTGCTCGCGAAACCCGCAGTGGGCGATGTCGTTACGCAGGTCGCCGACGAACTGCCATTCCCCGACAATGGCGTCGGCACATGGAACGTTATCCAAAGGAGAGTTCTGCAAAGAGGTCTCTTGATTTAGCACTTCCTCGGGCGTCAGGCGTCGATGGTCTGAGGATCTATGCCGGATCCGCAAAGAGGTCTCTTGATTTAGCGCTTCCTCGATCTCCAATCTACAGTCTCTGTCAAGCCACGATTCTGGGCCTGAGTGGAGTAAGACTACGTTCACCAGCCACTCCCGGGCCAGGAGGATCGCTTCCGCTACCATCTTCTTGTCAACATAGCGCCTGATAAGGTCGAGCTGGCACCTCAGATGCTCCTTGTCCAGCCGCTGCGGCTCGTCGTGGGCAAACGGGGCGTACTCTCCTTCGACTTGCTTCAGTAGAACAGAGAAAGGCTTGGCCCAGCGCGCCACTTCGCCGCGCACCCTGGGTAAGGCCTGGCGCAAGCGGTCAGCCGCGCCCATCACCTCCAGGGGACGCGCCAGGTGCATGGCTGCAGACAGGCGGCGCAAAGCCCCGGCGGCGTCGTCCAGAAAACGAGGCATCTCGCCGGGGTCACCCCGCCCCCCGCTTGAACGCCACGGGTTATCGTGCGCCTCTTCCAGCAGTTCGGCGAGAAACTGGGCATCGTCCCGCCTCTGAAGGGCTTCCACCGCGGTCAGCCAATCCAGGAGCGAGAGAAAGGGCGTTAGGTCGAAGACGGGGACGAGCGGAGGACTCTGGCTCTGGTCCCGCGCCTCGAAGGCACCGTAGACGACGCGCTCTATCACCACGCCCTTGGCGCGACCCAGGTACGCCATCGCCAGGAAGGTGAGAAAGGGCAGAGAGCGGAACCCGTGCGTGATGTCGAAGACCAGGCGGCTACCAGGTTGGACCGGGACCGCCTCCGCCACCTTCTCGAAGATCTGCCACAGTTCCTGCTCGGACTGGCCGTCTGGTATGGGAACCGGTATCAAGCGCGGCCCCATCTCCCCTTGGAGCGCCGCGAAGGCTTCCTGTCTCCGTGCGCCTTCCGTCACGAAGAGGTACACCCGCTCAGGCCGGAAAAACTGACAAACCGCCTCGGCGAAAAACCTGGTGCGGCACTCCTGCTTGTCCCAGCGGTAGACCGCCTCCTCGTACTTGCCTAAACCCAAAAAGCTGATAGCGTCCACTGCCAATGCCCTCCCCTGACGCCGTCCCGGGCGACGACTACACCCAGCCCTTGAATACCGCCTCCACCGCCCGCTCGCCCCGGCGGAGCACGTCCGCCAGGCAGGAACCACCGGGAGCCATCCCGCCCGGTCGGTAGGCGGGAACGCCGCGGCAGGTAATTTCCTCGCCGGCTTCGGTGCGCACCAACCAGCGATCACCTTTTTCGGCCCGGACCAGCACCACCCGTTCCCGCTGCCTGTGCGCTTCTTTATAAACGACTTTCTCGTCGACGAACATACCTCTCCACGCCTTTGCGGGCCGCCTCCAGCTGGCCGTTGGTTGTGGCGGTGGTGACCAACCGGAGGCGGAAAAGGATATCTGTGCCCAACGTAACCTCTAAAATCAGCTCCTTCGGCGGCCGAGAATGAACACCAGGCCGGCCTCTGCGCCATTCTTCCCCCCGTATCTCAACTATAAAGGGCGCATAATCAAGCAGCTCCCGAGCGAAGCGCTCCAGACGATCTTTATGATGATGGGGTGGAATGTGAACTCGAGGCTCCTCCTGACGAGCAGGCGGAAGAGCCTCCACACGGTCCAGGATAGTAGCAACCCTTTCCCCCAGGGGGGTTGGTGTCTCCTGAGAGGTTAGCAATCCCGTGCGGACCAGGAACGATTTAACCTCCTTAGAGGCAAGATCCCTCCCTTCCAATGCACCCCGGATGTCCGATAGCATAGGAAAGAGTGAGATGAACGGGAGATCCACCAACCGCGGGCGGTCCATGGCAGGACGATCCAGAGACGGGTGGAGGCGCTCCAGAATCACCGACTCCGGCAGATTCCGAAGCTCAGTGATCTCTCCCTCGTTCTCCAGCCATGGCGGGACCCAGATATGAAAGAGCCGTCCGGCACCGTAAAATTGCACCGCCAGGACCAAAAGTGCCGACATGGCCTTACGCCCTCCCGCAATATTAACGAAAAGCGAACACGAATCTCGATAGGCCCGCAATTGAGCGCAGACTACCTCCATGAACTCCACGGCAGCTTCGGTAGAGTCAATATCTCCGTAGGACCCTATCGAAATCGGTATAATCCATTGGATACCGCAATGCTGAGGAAGGTGCTCCTGGAGCAGTTCCATACTTTTCTTTACATCTGGATCTTCGGTATGGAACAGAAGGATACCATCAGGCCTGGTCTTCTGTTCGGTCAGTAAATCCACCGCCTCCGTGATCACCGCTGGTGAGGTGCCTAGGGTCGCCATAAGGAGCTTTCTTTTCATTTCAGAATCTCTTGACGACTTCTTCCGGAGTTAACACTCGGCTATATGTCCTAGACCATGATCGATCATTTCTCGTTACAACGTAAGCTTTTCTCTTAATTCCTGTGCTTATAATCAAAGCATCAGGAACGCAACTGTTCCCTAGATTTGAATAATAATTCTTTACGACAGCGATGGCTTCCCGTTGGGCATTCCGCGTGATATAGACAATCCTCATATTCAAGCGTTCGCTTATCTCACATATTCTCTGCACTTCGTCATCTACTTCCTTTCTTGGCCGGTTTGGCTTATATAATTCCATAACGCTAACTAGACTTATATAACACTTCCCAACAGTACTAGCTTTGAAAAGCGCATCCGCAGTAATGCCATTTTCATCTCTCAGATATTCGATCAGCACTGAAGTATCGAATAGGAAATTCATAACCTTTATTTCTCCTCATGTAGGGATCCGCGTAATGTCATAATGCGGAGCCACCAGGACACATAGCCCAAGACAGCCTGTCGCTCTTCGGCCCGAAGGCGCTGTAAGGCGACTATCTGGGATCGAACAGCGCGAGCGATCAGGCGGTTGGCTCGCTGGATGGCGGGGCGCATGGTGATGTCCTGGGCCACGCGCTCCGCGTGCTGAACGGCTTTCTCCAGGCCATACCGGTCCACGATCTGAATCCAACGCATCCACTCGTTACGGGTGACCTCAGGGAGCGCTTGATTGATCTGCCGGGCCAGGGCGATCTGCTCCTCTTGATCCATCAATATACCTCCCTCGGACAGGGGTCGTTCTTCAACCGAGCTTCCTGACGGAAATGCTCCCAGGCTTCCTGATCCAGTAACTCCCTGTGGGCGAGGCATCGTGCTAGAAGCGACTTCACTTCGCTGGAGCTCCCCCCATTTAGCAATGAGGAAAAGAGATCGGAGCCTTCCCCCAAGAGGCGGATGTGCTGGGGGATGAAGCGCACTCCTCCCAGACAGCGCGGCTTGGCCCCTCCCAGCTTCACGGGAAAAGCAAAGACTACCCGCTGGGGATCTTCCGGGTGCATATCCAGGCCTAATGCACGTCCAAGCAACCCCAGCTCTTTCTCTTGTAGATTTTCAAAGAAAAGGGTGGTTTGAAAGCGGACGCCCTTCGGTACCGTTTCGAGGAAGCGGTGGTTCTTGGCAGGCCTTAGATCCAGCTTCTTAAAAGACTTGCTCTGATAGAACTTGCGGCCTCGGATTTGACGGGTTTGACGGGGCGGCCAGAGGTCTGCGATCTTGATGATCTCGGTCCGCACTTCTCCAAGGGGCATGGCGTCGGCGAAATGTACCCGACCTCGATATCCCGTGGTGCCGAAAAGACCGCATGCCGGGCAAAGGATCCCCCCCTCTTTCTCTTTGTATTCGCATCCTTCATGAGCGCGATTGGGTACCCGTTCGTTCCGTGCCTTGATCCGCACGCATGAGTTAGATAGGGCCTCCACCACACTCCTTATTGCCCCTTTTATGCTTGTGCCTGGAATAATCAGGGTTCCGTTCTGCCGGGCAAAGGCGTAAAAGACCTGCTCCCGTCCCTGGATTGAGCGTAGCTCAAGCTGTCCGCTTCCTACATACAGGTAATCTGAGAGCACCTCGATCTCCAGCTCCATCAAGCCGCTTAGGTCCCGGAACCGCCCATGGCCGGGCGGGGCTGTTTTCTGCGGACTCCCCTCCAAAGCGATCCAGAAAAAGGGCTTGGGCTCTACCTGTGAGTAATTAGGCATTGTGATCCCTCCTCAATTCTTTAAGCCAGCGCGGACTGATGAAGACGGGTACACCATTACGATAATAAATTCGGACCCCCAGGCGGCCTTTTTCTGACCCATCTGGATAACGCTCGAAATTCGGCTTCACCCGCGGCTCCTTCAGATTCTGCAAATCTACATCGTGCGATTCGACGATCCATTCTCCCTCCACCTGGTTGAGACCCTCGATGGGCTGATCGGTGAGCAGAAGAGCCCGGTGCTCTTCACCTTCGTGCCACCAGCGCAACTCACCCTGGAGTCCGAACAGGGCACCTCGCTCCTTCCAGTCCCTCGGGATCCCGGCGCCCATCAGAAGGCACGCCCCATCGGCGACCCAGTGGATGAGGGGCTTACCAAGCGCAGTTGCCCAGCCAGTCCAGGAATCCGGAGGACCTTTCAGGGCATAAACGTAGCCTGGTTTCTTTTCCATGGCTTCCCTCTATGTAGAACTCAGGATCTGCTCCATCACGCTTCGGACCACCTGGCGCCACGTCTCAGGGCCATACATCCGGCGGACATAAAATCCCCCGACCTCCGACCGCTCCGGCGCGGGCATTCCCTCGATCCGGTAAGGCTCAAACAGCCTATACCTCTGGACTTCCTGATCGCTAATAAACGCTCCCATGCCCCGCCAGACAGTATCCTGGGCGCCGGAAGTCAGCTCCTCCAGTGCCGCTTCCGTGACCTCTACCCGCACCTCTCCGAATCCCCGGTTCTTGCCGAACCCCATTTTGACCAGCCCCTGGTTCATGCCCTCCAGGGCCAAAGTGAGCAGGCCCAGCTGCCAGAGCTCGAAGTTTTCCAGGATGAGATGGCCTTCAAAGGTGCCTGCCACAGCAATCTCCATCTCAAAGGGGCCAGCCCCCACCGCATGACTGAGGCGCGAGATAGCTACCCCGTAGCGGATTTCGGTTTTGACGTCGGTCATCGGAAGAAGGTCTGTAAAAGCGGCGCGTCCTTTTAAACGAGTGTGGCCGAAAATGCGGCAGGCACCACAGGAGTAGGCGTAAGTCTCATAGCTGGAAAGTTCCTTATCCTTAGGCGTCAATTCTTTCAAGAATTGGGGACAGTTCCACTTGCTCTTATCATAACATTCTCCCTCTTTCGCCTCGAAAGTCGCGCACGCCCATTTCCATTGTTTGGTTAGAGACGGACCTGGCCGATCTGAGACATCAAGAGTCCGCAGGACCTTTTCCACGAATCCACGCACCACGCCTTTAAAGGAGGAGCCTGGGACGTAGAGCACCTCGCCTTTTTCGACATGAAAGGTACGAACAAACTGCATATCAGGTAAAGTAGGGTTGGTGGAGATGCCACCAGCCTTGATGAGCAGGGGGCCCTTTGGACTCAAACGCAGTATTAAACGCAGCGCGTTGTAGCGGGTCTTATGCATGCTTGCCCACCTCCCCCCACCAGCTCTTGAAGGTTCCGATCAATTCGTCCTCCTCTCGAGAGATCTTCTTGTTGGAGTTCATCAGATAATCTAAGAGGCTGTCTCTAGTCACCTGATAGATCTGGATCTCTTTCAGTGAGCCCCAGCCGGCACCCCGGGTGGATTTGCCGCCGACGGCAATGCCGCCTTCCTTCCACATCTGCAGCACAGCGAGGAGAAGCCCGAGCTCCCAATCTTCCAAGTTCTCGGCCACGATCTCTATGCGGAATTGAGCGCCTGGAACCACGGTCTCAAAGTCGTATTTAACGCCCGAACGAGCAGCTCCCAGATCCCGGTCAATGCCCACGCCGTCGCGGATCTGGGTAATGACTGGTAGATCTTCAGCGTTCATCAAGTAAGCATCCTTAAAGGCCACCCGTCCGGCCATCCAGGGTGACCCGAATAGACGGCAGGCCGTACAGCTATAATGCACCAAAGACTCCATTAAGATCTCATCGGCGCTGCGAGCGTGTTGCCCGGACCCCTCTTTGATTTCTTTTGCCTCTTTCTCCGCTGTCCTTAGTGCCTCTTTCCAGAGTTCCTCTTTCTGAATTGCCGGGATACATGGGTCATCAAAAGGATCACAGGCCCATAGATGAGGCTTTCGATTCACTGCCCGCAACACGCGCTCTGTCTGAAAACGCACCACACCTTTGATGGATGATCCGGGGATAAACGGCTTCCCTTCAGGGTCCTTAATGACCGGCATATCGGTCCCTACTGGGTCCAGGGAGAGGCGACCACCCACCGTCATGGCCGTCTGCATTTCTAGAGTGGCGTGAACCCAGGAGCGACTCTGAAAGACCGCGAAGCTTAACACGGCGTTCATCGGCCTCCTCCTTTCACCACTTGAGTCTCGCCCTTTGTGTGCCATACATGCCAGCGCACTGTATAGCCTAAGATGCGGCGGACTAGCTCCAGATGAACTTTGCGAATCAACGAGTTATCTTCGACTCCCACGATACTCCTAGCCATTCCACGCAATTCTTCGAGTTTCGTAATCGTCTCCTTGGCCCAATCGACGGGAATCTCTCTACGCGCTGCCTGATAGCGAATAAACAGTTCCACCTCGGCCCATGAGGTGCTCTGTTCAGCGATCTCCTGGATGTTGCGTAGCTGGCGCTCTTTATCTAGTTTCCCCCCTTTAACGAGACTTTGGGCTAGCTTCTCCCCTTCATGGACAAGATTCTCTTCCTTCTCCCTAAGTGCTCGCAGGATCTTGGCGTTTCTCTTCGGGTCATTAATAATCCGGTTCATCGCTCCTCCACCTCCAGATGAAATGGATGGCAGATTAAGCACTCACCGAATCCTTCGTCGCAGCGGTCACCGATCCACTCCTGCTCTATAACTTCCAGTGCGGACAGGAGACTATCCTTTGAGCCATCCCACCGGTAAACGTAAACGCTACCCATACAGGCGGCTAGCTGAGTTGGTTTGGGCAAGCCCCAAGCGGTGGACCAGCCGCTGGCGACGTCCGGACGGGTTACCCACAAGATGGGGTTGAGCATCTGGCCTATGAGTTTCAATGACGGCGTCAGCGTGGGTATACCATCTGAGTCCCGAAAGATTCCTGGGGCCAATAGATCGATCGAGAAATAAACCCCTTCTGGCTCACTGGACACGTCTTCTGGATCCAGAGCCAGGGAGCGGATTTCCAACCATATGCGCCTCAGAGTTTCGTTAAAAGCCTCCAACCGCTGGTCGAGCGGAGGCAGATAGCATTCCGTATCCTCTACTACTATTTGTCCGTATCCCCGGGTATGCATAGCCCCGATTGCCACACGGGAAAGCGCTTGCCTTAGGCTCGCTAAAGCCTCTTCAACTTTGTTATCACGGAGGAGAACTCGCCCCACAAACATCAGCGGGGCCGAGACACCCTCTATTGGATTAACAGTATGTGGGCTAAGAGCAGAAACGGTATATAGCATACCCTCCATGGCCGTTCGGCGGTGACGGCTAAGAGCGACTTTAGTATGAGTGTGAAAATAAGGATGGAACATCGTAAAGTGCTTTTTACCACTCATTTCATATACCGCATAAAAACTGCTAACTGGCTCCATCCGGTCGCTGCAACGTGAGCAACGGACAGTAAAAGGGACAGGGAAACGGGCTCCGTGCTGTTTCAGCAGGCGATAAGCCAGATAAGGCAAAAGGATATCTACGATGCCATGGCCCCTGCGATCCCGGGAAGGCTCCGTGGCGAATCCTCCCCCGCGCTTGCATTCCAGAGCGCTCATGGGTAGGGGGAGTGCGTAATGAATCCCTGGTACTTCGGGGGCCGGGAAGAAGTTCCCGATACGTAACCCGGCGACCAGCTGGAGGATCACTTCTGATGAGACACCTCGGCGTAGCAGCCATTCGACCCAAGCCCCTCGTAGGATACGGCCCGGGATATATTTCTGGCCGAGCAGGAACTGGGCATCTGGCCGGATGTCGCCCAGGAGCAGGGGCTCTTGAGGTTTAATCTTGAGCCACATAGGTTCCCTCCTGCCAAGCTCGCCAAATCTCCACCAACGCTCCCTCTGGAAGGGGCTCGCCGTCAATCCAGGCCTCCACCCAGATCTTCTGGATCCAGCCCAGCCCGCGGGTCTTGCCGCCTCCGACAGCGACCCCGAAGCGGGCTGCCAGTACGATCAGCGCGACCGCTTCCCGTGCCGCATCCAGATTGGGAAAATCGCCTTCGCACCTTACATCTACCTTGGTAGGTCGTTCGGGGAGCGACGAAACCGCTTCTACAAAGAATAAACGCTGAGGGAAGGCCGCACGCCGGTGACGGCTAATGGCCACACTTGCCCGGATAGAGAGATCTTCTTCATTGCGAATCAGACGGCCATCGCTGAAACGAAGGAGAGAGAGCTGTCGGGGGTTTCCGAACACCCGGCAAATCAGACACAAATTGGGGCTTTTACACATCCGCTCCGGTTCGGGCCCGAAGCATACCGGATGTCCCCAGGTACGCAGCAGGATCTCCGCTTTTTCCCGCAAGAAGCCCTTAAAGGTAGTAGCCGGGAGGATAGGATCTCCCCCTGGGGTCCGGGCCATAGCCTTGTCCACTCCCAGTAGGCGGAGATTGCCCGTGGTGTGGAAGGCAGTATCAAGCGCAATGGTCAGCGTAAGCTCCAGCTTGTTCATACTCGTTCTTCCTCCTCTTCCACATCTGGCCGAGTGGCGTGTAGCTCAACCAATTCCAGGACGTCGAGAAGCGGTGTATACCAAATAGGCCTCTCGTTTTTAATAGTTTGGTACCAGATACCAAGACTTGCTATGGGGCGTTCCCCACGGAGATCTCCCAATCGTCCCAGTATTGTAATCTTCTCCTTTCCTCTCAGTTCCCGTGCGAGATCATATTGGATAAAGTTGAGCGACTGAAACACGCCCCTCTTCAATACTTCCGCCCAGCGATGTCGGGTAGCTCGCGGCCACCGGGCGATTAGAGAGATCAGTTCCCGAATGAACCGCGCTTCTTCGAGGATGTAGGGTCGGGCGGTCAGTTCAATTCCCTTCATGGGCCGGTAGATATCCAACAACGGCTCTACTCTATAGCTAGACACCGGGGAGGGGAGCCAAAAGAAAGTAACCGCGCTTCTCGATTTCGCGGGATCTTCTTTCGCCTGCTTTTTGGCGAGCTTCAGCAAATCGGTAGCTAGGTACTCCATATAGCGAATAGGATATTTCACGTCGGCAATAAGGATCCCACAGGAGGCCGTAGGTTTCCAGTTTAACCCTTTCGGGAGATGGGATCCAACCTCACTCTCAAAACGTGTTAGGAACTCGACGGCTAGGTCCCAAGCATAGCCGGCCTGGATGAGAACCGTTACGTCGTCCCCGCCGATATTGACGATGTCGAAAGGCCAGTATTCCTCTCGACCTAACGCCGGACCGCAAATGTCTTCTAGGCTTTTGAAGAGGGCGGTTTTCGTTCCCTCTTCCAGAGCCTTAGAAATCTGAGTGTATTGTTTCGGATCTTGTGCCTTCTGGAGCAGGCCACCAATGTCGTTGCCATCGGCGTAGAAAAACGCCAGATACTTGCGGCGAGCACTAGCCACCAGATGATCGAGGTCCTCCGGCTGATCGGCCGCACAGTTATTCTTGTATTGCTCCCAGAACTTCTGGTTGAACTTCCCTCGAACTTCTCCCTTTCGCTTTCGACCTTTCTCGTCCCGACACTGACAGACAAGGCACAGGGCTTTCCCGGCTTCCATCGGTTCACGCGCACTAGCCATACGCTTGCCGCAACGCTCACAACGTCTAGCAAAGGGCAACGCCTCGTAGAACGGGGCGGTAGTCTTCTCCCGCTTAGCCTCTCGAAGAGAGGAGTTTAAAAAGAGCATTCGCTGAGCGAAACCCCCGTCTAAAGCTACCTCGCTGACCGCACTCCGAATGCGCTGTGCCCAAAAACCCTTCGGGCGAGGATCTCCCGGAGGAGGCATACGCTGCTCGCAAACGATTGTCACAGTAGCAACCAGAGTTTTTTCACGATAGAGGGTTTCGATCTCCCGACGGATGGTCTCAGCCTGATCTTGAGGCACATAAAGCAGAAAGCTTCCACCCCCACAGTAAAGAATATGGTCCTCGTATCTCTTTCGGATTTCCTCCTCGCATTCCTGGAGAAGCTCGCTCCCTCCGCGGATCTGGGGTAAGGATGAAGTTTCAAAAACATACTCCCTTATGGCATCAACATCTCCTGCCATTAAAACGTAATTGATATCCATCATTGGTCATGCCCTCCCTGGTAATGGCAGCTCCTTATTTTTTGGCATAATTTTCTAAATTCCATTAGGCAGCCACCTTCTACTGGTATAGCTGGTATAGCTGGAGTATACTTCCTTGCAGAGAGTCTTTTTTTGGTCCTAAAGCGATGGGGCAACATCAAGCCCAACCCACCCTTTCGTACACAGCCCACGTCCCGCCCCGGTGAATTACCTTGAGAGGGATCTGCCAGAACTCGTCCCTGTACCTAAACCCCCGCCGCATCTGCCCGTACGGGTTTATATCGGAGAAGGAAGCATCATCAGGTAGGTCTTTGAGTTTGATTGGAGGCATAAGCCCCTCCCCTGGACCGGGCAACAGCTTTAGGTCCGACACCGGCTTTGCAACTAGGTGTACTGGCACCTCGCCCACAAGCTCCGCCGTTACATAGGCCAGAGAATCACTGGCCCCCAACCTGCGTATGAAAGGAGCGTACTTGATCACGTCTTCATACCCTTCACGTTCTGGAACCTTCAGGTAAACCTCCAGGGGTCCCTCTGGATGACAATACTGTCGCACCCCCGTGGATGGTACTAGGCCACCATCTTCCCGGCTTGGTTTCAGCCGCCGCAGAAACGCCCAGACGGTACACACTCTGCGGGGCGGCACCAGCCAGAGAGAGGCCCGCTTCACCAGCTCAAAGATCCGTCGGCCTTCCTCTACGGAACCGCTGGTGCGGATCGCGGCATCGACCAGGGCCAGACGGATGGCTAAAGGACTGGCCACCGGGGAGCTGACAGCGTATCCCGGAGATGCATCCGGCACCCGGTACGAGTAAAGGGTGGGCAAATGAAAGCTCAGTTTTACTATCACCTGCATCCTGCCCTCCATACCGGCGATCAGCATGCGATCTCCGCCCTGTAGCCACCGCTGTACGCCGTCAGCCGAGTCGGCAAGCCATCAGCTCGCCCCATCGCATCCTCCCTTACGCTCGTACCGCCGACTGGAGTACCAAAGGACGGGTGCTATTCAGCCGATCAAACACCTCGCACGCCTCGGCCACGTTGGAGAAGCGCTCCACCCGGAGAGAGCCGTCCCTGCGCGCCAGCTCTTCTATCTGCTCGCAGAAATCGTCCCGCAAGGGGCTGATCAAGGGCACAGGGGAAAAAGCAATCGAGTACACGACCAAGCCCTCTACGCCCTCTACATGAGGTAAGCGGGTGGAAGTCATGGCCCCGTCGGCTCGGCGGAGCATGTTGCGATAGGCAGTGAGCACCAGCCGGTACCGCGACGAGCGATCTTCCTCAGAAAGCACGTACCGGTAGTCAACCTCATTAAGCCCCACCCGCCAGGGCTGAAAGAGGGATACGAGCGCGTAAACGCCAGACCTGGTAGGCCGGTGATAGACCATCTGCGCCCGCACTTCCTCCTCCCTGGGGGCTTGAGACTCCTGTCCTCTTTCGCCGACTGCATGACGCGCGTGAACATGCGTGGAGCGGTGAACCCTATCGGGCAGCCCTACTGCCCAGCCGAATTCAACCGTGGATTTACGCGCTATCGCCGGCTCTTGCATCAAGAAGCCGTGAACGTCGCAGAGTACGCAGTTCGTGATAGCCCTGCCCATGGCCTCGGCGTTACCCATGCCGCGGAATATCCGCCGGTAATCTGGCATGTCCGCCTTCTGTGGCTGCAGCCTCTTGCACGCCTCGCAGAGCGGCGAGCCGTTGGCCACAAGCCATACGTTCTCGGTATGCACATGCTTCAACATCTCGCCGGAGATGCCGTCTACCTTCGCCCCATCAGCCAGCACCACCGTACGTGGTTCAACTACGTTCCCAACCGTTCCCTCGTTGTTCAGGGAATGGAGATTCCACGTCACCCGCGCCAAAAGGCCTATTTCGAATACCCGCTCCTCATTCATTACTCGTCTCCCCCTTCCCCTTGCCTAACTCCCGGTTCCCATGTCAGCGCATAACTTTCTATAGCCGCCCGTACCAGCCGGACAGATCGCGCATCGGCTCCGGCCAGACGCATGACCTCCTCAAGGTGAGCTTCTCCCGGCCAGTACCAGTCTTCCTTTTCGTCCATCGCCGCCTTGTGATTTCTTCGCAGAAATCGGCGCAATGCCTCAGCTAGTTGCTCGGGCGTCTCGGCGTTCTCAAGGTCTATGAGAGACGCATAATCCTGGATTCTAGGGTCGCGGATAGCCCTCCTGTACGCACGACCAAAGGCCTTCACCGCGGGATTCTCGTATATCTCACCCAGCCTCGACAATCGAGGTCACCTCCCTCATGGCCACCTCAGAGTACATGACTTCGCCTTTCACCTTGTCGGCTAGCTCCCGGGCGAAAAGACGCACATGTTTCTCAAAATGTTCTAGAGTAGGCGCAGCAATGAACTCGCTCAAAGCCAAAGCAAAATCCTCCTTGCCCCGCACGCTACCACGGCGGAAAACGTAGTCCCAGGTCCTAAAGACAGCCTCCGCCTCATGGGTTTTTGACAAGGCGAAATCCAAAAGGCGCGATATCTCCATGCGCCCCGCTTGATTGGGCTTCCACTGGTTACCTGTTTTATAAACCGCAAAATATAGAATAGAACCAAATCGAGGATTCGACTTCAGGCCGGAAGCAGCACGATCCCGTATTTTCGAAGCTAGCAATAGCGCTTGATGAGCAGCGGCAGCCAGCGCACTCGGGTAACTATACCTCCTACCGCTAGTTTCCCTCCGAATCTGCCAAAAATCACCATAGGGGACCCACTCAGGACAGGGATAGACCACGAAGTATCCGGCATTCCTTTGATAGATGAATCGCCCTACAAGCGCACCACCCAAACAACCTAGAGCCCAGTTTATTTCGTCTATTTGCATTTGGTCCTCACGGTATTCTCCAGTGGTTCTACCCCTCAGACCCTTAAATCCCACAGGATCTAGGGTGCCCGTCAGTGTTTCACTAGGATGAGCATCACTAATCATTAGCCCGTAATGGGTGGCATTATGTAATATCTCATCATATCGTTCCTCAAGTACCTCGCGCACGTGTATCCTCTTAGTTTCTCTGTCAGTCGGTCTGTTCGACAAGAAAAGCACATTCCATTGGGGACCTTCTTCACCTGCATCGGAAGGTTCAAACAACGAGAACCATTCAGCCTTGTTCACAAGCCTGTTTCTGCTGGGCTTCCCGTAAGGGAAATCAATGCAGTAATATGCGTCACAGTCAATTATGACGGGAGAGCTTCTACCGTCATCATCAGAATAGGCAAGGAGTGTAGCCAGCCCGTAGGCTCGCGCGACGTCAAGGACGGCAAAACCACTCTTCGTAATCCAGTATCGCATCCTCTCCTCCTCCCGCGGCCATGCGGTCTGCCAGACTCAGGCAACGGGCAACAATCACGTAAAACGTGTAAAGCCTCTCATTATGGAAGGCTGGCATTCGCTCGGGCAGTCGCGTAGATGAGCGCTGAGATTCTTGCGTTATAGCCCTTACCAAATCTGACGCGACTTCGCATAGGCCTGCGATTTCCTGCCTCCAGCCCTCCTCCATCTTGAATGCTGGCACTTCTTCGGCGCGTACCGAATGGTGATGGGCAGCTGCCAGGAGAGCCGCAATGCCAAAATTCCCCCATCTTTTCTTAAAGTACTCCCAGGCGATATAGGCTCCGACCGTGGCGTGCGGAGGCACCGGCTCAGGGCAACCGTCAAGCGGATAGGGGAATCGGGCCAGGAACACACGGCCTTCAAGGGCATCCCGCATCATCATCATCCGAATCTTATCGAATGTTGCATTGTCTTCATCTTCAGATACACTTCGCCACCACAGACTTATCGTGTTTCGTGCTGCTGTTTGCCATTTTACAGTTAGTTTACCTAGATCGTGAATAACAATCGCCCCTTCAACCAGTGCGCTGATCTCTGTGAGAGGATAATTACTCAACCTCTCCAAAAGACTCAACCCATATCTCTCCCGCTTCCCTATCACATTCCTCAGGCAATCCAACGCCGCCGTCACATGCTGACGTATGGTCTCCACCCTGGCATGACGTCGCTCGCTTTGTTCATGCTTTTTGACTACAATCGGACTCCAGTCCGTTTCGCTGCCAATAACTGGGTCATCCACCCGAACTAACAATCCCTCGCCCTCTAAGCCACCACTGTACGCCATGCCACTAGTGGCGATGTAGCGGGCGAAAGGCACCACGTCCGCCGGATTTACCACCTGCACCAGTTTTTCGGCCTCGGCACCCCTATCCCCGGACGCGTCGTCCACCCTCAGAAGGCTTCCGGGATTCTCTCGCACGAAACGCTTGAGCGTCCCCACTGAAATAGAGACACTTGGCAAAAGCCGCAGCTGTCCCCTCAAGTCTTCCGGCTTGGAGCAAAGGCTCACCTCTGCCGAGTCGCTCTCACGGACGGCTCTCTCGGCCGCCCGGCGGTCGCCACAAAACGCCGCCTTCGCCAGCTGTCCTATCGCGTAGCCCGCCCGGTGTGGTTCCAACACCTCGAGGTACTGTGTGTCCAACACCTCGTCAATCAGCTCCTGCTCCATCCGCCACGTGAGCACGAGTTCTCCTGTCCTGGCCGCGAGTACATCTCTCGTGAGCCGACAAAGCGCATGGTCGTAAGGCGCAAAGGAGTCGTCCGGCACATCGAAGACGATCACCTGGCCAGGGGTCTCCGCCCACCTGGCACAGCGCCCTACCCTCTGGATCAGGGCGTCTATCGGTGCCAGCTCCGTAAGGAGGAGATCGCAGGAGATATCAAGACCCACTTCTATGACTTGAGTCGCCACCACAACCCTGCAACTTTGCCCTTCCGCCTCGCCA
>Ga0197143_1000902_pt1 | contig 27409 bp, 22 predicted proteins | sample GBS70_MetaG_FD_148603 | JGI IMG/M metagenome (GOLD analysis project Ga0197143, IMG submission 148603) | Sediment microbial communities from Great Boiling Springs, Gerlach, Nevada, United States - GBS 70_MetaG | ecosystem: Environmental > Aquatic > Thermal springs > Hot (42-90C) > Sediment... | reverse complement strand
TTTCCGCTGGAAAAAATAAATGAGGTTAGTGATAGAACCCCCAATCTGTGCCGTATAAGCCCTGCTGGTCCACACCACATGTTTGACCTCTACGAAGCCGGTGGCATTGCAGCGGTAATGAAGGAATTAGCCGGCAAAAACCTCATTCACGTTGAAGCAAAAACCGTTGAGGGTACCGTTAAAGATAGGCTGATTGCTGCAAAAAATAAAAATCCACAAGTTATTCGCCCAGTTGATGATCCCTATTCTGAAAAAGGAGGACTGACCGTACTATTTGGAAACCTTGCTCCTGAAGGTGCCGTCGTTAAATCGGCAGCAGTAGATCCTCAGCTTTTCAGACGCAAACTCAAAGCCAGGGTTTTTGATTCAGAAGAAGAAGCAATTCGTGCCATCCTGGAACGCCAGATCCAGGCTGGAGAGGCAGTAATCATTCGCTATGAAGGACCTAAAGGCGGTCCAGGCATGAGGGAAATGCTTCAGCCTACATCTGCCATTTGCGGTCTTGGACTTGATCGGGATACAGCCCTGATTACAGACGGCCGGTTTTCAGGCGGGACCCGTGGAGCAGCAATCGGTCACGTTTCACCTGAAGCAGCAGAAGGAGGTCCAATTGCGCTTGTCCGTGATGGTGATGAGATTTTAATTGACATCTATGATAAAAAGCTTCAACTATTGGTTTCTGACGAAGAACTTGAACGCCGACGCAGTGAATGGAAACCACCGATAAAAAAACTTAAAAATAGCTACCTTTCTCTTTATTCGCAGCTTGTTTCGTCGGCTTCAAAAGGTGCTGTCATCGATAGAAAAAGAAGGGTGAGATTTGAATGAAGCTTACCGGCGCCGAAGCTGTAGTCAAAGCGCTTGAAATGCTTGGTGTGACCGACATCTTTGGAATTCCAGGTGGAGCAACTCTTCCCCTTACGGATGCCCTTTCAAAATCTAAAAAGATAAAGTACTACCTTATGCGCCACGAACAGTGTGCTGCTCATGCAGCTGACGGTTACGCTCGGGCAACCGGTCGGGTAGGTGTTTGCACCGCAACCTCCGGTCCTGGTGCAACCAACCTCGTTACCGGCATTGCCAACGCCTATATGGATTCAATCCCTGTCGTTGCCATCACGGGTCAGGTAGCAACGACTGTAATCGGAACAGATGCCTTTCAAGAAGCTGATATTACAGGAATTACTCTGCCCATAGTTAAACACAGCTATTTAATTACTGATGCACGTGAAATTCCAGAAGTTTTTGCTGAAGCTTTTTATATTGCCTCAACGGGAAGACCGGGTCCGGTTGTCATTGATCTTCCCCGTGATGTCCAGAACCAGATAATTAACTTTAAATTCCCTGAACATGTTAACCTGCCGGGTTATAAGCCAACCCTGAAAGGACACGTGCGCCAGATCAAGATGGCTATTGAAGAACTGATGGCATCAGAACGTCCGGTTCTCTTTATCGGAGGCGGCGTTATCAACTCAGGTGCTCACGAAGAAGTTAAAAAGCTGGCTGAGAGCTTAAAGTTGCCTGTTGCCTGGACGCTTATGGGAAAAGGTGCTTTCCCCGATGAGCATGAACTCAACATGGGCATGATTGGCATGCATGGCACCAAAACAACCAATACAGCCATTATGAACTCCGACCTGATTTTCGCCGTTGGCGTAAGGTTTGATGACAGAGCAACAGGCAATTTAAAGAAATTTGCTCCAAATGCTCGCATTGTTCACATCGATATTGACCCTGCAGAAATAGGGAAGAATGTAAAAGCAGATGTGCCCATAGTCGGTGATGCCCGGTCTGTGCTGGCTGAAATCAACCGCATCATAACTGAAAAAGAATCTACCAAAAACAATCACTTTAAATGGCTTGAACAGATTTTTGAATGGAAGAAAAAATGGCCGCTCAAGCTTCCGGATACAGACGATCTTACGGCTCAGCATGTGATCAATACCATTTCTAAACTGGCACAGAACAGGGATGTTCTGGTAACCACAGGCGTCGGACAGCATCAGATGTGGACAGCTCAGTTTTTTAAGCTGGAAAAACCCCGAACATTCATAACCTCTGGAGGACTCGGAACCATGGGTTTTGGTTTTCCAGCTGCTATTGGTGCCCAGGTAGGCTGTCCTGAAAAGCTAGTCATTGATATTGACGGCGATGGTTCCTTCCAGATGGTGCTTCAGGACCTGGGTACCGTAGCACGCTACAACCTGCCGGTAAAGGTAGTTATCATCAACAATCGTTATCTTGGAATGGTTAGGCAGTGGCAGGAACTTTTTTACGGACGCAGATACTATGCAGTTGACCTTGAAAAAGGCTCGCCGGATTTCGTCAAGCTTGCTGATGCTTACGGCATCAAAGCTGATGTGGTTGAAAATCTATCACAGCTTGAAGAAAAAGTTGCAACCATGCTAGAACACAAAGGACCATTTATTCTTGATGCCAGAGTTAAAGAGGAAGAAAATGTTTTTCCAATGGTACCGGCAGGAGCATCACTCGATGAAATCATAGGGGGCGATTAAATTTGAAACATACCCTTTCGGTGCTGGTAGAAAACAAGCCTGGCGTACTGGCAAGAATAGCCGGTCTCTTCCGCCGGCGCGGCTTTAACATACACTCCCTTGCAGTTGCCCCTACGGAAAACCCGAACCTTTCTAAAATGATTATTGTAGTTGATCTCGAAGACAAACCTCTGGAGCAGGTAGAAAAACAGCTTCACAAACTCATCAATGTCATTAAAATTCAGGATTTTCTTCCCCACGAAGCTGTAGAAAGGGAGCTGGCACTTATTAAAGTAAAGGCAACCAAGGAAAATCGGTCAGAAATAATTCAAATTGCTGACATTTTCCGTGCCAAAATAGTTGACGTTTCTCAGGACTCGCTGGCAATTGAAGTGACCGGTACTGAAGATAAAATTGACGCAATAGTTGCTTTATTAAAGCCTTACCAGATTATTGACATAGCCCGCACAGGCAAAATAGCTGTAGCCAGAGGCAAAAAATAAAAAGGGAGGTAGAAGCAAGTGGCAAAAATATACTATGAACAGGACGCTGACCTCAACTACCTTATGGATAAAACCGTCGCCATTATTGGTTACGGATCCCAGGGTAGAGCTCATGCACTTAACCTTAAAGACTCAGGCATTTCTGTGGTTGTGGGTTTAAGAAAAGGCTCTCCAAGCTGGGAAAAGGCTTCTGGTGACGGCCTGACCGTTTTTTCTGTCGAAGAAGCTGCGAACAAAGGCGATCTAATTGCTTTTCTGGCTCCCGACGAAGCCCATAAATCAATTTATCAGCAAATAAAGCCTTTCCTTAAAGAAGGAAAGGCAATTCTCTTTGCCCATGGTTTTAACATCCACTTTAACCAGGTTGTTCCTGAACCTTACCTTGATGTTATCATGGTTGCTCCCAAGGGACCGGGTGATCTTGTGCGTACAACCTTTGTCGAGGGTTCGGGAACACCTGGACTTGTTGCCGTCTATCAGGACTATACAGGCAATGCAATGAACCTGGCACTTGCTTACGCCAAAGGAATTGGCTGCACCCGTGCTGGTGTCATTGAAACAACTTTTAAAGAAGAGACGGAAACAGACCTTTTTGGAGAACAAACAGTCCTCTGCGGCGGAACCACCTCACTCATTAAAGCTGCTTTTGAAACACTTGTTGAAGCTGGTTATCAACCTGAGGTTGCCTACTTTGAATGCCTCCATGAACTGAAACTCATAGTCGATCTCATTCAATCGCGTGGAATTGCTGGCATGCGAGAGGTAATTTCAAACACCGCTGAATACGGAGACCTTACGGTTGGACCCAAAATTATTGACGATCATGTCAGGGAAAATATGAAAAAAACTCTTGAGAGGATTCAAAATGGTGAGTTTGCCCGCGAATGGATACTTGAAAACCAGGCAGGAAGACCTGTCTACAATGCCCTGCGCAACAAAGACAGAGAACATCTGATTGAAAAGGTCGGCAGGGAACTGAGAAAAATGATGAGCTGGTTAAATAAATAAAGTATGGAAGGATGTGAAAGAAGATGATGCCCAAAAAGCACCTTTTAATGACTCCGGGGCCCACTCCCGTCCCTGAAAAAGCACTTCTTGCCCAGGCAAGGGGAATGATTCATCACAGAGGTCCCGAGTATGGTGAGATTATTACCAGTGTCGTTGAAAACCTTAAATACGTTTTTCAAACCGAAAGGGACGTGTTCATCTTCACCTCGTCGGGAACCGGAGCTATGGAGTCAGCAGTGGTCAACCTTTTCAGCCCCGGAGATAAAGTCATAGTCGCTAGTACAGGAAACTTTGGTGACCGGTGGGCAAATATTGCCAGTGCCTACGGACTTAACGTCGTCAAACTTGAGTTTGAATGGGGCACAAGAGCTGATATAGATATCATCAAAAAGGCAATCGAAGAAAACCCTGATGCTCGCGGCGTTCTCTGCACCCATAGCGAAACCTCAACCGGAGCCGTAAACGACGTAAAGGCAATTGCCGAGCTTACGCAAGACCGCGACATGGTTGTAGTTGTTGACGCCGTCTCCGGACTCGGAGCCTGCGAGCTCAGAACAGATGCCTGGGGTCTTGACGTCGTCGTTTCCGGTTCCCAAAAAGCATTGATGGCTCCACCAGGACTTGCCTTTGCCACGGTTTCAGAAAAAGCATGGAAGTTCGTTGAGCAGTCCAGACTGCCAAAATTTTATTTTGACTACAGAAAGTATCAGACTTCAATTCGAAAAGATCCTCCTCAAAGTCCATTTACACCTGCAATTTCTACCATGCTTGCCTTAGGTGAAACCCTTAGAATGATCAGGGAAGAAGGGCTGGAAAACATCTGGCGCAGGCACATTATTTTTGGCCGTGCAGTTAGAGCGGCTATCAAAGCTATTGGATTAAAGCTTTTTTCTCCAGATGATGACTCATCTGCTGCGGTTACGGCAGTTTGGTCACCGGAAGGAATTGACCCCAAACAAATTACCACCATGATGAGGGTTGAATACGGCATAACCATTGCCGGTGGTCAGGGCAAAGTAAAAGGTAAAATCTTCAGAATAGGTCACTGCGGTCACTTCCAGCGAAGCGATATCATTGCAACCATAGACGCACTTGAGTCTGTACTTGCGCGTCTTGGTGTGAAGTTTGAAAAAGGATCAGGTGTGCTCGCTGCTAAAAATGTGTTTGACGCTGAAGGACTTTACTAATCAGGGGTGAAACCGATGGCAACGAAGATTTTGGTAAAAGAAAAGATAGCTCCTTCAGGCATTGAAATGATGCAAAAAGCTGGTTTTGAAGTAGTTGTCGGAACTGACTGGGACCACGAAGAATTCTTAAAAAGACTACCTGAATTTCATGCGTTAATTGTAAGAAGCGGAACTAAGGTTACAAAGGAAGTTCTCGAACATGCAACCAACCTTAAAGTGATCGGACGCGCTGGCATCGGAGTTGACAACATTGATGTTGAGGAAGCAACCAGACGCGGTATCATTGTCTGTAACGCTCCGCAGTCAAACATTGTTTCCGCAGCCGAACACACGATTGCTTTGCTTCTGGCTCTTTTAAGGTGGATTCCCCAGGCGCATTATGCACTGAAATATGAGCACCGCTGGGAAAGAAACAAATTTACTGGCGTTGAGTTCACCGACAAAACAGCCGGAATTATAGGCCTTGGAAGAGTAGGTTCAATAGTTGCTCAGAAACTTCGCGGTATGGGCGTCAAGGTTATAGGATATGATCCTTATGTATCTGATGAACGATTCGCCCAGCTGGGAGTAGAACGGGTTGAAAAACTTGAGGAACTGCTTCAAAGAGCAGACTTCATAACCATTCACCTACCTAAAACCAAAGAGACGGTTGGTTTAATCGGCGACAGAGAATTTCAGTTAATGAAAGACGGTGTGTATCTGGTAAATACAGCCCGGGGAGGAATTGTCAGCGAGGAGTCACTTATTCGTTTTCTGAAAGAAGGGAAGGTTGCCGGAGCTGCCCTCGATGTCTTTGAACAGGAACCCTGCACGGAAAGCCCGTTGTTTGAGTTTGAAAACGTAATTGTAACACCTCATCTTGGTGCCTCTACTGTGGAAGCACAGGATAAGGCTGGCGTAATGATTGCTGAACAGGTTATAGCCGCTCTCAAAGGCGAATTCGTTTCAGCAGCAGTCAACATACCGATGCTTCCACCTGAGCAGCTGGAAGTAGTAAAACCATATCTACCCCTGGCAGAAATACTCGGATCCGCCGTTGCCCAGCTGGTAGAATCAAAAGTTCAGAAAATTGAAGTTGTTGTCACCGGTAAACTAGCAGAAACCAACCCGTCACTCTTAACAACAGGAGTTTTAAAAGGGTTTTTCTCAAAAATAGTTGAAGAACCGGTTAGCTACGTCAATGCACCTCTTTTTGCACGCGAAAGAGGCATTGAGGTGCTTGAGGTAAAATCTACGTCATCTTCAGGTTACCATCCGGACGAAATAATCATTCGTGTCGATGGTTTTGAAATCGCTGGAACAGCTGTTCCGCCGGCCTATATCCCTAGATTTACCAGGGTTTACGGCTACGACGTGGATATAGCTCCTTCGAGGCACATCCTTATAATCAAGAACGAAGACAGACCGGGAATGGTGGGCAAAATAGGCTCTATTCTCGGAGAGAACAATATTAACATAGCTTCCATGCAGGTCGGACGAAAAGAGGCTCGTGGAACGGCAGTTTCAATTGTTATTGTTGACGAGGTGGTCCCTGGGAACGTACTTGAAAAAATTAAGGCAATTGAAGGAATAACTGATGCGAAATACGTCACCCTTTAGCAGGAATCCTTTAAAGAAGGTGAAACAAATATGAGCAGAAAGATATATATATTTGATACCACCATGCGTGATGGTGAGCAAACAGCCGGAGTTACCCTTACGTTTAACGAAAAGCTGGAGCTGGCCCGACAGCTGGCAGCTCTTAATGTTGATGTCATTGAAGCCGGGTTTCCATTTGCTTCTCCGGGTGATTTTAAAGCTGTTCAGGCAATTGCCGAGCAAATCAGAGGTCCAATCATCTGCGGTCTTGCACGGGCTCTACCCCAGGACATCGACAGGGCTGCCGAGGCGCTGAAGAAAGCAGATAAACCGCGTATCCACACCTTTATTTCAACTTCAGATATTCAGATCAAATACCAGCTGAAAAAGACGCGTGAAGAAGTCCTCAAAATGGCCATCAGTGCAGTTAGCAGAGCTAAATCTTATGTTAAGGATGTTGAGTTTTCTGCTATGGATGCAACCAGAAGCGACTGGGATTTTCTTTGTAAAATCTTCAGCGAAGCCATTAAGACTGGAGCAACTGTTATCAACATTCCCGATACAGTAGGTTATGCTCTGCCCTCCGAATTTTATGAGCTTGTAAAGTATGTTATGGAAAACACCGAAGGTATCGAAGATGTGATTGTTTCGGTTCACTGCCACAATGACCTTGGATTGGCAACCGCAAATTCGCTTGCTGCCATTGAAGCCGGTGCTACCCAGGTTGAATGTACTGTTAACGGACTGGGTGAACGCGCAGGCAACGCTGCCCTTGAAGAGATTGTGATGATAATTGACACTCGCAAGGATAGGCTCGATTGTTATACTGATATCAACATTTCTGAAATTGCGCGTACCAGCAAACTGGTTGCAAGGCTCACAGGAATTAACGTCCAGCCAAACAAAGCTATTGTGGGAGAAAATGCTTTTGCCCACCAAAGCGGTATTCATCAGGATGCTGTTCTTAAAGAGAGGACAACTTTTGAAATCATAGATCCGAAAAAAATAGGATTCGTGGAGTCAAGAATTGTCCTTGGCAAACTATCTGGCAGGCATGCTCTGAAAACCAGGCTTGAAGAGCTTGGTTATTATTTGAGCGAAGAAGACTTAAACAAAGCTTTCCAGCGTTTCAAAGAACTGGCTGATAGAAAGAAAGAAATTACCGACCGGGATCTTGAAGCTATTGTGTCTGCCGACGTTAAGGTACCTGCCGAACATTTCCGGTTGAATTCAATTCAGGTAATTACGGGCAATAAGCTTATTCCCACGGCAACAGTTGTTCTTGAGCGAAATGGCCAGAAATTCACAGCCAGCTCCATTGGCGACGGTCCGGTTGATGCTACTTACCGTGCCATTGACCAGATAACCAATCTCAAGTGTAAACTGCAAAGCTTTACGGTGCAAGCAGTTACCTCCGGACAGGATGCTTTAGGAGAGGTTTCGGTCCAGCTTGAAGTAGAAGGTATAACCGTTAGCGGTAGGGGCTTGAGTACGGACATTGTCGAGTCTGCTGCCCGTGCTTATGTGAACGCCATTAATCGCTACTTTACCATAAGCAAGCAACTGGAGGATCAGGATAATGGGCAGGACAATAGCTGAAAAGATTTTTGAAACCCACGTAATAGAAGGTAATCCCGCTGCAGGTGATTTTGTACTTGCAAGGATAGACCTGGTGCTAATGAACGACATTACCGCCCCTCCTGCTATTAAAGCGTTCGAAAAAATAGGCGTTGAAACAGTTTTTGACCGGACAAGAGTTGTGTTGGTTCCTGACCACTTTACTCCAAACAAAGACATCGAGTCTGCTATGAATGTTAAGATGATGCGTGAATTTGCGCGTAAACATGCCATTGAAAATTATTTTGAGGTCGGCAGAGGAGGAGTGGAGCATGCCCTTTTGCCCGAAAAGGGCCTGACCCTGCCTGGTATGCTGATTGTCGGCGCTGACTCCCACACCTGTACCTATGGTGCCGTCAATGCTTTTGCTACCGGCGTGGGTTCCACTGATGCCGCTTATGCTATGGCGCTGGGTGAACTCTGGTTTAAGGTTCCCGAAACCATCAGAGTAAACCTTGAGGGCCATTTAAATCCCTGGGTTACAGGTAAGGACCTTATATTAAAACTGATAGGCATGATCGGCGTTGACGGAGCACGCTACAAAGTACTCGAATTTGGTGGATCCCTACTTAAAGAGCTCAGTCTTGATTCAAGATTCACAATTGCTAATATGGCCGTAGAAGCAGGTGCAAAGGCAGGTATTTTTGAGCCTGACGAAACGCTTTTTTCCTGGGTTTCGGAATTTGACCCTGAACCTGAATTCTTTTACCCCGATTCTGACGCCAGATACGAAGAGGTGATTGATTTAAATGCATCTGACATTGACCTTCAGGTAGCCTTTCCGCACCTGCCAAGCAATACCCGTAATGTATCCGAAATCAAGGAAAAAATATATGTGGACCAGGTCTTTATCGGATCCTGTACCAATGGAAGAATTGAAGACCTCAGGATAGCAGCCCATATTGTAAAAGGAAAAAAGGTTGCTGAAAACGTAAGGCTTATTGTTATTCCTGCTACCCAGGAAATATACCGTCAGGCTTTAAAAGAAGGTTTGATCGATATTTTTGTTGAAGCAGGGGCTGCCGTAGGTACACCTACCTGTGGGCCCTGCTTGGGAGGACATCACGGAATACTAGCAAAGGGCGAAAAAGCGCTTTCAACATCAAACCGCAATTTCATAGGCAGAATGGGGCACAAGGAAAGCGAAGTCTACCTTGCCGGACCTGCCGTGGCTGCTGCAACTGCCGTAGCAGGCTACATTACCTCACCGGCTGAGGTACTCTAAGGAGGGCTATTTGAATGCCAGAAGTAATTAAAGGAAAAGTACACAAATTTGGTAGAGACATAGATACAGATGTGATTATTCCCGCGCGCTACCTGACAAGCTTTGATCCTTACGAACTCGGAAAATACTGCTTCCACGACCTTGATGAATCATTCAGCCAGAAAGTCAAGCCCGGGGATATTATTGTAGCCGGCGAAAACTTTGGCTGTGGTTCTTCCCGTGAACACGCACCGCTTGCCATAAAAGGAGCCGGCATCGCCGCCGTTATTGCTGAATCCTTTGCCCGCATCTTTCTTCGCAATTCAATTAATATAGGTCTTACCGTTATCGAAGCCCCGGGAATATCACAGTTTGCAGATGAAGGCGATGAACTTGAGGTTGATCTTGATGCAGGTGAAATAAGAAATCTTAGTAAAAATACAAGTTTAAAGTTTAACCCTTTGCCAGAGTTTTTAAATCGTATTATTGCGGTCGGCGGATTAATCGAGTTTGCTAAAGAGAGGTTAAAAACAAAATGAAGGAATTTAACATCGCTCTTCTTCCCGGAGACGGCATTGGACCGGAAATAACAGCTGAGGCAGTTAAGGTTCTCAATGCAGTTGCTAAAATATTTAACCTAAAGTTTAACTTTAAGGATGCTCTAATCGGAGGATGTGCCATTGACAGCTGCGGCGATCCTTTTCCTGAAGAAACCAGTCAAACATGCAAAAACGCCGATGCTGTTTTACTCGCAGCTGTAGGCGGACCTAGATGGGATACAACCGATCCTGAAAAGAAGCGACCTGAGGATGGTTTGCTTGCTTTAAGAAAGACTCTCAATACTTTTGCCAACCTTCGACCTGTAAGAGTTTACGATGAGCTTATCGACAGCTCACCTCTCAAAAAGGAAATTGTTGCCGGAACCGACCTTTTGATAGTAAGGGAATTAACCGGTGGTATTTACTTCGGAAAAAAGGGAAGGGAAGACAGCTCCGCTTTCGACACTAACTACTACACCCGGGGAGAAATTGAACGCTGCATAAACTTTGCCTTTAAAATAGCATCCGAAAGAAGAAAAAAGCTAACACTGGTGGACAAGGCTAATGTTCTTGAAACAAGCAGGCTGTGGCGGGAAGTATTTTTCGAGTTAAGCAGCCGTTATCCTGACATAAACACTGAAGTTTTGCTGGTTGACAATGCAGCCATGCAGCTGGTGCGACGTCCTTCAAGCTTTGACGTTATTGTTACCGAGAATATGTTTGGAGACATACTTTCCGACGAAGCAGCAACAATTTCAGGCTCAATAGGATTGCTTGCATCAGCCAGCATAGGTTTAAAGCATCCCTACCTTTATGAACCCGTCCATGGAAGTGCGCCAGACATCGCCGGAAAGGGTCTGGCTAACCCACTGGGGATGATTCTTTCGGCAGCCCTCATGCTGCGCTACAGCTTCAGTCTGAATGAAGCTTCAGAGCTTGTTGAACGGGCAGTGGAAGCAGTCCTTAAGGAAGGTTATAGAACTGCCGATATCGCCGGTATTCAGGACAGGGCTATAGTTGGCACCCAGGAGATGGGCAATTTAGTCGTTGAGTATATTGAAAGATTAAGTCAGTAAAAGGGGGTTTTGAAGAGATGCCGATACCTGAAGCCAAATACGTCTGGTTAAACGGCGAGTTTGTTAAATGGGAAGAAGCAAAGATTCATGTACTTTCTCATGCTCTTCACTATGGAAGCGGAGTTTTTGAAGGAATAAGGGCATACAAAAACAGTAAAGGTACCTTTGTTTTCAGACTTACCGACCACCTGAAAAGGCTGTTTGAGTCGGCAAAAATCTATTTCATGGATATACCGTATTCCCTGGAAGAACTTGTTTCGGCAACAAAAGAACTCTTGAGAGTCAACGGGCTGGATGAGTGCTACATAAGACCAATTGCTTTTCGCGGCTACGGGGAAATGGGTCTCAATCCTTTAAACAGTCCGGTTGATGTTGCCATTGCTGCCTGGCGCTGGGGTGCATACCTGGGCGAAGAGGGAATAAGGCAAGGTATAAGAGCAAAAATATCCTCTTTCAGAAGAATTGACGTAAATGTTCTTCCGCCTGCAGCTAAAGCAACCGGTCAGTACATCAATTCTATTCTTGCAAAGGTTGAAGCTTTAAAAGATGGTTATGATGAGGCAATCCTTTTAGATCATCGAGGCTTTGTCTCAGAGGGCTCGGGCGAGAACATCTTTGCCATAAAAAATGGAGTTATATATACACCTCCCTCGTCAGCTGGCATCTTAAAGGGAATTACCAGGGATACGGTTATCAAACTTGCCCTAAAAACAGGTTTTGCCGTAACCGAACAGGATCTCGTACGTACCGATCTCTATCTTGCTGATGAGGTTTTCTTTACAGGAACTGCAGCTGAAATAGTACCTATAAGGGAAATAGATAGGCGCCCTATAGGCAACGGAGAGCCGGGTCCTATTACCCGTACTCTGCAGCAATTGTTTTACGATTTAATTTCAGGCAAATATCCTGAATTTGAAGAGTGGCTTGAATATGTCGACCAAGAATAACACCAATAAGAGAAAAATCTTTCTCTACGATACTACTCTAAGAGATGGTGCACAGCGCGAAGGCATATCTTTTACACTACTAGATAAGCTTAAAATCACCGAGGCACTGGACGAACTTGGCATTGACTACATCGAGGGCGGATGGCCGCTCTCAAACCCCAAGGATGAAGAATACTTTATTGAGGTCAAAAAGCTTAACCTTAAAAATGCTCGCGTAGTGGCTTTTGGAAGCACCCGCAGAAAAAACACCCGACCCGAAAAAGACGAAAATCTTAATTCGCTTTTAAAAGCTGAAGTGGAAACAGTCTGTATTTTTGGTAAAAGCTGGGATCTTCATGTCAGATACGCCCTGAAAACTTCTTTCGAAGAAAATCTTCGCATGATTTATGATAGCGTTAGCTATCTTAAAAAAAGAGATCTTGAGGTAGTTTTTGACGCCGAACACTTTTATGACGGGTATAAAAGCAATCCAGATTATGCCTTAAAAACTATTGAAGCCGCCATCAATGGAGGAGCTGATTGGATAGTACTCTGTGATACTAACGGTGGAACCTTGCCGCATGAAATAGAAGCGATAACTGCTAAAGTTATAGAAACCTTTCCTCCGGATAAATACCGCTACGGCATCCACGCCCATAACGATTCCGAGACGGCTGTAGCTAATTCTTTAATGGCTGTACTGGCCGGTGTAGATCAGGTCCATGGGACCATCAACGGATACGGTGAGCGCTGCGGAAACGCCAACTTGTGCTCGATTATTCCTGCATTAAAGCTTAAGTTAAACTTCAGGTGTATTAGTCTGAATCAGCTTAAAAAGCTTACTGAAATTTCTAACTTTGTTGCCGAGCTTGCCAACCAGACACCAAATCCCTGGCAACCTTACGTCGGTTCGGCTGCTTTCACCCATAAAGGTGGTGTTCATGTAAGCGCCATTAAAGCAAAGACTTCAACCTACGAGCACATTCCTCCTTCGTTAGTTGGCAACATGAGAAGAATTGTGGTTTCTGAACTTGCCGGAAAGTCCACCATCGTGCTTAAGGCAGAAGAACTCGGGCTTGAACTTCGTGACAGGGAAGAGATCATAGATAAGATTCTGAAGAAGATTAAAAAACTTGAAAAAATCGGTTACCACTTTGAAGCTGCAGATGGAAGCTTTGAGCTCCTTATCAGAACTGAACTTGGCCTCAGGCGCGATTTCTTCAAGCTGGAAAGCTACCGGGTCATTGTCGAAAAGAGAGAGGACGGTTCTCTGGTAACCGAAGCAACTATAAAACTCTACATCAACGGTAAACGCTACATTGTCACCGAAGAAGGAAACGGTCCGGTAAACGCCCTTGATAGAGCTCTCAGGTCCGCACTTGAAAGAGTCTACCCGGAACTGAAAGAAATTCAGCTGACCGACTATAAAGTCCGTGTGCTTCAGGAAAAACAGGGTACAGCAGCTGTTGTTCGTGTGCTGATTGAAAGCAGCGACGGCATTAAAACCTGGGGAACAATCGGCGTCTCCCCAAATATTATTGAAGCTAGCTGGGATGCACTGGTGGATTCCATTACCTACGGATTGTTAAAAAGGCTTGAGGAGAAAGAGGGCCGGTGAAACTTTATCCCGGCAGAGCTTTAACAGCCAGAGGACCTTTCTACGGAATCTTTCAGGTCGAAGAAGAACAAACATTGTTTTACCCTCTGGGAAAGAATTTTGAACTTTTAGTTGCTGCTCTTGATGAATCGCGGGATCCACAAAGATTAATTAAAACCAGCGCCGATGAACCGTTTACGGATTTCAAATTTTTACCGCCCTCACAGCCCACCAAAATTATAGCTGTCGGTCTTAACTACAGGGACCATGCCGAAGAGTTCGGACTGTCGATACCTGATGAACCATTGCTTTTTCTAAAACCTCCATCAGCAGCAGCAGGACATCTGGAACCCATTATTTACCCGAAACAGGCACAGAGAGTTGAGTACGAAGCAGAGCTCGCGGTCATCATTGGAAGGCAAGTAAAAAATGCTGATAGTAAAACAGCTGCCAGTGCAATTTTTGGTTATACTTGCGGTAATGATGTTACTGAAAGATACTATCAAAAAAAGGATGGTCAGTGGACAAGGGCAAAGGGATTTGACACTTTTGCACCTTTTGGTCCATGGATTGCCATCGATGCTCATCCTGAAATGGGGCTTAAGATCAAACTTTACCTTAACGATAAGCTTAAGCAACATTCTAGTACAGTAAATATGATTTTTTCTCCGGTTGAGCTGGTCGCGTTTGTATCGGGCATAATGACTCTTTATCCTGGCGACGTCATATTTACCGGAACACCTTCTGGTGTTGGACCTATTGCACCTGGAGATGTGATAAAGGTTTCTATTGAGCAGATCGGTACTCTGATTAACCCGGTCGGGCAAGCATAAAGCTTATGTAAAGCTTTATGGTATAGCTTTAATCTCAATTTCATCCCTATTTTGTTGTCTCTAACATAAAATAACAAAGCAGAGCAAGGCAATTTAGACAGGAGGAATTTTTTTGGCAAAACCATTTGTCCATCTTCATGTACACTCTGAATATTCGTTACTTGATGGTGCCATAAGGTTAAAAGATCTTATAAAAAGGGCAAAAGAACTGGATATGCCTGCAGTTGCCCTTACCGATCACGGTGTAATGTACGGCATCATTGACTTTTATAAGTATGCGATAGATGAAGGTGTTAAACCCCTTGTCGGTTGTGAAATCTACCTGGCACCTGAATCGCGTTTTAAGAAGGATTCGAGGGAAGATGCACGTAATCTTCACTTAGTGCTGATCGCTAAAAACAACACCGGTTATCGCAACCTTTCGAACATTGTCAGCCGGGCCTTTATTGAAGGCTATTACTACAAGCCGAGGGCAGACTTCGAACTTTTAGCACGGTACTCCGAAGGTCTGATTGCTCTTACAAGCTGCCTTCAGGGCGTCGTTCCCAAACCTCTGCTTGAAGGTGATGAAAACCAGGCTCGAAAAAATCTTGAAACACTTATTTCTATTTTTGGACGTGATGACGTTTATGTTGAACTGCAGGATCATGGTCTAGCCGAACAGAGAAAGATTATGCCTTCACTTATCAAACTGGCTAAAGAGTTTAAGGTTAAAACTGTAGCCACTAATGACGTTCACTATCTGCGCAAAGATGATCACACACTCCATGAAGTCCTGCTTCACGTTCAAACAGGAACTACTGTAAATGACACCTTAAAAATCGGCTTTTCCACAGAAGAGTTCTACCTTAAATCATACGAAGAAATGCTAAGCATCCTTGGAGAGGTTGAAGACGCCTTAACCAGCACTCTGGAAATTGCGGAAAAGTGCAATGTCAGCTTTGAATTTGGAAAGATCATCCTACCTCATTACGAAGTTCCTAAGGGAGAAACCCTGGATTCCTATCTTGAAAAACTTTGCTACGAGGGTGCAAAGAAAAGATACGGTCCAGAAATACCACCTGAGGTCAAAGAAAGGCTTGATTACGAACTCAGGGTTATCAAAGAAATGGGCTTTTCCGGCTACTTCCTGATTGTCTGGGATGTTATTAATTGGGCCAGACAAAATGGAATCCGTGTTGGACCGGGTCGAGGTTCCGCTGCAGGCTCATTGGTCTCCTACGTGCTGGGAATAGTTGACATAGATCCGTTGAGGTTTGGTCTTTATTTTGAGCGCTTTCTCAACCCCTCAAGAAAAACCATGCCTGATATTGACATTGATATCGCTGAAGACAAACGCGCCAGGGTCATTGAGTATGTTCAAAGAAAATATGGTGAAGACAGGGTAGCCCAGATCATAACTTTCTCAACCATGAAAGCAAGGGCTGCCACAAGGGACGCCGGCAGAGTTCTCGGCTATCAGTACGGTTATGTTGACAAAATTGCCAAGCTCATCTCTTTCTCCACAATTGACGAATCGCTTGAACAGATTAAAGAGCTAAAGGAACTTTACGACCGCGATGAAGATGCTCGTAGAATTCTTGATGTGGCCCGTGGAATTGAAGGCCTTGTCAGACAGGATTCAATTCATGCAGCTGGTATTGTTATTTCTAAAGACCCGCTAACCGACCTGGTGCCACTTCAGAGAAAGAACGAAGATGAAGTGGTCACACAGTATTCTATGAAACCTATTTCAGACCTTGGTCTTTTAAAAATGGACTTTCTCGGGCTGAGAACTCTTACTGTCATCGAAAATACCCTTGCACTTATAAGACAAAGGCACAACAAAGAACTTGACCTTTCTAACCTGCCCCTTGATGATCAAAAAACTTTTGAACTACTGGCAAAAGGGGAAACAATCGGCGTATTTCAGCTTGAGCGTCCTGGTATGCGGGAAATGCTTAAGGAACTCAAACCATCGGTTTTCGAAGATATCATAGCAGCCAATGCTCTTAATCGTCCGGGACCTTTAAAAAGCGGTATGGTCAAAGAATTCATAGATAGAAAGCACGGACGCGCCCCGATAGAGTACCCGCATCCCCTGCTTGAGCCGGTACTCAAAGAAACCTACGGAACCATTGTCTACCAGGAGCAGGTCATGCAGATTGCACAGGCTCTTGCAGGCTATACCATGGAAGAAGCAGATGTCCTCCGGCAGGCTATTTCGAAAAAAATTGCTGGAGAGTTTGAGAGGCAGCGCGAAAAGTTCATCAAAGGTGCAGTGGAAAGAGGAGTCGACGAACAAACCGCTGCCACCATTTTTGACAACATTACCTACTTTTCTGAGTACGCATTTAACAAGAGTCACTCGGCAGCCTATGCGCTGGTTGCCTACCAAACAGCATACCTTAAGGCTCATTATCCGGTCGAGTTTCTCACCGCACTTCTTACTTCGGTAAAAGACGACAAGGACAAGGTTGCTCTTTATGTCAATGAAGCCAGGCGCATGGGAATCAAAATATTGCCTCCTGACATCAACCGCTCTAGCATTGGTTTTGAGCCCGAAGGAGATAATGCCATCCGTTTCGGTCTGGCTATTATTAGAAATGTAGGCGAAAGTCAGGCCGAAAAAATAATTGAAGAAAGGCGCAACAGGCCTTTTAAGGATTTCTTTGATTTCTGTCTCAGGGTCGATAACAGTGTTCTCAATAAGAAGGTGCTTGAAAGCCTGATCAAATCAGGTGCTTTTAAATCGCTGGGATACACAGTTCGGCAGCTTTTAGAGCAGTATCAAACTGTGGTTGAACACGCATCCAAAATCAAAAAAGAAAGGGAAAGCGGGCAGATTGACCTTTTTGGAGCAATTGAAGAGACGGTTTCCTCAACACCAGAGAGTTTCCTGCCTGATGGTAAAGAAGATTATCCGCAGATAAGTTTGCTCCGCTTTGAAAAAGAATACCTTGGTGCTTACATAACCGTACATCCTGCCTCGGAGTTTGAAGAACTGTTTCAGACATACTGTACCCATACAACCGAATCTCTGCAGGAAGAAGAAGACCAGCAAAGAGTAATAGTCGGCGGTATTATTACCTCAGTCAAAAGGTCACTAACGAAAAACGGCGACACTATGGCCTTAATAACTATTGAAGACACAAAGGGCGCGGTGGAGGTAAGAATCTGGCCCAACACATACGAAAAGAGAAAGGATTTGATTGAAGAAGACAGAGTGGTACTTATAAAAGGCCGGCTTGACCAGCGTGACGAAGGTCAAGAACCACAGATAATAGCCGATGACATTTTTCCTCCTGAAGAAGCAAAAGCACTTTTCTCAGGCAACGAAGTTAATGCTGACGAAAAAATTGAAACAAACGGAAAAATTCGTCAAAAGAAAAGAAACGGCAAACCGGGAATAAGCTTTCACATATATCTCGGTGCCGAACAGGTTGCAGCAAAAACGCTTGATCTTTTACACGAACTTCTGAAAAAATATGCAGTTAACGGAAATAACAATGTTAAAATACCCGTATTTATACATGTTTTGTTTAAAAATAAGGAACAAAAATTTACGCGCGAAAAGGTTTATGTTTTACCTGAGATATATTGGGTTAAGCCTGATAAAGAACTAAAGGAGGAATGCATAAAGCAGCTGAAGCCCGTCAAAGCTCTTTTTATTAGCAGAGAAAAATAATGGTGGGGGAATCATGATAAAGAAAGGCAACAGTAAATTTCCTTGTATTGATATTCCTGTTTACCGTTACCCGCAAGAAAAACCTATTATTAACGATTTTCTTAAAAAACGCAGGCGTGGATTTGCTCCAGAAATCTTAAGAACGGTTAGCGACATCATAGACAGGGTCCGCTCAGAGGGGGATAAGGCACTTTATGACTTCACTAAAAAATTTGACCTTTTTGAGCTAACCCGTGATACTCTGGAAATCAACGAGAGCGAACTTAAAGAAGCCTATGAAAAAATTGATATAAGTCTGCAAACTGCTATGAAAGTTGCTATTGAAAGAATTGAAGATTTTCATAAACGCTTCCTTCCAGAAACTAAAATTTACGAAGATAGCCTGGGGAATCTTCTCGGTCAGGTTGTCCGCCCTGTCGAAAGAGCAGGTATTTACATACCCGGCGGTAAAGCTAATTATCCTTCAACTGTCATTATGAATATTGTACCTGCTAAAGTAGCAGGAGTTTCTGAAATTTATGTTTGCGTTCCCCCTGACAGCAAAGGAAAAATAAGTGATGCTACTCTGGCAGCCCTTTATCTTTTAAAGCCCACCAGGGTTTTTCGTGTTGGGGGCGCTCAGGCAATAGCCGCCCTTGCTTACGGTACTGAAACCATTCCGGCGGTTGATGTTATAGCCGGTCCGGGTAATATTTATGTAGCTGCCGCCAAAAAACTGGTTAGTGGTGATGTAGGTATTGATATGGTTGCGGGTCCAAGCGAAGTTGTTGTAATAGCTGATACCACTTCTGACCCTGCATGGGTTGCACGCGACCTTCTGGCACAGGCTGAACACGATCCTGATGCCAGCGCTATGCTTATCAGCAATTCCCGGGAGTTGCTTGAAGAGGTTAGAAACTACCTGGTTGAGTTTGGATCTAACTCTGAAAGATCCCACATCATACGCGAAGCACTGAAAAATAATTGCACCCTTTTTCTGGTTGAAACCATTGAATCAGGTATTGAACTTGCTAACCTAATTGCTCCGGAACACCTAGAGCTGGAGGTCGAAGATCCACTTGACTATCTTCACCTGATAAGGTCGGCAGGAGCTGTATTTCTAGGTAAATTTACTGCAGAATCATTTGGAGATTACATTCTCGGGCCAAACCATACCCTGCCAACTCAGGCAACAGCTCGCTTTGCTTCGCCGCTTTCGGCAGCAACCTTTATGAAATTTTTTAACATTGCAATGGTTTCAAAAAAAGCTGTGGTGGAGCTTTACCCGCACCTTGAAAAAATTGCAGCTGCTGAAGGTCTCAAAGAACACTCCAGGGCTGCTTTAGAAAGATACCGTAAATTGAACCGGCAAAAATGATTTTATACTGCCGCGCCTGGTCAATCTTAAAAACCATTAAAACAGTTGTTTTTGACGTAGATGGAGTTCTTGTTGATGTTCACAATTCATTTCGCCGCATGATCTCACTGGCAGTAAAATTTTACTTTAAATATAAACTTGAGCTTAATGGTAACGCCAAACTGGTAACACCCCGCGTCATCGAAATGTTTAAAAGAGCAGGTGACTTCAATAACGACTGGGACCTTACAGCTGCACTTGTTTACCTGTACCTCAACATTTACCTGCAAAAAGGAAGGCCTCAAACCCTTGAAAAACTGAAAGTCCCCGCTCATGAGCTTGTCAGGATTGTAAAATCGCTTTTGGGTGCTAAAAGCGGAGGTTTAAAAGGTTTTATTGAATCCACAGAAACTTATTTTGGTTGCGGAAAAAGTGCAAACAAATTGTTTGACAGGCAGTACATTGAAGAGCTATGCATGCTTCTTTACTCGGGTAAAAGGGTTGAAACCGTCTATGGTCCCTTGAAGTTAATTGACCTTTCCATCCAAAATCATCTCAAGCGTTACGAGCTTTACAGATACGAAATTCCACTGCTTGCAGAAAAATACTTAAGCGAGGAAATCAACTACGGTCTTGTCACAGGGCGCACACCAGGAGAGCTTTCCCTGCTTGAAGAACGCTTTCCCCGGTTGTTTCAAAGAACGATTCATAAAATTACTGATGACGGGCTGAATCCCAGGAAACCCTCACCGGAAGTTTTGCGGTTTTATGTTGAAAATGAGCTCACCCCTCTTCTTTTTGTCGGAGATGCCAGAGACGACTTTGAAACCGTGAAAGCTGCCCGGAAACACTTTAAAAAAGAGGAAATTTTCTTTGCCGGAATAGGAAGTAACCAAAGGCAGTTTGCTTTTTTTAAAGAGCTGGGTGCAGACTGTGTTACCTGTGAGGTAAACTTTTTACTGAAGGGGCTGGGAAGTGGTTGTCTTGAAGGAAATTAAAATTAACCGTACCACCAGGGAAACCAATATTGAGCTAGTGTTCAATGCTGAAGGAAGCGGCATGGTCGAAGTTAAAACTTCTCTTCCTTTTTTCAACCATATGCTTGAGGCTTTTGCCCGCCACGGTCGTTTTGACCTGAAAGTTAACGCATCCGGTGATATTGAAGTAGACCCCCATCACCTGATAGAAGACGTGGGCATCTGTCTTGGAAAAGCCGTAAGGGAAATCTATGCCGGCAAAAGGGGGATTTGTCGCAGCGGAAGCTTTGCGTTTCCCATGGATGATGCTCTGGCACTGGCTGCCATAGATCTTGCAGGTAGAAGTTATCTTGACTTTGATGCCGAGGCACCAGACACCATTATCAATAATTTTCGCCTGAAGGACCTGAAGGAATTTTTTGCCGGCTTTGTAAATGAGGCTAGAGCGAACCTTCACATATTAATTTTCAGAGGGGATAACCCCCATCATATTTACGAAGCAATCTTTAAAGCTTTTGGTCGGGCTCTGGATGAAGCACTTTCGGAACATCCTCGTGAGCGTAACATACCCTCTACTAAAGGAAAGATTGAATGAAGAAAAAAATTGCTGTTCTTGATTATGACATTGGAAACGTTAGAAGTGTGATCAAGGCACTGGAATACGTGGGGGCGGACCCGGTTCTTACCGACAACCCCGCTATCATTCTTAATAGTGCCGGACTGGTAGTGCCAGGCGTTTCTGCTTTTGGTGCCTGTATTGAAAAGTTGCAGCAGAAAAATCTTTTTGAATTTTTGAAAGAATACTTATCATCGGGAAGAAAATATCTGGGAATCTGCCTTGGTTACCAGATCCTATTCGATGAATCTGAAGAAAGCCCCGGTGTTAGCGGTCTCAAAATCTTTAAGGGCATGGTTAAAAAATTTCCTGCAGGAGTAAAGGTGCCCCATATCGGTTGGAACAGCGTCAGGCAGTCAAGAACAACCATGAGCTATGATGGCATAGCCGATAATGCCTATTTTTACTTTGTTCATTCCTTCTACCCTGAACCCGAAGACCCGGAGATTGTCAGCGGCTGGACTGAATATGGCATTACCTTTGCTTCAAGCATTGAACACAAAAATATTTGGGCGGTACAGTTCCATCCGGAAAAAAGCTCAAAAAACGGGCTACGGTTGATTAAGAATTTTGTCAGGTGGTGTGTCGGCAGTGATTAAGATTTTTCCTGCGATTGATCTTTACGAAGGAAAAGTTGTGAGGCTGACTCAGGGAGATTTCAACCAGATCAAAATTTATGGAAACGATCCTCTGGCATTTGCCGAAAAGCTTTACGAAGAAGGAGCACGCTATTTGCACATTGTCGACCTTGAAGGTGCAAGAAAAGGAAAGCCTGCCCACCTTGATGTGCTTTACCGGATAACCCGGAACCTTCCATTACAGGTCCAGTATGGAGGCGGTTTGAGAGCAGCCTTTTATATTGAAGATGTGCTTGAAGCTGGCGCCTATAGAGCCATAATAAGCACGCGGGCACTTTTCGACACTGAATTTTTGAAGGTAATTTCCTCAACCTACACTGATCGGATTGCTCTAAGCCTGGATATCAAAGGCGGCTTTGTCTATGCCAGAGGATGGCAGGAAGCTGCCCTACCTCTTGAAGATGCTTTAAGGCTTGTTGCACAGTACTCTGTTCCAAAAATTATTTTTACCGATATTGAAAGAGACGGTAGCAACCAGGGGGTCAATTTTGAATTTGTAGAAAAGATGCTTAAAAAATCGCCAGTACCGGCAATTTTTGCAGGAGGAATAAGTTCTCTGGCAGACATCATAAAGCTGTCAAAATACGAAGTACTGGGGCTTGAAGGTATAATCATAGGTAAAGCCTATTATGAGGGGTTAATTAATTTTAAGGAGTTCTTTGAATTATTCCCCCAGGAGGAACTGTAGTTGCTGACAAGAAGGATCATACCCTGCCTTGATGTAGATAAAGGTAGGGTTGTAAAGGGTATTAAATTTGTCAATCTCAGAGATGCAGGCGACCCAGTGCAACTTGCTGCTGCTTACGACAGTCAGCTTGCTGATGAACTCTGCTTCCTTGACATTACCGCCTCATACGAAGAGCGTAATATTATGATCAAAGTTGCCGAATCTGTGGCTGCACAGGTCTTCGTACCATTTACAGTAGGAGGTGGCATACGCAGGCTTGAGGACATTGATGCACTTCTAAAAGCAGGTGCAGACAAGGTAAGTATCAACACCAAGGCAGTAGAAGACCCTGACTTTATTACCCATGCAGCACGCCGCTTTGGCTCCCAATGCATTGTGATTGCTATTGACGCAAAGAGAACCGAAAACGGGTTTGAAGTATTTACTCATGGAGGCCGCAATCCAACTGGAATAGATGCCATTTACTGGGCAAGGGAAGTTGAGCGGCTCGGTGCAGGTGAAATCCTTCTAACAAGCATGGACGCCGACGGCACAAAAGAAGGTTTTGATATCGAGCTTACTAAAAGGGTTGCTGAGGCAGTGGATATACCTGTAATTGCCAGCGGAGGAGCGGGAAAACCAGAACATTTTTACGAGCTGTTCAAAAAAACAGGTGCAGCTGCAGCTCTGGCAGCATCTATTTTTCACTTCGGAGAAATCAGCATTCCGGAACTTAAAATGTATCTGAAGCAAAAGGGAGTTCCCGTAAGAATTTAAGTTATGAAAGGGGAGTGCGAATTTGAACGGCAACGAAACACCCGATCTTTCATTTATTGACTTTAAAAAGGGCTGCGGGCTGGTACCAGCCATCGTCCAGGATGCTGAAACAGGCGAGGTGCTGATGCTTGCCTATATGGATATGGAAGCACTAAAAAGAACCCTTACCACTGGAAGAACCTGGTTTTATTCAAGAAGCCGCAACGAATACTGGTGCAAGGGCGAAACATCCGGACACAAACAGTACGTCAGAGAAGTTTACTACGATTGTGACGCTGACTCAGTGCTTGTAAAGGTAAAGCAAATTGGGTCAGCCTGCCATACGGGCAACCGCAGCTGTTTTTATAGGCGCCTGCCTGCGAAAGTTATCGAAGAGGAGCTGTAAAATGGATTTCACTTTTCTTGAAGAGCTAACCCGGACAATCAAATCACGCAGAAACGCCAGTCCGGAAAAATCCTATACTGCAAGACTTCTAAATGGAGGTCCGAAAAAGGTAAGCGCTAAAATAATGGAGGAAGCAGCAGAAACGGTTATTGCAGCTCTTGTCGAAGATAAGAAAAGGCTGGTAGAAGAAGCAGCTGATTTAATTTACCATTTGCTGGTGCTGCTTGAATTAAAAGAATCAGGCCTGGCTGAAGTTATAGCTGAACTTGAGACACGCCGTCGCTAGCTTGCCTTTTCGCTTTTTCGAACCTGTAAATTCTTATTTAAAATTTGCGTTAGCTGTGATATCATGAAAGTTTGTGATTTTTAAAGGAGGTTGGTATGCCCCAGGAAGTTTACACTAAAGAGTTTGAGTTTTATGGTAAAAATCTGAAGTTCGAGTTCGGCAAGGTGGCCAAACAGGCCAATGCCGCCTGTCTTGTAAAATGCGAAGACACGGTTGTTCTGGTTACAGCAACTGCTTCCAAAACGCCCAGAGAAGGGATCGACTTTTTCCCGCTTATTGTTGATGTTGAAGAAAAAATGTATGCAGCCGGAAAGATTCCGGGCAGTTTTTTTAAGCGCGAAGGCAAACCAAGCGAAAAGGCCATTCTCACTGCAAGGCTAATTGACCGGCCTTTACGCCCCTGTTTTCCGGAAGGCTTTCGCAACGACGTGCAGATAATTGCTTCACCTCTTTCGGTTGATCAGGTAAACCCATTTGATATTCTTGCTCTTAACGGTGCCTCTGCTGCACTTACCGTCTCCGATATTCCCTTCAACGGACCAGTGGGAGCGGTAAGAATAGCTTTGATTAATGGCAACTTTATAGTTAATCCTACTTTCCAGGAACTTGAACAATCCGAGCTTGACCTTGTTGTTGCAGGGAACCGGGCAGGTATTCTTATGGTTGAGGCGGGTGCTAAGGAAGTGCCTGAAGACAAAATTCTTGATGCGCTTGAATTTGCCAGAAAACCGATTATGGAGCTGATTGAAATACAGGAGGAAATCGCCTCAAAAATCGGCAAGCCAAAGATGCAAGTTCAGCTTGACGAAATAGACCCCGAGATCGAGCAGCGCGTAATCGAACTGACAAAAGAGAAGGTCCTCGCAGCCATAAGGATTACTGAAAAAACCCAGCGAGAAGAAGCTCTAGAAAAAATAGAAGAGGAAATGCTTGCAGCTATAGAACCGGAAGCAAAAAAAGAGGGTAGGGAAGTGGTTGATCCAGAAGGAAATCTGATTGGTTATGTTTATGAACCCGAACAGGAAAAAATACGTCAGGCCAAAATTGCATTTAAAAATCTGGTTAAAAAATCTATGCGCGAAATGATTCTGAATGAAGGTATTCGGGCAGACGGTAGAAAACCTGACGAGATCAGACCCATCAGTATTGAGGTTGGCATACTTCCACGAACCCATGGTTCAGGACTCTTTACCCGCGGACAAACTCAGGTACTGACCGTTTGCACACTTGGAACAACTGCAGAAGAGCAAATTCTTGATGGTCTTGATATCGAAGAAAGCAAGCGCTACATGCATCACTATAATTTTCCTCCCTTTTCAACCGGCGAAGTACAGCCACTTCGGGGACCTCGCCGCCGCGAAATTGGACACGGAGCTTTGGCGGAAAGGGCGCTTTTGCCGGTTATTCCTGAAGAAAAAGAATTCCCCTATACCATCAGGCTGGTAAGCGAGGTTCTTGAATCCAACGGTTCAACCTCTATGGCCTCTGTCTGCGGCTCCACCCTGGCACTGATGGACGCCGGAGTTCCAATCAAGGCACCGGTTGCCGGTATAGCAATGGGTCTTATTAGTGAGGGAGACCGCTACGAAGTTCTCACCGACATACTCGGAATGGAAGATGCATTAGGCGACATGGACTTTAAGGTTGCCGGCACCCAAAAAGGTGTCACCGCTCTCCAGCTCGATAATAAAATCGGCGGACTAAAGATGGAAGTTCTCCGTGACGCTCTGGAAAGGGCACGCAGGGCAAGGCTCTACATACTCGTGAAAATGCTCGACGTTATTCCTGAACCAAGAAAGCAACTTTCTCCGTATGCTCCCCGGGTTATTACCCTTCAAATAGATTCCTCAAAAATCAGAGATATTATCGGTCCTGGAGGCAAAACAATCCACAGCATCATTGATGAAACAGGTGTTCAGATAGACATCCAGCAGGATGGAACCGTTTATATTTATTCAAAGGATGAGCTCAGCGGCGAAAAAGCAAAGGAAATCATTGAAAACATTACCCGTGATATCAAGGTCGGCGAACAGTATGTAGGCCGTGTAACCAGACTTGCTTCATTTGGTGCCTTTGTAGAAATTCTTCCTGGTAAGGAAGGGCTGATACATATTTCCAAAATAGCACCGCGGCGTATTGAAAGAATTGAAGATTTCTTTAAAGTGGGTGACAGGGTGCTGGTTGAGGTAACCGAAATTGATCCGCTTGGAAGAATCAACCTGGCAACCGTTGAATATATGGAGGCAATGAGAAAGCGTGGTCAAATTAAATAGGAGCATTATCGGAGGAAACACTGACGAACAGATTACTGTTATAGAAACTGAAAAATTTTCTCTGGCTTTTCAACAGGTACCCGGCTTTAAGTCAGTTTCCCTGGGTTTCTGGTTTCCAGTAGGTTCGCGTTACGAAATGGAACCCTTAATGGGAATTTCACACTTTATAGAACACCTCATTTTTAAAGGAACCAGAAAATATAAATCAGAGCAGATATCTGAAATCTTCGATTCGCTGGGTGCTAAGGTAAACGCCTTCACCGGAAAAGAAATGACCTGCTACTATGTTCACCTGCTCTCCAACAATCTTCCTAAAGCAGCCGGACTTCTTGCACACATGCTCAAAGAACCTGCCTTCAGAAAAAAGGACATTGAATCTGAACGCAAGGTAATTCTTCAGGAAATAGCAATGTACGAGGATAGTCCGGATGAACAGGTACATGATTATTTTGCCGAAGCAGCTTTTAAAGGAACCTCTCTCGGTCACCCCATAATCGGAAACAGAAAAACGGTCAGTGAAATCAAAAAGGAAGAAATCAAGGACTACTATGAGGAGTATTACCTTAAGAATCGCCTTTACATTTCCGCAGCGGGAAGCTTAAGTGAAGACTACATCACTGAAATAGCTTTAAGTTTTGATGGTTCAGCTGAGGGAAAAACCCGGACCTTAGAACTACCGGCAGACGGAGAAAATTATAAGCTTGAAATCAGGGACACCGCCCAAACCCATGTTTGTCTTGGTTTTCGCATCTTTGGCGCAGGCCACAAAGATCGCTTTGCCATGGCAGTTCTTGATTCCCTTCTGGGTGGCATGATGAGCTCAAGACTTTTTAAGGAAATCAGAGAAAAACGCGGCCTTACATACTCAACCTTTACTTATTCCACTTACTATCGTGAAGCAGGCTATATATGCGCCTATTCAGGAACGAGTCACAGCAAACTCTACGAGGTTGTAAAAATAACACTTGACGAGTTTCACCGGCTAACTGAAGAAGAGCCCTCGCTCGAAGAATTAAATAAGGCGAAAGAAAATGTTAAAAGTAGCATTGTTCTTTCCTCCGAAAACATGAGGGCTAGAATGACTCTCCTTGGAAAATCCCTGCTTTCCGGGGAGGAACTGCTTACCTTATCAGAAACAATAAAAAGAATAGACGAGGTAAAGCCCCAAGACATCAAGAGAATTGCTAGGGAATACTTTCTTAAACAACCAATAGTAGCTGCCAT
>Ga0197143_1000901_pt1 | contig 27420 bp, 25 predicted proteins | sample GBS70_MetaG_FD_148603 | JGI IMG/M metagenome (GOLD analysis project Ga0197143, IMG submission 148603) | Sediment microbial communities from Great Boiling Springs, Gerlach, Nevada, United States - GBS 70_MetaG | ecosystem: Environmental > Aquatic > Thermal springs > Hot (42-90C) > Sediment... | reverse complement strand
AGGCCGGCTGCGGGAGAATCTCCCCCCGTTGGGGTAGTATCCTTAGAGGACATGGACGCAGGCGAGGGGAGAGGGGCTTCTCCCGGCGGGCTCCGGGTTTTGCCCCTTATTCTCATAACCGCTCTGGTTACCTACGGGGCCACTTCCTTTTACTACCGGTGGAAGGCGGGAGCCGGGCCCACCCTCCCCCCGGGAACGGAGGAGCTGGCCGGCTCTCCCGCTTTCAAGCGGCTGATCACCACTCTCCAGCTTATCCAGAAGGAATATGTAGAAGAGGTGAACGTGGAGAAAACCCTGGAGGGGGCCATAGAGGGGGCGGTCTCCTCGCTGGGGGATCCCTATTCCGCTTACTACCCGGAGCAGGAGTTCCGCCATTTCCAGATGGAGTCCCGGGGGGCCTACGGGGGGATAGGGGTGGAGGTGACGGACGAGGGCAAGTACACGGTGGTGGTGAGCGTGTTCCCCGGGACTCCGGGAGCCACCACCCCCTTCGAGGGGGCGGCTCCGGGGGAGCCGCCTGGCCTCCGCCCCCGGGATCGCATCCTTAAAGTGGACGACCGGGACGTAGTGGGGATGAAGCTCGCCGATGTGGTCCGGATGATCCGGGGCCCGGTGGGGACCCCGGTCCGGCTGCGGGTTCTGCGGGGAGAAAGGGAGCTCTCCTTCCGCTTCACCCGGGCGGAGATCAGAATCCCCACGGTGGACAAAAAGGTGCTGCCCGAAAAAGTGGGCTATCTGCGCATCAGCCACTTCACCGACGAGACTCCAGGGGCGGCCCGCCAGGCCCTGCGGGAGCTGAAGGAGGCGGGGATCACGGCTTTGGTTCTCGATCTCCGCTCCAACCCCGGGGGAAGGCTTGATTCGGCAGTGGAGGTGGCCCGGTTGTTCGTCCCCCGGGGCCCCATAGTCTCGGTGGTCAAGCGGAACGGGGAGAAGGAGGTGCACTCCTCCTTTTCTCCCCGGGGGTGGGAAAAGCCTCTTCTTGTGCTGGTGGATGAGGGCACGGCCAGCGCGGCCGAGATCCTGGCCGGGGCCATAAGGGATCGGGGGGTAGGAAAGCTTCTGGGCACCCACACCTTCGGCAAGGCTTCTGTCCAGGAAGTGTGGGAGCTCGGGGAGGGGACGGGGCTTAAGCTCACCGTGGCCAAATACTACACCCCGAAGGGGGTGGACATAAGCCGGAAGGGGCTGGAGCCGGACTACCCCTTCACCGTGCCGGAAGGAACGAGGGTACATCCGGGGGATCCCCAGGAGGATCCCGCTCTCCGCCGGGCTTTGGAGGTGCTCTCCTCGGAAGAGATGGCCCGCCCTCGGGCTCCGGAAGCAGGGGTGGGGAGCCGCTGATTGTGGAAAGGAGCCCTGACGGGGCGGCTGCTCCCCTCCCTTTCGCCATCTGCCGCTTCGCCGCCTGCGGCCCTTACTGCTACTGCTCCTCCTTTAACTCCACCCTTCCTCTCTCCCCGAGATCCCCCAGCCCGTGGGCGGTGATCACGCTGGGGGAGAGGACGTAGAGCACATCGCCGATGTAGAGTCCCCTTTCCACGAACCTTTCGGGCCCCGCCGGCAAAGGGACTCTTCGCGTACCATCTGCCGCCGGGGGGGCTTTGCCACCGGGCGAGGAGCTGAACGAGATGGATTCTGTCACCCACCCGGGGGAGGTTGCCTCCCTTCCCCGGATTCTCGGTGACGATCGGGGTGGTCCGGGCCACCGGCATGGCGGGCGAGAGGGAGGAAAAAAAGAGCTATCCCGGCGGCCAGGAACACTCCCACTAGAACGGAAAGGGTTCTTCCCATGGCTATCGCCTCCTTCGACCCTTTAGACGAAGTCTGGGAAGGTTCCGCTTCCCGGCTGCCTTATCGCCACACCTTGATCACTATGCCGGCAATACCTAAAAGGGCGGTACTCAGAAGGCCCAGCACGGCGAAGACCAGCCGCCGGGTCTCGTTGCGGAGGTTGGTCATCTCGCTCCGCAGGTCCTTTATCTCCCCGCGCAGATCCCTTGTGTCGCTCTTTACTTCTGCCCGCAGGTCCTGGACTTCGCCCTTAACTTCCGTCTGTAGGTCCTGGATTTCGTTCTTTAATTCCGTCCGTAAGTTCTGGACCTCGCTCTTTAATTCTGCCCGCAGGTCCTGCATCTCGCTCTTTACTTCTGCCCGCAGGTCCTGCATCTCGCTCTTTACTTCTGCCCGCAGGTCCTGCAATCCCCGCTCGAGGCCGGCCAGCCGGGCATCTATCTGCTCCAGGTACTTGGCCTGCCAGTTGATCTCCTGCGAGTGATCCACCATGGCCATCGCCCGCTTTCAGTTGGAATTATATTACAGTAGGCTGATGTGTCAAGGGGGGTGGGATGGAAGGGAAAGCCGGGCAACGGGCGCATCTCGGGGTCAGCGGATCTGCGGCGGATAGCTGGGTGGGTGCGGTGCCTGTACGGAGGGGCCGACCGGTGTCAAGGGGGTAGTCAGTGGATCTACGGGGGATGGGCCGGATCCGGGCCGGTGCCGAGGTAGGTCTTGAGCTCCTCGGGGCTCCGGAAGAGCCGGTCGGGACCGAGCCGGGCCAGGGCTTTCTCGGGATATACCTTCCCCCAGGCCACGAGATAGCCTTTTGTCCCGGCTCTCCGGGCGCACTCCAGGTCTACGGGGGCGTCCCCGATGAAGGCGCTTTCTCCCGGATCGGCACCCAAGTGCTCCAAGACCAGCAAAAGCCCCCGGGGATCGGGCTTGGGGGCGGGGGCATCATCTCCGGTGACCACGGTGCGGAAGAAGGGAAGGAGGCCGGTCTCCTCCAGGGTGACGGCGGTGGATCTTCGGCCCTTGTTGGTGAGGGCGCCGAGAGGGATATCCCTTTTGCGGAGCCAGGCGAGCAGATCGGCGATCCCGGGAAAAACCCGGACCAACTCCCGGTGGCGGGAGCGGTAATGAGAGTGGAAAAGGGCGATGGCCTCATCGCTCCTTTCGGGGAAGAGGCGGCGGAGGAGGTTTTCCTCCGTGGGCCCGAAGAGGGAGATGATCTCCTCTCTCCCCCTTCTCTTTCCGGTCAGCTTCTCGAAGGCGTGGTTGAAGGACTCCACGATCAGGTCTATGGTGTCTACGAGAGTCCCGTCCACGTCGAAGACCAAAGCGGCAAAGGGCGGGGCTTTCGGGCCTCTTTTCACCGGGGGGATAGGGTAAACGAGAGGAGGGAGGGGTAGCAAGCCGGCATGGGCGTGAGCGTGGAAACGGGCACGGAGTCCGGGGGCCCGGTCTTCCGATTGGTGGCTCCCTTCAAGCCGGCGGGAGATCAGCCCAAGGCCATCCGGGAGATCACCGAGGCCTTCCGGAGCGGGGCGGAGAGGGTAACGCTTCTCGGAGTGACCGGAAGCGGCAAGACCTTCACCATGGCCCACGTCATCGCTGCTCTGGGGAGGCCCACTTTAGTCATTGCCCCCAACAAGACCCTGGCCGCCCAGCTCTGCAGCGAGTTCCGGGAGTTCTTCCCCCAAAACGCTGTGGAGTACTTCGTTAGCTACTACGACTACTACCAGCCCGAGGCCTACATCCCTCAAACCGACACCTACATAGAGAAGGACGCCCTCCGGAACGAGGAGATAGACAAGCTCCGCCACTCGGCCACCATGGCGCTGCTCGAGCGCCGGGACGTGATCATCGTGGCCAGCGTCTCCTGCATCTACGGCCTCGGTTCCCCTGAGGACTACCGCAACCTGGTGGTTTCCCTGCGGGTGGGGATGCGCCGCTCCCGGGAGGAGATCATCCGGGCCCTCACCGATATCCAGTACTCGCGCAACGAGACGGAGCTCAGGCGGGGTTGCTTCCGGGCCCGGGGGGACGTGATCGAGGTGGTGCCTGCAGCCTGGTTCGAGAGGGCCATCCGAGTGGAGCTTTTTGACGAGGAGATCGAGAGGATCGTGGAGTTCGATCCCCTCACCGGGGAGGTGCTGGGGGAGCTACGCCACGCCTGCATCTACCCTGCCACCCACTACGTGACCGAACGGCAGAAGCTTCTCCGGGCCCTGGCCTCCATCGAGGAGGAGCTCGGGGAGCGGCTCCGGGAGCTCGAATCCCAGGGGAAGCTTCTGGAGGCGGAGAGGCTCAGGAGGCGCACCCTCTACGATCTGGAGATGCTGCGGGAGGTGGGCTACTGCACGGGAATCGAGAACTACTCCCGCCACCTGACCGGGCGGAAGCCGGGAGAGCCCCCCTACACCCTCCTCGACTTCTTCCCCGACGATTTTCTCTGCATCATAGACGAGTCCCATGTCTCCGTGCCCCAACTGGCCGGCATGTACCGGGGAGACCGGTCGCGGAAGGAGGTCCTGGTGGAGTATGGCTTCCGGCTTCCTTCGGCCCTTGACAACCGTCCCCTGCGCTTCGAGGAATTCGTGGAGCGGCTTGATCGGGTGCTCTTTGTGTCCGCCACCCCGGGACCCTACGAGCTCCGGGTGAGCGAGAGGGTGGTGGAGCAGATCGTCCGGCCCACCGGGCTCCTTGACCCCGAGGTGGAGGTGCGGCCCACCCGGGGGCAGATGGATGACCTTTTGGGGGAGATCCGGGTCCGGGTGGAAAAGGGACAGAGAGTGCTCGTCACCACCCTGACCAAGCGGATGGCCGAGGATCTTACCGAGTACCTGCGGGAGATGGGGGTGCGGGTGCGCTATCTGCATTCGGAGATAGACACGCTCGAGCGGATGCAGATCATTCGGGATCTGAGGCTGGGGGTGTTCGACGTGCTCGTGGGGATAAACCTTCTCCGGGAGGGGCTGGATCTCCCCGAGGTGTCGCTAGTGGCCATCCTGGATGCCGACCGGGAGGGATATCTGCGCTCGGAACGCTCCCTCATCCAGACCTTCGGCCGGGCGGCCCGCAACGTGGAGGGCAAGGTGATAATGTACGCCGATACGGTCACCGAGTCCATGCGCCGGGCCATCGAGGAGACCGAGCGGCGGCGGCGGATCCAGGCCGATTTCAACCGGGAGCACGGGATTACCCCCCGCACGGTGGTGAAGCCGGTGCGGGAGGTGATAGAGGCTACCCGGGCGGTGGAGAAGGATGAGGTGTACCGGGAGGGGCGGAAGCTCTCCGAGATCCCTCTCCGGGAAATCCCGCGTCTTGTGGCCAAACTGCGCAAGGAGATGAAGGAGGCGGCCAAGCTTTTAGAGTTCGAGCGGGCGGCCCTTCTGCGGGACATGATCATCGAGCTGGAGGAAAGGCTTTACGAGGCCCGCGCTTCCCGCGCCCGGGCGGCCGGCACCGGGAGCTAGCCTCTTCGGCCGGCACCCGGGCTCCCCTCTTCCCCTACCCTTAAAAACTCTTCCCGGGGAACGAAAACCTATAGTGACGCCGGAAAGGAGGTGATAAAGATGCGGAGAGCGCTCTCTTTAGCCCTTTTGCTGGCGCTGGCCCTCGGGGTGACGCCTGCCTTAGCCCGGGAGCAGGGAGGGGGCTCCGGGGAGAAGGGCAAGCGTTTCGGGTTCGAGATTCGGGGACTGGTCCGCTTCCACGACGAAGACGAGGCCCCCTGGGCGGTAAAGCACATGATGAAAGGCCAGATGCTGGGAGTGATCCGGGGATACCCGGACGGCACCTTCCGCCCCCAGAGCGCCGTCAAGCGGGAAGAGGTGCTGGCCATGGTGGTCCGGGCGCTCGGACGCGATCCCGCCCCGGTGGGGGAGGCGGTGTACCGGGTTTATGACTACCACGCCATATCCCCCTGGGCCCGGGGTTATGTCCAGGCGGCTTTGGATCTCGGGCTCATAGATCCCGGCCAGGTGCTCCAGCCCCATAAGGCCGCCTCCCGGCTCTGGGTGGTGGAAGTGCTGGTGCGGGCTCTCGGCCGGGACGCGGAGGCCCGCTCCCGGGCCGGTGAGGCCCTGCCCTTCGCCGACGCGGCATCCGTTCCCGCAGACAAAGCCGGATACGTGCTGGTGGCCATCGATCTCGGGCTCGTCTCCGGCTATCCCGATCAGACCTTCCGACCCCACCAGCCGGTGAAACGGGCGGAGATGGCGGCCCTTCTCGATGCCTTCGAAGGGGTGCTTTCGGGCTCCGGCCAGACGGTGGGGGACCAGGTGTACGGCCAGCGCTACCGCTACACCGGGGTGGTGGCCTCGGTGTATGGGCAGACCATTGAGCTGGCCCTGCCCTCCGGGGGCACCCGGACCTTCACCGTGGGCGCCGGGGCGTGGGTGTTCGTGGACGGCCGCCCGGCCTCCCTCACTGACCTGCAGTCGGGGTATCTCGCCCACCTCTTCCTCGGCCCCGATGGGAAGGTAGTCTTCGTAGAAGCCCGCAGCCGTCCCCCTCTGGCCCGGCTTCCGGTTCTCTCGGCCCGGGGGAAGGTGAAAGGGATCCTCGCCGGGGTGGACCCCAACGCCGGGACGGTGACCGTAGCTCTGGCCGGTCTGGGCCGGAAGGAGACCTATGAAGTGGCTCCCTTTGTGGAGATAGGGATCGGCGGTCTTGAGTACGCCACCCTGGAGGACCTGGCGGCTTACACCGGCGATCCGGTGGAGCTGAAGCTCAGGGAAGGGAGGGTGGTGGAGATCGAGGTTCGGGCCCGGCCTAAGGGCCGCTGGTGGGAGAAGCTGAAGGAGCTCAAGGAAAAAAAGAAGGACCACCACGGAGACGGGGATGAGGAGTAGTTTTCAAAGGCCAAACCTCCTCTTCGGAGGCCCGGTCGGATGGCCGGGCCTTTCTTTCTTTGGGTGGGCCGAGCCGGCATTTTGGGGGACAAGGCCCGGGCTCCTAGGGGGACGGTCCGGACCGAGTTCCCCTGGCAGGAGAGCTCCTCCTCGGAGGCTGCTAGGAGATCAAGCCGGGCGGTCGAAGACCCTTTCCGCCGGGATGGGTGGTTGGGCATCTCGGGAAGGAATGCGGGGCTTTCTGTCAAAGATCTACAAAGCATGATAAAAGGGTTAGGGTGGCCAGGGGGAAAGAGCTTTGAAAAACTTCCCCGAACCTGAGGGCATGGGCGGGGTATCCCGGGCAGGGATGCTTCTTTGTTGCACCCTCTCTCTCTTTTTCCTCCTGCTTCTGAATCCCTCTTCCGGATGGGCGGCCTCCTTCCCTGATCTGGAGGGCCACTGGGGCCGCTACGGGGCAGAGAGGGTGGCGGCCCTGGGTATCATGCGGGGGACGGGCACGGGAAAATTCGATCCTGACCGGAACATCACCCGCTACGAGACCCTGGCCGTGCTGGTCCGCATCTCGGGAGGGGAGGAGGAGGCCCGGGAGCTGAAGCTTGAGGGTGAGGTCAGATCCCGGCTGGGGACCGTTCCCTCCTGGGCGGAGGGGTATCTGGCCTACGCTCTCGGTAAGGGGATAGTCCTTCCGGACGAGGTCAGCTCTTTCCGGGAACCGGAGGCGGTCCTGACCCGGCAGGAGCTGGCCTCCTGGCTGGCCCGGACCCTGGGACTGGTCTCCGGCGGTGAGAGGCCACCCTTTCAGGACTGGGACCAGGCTTCTCCTCGCCACCGAGAAGGGATCGCCGCCACCTGGGCCTACGGGCTTCTCCGCGGAGCCTATGGGCTTTTCCGCCCTTCCCAGCCCCTTACCCGGGCGGAGATGGCCCAGGTAGCCCATCGCCTCTCCCGGCTCCTGGGCGAGAGGGGGATCAGCGGAACCTACCTGGGGCTCGGCTCCCGGGGGGAGATCCGCCTCCGCACCGCCCAGGGGGAGGAGAGGTCGTTCCCTCTCCATCCGGAAGCGTCCCTTTTCCTGGACGGAATCTGGGCCTCGGGGACTTACGTTTTCGTTCCCGGGGACCGGGTGACCGTCTTGACCGACGATTCCGGGAGGGCGGTGCTGGTGGACGGCCGTCCCCGGGGATCGGTGATGGAGGGGGTGCTGGAAGAGATCCGGCTTTCCCCCCGTCCCCTTCTCCGAGTGCGGAAGGGGGAGGGGGAGGTGGAGACGGTACTGGCCTCCACCGAAGCCCTGGTGAGCCTCGATTCCCGGCCGGCCAGGCTAAAAGACCTGCGGACCGGCCAGCCGGCCATCCTGGAGCTCTCTTCCCGGGAGAAAGGCGAGGTGGTGTGGATCTTCGCCCGGAGCGTGTTGACCGACGTGCAGGGGACGGTCTATGCCATCAGGTCCCTGGAGGGGGACCTGCTTTTGACGGTGAAGACGGAAAAGGAGGAGAGGGTCTTCCGGTTGTCTAGATCCTTTCCCATCACCCGAAACGGTCGCCCCGCTCCGGCCTCGGCCCTGGAGGTGCGGGATCTGGTGAGGCTGCGGGTGCGGGACGGAGAGGTGGTGAGACTTTCCGCCGAGAGCTACGAGCGTACGGTGACCGGTACTCTGCGAGAAATCTTCTTCGGGGCGCCGGTGCGCCTCGAGGTGGAGCTGGGGGAGGGGGATCTTAAAGAAAGCTATCCCCTTTCCTCCGCGGCCGAGGTGAGGAGGGCCGGCCTGCGGGTGGGGCCGACCGCCCTTCGAGCGGGGGACCGCCTTTCTCTCCGCCTTCGGGGCGGGGAGGTGGTGGCCCTGGAGGCCGAGCCCGCCCGGACCACGGTGGAGGGGACGGTCTACCGGGTGGTGATCGGCCAGCCCCATGAAGTGTCCCTCCTTCTGGCCGACGGCAGCCTGAAGACTTATCCGGTGGCCGAGGGGGCGGAGGTCTGGGTCGGTGGAGAGCGCTCTTCCCTTCTGAACCTCAGGCCCGGACTCAGGGTGGCGGTGACCCTCACCCAGGACGGGATCCAGAAGGTGGAGGCGGGTTCCTCCCAGCTTCTCGAGGAGGTGCGGGGGGTGGTGCGCTACCTCGACGAGCGGGAAAGAGCGGTGGTGCTGGAGCTTGAGGGAGGGCGGGGGACAAGGCGGCTCAAGCTCGGCTCCGGCTTCTGGCTCCTGAAGGGGGAGAGGCTTTACCAGGGGGAGATGCGCCTTGAGCTGGGCGATCTTGCGGTCGCTTTCGGGCGGGACGATCCGGGGGGCTACTTCCAGGTGCGGCTTCTGGTGGTGCTGACCGGAGGCCGGTGAGAGGGGATGCTTATTTTGGGTCGGCATAGCAGGTGGGGGAAGATGTGGGTTCTCATTCTGGTTTTTTTTGTCCTCTCCTGGGCTCCTCCGGCGGGGGCGCAGGAGCTGCCGCCCGGCCATCCCCCCATCAGCGTGAAGCCCGAGGACGTGGTTCGGGCGGTCATGGACTTTCTCCTGGAGGAGTATGGCCGGAAGGTGACCTCCCGGGACCTTCTCAAGGGGGCCATAAAGGGAATGCTGGAGAGCCTGGGGGATCCTTATTCCTACTACATGGACGAGGAGGAGCTGCGCCATCTGGAGGAGGAGACGGAAGGGCGCTACGGGGGCATAGGGGCGGTGCTGGAGAGCCGGCAGGGCAAGGTGGTTATCCAGAGTGTGATCCCCGGGTCTCCGGCGGACCTGGAAGGGCTCAAAGCCGGGGATGTAATAGTGGCGGTAGGGGGGGAAAAGCTGGCCGGGATGACCCTGGATCAGGCGGTCAAGCTCATCCGCGGGGAGCCGGGGACGGAGGTGGAGCTTTCCATCGAGAGGCCGGGGCTTCCCACTCTTCTCCGGATCAAGATAAAGAGGGCTTTGGTGACCCTTCCCACCGTGGACACCCAGTTTCTCCCGGGCAACTTCGCCTACATCCGCATCCACAGCTTTGAGGCCAGTACGGTGGGGGAGAGGTTCCGCTACATATACGAGCGGTGGGTGAAGGTAGGAGCCCGGGGGATAGTGGTAGATCTGCGTTCCAACCCCGGGGGCCAGCTCTCCCAGGCGGTGGAGGTGGCCCAGGCGCTGGTTCCCCGGGGACCGATAGTGCACATCCAGGACCTCTCTTCGGGGTCTAAGGTGACCATAGACACCCTGCCTCATCCTCCGGGCCCTCCCTTGGCCGTGCTGGTGGACGAGGGGACGGCCAGCGCCGCCGAGATCGTGGCCGCGGCGGTGAAGGAGAACGGGGCCGGGGTGGTGGTGGGGAGGAAGACCTTCGGCAAGAGCTCTGTCCAGACCATCATCCCCCTCCCGGTGGGGGGAGCTCTCCGCCTGACCACCGCCCGCTACCTCACCCCTCAGGGGAACTCCCTCGACGGGCGGGGGCTGGAGCCGGATGTGGAGGTGCCGGCCACTCCCCTGGTCGGCCACTCTTTCCCCGAAATGGGCAAGAGAACCCTCCGGCGGGGAATGGTGGGGCTGGACGTGCTGGGATTGCAGGAGAGGCTTTCCTTCCTGGGCTACGATCCCGGTCCCCTGGACGGCGTCTTTGGGCGCCGCACGGCCCTGGCCCTGGTCCGCTTCCAGCAGGAGGAGGGGGTGCAGGGGGAGCAGTGGGGGGTGGCTTCCGGGCCCACCTTCTCCGCTCTGGAGAGCGCGGTGCGCCGGAAGCTCGAAGCCCTGGCCCGGGACGGCTCGGATCTCATACTGGAGCGGGCCCTCGGGGTGCTGAAGGAGAAGGCCGCCCGGTGAGCCCTCAGGAGCTTCTGGAAGAGGCCCGCCGGGCCTCCCGCTTTGCCTATGCCCCTTATTCCTCCTTCCCCGTGGGAGCGGCTTTGCTCGGAGTGGGCGGTCGGGTCTACCGGGGCTGCAACGTGGAAAACGCCTCCTTTTCCCTCACCCTGTGCGCCGAACGGGTGGCTCTCGGCCGGGCGGTGGCGGAAGGCGAAAGGTCGTTTTCCGCCCTGGCGGTCTTTTCCCCGGCCCGGGCTCCCCTCTTCCCCTGCGGGGCCTGTCTGCAGGCGCTGGCGGAGTTCGCTCCCGAGCTCCAGGTGGTGGTGGAAGAAGGTGAGGCTCGCATTTTCCCCCTGAGCCGGCTCTTTCCCCGGCCTTTCCGGTGGGGATCGGGGAGCGGAATTTGACCCCTCCCGCCTGGCTCATCGCCCGCAAGCGGGACGGAGGGGAACTCTCCCCGGAGGAGGTGGAGTTTATGGTCCAGGGATTCCTCCGGGGTCAGGTCCCGGACTACCAGATGAGCGCTTTTCTCATGGCCGTCTACTTCCGGGGGCTTACCCCTCGGGAGACGGTGGCCCTCACCCGGGCTTATCTCGAATCAGGGGAGAGGCTCGATCTTTCCTCCCTCCCCGGGGTGAAGGTGGACAAGCACTCCACCGGCGGGGTGGGGGATAAGACCAGTCTCGTGCTGGTTCCTCTTCTCGCCGCCGCAGGGCTCAAGATAGCCAAGCTCTCGGGGCGGGGACTTGGCCACACCGGGGGGACCATAGACAAGCTCGAATCCATACCCGGGGTCCGGACAGAGCTCTCCCCCCAAGAGATCGTCTCCCAGGTGAAAGAAATAGGGGTCTGCCTCGCTGCCCCTTCCCCCCGCATCTGCCCGGCCGACGCCGCCACCTACGCTTTGCGGGACGTGACGGCCACGGTGGAAAGCCTTCCCCTGATCGCCGCCAGCATCGTGTCCAAAAAGCTGGCCGGGGGGACGGACGTTTTCGTCTTCGACGTGAAATACGGAAGCGGAGCCTTCATGAAGAGCCGGGAAGAAGCGGAGGCTCTGGGGCGGAGTCTCGTCTTTCTGGCCGGGGAGTTCGGAAAGAAGGCGGGGTTTATTCTCTCCCCCATGGATCAGCCGCTCGGGTTCGCGGTGGGCAACGCGCTGGAGGTGGAGGAGGCGGTGGAGGCGCTGCGGGGCAGAGGTCCGGAGGACCTGCGGGAGCTTTGCCTGGAGCTGGGCTCGCTCGCCCTCCGGCTGGCCCGGGGGGAGGGGCGAGAGGAAGCCCGCAGGCGGCTGGCCTCGCTCCTCGACCGGGGGGAGGCTTTAGAGAGGTTTCGCCGGATGGTGGAGTGCCAGGGGGGAGACGGAAGGGTGGTGGAGGACCCTTCTCTTCTTCCCCGAGCCCGGTTTAGGGAAGCGATTCCTTCCCCTCTGACCGGAGTGGTGGAAAGGCTGGACGCCCTGGCCGTGGGCCGGGCCGCTCTGCTCCTGGGGGCGGGGCGCCGGAGGAAGGGGGAGCGGGTGGATCCGGCCGCCGGGGTGAGGCTAACCCGGAAGGTGGGGCAAGAGGTGGAGAGGGAAGAGCCGCTGGCCTATCTTTACGCCTCGGACCCCTCGCTTATTCCCCCCGCCCGGGAGGCTTTCCTCTCCGGCGTGATCATCGGAGGCTGAACCTACTCCCTATGCTCCACGCCCACCGTGCCCCGGCCACGCCCGGCGCCGGACCGACATCCCCGGCTGACCGACCTAGGTCTCGGCCTCCGAAGACTTACCAGCATCTTGCAACCCTTCGAGAAAGGCCAGGATTTCCCTCTCGAACTGGCGGAGACAGGGGAGAGACCTCTCGGCCAAAAACAAAAGCCGATGCATGTTTAAGCTGAAGGGATACAGGTTGCGCACCACGTGTCTGAAGGAGCGGTATTCGTCCATAAGCTCAAGTGTCGGGCGGGAAATCACCGGAGGCCGCCCCCGGAACTCCGTGCTCATCTGAAGAAGAAGGTCTTTGTGCCACTCTGGGCCGGTGGGCATCACCTCGTCTATTTCCCGGGCAATGCGCTGGAGAATCTTTTCCATTCCCGTGTAAAAACTCTGGAGATTCAAGGCAAGAGCGTCACGGTAGGCTTCGTCTGAGGTGGCGCGCAAGGCTTTCTCGTAGCGGGCAATCGCCTCCCTCACCGACCGAAGGTCCTCAAGCTCTCTCCTCACCAGGCTCTCCAGCAAGTCCATGGAATCGGAGGGGCTCATGAAAGGGGCATCCTTTCCCGTTCTATCAGCAGTCGGAAAGAGGGATCTGCCTCCTCCAGGGGTATGAGGTCCACGGAGATCTGGGGATCGAGACGGAGCAACCTTCCTAGAGCTCGGAGGTAAAGTTCCGGGTCCAGCCCCTCCACCACCAGGTCCACATCGGAGTGGGGGCCGAACTTTCCTCGCGCCAGGGAACCGATGAGCCATACCCTGCTAACTCCGAATTCCTGACGCAATATGTCAGCGGCTGTCTCCGCTACCCGGCGGGCCCGGGTTTCCCTCTCCCGCCAGCGACGAGCAACTCTCTCCTCATATCGCTTTCGCGTTTCCCGCAAGGCCGCCTCTCTTTCGCCCATCTCCGCTCCATTTTAGATCACCGACTGGGCGTCTACCCGTACCCGGGCACGCGCCAAAGACTGCCTGGCTGTGGTGGAAGCAGGGCAAGCTCCCCGTGCCCGCCCGTCAGACGCCGACGGGCACCCGGGGCGGTGCTGCATGCCAGGATGTCCTCGGCGGATCAAAGGGCCGATCTCCACCGCCAGGTGGCGCGAGTCGCGGCGTTCGCGGCGGAGAAGGGGATCAAGGTGGCCAAGGTGGTCACCGAGGTGGGGCAGGGTGGAGAAATGAGGAAGGGCTGGGGCACCTGGTGCAGGGGTGGCAGGGAGGGCCCTGCGCTCGCCGGTGAAGGGGCGAAAAATATAGTAAGGTATTAAGGATGCTCTGCCAGAGGTGCGAGAAAAAGACGGCCACCGTCCACCTGACCCGCTTCAAGGACGGCCACAAGGAGGAGCTCTACCTTTGCTCCGATTGCGCGGGGGACGAGGAGATAGACTTTCCTTTCACCCCCTTCTCTCTGGCCGGCCTGATCGGGGAGCTTCTGGGAGGAGGAGCCCGGCCGGCGGCACCCGACCTCCAGTGCCGGGGTTGCGGCCTTCGCTTCCGCGAGTTTACCCGCAAGGGGCTTTTGGGCTGCGCCCGCTGCTATGACGATTTCAGCAGCCAGCTCGACCCCCTCCTCAGGAGGATGCACGGTTCGGTCCGCCATGTGGGGAAGCAGCCCCTCCGGCGGGCAGGAGCCATCGGTATCCAGAGGAAGCTGGAGGAGCTGCGCCATCTCCTCCAGGAGGCAGTGGCCCACGAGGAATACGAGAAGGCGGCCCGGCTGCGGGATCAGATCCGGGAGCTGGAGAGGCGGAAAGCCGAATGAAGTCGCTGTCTGAGGTCCGCAGCCCCTGGCTGGCCGGCGGGGGACCGGTCAGCGACGTGGTGGTGTCCACGCGCATAAGACTGGCTCGCAATCTGGAGGCTTACCCTTTCGCCTCCAGGATGTCTCCGGAGACAGCCCGGGAGATCCTGAGAAAGGTGGAGCGGGCGGTGGAGGAACTGAGGAGAGAAGGCCATGCCTATAGGATGTATGAACTGGGGGAGCTCCCGCCTCTGGTGAGGGAGCTCCTGGTGGAGAAGCACCTGATCAGCCCCCAGCACGCCCGGACGCCGGAGGCCACGCCCGAGGGGCGCGCCCTGGTGGTGAGGGAGGACGAGGTGGTGGCGGTGATGGTGAACGAAGAAGATCACCTCCGTCTGCAGTGCTTGCTTCCGGGTTTCCAGCTCCAGGAGGCGTGGAAGACGGCCAGCGAGGCCGATGACCTCTTCGAGGGGAAGCTCGATTACGCCTTCTCCCCTCGCTACGGGTACTTGACCGCCTGTCCCACCAACGCGGGGACGGGTCTCCGGGCTTCCTGCATGCTCCACCTTCCCGGGATCGTGCTCACCCGTCAGGCCGAGAGCGTGTTCGGGGAGCTGTCCAAGCTGGGGGTGGCCGTCCGGGGACTATACGGAGAGGGCACGGAGGCCCGGGCCAACCTCTTTCAGGTGTCCAATCAGGTGACTTTGGGGCAGCCGGAGGGGGAGATGCTTTCCCACCTTCAGGGGATAGCCCAGCAGTTGGTGGAACGGGAAAGACTCTGGCGCCAGAAGATCTACCGGGAGCAGAGGTGGTGGCTGGAAGACCGGGTGTGGCGGGCTTACGGCATCCTGGCCCACGCCCGGAGGATAAGCTCCCAGGAGGCCATGAGCCTCCTTTCCGACCTGAAACTGGGGGTAGACCTGGGAGTGCTGGAGCTCGAGCGGCCCGTCTTTCCGGGGCTTTTGGTGGAGATAAGCCCGGCCTATCTCCAGGTTAGAGAGGGTAGATCGCTGGACCCGGAGGAGAGGGATGAGCGGAGGGCTGCTTTGATCCGCCGTCGGGTTAAAATTAAAGGTGAGTAGACCGGAGGAGGTCGGAAAGATGTTCGGCAGATATTCGGAAAGGGCGCAGAGGGTGATCCTCCTGGCTCAGGAGGAGGCCCGGAGGCTGGGCTACAACTACGTGGGCACCGAGCACCTCCTTCTCGGTCTCATCCGCGAGGGCACGGGCATAGCGGCCAAGGCCCTGCAGAACCTGGGGATAGATCTGGAGCAGGTGCGGCATGAGGTGGAGAAGATCATCGGCCGGGGGACCGGACCGGTGGGAGGGGAAATAGGCTACACCCCCCGGGCCAAGAAGGTGGTCATGGAACTGGCTCTTGAGGAGGCCCGGCACCTCGGCCACAACTACGTGGGCACGGAGCACATCCTGCTCGGGCTGATCCGGGAGGGGGAGGGCGTGGCCGCCCGGGTGCTGGAGAACATGGGAGCGGAGCTGGAGAAGGTTCGCCGGGAGGTGATGCGCCTCCTGGGGGGAAGCGCTCCTCCTCCCTCTCCGCCTCCGCGCATGAAGCGGGTGCGCACCAACACCCCGGTGCTCGATAACTTCGGCCGGGATCTCACCGCCATGGCCGACGAAGGGAAGCTTGACCCGGTGATCGGGCGGGAAAAGGAGATCGAGCGGGTGATCCAGATCCTCTCCCGGCGCACCAAAAACAACCCCGTGCTCATCGGTGAGCCCGGGGTGGGCAAGACGGCCATCGTGGAGGGTCTGGCCCAGCGGATCGCTGACGGCTCGGTGCCCGAGATCCTGAAGGAGAAGCGGGTGGTGGCCCTGGATCTCGGGGCGCTGGTGGCCGGCTCCAAGTACCGGGGGGAGTTCGAGGACCGGCTGAAGAAGGTGATGGACGAGATAAAGAGGGCCGGGAACGTGGTCCTCTTCATAGACGAGCTGCACACCATCATCGGGGCGGGGGCGGCGGAGGGGGCCATAGATGCGGCCAACATCCTGAAGCCGGCCCTGGCCCGGGGCGAGTTGCAGTGCATCGGGGCCACCACGCTGGATGAGTACCGGAAGCACGTGGAGAAGGACGCCGCTCTGGAGCGTCGCTTTCAGCCGGTGATGGTGGAGGAACCCTCGGTGGAGGAGACCATCGCCATTCTGCGGGGGTTGAGGGATCGTTACGAGGCTCATCACCGGGTGGTGATAACAGACGAGGCCATAGAGGCGGCGGCCCGACTATCCGACCGTTACATAAGCGACCGCTTCCTCCCGGACAAGGCCATAGATCTCATAGACGAGGCGGCCTCCCGGGTGCGGTTGAAGGCCTTCGTGGCCCCCCCGGAGCTGAAGGAGATCGAGGAGCGGCTGGAGGAGATTCGGAAGGAGAAAGAGGCCTCCGTCCAGAGCCAGGAGTTCGAGAAGGCGGCGGCTTTGCGGGATCAGGAGCAGCGCCTGATCGAGGATCTCGAGCGGAGGAAGAGCCAGTGGCAGCAGAACCAGATGACGGAGCGGCTGGTGGTGACGGCCGAGGACGTGGCCTACATCGTCTCCTCTTGGACCGGGATCCCCGCCCGGAGGCTGGCCCAGGACGAATCGGAGCGGCTTCTGCACCTGGAGGAGGAGCTGCACCGGCGGGTCATCGGCCAGGACGAGGCGGTGGAAGCCGTCTCCCGGGCCATCCGCCGGGCGCGGGCGGGGCTGAAGGACCCCCGGCGCCCCATCGGCTCCTTCGTCTTCCTCGGCCCCACCGGGGTGGGGAAGACGGAGCTTGGAAAAGCCCTGGCCGAGGCCCTCTTCGGGGCCGAGGACGCTCTTGTGGTCATAGACATGTCCGAGTACATGGAGCGGCACACCGTCTCCCGTCTCGTGGGGGCGCCTCCCGGCTACATCGGCTACGAGGAGGGAGGGCAGCTCACCGAGGCGGTGCGGCGCCGGCCCTATTCGGTGGTGCTCTTTGACGAGGTGGAGAAGGCTCATCCCGAGGTGTTCAACATCCTCCTCCAGATTCTGGAGGAGGGACGGCTCACCGAGGCCAAGGGCCGGGCGGTGGACTTCCGCAACACGGTGATCATCATGACCTCCAACGTGGGAGCGGAGATTATCAAGCGGCGGGGGCAGTTGGGCTTCCGCCCCGACCGGGGCGAGGAGGGCGACTACCAGAGCATGCGCCAGAAGCTCCTGGAGGAGGTGCGGAAGACCTTCCGGCCGGAGTTTTTGAACCGGATAGACGAGATCATCGTCTTCCACAGCCTCACCCGGGAGGACCTGCGGAGGATAGTAGACCTCATGCTGGAGCGGGTGGCCAAGAGGATCCACGAGAGCGGCCTCCGGATCGAGGTAAGCGAGCGGGCCAAGGAGATCCTGGTGGACGAGGGGTACAGCCCGGACTACGGGGCCCGTCCCCTGCGCCGGGCCATCACCCGTCTGGTGGAGGACCCCCTCTCCGAGCGCATGATCAGCGGGGAGTTCCAGCCCGGGGACACCGTCTTCGTAGATGCCAACGAAGAAGGGAAGCTGGTCTTCCAGAAAAAGCCCGAGCCCGTTCCCGCCTCCTAGTGGCCTCCTCCCGTTTCTCCCGCTTCTTCTGTCGCCGCTGCGGCTGGCAGGGGACCGGCTGGTTTGGCCGCTGCCCGGAGTGCGGGGAGTGGGGCGGGGTGGCGGAGAGGGAGGGGACTCGTCCACTATCGGAGGCCTCCCCCCGCCCGCTGGCCGAAGCCTCTTCTTTGAGCGCCAGGCGCTTCTCCACCGGTTTTCCCGAGGTGGACCGGGTGCTGGGAGGTGGCCTGGTTCCCGGCGCTTCCATTCTTCTGGGCGGGGATCCAGGGATAGGAAAGTCCACCCTCCTTCTCCAGATTGCTCTCCATGTGAGCCGGGAGGCCAAGGTGCTTTATGCCAGCGGGGAAGAGTCGGCGGAGCAGGTCCGGCTGCGGGCCGACCGCCTGGGCCCCATACCCGAAAACCTCTATTTCCTGGCCACCTCGCGTCTTGAGGCAGTGGAGCGGGGACTGGAGGAGCTTTCCCCTATTCTTGGGGTGGTGGACTCCCTTCAGACCCTGGAGGCGGAGGAGGTGGCCGTTCCGGCCGGGAGCGTGGCTCAGGTGGCCCGGGCGGCCCAGCGCCTCTCCCGGCTGGCCAAGGAGAAGGGCTCGGCCCTCTTCCTCATAGGGCACATCACCAAATCGGGGGTGCTGGCCGGCCCCAAGACGGTGGAACACGTGGTGGATGTGGTCCTTTACCTCCAGGGGGACCGCTTCTCCTCCCACCGTCTCCTCCGGGGGGCCAAGAACCGCTTCGGTCCCGCCGGGGAGGTGGGGGTTTTCACCATGGGGGAAAGGGGGCTCGAGGAGGTACCCTCCCCGGCGGCCTTCTTCCTCCGGGAGAGGATTCCCGAGGTGAGCGGATCGGTGGTTACCTGTTCATTCCAGGGATCCCGGCCCTTCATGGTGGAGGTGCAGGCCCTGCTCCCCGGCCCGGTTTACGGTTCCCCCCGCCGGGTGGCTTCCGGGCTCGACCCCCGCCGGGTGGCTCTCGTCCTGGCGGTGCTGGAGAAGAGGGTGGGGCTGAAGGTGGGGCAGCACGAGGCCTATTTCAAGGTGGTGGGGGGACTGGAGCTGGAGGAGCCGGCTGCCGATCTGGCGGTGGCCGTGGCCACCGCCTCCGCCCTCCGGGATGTGCCGGTGGATCCCCGATGCGTTCTGGCCGGGGAGGTGGGTCTCGGCGGGGAGCTGCGGGGCATCCCCCATGTCCTGGCCCGGGTGGCCGAGGCCTCCCGCTACGGTTTCCGGCGCTTCCTCCTCCCCCGGGAGAACGCCCTCGAGGTGGGGGATCGGGTGGAAGGTGTGGAGATAAGAGGGCTCTCTACCTTGAGGGAAGCGGTGGAGGTGGCCCTCGGCGCCTAGCGCCTGGCGGATGGTGGCGCTATAATCCAGTTCCCGTTTGAAACCAAGGGATGCGCCGGATTCCCTCTGGGAAACATCATATTTAGTCGTATTCTAAGAAACGCCGTACATCCCGAGAAGCGACACTTTTTTATGCTCTTTGAGTATGACGTCGAAGAGGTGAAGGTCCAGGGTGTTGCAGAGCGCCGCCAGGTAATAGACGTTCCTTCCCATTTCCTCCTCCAGCGTTTCCCGGCAGGACTCGCAGAGGCTCCCCTCCACGTGGCGGGGAAGAAGTCGGAGGTCGGTCAGGGTGGCGTTCTCGGGCAGCAGGGGTTTGGAAGCGGCCAGACGGATGCAACCGCAGGAAAGAACCGCTTTGGTCACCGCCTTCTGGATGCGCACCCCTGCTTCCACCAACTTGGGGAGGATCTCCAGGGCACTACGAGGCCGGAACGGGGAGCTGTCCACCGCCAACTGGAACTCGGCGCAAAGAAGGTCCGCCAGGGGCATCCCCTCCCGGGTGGCGCTGGGCCGATTTTACATTCTCTTCTTCGCGGGCGTCAAGATGTATAATGCCGGAAGGAGGGGTCTTTTCTTTTGCGCCGCTGGAAGTTAGTAGCATTCGGTGTAGGCGGCCTTGTCGGCTTGCAGGCGGGATGGAGTCTTTTTCGGGAGTTCGGCCCCCTAATTCCACTGTCTTCCTCCTCCGGCCTGGTGCTTAGCCTGATGCTGGGCTTCGTCCTGGGGGGAGGGGGAACCTACCTTTTGGTCCTTTTGGGGATGAGGCTCAGCCGGCTTCTGATGGCCCGCTTTTCCCGTTTTACCTTGCGGGAGAGCGTCTCCGGGGTGGTAGGGTTGATCATCGGGCTTCTGGTAGCCTATCTGGCCTCCCCGGCCTTCAGCCGGATCCCGGTGGCCGGCTACTACCTTCCCATTCCGGCCAGCTTGTTTTTGGGCTATCTGGGCTGGATGCTGGGGGTGCAGAAGAACGTCTCCTCCCTTCTTCCCATCCGCTCCCGGCGGGAGGGGGGAGGGGAGGAAAGCCGGCTGAAGCTTCTGGACACCAGCGCCATTATTGACGGCCGGGTGGCAGAGGTGATCCGGGCCGGTTTCCTCGAGGGGAAGCTTTTGGTGCCCGGGTTTGTGGTGGAGGAGCTGCGGATACTGGGCGATTCCGGAGATCCGGTGAAGAGGGCCCGGGGGAGAAGGGGGCTGGAGATCCTGAAGGAGCTGCAGGAAGAGCTGGGGCCCAGGATCAAGGTCCAGAACTCGGATGGGGGCAAGGGGGAGGTGGATCTGCGCCTTCTGCGTCTTGCCCGCCGGCTGAAGGCCAAGCTCGTGAGCACCGATGCCAACCTTCTCCGGGTGGCAGAGCTCCGGGGCATTCCCACTTTGAATCTCAATCGCCTGGCGGAGGCCCTCCGGCCCCAGGTCCTTCCCGGTGAGGGGCTCTCCCTGCACCTCCTACGGGAGGGAAAAGAGCCCGGTCAGGGAGTGGGCTACCTCCCCGACGGGACCATGGTGGTGGTGGAAGGAGGAAAGAGGCACATCGGCGAGGAGGTGGAGGTGGAGGTTACCAGCGTCTTGCAGACCTCCTCGGGAAGGATCATCTTCTCCCGGCCCAGGTCAGGGGTGGAGCGGTTGAAGACCCCGGTCTACCATTCCTGAGGCCCGGGCCTGCGCCCTCGTTCCCGCCGCAGGGCGGGGGGCGAGGCTCGGGGCAGGAGAGCCCAAGGCCTTTGTGCGGCTGGGGGGAGATTATCTCCTTCTTCTTACTTTGCAGGCCCTTTCCCGGGTGCCGGAGATAGGGTGTCTGGTGGTGGCTTTGCCTCCGGGGGAGAGGGATGGTTTCCCGGCCCTGGTGGGGGGGAAACCGGTCCTTCAGGTGGCGGGGGGAGCTACCCGCCAGGAGTCGGTGGCCCGCTGCTTCGAGGCCGCTCCTCCCCATCCTTTGGTGGTGATTCACGACGGGGCCCGGCCCTTCGTATCCCCCTCCCTCGTCTCCCGGGTTATAGAGGAAGCGGAGAAGGGCGGGGCGGCCCTGGCCGCCCTTCCCGTTTTTGACACCTTGAAGGTGGTAGACGGGGAAGGGGTGGTGCTCTCCACCCCGCCGCGGGGCGATTTTTGGCTGGCCCAGACTCCCCAGGCCTTCCGGTGGGAGGTTTTTCGGGAGGCGGTGGCGAAAGCCAGGCAGGAGGGGGTGACCGGCACCGACGATGCCGCTTTGGTGGAGCGGCTGGGGGTGGAAGTGCGGGTGGTGCGGGGAGAAGAGAGCAACTTCAAGGTGACCACTCCTTATGATCTGCAGGTGGCCCGGGTGCTGGCCGGGGGCCGCTTCCGGACCGGGATAGGCTACGATGTCCACCCCTTTGAGGAGGGGCAGCCTCTCTGCCTGGGAGGAGTAACCATTCCCGGCTTTCCGGGGCTCCGGGGCCACTCCGACGGGGATGCGGTCCTGCACGCGGTGATGGATGCCTGCCTGGGGGCGGCGGGACTGGGAGACATTGGCCTCCACTTCCCTCCGGGAGAGGAGCGTTACCGGGGTGTTTCCTCCCTCTCTCTTCTCCGGCGGGTGCGGGAGCTGGTGGAGGAGGCGGGCTACCGGGTGCGGCAGGTGGACGTGACGGTGGCGGCGGAGAGACCGCGCCTTTCCCCTTTCTTTCCGGCCATGAGGGAGGCGGTGGCCGGAGGCCTCGGCCTTTCCCCGGCGGCGGTAGGGGTTAAGGCCACCACCCAGGAGGGTCTGGGTTTTGTGGGCCGGGGAGAGGGAGTAGCGGCCTGGGCAGTGGCTCTGGTGGAGGCGGAAGTTGCTCCTCTATAACACCCTGACCCGGCGGAAGGAAGAGCTGATCCCCGGGAGGAGGGGGGAGGTGCGGATGTACTTCTGCGGTCCCACTCCCTATTCCTCCACCCACATAGGCCACCTCCGGCCTGCCCTCACCGGCGACGTGCTGGCTCGCTACCTGCGGTTTTTGGGCTATAAGGTCATTTACCTCTCCAATTTCACGGACATAGACGACAAAATCATCCAGCGAGCCCGGGAGGAGGGGGTGCCGCCGGAGGAGCTGAGCTCCCGCTACAGCCGGGAATACCTGGAGCTCATGGGCCGCCTGGGGGTGGACCAGGTGGACCGCTATCTCCGGGTCACGGAGCACATGGAGGACATAGTCCGGGTGGTGGAGGCCCTGGTGGAGAAAGGGTACGCCTATCCCCTGGACGGAGACGTCTATTTCCGGGTGCAGGGCTTCCCCGGCTACGGGAAGCTCTCCCGGCGCTCTCTGGAGGAGATGGTGGCCGGGGCCCGGGTGGCGGTGAACGAGCGGAAGCTCCATCCCATGGACTTCGCCCTCTGGAAGGCGGCCAAGCCGGGGGAACCCTCCTGGCCCAGCCCCTGGGGGCCCGGGCGGCCGGGCTGGCACATCGAGTGCTCGGTCATGAGCTTGAAGTATCTGGGCGAGAGCTTCGACATCCACGGAGGAGGGGAGGATCTTATCTTCCCCCATCACGAGAACGAGATTGCCCAATCTGAAGCCTACACGGGAGTGGAACCCTTCGTCCGCTACTGGGTGCACAACGGCCTCATCCAGATCGCCGAAGAGAAGATGTCCAAATCCCTGGGCAACGTGGTGGGCCTCGGCGAGGTGCTGGAGAGGTTTTCGCCCGATGCCGTCCGCTACTTCATGCTCTCCACCCACTACCGGCATCCCCTCAGCTTCTCCTGGGAAGCGCTCGGAGAGGCGGCCCGCGGGTGGGGGAGGCTCCTGGACTCCCTTGCTTACCTGGAGGAGCTGGTGGGCCGGGAGGCCGGGGGCGAAGAAGCGCTTCGGGAGGAAGGTCCCGGGGAGCGGGTGGTGGAAGATTTCCCCCGGGCTTTCCTCGCTGCCCTGGATGACGATCTCAACACCGCCCAGGCCCTGGGGGAGCTTTTCTCCTTTCTCTCCCGGGTCAACGCCTATGCCCGCTCCCCCGCCATCTGGGAAGCGGGGTCTTCCGCTCTCCGGCCCGAGGCCCGGGAAGTGCTGGGGAGGTGCCGGGACCTCCTCCGGGCTGCGGCCCGGGTGCTGGGGTTCTCCCTGGTGCGGGAAGAGGACCGGCTGTCGGGACTGGCCGGGGAGCTTTTGTCCATTCTCCTTCGCCTTCGAGAGGAGGCCCGGCGGGAGCGGGACTGGATCCTGGCCGACCGGGTACGGGAGGAACTGGCCCGCCTGGGCATTGCCCTCGAAGATTCGCCCCAGGGGACGAGGTGGCGGTGGAAGTAAGGCTTCTCGCTCTGAGCCCGGAACCCTTGCGCCTCATTTGGGTGGCGGCCCGCACCTGTTACAGCCCCCATGATCCCGCCCGGCTCTGGGAGGAGGCCCCTACCCCGGAGGAGATGCTTTCTCTCGTGCGCAAGATATTCAAGCATGGCCACCTATCGGTGGTGGAGCACGTCCAGGCCACCTATGCCGTCTCCGGAATCTCCCGGACCTGTCTTGCCCAGTACACCCGCCACCGCATAGGAGTAAGCTTCTCCGTTCAGTCTCAGCGGCACGTCTCGGAGGCTTCCTCGAGGAGGGGAGCGCGCTTCGGCGCCGTGGTGCCTCCCACCGTGGCCCGGGACCCCGAGGCCCGGGCGGTTTTCGAAGAGGCCCTCGACCGGATCCAGGAGGCCTATGACCGGCTCCTGGCTCTCGGGATCCCCAAGGAGGACGCCCGCTTTGTTCTGCCGGGAGCCGCCGACACCAATCTGGTCACCAGCCTGAACCTCCGCTCCCTCTATGAGGTTTACCGGAAGAGAGTGGTCGTCCCCGGGGCCCAGTGGGAGATAAAGGAAATGGTGCGTCGCATGGCCAGGGTCTTGGTGGAGCGGGAACCCTGGCTGGAAGAGTTCTTCCCGGGCCTTACGGAAGAGCGTACAAGCCTTGACCGGCCGGAAGCCTAGATTCTATAATCAGGCCGTGCTCGAAGGCTCATCGGGGGAGGGAAGCGGGTGAGCCCTCAATCCGGTTGTGTCCTAGCTTCTAACCGTCGCCCTAACTACAGTTCCATGATGGAGGAGGAAGTCATCCAGCTGGCTCAGGAGGGCGACGTGGCGGCTCTCGAATACCTGGTCATGAAATACCGCAACTTCGTCCGGGCCAAAGCCAAATCTTACTTTCTCGTAGGGGCGGACAAGGAGGATATCGTCCAGGAGGGGATGATCGGCCTCTTCAAGGCCATAAGGGACTTCCGGGAGGACAAGCTCAGCTCCTTCAAGGCCTTCGCCGAGCTCTGCATCACCCGCCAGATCATTACCGCCATCAAGACCGCCACCCGCCAGAAGCACGTGCCCCTCAACTCCTACGTCTCGCTGAACAAACCCCTTTACGAGGAGGATTCGGACCGCACCCTCCTCGACGTCCTGAGCGGTGCCTGCGTGGCCGATCCCGAGGAGGAGGTCATCGCCCACGAGGAGTACGCGGACATAGTGGGAAAGATGAACCAGATTCTGAGCCCCCTTGAGTTGCGGGTGCTGAAATACTATGTGCGAGGGAAGTCCTACCAGGAGATCGCGGCCCGCCTGAACCGGCAGGTCAAATCCATAGACAACGCTCTCCAGCGGGTGAAGCGGAAGCTGGAGAAGCAGATGGAGAGCCGCCGGGTTTCCGTGGCCTATCACTCCAGTCGCCCCAAACCTTTCTGTGCTTGATCAGCGCTTGGTCTCGATGGGAGACTGAGCGGTGGAGCACAAGCTCCTTCTCCTCCTCCTTTTGCCCTTGGTTTTGGGTGGCACCATCACCGGGGCCTACCTGGCCGGGCTCTTCATGGCCTCCAGCGAGTACCGGGATCTCATAAAAGAGAAGACCAGAGGCTTTGCCCTGGCCTTCTTCACCCCTCTTTTTTTCGCCCGCATCGGACTACAGGCCGACGCCCGTCAGGCCTTGGCGCTCTGGCCCTTTGCTCTTTCCCTGACCTTGGGGGCCGTCTTCTCCAAATCCGTGGGGTGCGCTCTGGGGGCACGGGCTGGCCGGCTTTCCTGGGCTGAGTCGTGGCGTTTCGGAATAGGGATGATCTCCCGGGCGGAGATCGCCCTGATCATCGCCACCCTGGGACTGGAGTCCGGGTTTTTTGGGAAAGCGGTCTTTTCTGCTTGCGTTTTTATGGCTTTGGCCACCACTCTGGTTACCCCTCCCCTTCTGCGGCTCGCTTTCTCCACCCGAATGGGGGTAGAATCTCGGTGAGGAAGGTCACCCTCTTTCCGGCAATACATGTCGCCCGGGGCGGTGAAATGGTTTTTCGGACTAGGAGCGTTGGGGTAGGGTGGAAATATGGGAGGGGATAAGGGGCTCGGGAGTGAGGCAGTGGGAGCGGAATCCATAATTTGAGGGGGGGATGTGTTTATGCGTCCGGGAGTGGTGTTTTTAGACCTGGAGAACGTGGGGCTGGAGTTTTACAAGAGGTACGGTCGTCCCTTCGATCCCCAGCAACTCATGGATGTGGCCAGACGGTTCTGCTCGCCCATCTACGTGGCTCGTGCCTATGCCGATTTTGCCTCCAAGCCCATCCTGCGGGATTCCCGCCGGCTTCTCCGCCCGGCAGGGATAGAGGACGTGGACGTACCCTCGCGCCACCAGGGGGGGAGGGTCAAAAACTACGTGGACTTCCATATGCTCTGGGATATCTGCCTCACTCTCTGGGACCGGCCGGATGCGGAAACCTTTGTGATAGCCACCGGCGATGACCACTTCACCGACGTGGCCGCCCGGCTGAAAAACCGCTTCGGCAAGAGGGTGGTGGTGTGCGCCGTGCCCGGGAGCTACTCCGAGTCCCTGCGCCTGAGCGCCAGCGAGTTCGTGGAGGTGACCGGAGGGGAGGAGATTCCTCAAGGACTCGTTTCCTCTGGGGAGGCGGGAGGAGAGGACGGGAAGAACCTCTTTTCTTACTTTCTGGGGCTTTACCGGAGAAAGCTGGAAGAGGGCCTTTACGTTTCGGAGAAGTACCTGCTTGATCTGGCGGCCCGGGATCTGGGCATTTCCCGGGCCCGGGTGCAACACGCTTTCAGGCTGCTTCATGACCAGGGGCTCATCGTGAAAGAGCTGCGCGAGACTCCTCATGGTCCCCGGGTGATAGTGTTACCTGTCACCGACCACCCGGAAGTGGCGCAAGAACTGGAGGGTGCGCGGGAGCCGGTTCGCTCCCCAGGGACGCTCGGTTGATTTTCCGGGAGTAGTGGGGGGTTTCAAGCCCGGGTGGGCGATGGCCTGCCTTGAGTGGCCCCTGGGCTTTGGGTTATTGCTCGGGAACGGTCGGCGTGGTTAAATGTATGAATGCCTGGACGGCAAGCTGGCGTAGCTCAACGGGCAGAGCAGCCGCCTTGTAAGCGGCAGGTTGCCGGTTCGATCCCGGCCGCCAGCTCCAGGCGCCGTCGGTCGAAGCGGAGGGGTACCGAAGCGGCCAACCGGGGCAGACTGTAAATCTGCTGGCGCAGCCTTCGTAGGTTCGAATCCTACCCCCTCCACCATCTTTTGCCTGATTCCGCCTGACTATAGGGGGCTAGAGTCAGGTAGGACGCCGGAGTTCGGGACCTGGCGCCACTCTAGGGGGCGGCTCTGGGTGCCCCAATAAAGGGTAACGTGAGGGAAGGGGATTTCCACCCCCTCGGCATCGAAACGGTTCTTTATGCGGCGGCGGAACTCGCGGGCCACCAGCCACTGTTTCAAGGGCCTGGTAGTGACCATCACCTTGATGGTGACCTGGGATTCCCCGAAGGCGTCCACCCCTAGCACTTCCGGAGGTTCCACGATCAGCGGTCCGAACTCCGGGTCGGCGGCAAGTCCAGCGCCGATGTCGCGCAGAAGCTCCATCACCCGGTCCACGTCCTCGTGGTAGGCCACCCCCACATCCAGTACCGCCCGGGACCACTCCCGGGTGCGGTTGGATACGGCTTGGATGGCCCCGTTGGGGATAACGTGCACCGTACCCTCCAGGTCCCGGAGGATGGTGGTGCGGAGGGTGATGTCCTCCACCTGGCCAGAGAACTGGCTACTGCCGGCGTGGAGCGTCACCACGTCCCCCACCCGGATCTGGTTCTCCAGGAGCATGAAAAAGCCGCTGATGACGTCGCGTACCAGGTTCTGGGCGCCGAAACCCACGGCGATCCCCCCGATACCAGCCGCCGCCAGGAGGGGCCCGATGCTCACGCCGAGCTCGTTCAGGATGATGAGGCCGGCTACGGCGAAGATGGTGGCCTTCACGATCTTGCGCAGGATGGCGATAAGGGTGTACATCCGCTTCTCCTGCTCCGAGAGGTGGCCGCGATCCTCCTTCACGGCCTTCTCCAGCCGGCCGAGGGCGACCAAGGTCATGCGGGCGACTGCCAGCGCAACCAGGGTGATGATCAGGATGCGCAGCCCGTGAGTGCTAGCCCAGCCAAGGGCGTCCTGAAAGATACCGATGGCCATGCGTCTTTCTCCTTCCTCCCCCATTCAACCATAACCGGCTTGGACTTAGACTCTGGTGTTATCATAGGCGCTGGGTGGAGGCAAAACCGAGAGGAGGTTCCGTTGCGGCAAGAGGAGTTTGTCTATTGGGTGACCACGGAAAAAGCGGTGCCGGAGGCAGTGGCGGCCGTACAGGCCTTCTCCCCCCACTCCGACCCGGGCGGGGTGCCGGAAGGGGTGGAGGCCATCGTCCGCTCCATCGTGGACGAGGCTGCGGTCTCTGACCGGTGACCTAGTCCCTCTTCT
>Ga0197143_1000900_pt1 | contig 27431 bp, 24 predicted proteins | sample GBS70_MetaG_FD_148603 | JGI IMG/M metagenome (GOLD analysis project Ga0197143, IMG submission 148603) | Sediment microbial communities from Great Boiling Springs, Gerlach, Nevada, United States - GBS 70_MetaG | ecosystem: Environmental > Aquatic > Thermal springs > Hot (42-90C) > Sediment... | reverse complement strand
CAACGGCTTTCCACCTCGCATCAATTGCTTCCTTGATTCTTTCCTCGCCACTCCAGATGGGAGGGTGGCTATACTTAACGGCATCGTAAGTTTTAGCGATTGGGTCATAGCGATAAATTACCCAATGTCCATTTGGGTCGCCGTAGAGAAACTCAAATTCGCTGACTTGCAATGTGGGACGACCGAGAAGCCAATGTTTTGAAATCGCCCCGAAACCGAGTAGTCTGTGTAAATCACGCCTATCTTGTTTGACCTTTTCAATGAACTCGCGATAGGCGCTTTCTCCCTTGACACCTGCGACAGCCTCTTGATAGCGCAACATAGCGCCGCCAGTTGCTGCCTCCCGACCGAGAATCTCAGACGCCACATCAGAGGCGAAAGCCTGTTCGTAGACCGGAACTTTTTCCTTCGCTTCCCCAAAGAATGCGGCAACAAATGCCTCTCTCGGTGTCACTTTCCATTCCCCCTTCAACCTTGCTGCTCACTGTGTAAATCTCAGGATGGCTTCACCTTTTAGTTTAAGGCGCTACAGTTTGAGTGGTTCGCTCCAGTTAGTCCAGTGAGTTCAGGAGGTGTCGGCGATGGCTCAGTTGGCAGCATTAGGCGGTAGTCCTGTAGCGCCTAATGGGTTGAAAGTGGTCTGGCCCGAATTTGGCGAAGAAGAGCGACAGGCAATTTTGAAAGTCCTTGAGCGGGGTGAATGGTGGCGGTTCGGTGTTCCTGAAGAAGAAAGCGAAGTTGCTCAGTTTGAGAAGGAATGGGCTAATTACCACGGTGCTCGTTACTGCGTCGCTGTGTGCAATGGAACGGTCGCCTTGATGGTTGCCTTCTGGGCTCTGGGAATCAAGCACGGCGACGAAGTGATTGTGCCTGCGGTTACTTTCATAGCGACTTCCGATGCCGTCGTGCTCTGTGGCGGTGTTCCTGCTTTCGTTGACATTGACCCTGAGACCTATCAGGTTGACCCTGACGCGATTGAAGCAGCGATTACGGAAAGGACGAAGGCAATTTGTGTCGTCCATTATGCTGGCTATCCTTGCGACCTTGACAGGGTGAAAGCCATCGCCCAAAAACACGGCTTACCCGTCGTGGAGGATTGCGCTCACGCTCAGGGAACTGAATGGCGCGGTCGGAAAGTTGGCGCTCACATCACTTGCGGTTGCTTCAGTTTCCAGCAAAGCAAAAGTTTGACGGCAGGGGAAGGTGGAGCGATTGTCACCGATGACCCTGACCTTGCTGAACTCATTTGGGCTTTCCACAACTGCGGTCGCCCTAAAGGTGTCGGGCGATACGAGCATCACATCATCGGCGGCAACTTTAGGTTAAGCGAATGGCAAGGTGCAATTTTGAGGGCGCAATTGAAACGGCTTCCAGAGCAAACTAAGCGGCGGATGGAGAACGGGGCATGGTTGGCAGAACAGTTGGCACAGTTGGGGTTGAAAACCATCAAACCTGACGAACGAGTAACCCAGCGCGGCTATTACTTTTTCGTCATTCGCTACAACCCTGAAGAATTTGGCGGTGTCCATCGCGATGCGTTTTTGAGAGCGTTGAGAGCGGAAGGTATTCCAGCCTTCGCAGGTTATGGAGTCCCCGTTTACAAAAACCCAAGTTACTCTCAAAGCGGTGTTGCTCATCGCGTTCTACCTTGCCCAAATGCAGAAAGGATTTGCGCTCACGAGCAAATCACGCTGAGCAACCATGTGCTCCTTGACAAGAAAAATTGTCAAGTCATTTTGGACGCTTGCGAGAAAATCAAAGCGAACTTGGATGAGTTGCGGCAAATGGAGAAAATGGCAAGTCGTTGAACCCCGTCGCGCCGGCACTGGGCGTCAGTCCTGTCTCTGACCGAAAGTCAGCGCTCACTTGTTGCATCATCAATTACGGGTTAAAGCCCATAGCATTGACCGTTTTTGTTGCGTCATCATCGTGCCAAAATTAGACCTGACTTGAGCGATTGATTGGCGATGGTGAAAATGAACAATTCCAAACTTGCATAAGGAGGGTCAATAAGTGAGTGGGCAACAGTTCCCGACGGTTTACGACCCGAAGGAACTTGAGGAGCGCTGGTATCGGTTTTGGGACGAGAACGGCTTTTTCTATGCCGAAGTTGATGACCCACGCCTAAGTTTTTGCATCACTATCCCGCCGCCCAATGTGACTGGCTCGTTGCACATGGGTCACGCCCTCAACCACACCATCCATGACATCGTTGCACGCTACAAGCGCATGAAAGGCTACAATGTTCTGGTCGTTCCTGGCACCGACCATGCCGGCATCGCAACTCAGGTTGTCGTGGAAAAGGAATTGGCAAAGGAAGGGAAGACTCGCCACGATTTGGGACGAGAAAAGTTTTTGGAGCGGGTTTGGCAATGGAAGGAACAATACGGTGGCATCATCTTGCAACAAATGCGCAAACTCGGTTGCTCCTACGATTGGCGACGAGAGCGCTTCACAATGGACGAACATTATGCAAGGGCAGTGCTGGAAACCTTCATCCGTTTGTGGAACGAAGGGCTGATTTATCGTGGTTATCGCATTGTCAACTGGTGTCCGAGATGCTTGACGGCTCTTAGCGACCTTGAGGTTGAGCGCAACGAAGAAGGCGAACCGGGACATTTATGGTTCATCCGATACCCGCTGAAAGGTGACACGGGACATGGGACACGGGACAGGTTCATTGTTGTGGCGACGACGAGACCTGAAACGATGCTGGGCGACACTGCAGTAGCCGTTCATCCCGACGACGAACGCTACAAACATTTGATAGGCGCAACAGTCATCCTCCCCCTTGTCGGTCGCGAAATTCCCGTCATTGCTGACCCAGCCGTTGACCCAGAATTTGGGACAGGCGCAGTCAAAGTCACACCTGCCCATGACCCAGCCGACTTTGAAATTGCCGAACGGAACAACCTACCCAAAGTTCTTGTCATAGACGATTATGGTCGGATGGTCAATGTGCCCGAAAGGTTTGCTGGGTTGGACAGATTTGCCGCCCGCAATGAGGTCGTCAAAGCGCTGCAGGAACAAGGCTTACTTGAACGGGTTGAAGATTACCGAGTGCCCCTTGGGCGATGCTACCGATGCGATACTGTAGTTGAGCCGCTATTGAGTCTGCAATGGTTCGTGAAGATGAAACCGTTGGCTGAGTTAGCTTTGCAAGTCATTCGTGATGGTAAAATCTGCTACCTGCCCGAAAGGTTTGCCCGTCTGACTATTGAGTGGCTGGAGAACATCAAGGACTGGTGCATTAGCCGCCAAATTTGGTGGGGTCATAGGATTCCGATTTGGTATTGCCTTGACTGCAACGAGGGCAAGTGGGAAGTGAGGAGATGGAGTGGCGAGGAACGCTATCACTTCGCTGAAGATGCGAAGGCGTTCGCTGCTATTGAGCCACCGCAACATTGCCCAGATTGTGGCGGGACGAATTTGGTCCAAGACCCCGATGTCCTTGACACTTGGTTCTCATCAGCCATCTGGCCTCATGCCGTTTTGGGCTGGCCCGATGATACGCCTGAACTTCTCAAGTTCTACCCGACCGATTTGATGATTACGGCAAGGGACATCCTCTACCTTTGGGTCGCCCGCATGGTCATGACGGGAGTGAAATTTGCGGGTGACATTCCCTTCAAGGTTGTCTATGTCCACCCGACAGTTCTGACCCGAGAAGGTAAGCGGATGAGCAAATCGCTAGGCACAGGCATTGACCCGTTGGACTTGTTGGACAAGTATGGCGCTGACGGTTTGAGGTTTGGGCTCATCGTTCAAGCGGAAGCAGGACAAGACCTGAGGTTCCACGAAGAGCGGTTGGAAATGGCTCGTAACTTCGGCAAAAAGTTGTGGAACGCCACAAGGTTCGTGGTAACGGCGTGGGGCAAGGGACAGGGGACAGGGGACACGAGTGAGTTGGGCTTGAAAGTTCAATCGCTGATTACCGATCGCCAGTCGCTTCCCCTGCGTTGGATTTTCTCTCGGCTGCATAAAACAATCACTCAGGTCAACAAAGCGATGGAAGACTACGAATTGGCAGACGCTGCCAAAGCCATCTACAACTTCGTCTGGGACGAGTTTTGCGATTGGTTTGTGGAAATCAGCAAGAGTGCGGGGTGCGGAGTGCGAAGTGCAGATGTCTCAGAAGTCAGAACGAAAAATGGCGAGATGGCTGAGATGTATCGGCAAGCGCTGGTGACGGTTTTGGAAACTTCCTTGCGGTTGCTTCATCCCTTCATGCCTTTCGTGACAGAAGAGTTATGGCAACGGTTGATGTCAAGTCTGACCTTGGAGAAGCCAGTGAAGGCATTGATGGTGGCGAAGTTCCCTGAAGCCGATGAACGCTCCTTTGACGAAGAGGCGGAACAACAGATGGCGTTTTTGATGGAGTTGGTTCGGAAAGTCCGAGCCATCCGAGCCGATTTGGGTATCCCGACAGCGAAAGTTGACATAGTGCTCGCTTGCGATGATGAAGGACTTCGGAAACTGGTTGAAGAGAACCTTTGGTGGTTGCAATTCGTTGGGCGCATCAAAGAAGTTGGGTTCGTTCGTTTCGGTGAGACAGTGCCACAAGCCGTTTCCGAGTTGGTGAACAGTGCCGAGGTTTTCGTCCTGCTGAGCGGCATCGTGGACATCAGCAAGTTGAAGGAACGATGGCAAAAACGGTTGAGCGAACTGACAAGGGAATTGGAACGAGTTCAAGTTCGCCTCTCCAAACCGCAATTTGTTGAACGGGCTCCAGCGGAAATCGTTGAAGCCGAACGACAAAGGTTGGCGGAATTGACCCAGCAAAAGGAAGCCCTTGAGAGGAGACTTAAAGTAATTTGAGTGCGGAGTGCGAGGTGTGGCGTGCATTGATGGCTTAGGCGTTGCGCGTTTGGGGAGTTAAGGGAAAGAACTTTTCCGTGCCCCATGTCCCTTGCCCCTTGTTTAGAGGGCTTAAGGCAAGAGACCCAATCGGCGCAAAAACTTGAGGGCGAGTAGTTCCAGAGGGCGCTGGATTCGCCCCGTGATGAACCTTCGTTCCGTCAAGGGTTCAACGAGGATGGCTTTCATGCCTGCCCTTTTCGCACCCAAGATGTCGGTGAAAAGTTGGTCGCCAATCATGACGGCTTGGTTCGGTTTTAAGCCTTTCCATTCCAAGTAGCGTCGGAAGACGAAACGCCTCGGCTTGCCTGCGGCTGCAATCCCGACAATGCCCAAAGCGTTAGCGACCTGATTGACCCTTTTGCGCAGCCCAGCGTTTGAAACAATCACAATCTGAAAGCCAAGCCCCTTTGCCTGTTCAATCCACTGCCTGACTGGTTCGCTGACCCTTCCGCTACCCCAAGCCGTAAGGGTATTGTCCAAGTCAACGAAAATGACTTGGATGCCACTTTCACGAAGTTCTGTCAGCGAGACATCCGTAACCTTGTCAACGCATTTGTCTGGGCAAAGGAAACTGAGCAACCTTCGCAAAAACAGACACTTCATTTCTCCCCACTCCATCCTAAGTTCGGCGAGGGCATCACCCTTCCATGTCACAAAGAGTTTGCCGACATCCCTTAGTGAAAGCAAGGATTAACGCATTGGGACAAATTACGCGGAATGGGATGTTAGGAACGCAAAACAATCCATAAGGTTTTCGTCATAGGACTTCAATTTTGTGGTGACCCACTGTTGAGTCGCAATGGGTTAGACAAGCCTTTTGATTGAGCCAAGTTTCATTTCGCCGCAATGCTTTGAATCAACCTGTCAATTTTGCCCTGCACGAGTTTACCGACCTCACATAAAGCCTTTTGCTCCTCTTCTGAAAGGACATCAACTCGAACGGTCACGCCCTTTCGGCTCAAATCAATAGGAACTCCAACAGTTCCGAACTCAGAAGAAGTTTGGGCGCAAAGGAAAACAGGCTGATCTGACAGAACGGCTTTCATCAATTTCAGCACAGATTGGGCAGCGATGCCACCAGTTTTCGCCCCTGATGTGTGGGTCAGGTAAGATTTCACGATTGCCCTCACTTCTGGCGGGAAAGGTTGAAGTGCCTTGTAGGCAGCATCTAAACCGTCGCTTCCCAGAACCTGTTCAGCGACTTTGAAGGCTTCTGCTTTGCTCTGTTCAAAAAACTCGCGAGACGAGCAACGGAGTTTGAGAATGATTTCGTCGTCCAGAGGCTTTTCATCAACCCTGACCAAACTCCAAAAGAAAAGCATGTTCGGACCATGTTCGCCACCAGCCCAAGCAGTTACTTTTTGAGGTTTGAGGTTCAATTCGCGGGCGAGTTCAAACCTAAAGCGGTAACTGTCAACGAGTGCACCAGTTGCGACAATTTGTCGGGTTTGCAAAGCATCACCCAAAAGTTTCACGACCAACTCGTTTGGATTGGTAACGACAATGACCCACCCGATTCGGTCTTGGTTTCTCACCAAATGAGGCAATAGCCCTTGAACCAACCGAAAATTGTCTTCGGCGAGCCTTTCGCGGTGGAATATTCGGGTAAAGTGAGCAGGGTCAGGGACACTGGCAATGAAAATCAAAAAATCGCCCCACGCATCGTCAGGGTCAACGGATGCGACAATGTTGATGCCTTTATCGGCGAAGGCTTCAGAGAAATCTTCCGCCATGCCTCTGACAATGAAACCACTTTTGCCTTCCCTCCTGCCGATAAAAACGACTTCATCGCCTTCGGAAAGAAGGTCGCTTAGAAAAAGTGCGTGGCTTATGACTCTACCCACATCGGAACCGGCGCCCAAAATAGCGACTCTCACAGCCCTGTGACACCTCCTCAGGTTCAAAAATTTGACGCCTCAAACGAGTGTGTTCCAAAATCACTTACGCCACTGGCTTTAGTCAGTGGTTCATAACGAACTTTGAGCGCCGAATTCATTTGGCGTTTTGGGAGTTTTTGACTGGAGGGTCGTGCTCCCGCACGACCGAAGATAACTGCCGTCGGGGACAAGCCCCGACGCTACCTTTATCACCTCTTTTTTGCCCACTACCAGTTTTTTGAACAAATTCGGCAGTGCAGGAGCACTGCCCTCCAAAAAAACCGTTCGCTATCCGCTACTCGCCATTCGCTGCCGTTTCGGCTCGGCAGGAACTTCACCCTCCCGTGCACGATTTCGCCGACTAAAGTTAGCGCTCAACATTTGCGGCACCAACTAATGGCTAAAGCCCAGAGCACGGGAAGGTTTTAAAACACACTTCACTATCAAATTGCATCCATGCCCTTTAAAGCCCTCAAGAGTTCTTCCTTTCGGCTTTCGGGGAAGGGGATGAAGGGCGCTGAAACGAAGGGATGAATCAGTCCCTTCAAATGAAGCGCCATCTTGAGGGCAGGTAGAAAGGATATCGTTTCAAGGTGCCTTATCAGTTCGTTTATCTTCCGCTGCCAAGCGATTGCCAAGTTCGCTTCTCCTCTTCTGGCAGCCTCATACAAAGCCACGAACCAACTCGGCACCAAGTTCGCCGACGAGTTAATGCCACCGTGAGCGCCGTAAAGGAGCGTTAGGGCAAGCAAATCATCTTGACCTTGGAAAACGAGGAAGGGACGCTCACATGTTCGGTCAATCAAATTGAGGACAAAGGTCAAGTCTCCCGTTGAGTCCTTGATGCCGATGATGTTTGGCACTTCAGCGAGCCGCTCAATCAACCCGATGGAGAATCGGACTTTCGTTGTTGAGGGTATGTGGTAGAGTAGGATTGGCAACCCACACTCAGAAGCCAAAGCCTGGTAGTGGTTTTCAATTTCTGCTTCACCAAGTGGGTAATAAAAGGGTGGGGCTGCAACGATGCCGTTAGCACCCAACCTTTGAGCCTCTTTAGCCCAAAAGATTGACCGCTTCGTTCCCGCCTCAGCCACACCGACCAAAACAGGCACTCTCCCGTTGACCTCTGAAAGCACGATTTCAATTGCTCGCTTCTTCTCATCGTCCGTTAGGTGAGCGAATTCCCCTGTTGAGCCGAGCACGAAAATGCCGTGAACACCTGATTGAAGCAAGTGTCGGACTACAGTTCGCATTGCGTCTTCGTCAACCCGTTCGTTTTCGTCAATTGGTGTCACTACAGGCGGGATTATTCCGCCAAATTGCATCTTTGCCCCCTCCTTTCATTTGTCCCTTCACAACACACCCAACTTCCTGAGGACGATGGCACCGCAGATGATGTCCTGAATTGCCAAGCCTGTGGACGAGAAGACAGTGATTTCGTCATCGGATGTTCGCCCTTCCTTTTTGCCGATGAGGACTTCGCCCAGTTCACCTGCAATGTCTTCGGGCTTCAAAAGCCCATCAGAGAGTGGGACATTGACTTCGCCAGATTCCATCCCTTGAGCCATGTCGTCCAGAAAAATTCGTGCCCTTCGTAAAATTGATGGGTCTAACTCTTGCTTTCCTGGGGCATCAGCACCGATGCAAGTGAAGTGGACTCCTTCCGAAATCCATTCGTTTTGCACCAGAGGTTTGCGGGAAGGGGTAGTAGTGACCACGACATCGGCGTCCTGAATGGCTGATTTTGGGTCGGGACAGATTTTGATTTCAATCTCAAGTTGTGGCTCTAAGTCTCGTTTGACCTGCCAAGCCAAATCTTCGTCAAGGCTCCAAATGCTAACCTGTTCCAAGTTCGGCAAAACGAGTTTGTGGGAAAGGAGTTGAAACCTGCCTTGAATTCCAGCGCCTAAAACAGCAAGTTTTTTGGAGTTGGGGCGAGCCAAAGTGCGAGTGGCAAGAGCACCCGCCGCAGCGGTTCTGAGAGCCGTCAAGTATGTGGCTTCAATGACAGCGAGTGGGAAACCCGTTTCGGGTTCAAGCATGACTAAGATCGCCATCACCGTCGGCAATCCCTTCCCGCGGTTGGTTGGGTGGGAGTTGACAACTTTGACCCCAGCGACATTTTGTCTGGGCAAATACGCTGGCATGGCTCGGAAATCTCCATTAGGTAGCGGGACAATTAATTTTGGGGGCATGAAGGCTTGTCCTTCTGCCTTGTCGCAGAAAGCAGTTTCCACGGCATCAATGGCTTCTGGGAGCGGAAGCAGTTCTTTGACCTGCTCCTCACGAATGTAAATGGTCTGTCTTGCCATAACCTTTCACCTCCCCAACCGCAATTATGTCAAACGGAGTGGAAAGTATGTCAGGATTTTATCCGCCTCCTCTTGCCCATCGTCGCAGGAAGTGGCAATGTTGAAATTTGGGCTCAGTCGGGAAGTGAGGTGACGGGAAAGTGCCAGCGAACTTAACACCCGAATACTTGCAGGCTGAAGAGGATTTTCGCAAGGCTACGACCATTGAGGAGAAGATTGAGGCTCTCCAACGGATGCTTGCTCTTCTGCCGAAACACAAAGGCACAGAGCGAATTCAGGCAGATTTGAAGCGGCGCCTTGCGAAACTTAAGGAGATGGAACAACAACAGCGCGCTCGCAAAGGAGGCGGTGCTGACCCATTTTATGTCCCACGACATGGGGCAGGTCAGGTCATTGCCGTCGGTTTTCCCAATGTTGGCAAGTCAGCACTTTTGAGCGCCCTAACTGGCGTTCAACTTGATGTCGCCGATTACCCATACACAACCCAACGACCTTACCCTGTCATGATGCCTTACGAGAACTTGCAAATTCAATTGGTTGACACTCCTCCCATTGTGGAAGAAGTTGAACCAGCATTTGCTGGAATGGTTCGGCGAGCCGATGAGGTTTTGCTAATTGTTGACCTTTCAACCGACGACTGCTTTGACCAAGCAGAAGCGCTGCTGAAAGGTTTTGAGGCAAGAAGGGTAAAGTTGGTGAGGGAGCCTGTTAATGATAACCCAGCAAATCCTATCGTAGAGCGCAGCGCTATTTTGGTGGGTAACAAATTGGATGCGCCCGAGGCAGAAGAGCGATTTATCTTACTCCAAGAGACATACAGCGAAAGACTTCCCATGATTGCGGTCTCGGCAAAGGAAAGAGTTGGGCTTGACGAACTCAAGCGGATGATTTTTGAGGGCTTGAGGATAATCCGCGTCTACTCCAAACCGCCCAGCAAAGAACCTCAACTTGATAAACCTTTCGTTCTGAAGAAGGGAGCCACCATCTTGGACTTCGCTGAGGAAGTCCACCGTGATTTTCCAGAGCGGTTGAAATACGCTCGCGTTTGGGGTTCAGCAGAGTTTCCAGGACAACCTGTAAGCAAGGACTTCACTCTCCAAGACGGTGACATTGTTGAGTTGCATGTTTGATGTGTTGATGGTTGCGTGTTGAGAGTTTTGGGTTTGAGAAACTTTTCCTTGTCCATTGTTCCGTTTTTCATTTCAATTTGGACTGCTTTCACACGGCGGGAGTCCGCTTCGTCATCAACTTGAAGGTCATGCTGACTTTGAAGCCCTGACGAATCAACGCCGTCTCAAGCATCTCGTAAAACAACTCCCTCTCGGCCCCGCGAACGACTGCTTGTTCATGGGCTTCCGCCAATGTAACAGGGTAGCCGCGTCCCTTTTGAGCCTGATCGTGAACAATGGCGTGGACGAGGTCAAGCATGGTTGGGTCTTGGGCAACCCATCTGGGGATTTCAACTCGCGCTATCTCTAAGCCGACATGGATGTAGAAGAAGCCGATTTGATGGTCACCGTAATCAGCAAGGATTTGCGAACTGCTCCAGAATACAGGTGAACGCTCCCCCGGCTTTAGAAGCCTTTCAAACAAGTGGATGTCGGCAACACCTTCAATGGTTGCACAAGGCGGGTGCTTCCCAGCACTAATCCATTCGCAGTTGTCGCAGTTTGCAAACTGATATGGGCAAAGCCCAACCCTCAAAGCGTTGATGACATCGGTGCTCCCTGAGGCGCTGATATAGCCTGCGATGGGAACTCTCAAATCCCTCAAGATGTCAAGCATCCTCAGGAAGCGACGGAGCATTATCGCCCGAAAGTCCGCTGGCTTCCCTTCAAGGGTCCACAAAATTAATGTCCCGTCAAGCAAAGCAACTGCTGGTCGGAACTTCCAATCCCGTGCAAGCCTTGTCAATTCTTCAACTTCCATCAAATGCCTTCGGACGGAAACAATTTCCTCACTGACGAGAACTCGCCTCCCGCCCCAACGCTGATACAAGTCACTTTCACGGTAGAACAAATAAGGGCAATTGCCCAGTTGGGGGCGCGCATCTATGCCGTATGGCAAAACCACTGAGCCGATGTTGATCAGGAAGCAAAGCATAGCCTCGTGACGGTCTGGGAAGATTTGGGAACCGTCCGAGGCGAAAACCAGCCAGCGGTCAGGGCGAGATGGAAGCGGGAAAACTTGGGTGAAGGGAGAGTCAAATCTCGCAACCAACCACGATGTTTTGCTCCCGGCAATTTTTGATGCGAGGTGGTGATAGCCTGAGAACCATCGTTTCGCCTCTTGAACGGCGATGCCGACTTTTTGCCCGAAATCGGGTCGGCGAACCGCTTGCTCTTCAACCATTCGCATCAATTGCCTTTGAACTTCTGCCAAGTTGAGCACGGCAATCACCCACTTGAGCGAAAAGTCGCTACTAAATACGGCGATGGACGAAAAAGCGAGCAACTTGTTTGAGCAGATTAACGGCTTCGGACGAATTTGCTTCTTTTGTTAACTTTGTCAACTGCTCCATCGCTTTTTCAATGAACCTTTCCGCTATTGCCCTTGCTTGCTTTAGAACCCCTTTTTCCTTGGCAAATTTTGCCAATTCTTCAACATCTTGAGGGGTCACTGTGCGCCTGATTATGCGCTGCTTCCAAATCCCCCTTTCACCTTCTGGCAAAGCGTCAAGGGAGAGCCGGACAGGGAGAGTAACTTTACCTTCAAGCAGGTCACTCCCCACAGGCTTTCCGATTTCTTCAACCGAGCCTTCCATGTCCAAAACATCGTCAACGATTTGAAAAGCGATGCCTAAATTCCGACCGAAAGACTCAAGCGTAGCGGTAACTTGACCGTTTGTTCTTACAGCCATTGCCCCAATTTTGCAAGCGGCAGCCATCAACTCAGCCGTTTTCAAGCGAGCGATTTCAATGCATTGTTCTTCGGTGATTTCTGGGTTGAACGCCAACTGGAGTTCAAGGACTTCACCTTCGCAGATTTGGCTTGAAGTGTTAGCCATCGTCCTAATGACATCAATGTCGCCATCTTTTGCCAATATGTTAAATGCCGTTGCGTAAAGGAAATCGCCACACATGACTGCAGCCTCATTTCCCCAAAGGGTGTGGACTGTAGCGCGACCTCGCCTCAAATCAGCCTTGTCAATCACATCGTCGTGGATTAAGGTCGCTGTGTGCATCAATTCAATAGCGGCGGCGAAAAGGATTGCTCGGTGGTTTATTTCTCCCACAAGTTTTGCACTTAAGAGAGTTAGAGCGGGGCGCAATCTTTTGCCTCCTGCAGAGAGCAGATGCAAAGCCATAGCGGTCATGCTCTGAACTGGCGATTGAACTGCTTCCTGAAGAATTTCCTCTACCTTTAGCATCGGCTTTTCAAGGAAAGCGAAGACATCCGCCAGTGAATCGTCCCATCGGCGGCTTAAGGCTAACCTTTGCAGCCCTTTCATGAGACTTCATCCCTCTACCTTCTTCTGGGACATGGGACACGGGTCAAGGGACAATGCTCCTTGAACCCATCCTTCATCGCAACGGCGGTAGTTGAAAATCTCGTCATCTTTGAAGAACAGCCTTATCTCTCGTTCTGAGTTTTCGGGTGAGTCGGCACCGTGAATTAGGTTCATCGTTTTAGTGCAGGCGAAATCGCCGCGAATTGAGCCGGGCGTTGCTTCCGTGGGTTCCAAAGCGCCCATCATCGTCCTAACGACGGCGATTGCGTTCTCCCCCTCCCAAACCATCGCCACGACTGGACCGCTGGTGATGAAAGCAATCAAGTCGTCAAAGAAGGGCTTGCCTTTGTGCATCTCATAATGGCGTTCGGCTAAGTCGCGGTCAAGCCAAAGCATCTTCACGCCCACAAGTTTCAAGCCTTTCCGCTCCAACCTGCTGATAATTTCGCCGACCAAGCCCCGTTGAATTCCGTCAGGCTTAATCATCACGAAAGTTCGCTGCCGAGCCAAAAATTGTCCCTCCTTTTCTCATCGGGTTGTGATGTGAGTTGAAAGTTTTTTTGAACGCATAACGCTTAACCCTCAACGCGCAACCTTTAACTGGCGAGTTTCACGATATCAAAGAGCGAGTTTTGAGCCCATTGAAAAGCAGGGTTGACAAAAATGCCTAAAAGGAAAATGCCAACGACGCCTATGACCGCCGTGCTGCTGACCAAGAAAGGAGACGACGGAATTTCAAGCCGCTTCGGTTCCAAAAAGAACATCCTGCGGACGACCTCCAAGTAGTATGCTGCGGATATGACGCTATTGATAATGCCAGCAATTGCTAACCACGCCAGACCAGATTTGATCGCTGCGCCGAAAAGGAAGAGTTTGCCGAAAAAGCCCGCGAAAGGCGGGATCCCGATGAGCGAAAGAAACGAAACGGTGAGCAAGGTCGCCGCCAAAGGCGCTTGCTGTGCCAAGCCATCGTAATCATCAATTTCCGCAGAGCCAGTGGCGTGCTCAACCCAAATTATGACGGCGAAAGCAGCCATGTTAGCGAAAGCGTAACCGAGGACGAAATAAAGGACACCGGGAAGCCCCATGTCAGTAGGTTGGGCAGTCCTAACCCCCATCAAAATCTCCCAATCTGCCGGCGTGAAGGATGCAATGCCAATCAGCAAGTAACCCACCTGGGCGATTGAAGAGTAAGCCATCAACCGCTTAATGTTTCTCTGCCACAGCGCGCTCAAGTTGCCGAAAGTCATGGTGGCGAGGGAAAGGAAGGAGAGGACGAGTTGCCAACCAGTGCTCGCTGGACCAAAACTGGTAGCCAAAACTCTAAGGAAAACAGCCATACCTGCAGCCTTTGAGGCGACCGAAAGGAACGCTGTAACCGGCGTCGGCGCACCTTCGTAAGTGTCAGGAGCCCAACCGTGAACTGGAACCATTGACACTTTGAAGCCAAACATTGCGAGCATCAGCAAGAGCCCAAGCATTGTGAACGCGTGGACGCCAAAAGCATGTCCCCTTTCGCCCAGACTTGGCGTGAGTTTCTCGGCTATCTCATAAAGGTAGGTTGTGCCTGTTGAACCATAAACCAAAGACATCCCGTAAAGCGCAACTGCTGTCGTGGTCGCACCAACGAGAAAGTATTTCAGCCCAGCCTCGGCACTCTTAGGGTCATCCCGCAAGTAAGCGGCAAGGATGTAGGAAGCAATTGAGGCGAATTCAATGGCAAGGAAGAGCGTTATCAACTCAACGGCGGAAGCCATGAAGCAAAGGGCAAGGACAGCAAAGATGAAAATCCCGTAGAATTCGGCTCTCGCAAAGGCAATGCGCTTTTCCGCGTAATCAACGGTCACCAAAGCGACAAGTAATGCACCGATGAGGATTGCGAATTTGAAGAAGGACGCCATCCTGTCGGCAGCGAAAGCAGTGGTCAACCAGACGGCGATTTTGGGAAATTTTTCTTGTTCGGCGCCGGGAAGGGGCGACTTAGCCATTTGCCATCCAACCCAAAACAGTGCTCCAAGGAAAACAAAAATTGTCAACAGCCCATAGTTTCGTTTGGGCAAGCGTGGAAAAATCATGTCAACGGTGAAAAGGCAAAACCCCAACAGCGCCAACCACAACTCAGGCGCCATCTTCTCCCACAGCAATTGCCAAACTGTCACGAACTATCACGCTCCTGTCCCTTTCAATTCAGCGTATCCGTGTGTATGCGTGCAGGCGTGTAAGGGTTCTTTTGTTCAACGCTTACACGCTTGCACTCTTGCACGCATGCACTCATTTTTTAGCAGCAGTCGGTTTGATTTTAGCGCATTTACGGAACCATCGCTTTTGTGCCAGTTTTATGGTAGCCCGCGAAAATTTGCAGGAAAAAGTGACAAAATGGAAGGTGAGGCAACAGGACAACAAAGCAGGGACTAAGGCAAGGAGGAGAGGGGATGACACCTGCTCAAAGGGATTTGATGGTTTGCGAATTCGGGCGAAGGTTGAAGTTGCCTTACCCGATGGGGCTTGCCGAGATGCTTGAGGAGTCACTGGAAATTTACAGGCAAAACTTTGCCCTTTTGTTTGGGCTGGCTTTGATCCCGGCTCTGCTAAGCACCGTGTTCGCCACCTTCGCTAACTTGTGGCAAACACTTCCGAGCGCAAGGGAAATTGAACCACTGTTAATTGCGGCAATGGTCATCTCTTACACCTTGCTCCTCGTCACTGCTTTCATCGGCTATGGCGCTCAAATTTGGGCTGTGGGGCAAATAATCATGGGCAAGCCCGTCAGTTTCGGCGGGGCGTGGATGGCTGTCCTTAGGCGTTCAGGGGCGCTACTTCTCACCATGCTTATAGCCTTCTTCCCGATGCTTGCAGGTCTCGCCCTTTGCTGCGTTGGTATCCTTTTCACCACCGTCATCTTTTTCGCAGTGCTTGAGCAAGTCGTCTTGCTTGAGGGCATCGCTTACTTCCGCGCTATTTCCCGCCATGTCCAGTTAGTGTATCCGAACTGGGAATGGGCGAGGGTGCTCGGCTTTTACATGGCATCCTATGTGATTATCGTGCTCGCACAACTTCTCATTGGGTGGGCAGGGATGGTTTTGTCCTTCGCCGTTGAAATTGGTCGGGAAGCATTGCCTCTATCTACTCTATTGGGCATATCGGCTGTAGGTCAACTGTGGCAACAATTAGCCGCAGCCATCGTCATGCCTTACTGGTCAGTTTTCGTGACGCTGCTCTATTTTGACCTAAGGGCTCGGCGCGAGGGACATGATTTGCAAGTGTTGTTGGAAAATTGGGGAAATTTGGGCATTGAACTGAGAAGAAGTGGGTGATGAAACGAACATGAGGGACTCGGTTCTCGTCAGCGTCCTTGTTTTTGGAATGTTTTTTGCTGGGCAAGCAGAAGCGAGAAATGAGGTAAAACTAACAACGCCTTTCAGCATCATCGCCGAGCAGTTGCAAAAAGCGAGGCAGGAAAACTCTCCTCGCAAGAGACAAAAAGCCCTGCTTGGGGTGCAGGAATTAGTTCAGCAACTTCCGAGGTCGCCCGTAACTGACCAACTGGAAAGCAGGCTTGAAAGAGCAATTCGCACAGGTGTCATGAGCCAAGAAGCGGAAGACACGATGGACGAAGCCGTTGAGATAGCAAAGTCCGCTGATAAAATGCTTCGTCAGACTTTGCCACCCTTTGACCAGGAAGTTGCTAATGCCACTTTACTTCGTGTTTTGAGCAGCCCTGAATTTCAGATTTGGAACCCTATCACCAAATTTTTGCAATGGATGTCAAACCGGCTTGAAAAGCCGATCAATTGGGTTGCTAAGCAGTTAGGGGCGTTTTTCCGTTGGTTCGGCAAAGTTTTGAGACCAATCCTTGGGTGGCTGTCAAGGTTCTTTGAGGCTTTAGGGGCTTGGCTTTGGCACTGGTGGCAACTACTTGTTGCAATTTCGCCAGCCTTGGCTTGGGCAATAGTGGTTCTACTTGTAGCATTATCTTTTGCTCTCATCACTTACGCGATTTTAAAGTTGTGGCGCAATAAGTGGAGAGCGCAGACAGAAATTGCAATAGCGGAAGTTTTGGTAATGCCAGAGCAGTTGCTAAAAGATGCCGAAAATGACGCAAAGCGAGGCGATTACCTGACTGCTCTTCGCAAAACTTACAAGGCGCTTTTGCTTTTCCTTGACCGAATTGGGCTAATCCGCTATCGGGAACAAAGGACGAACTGGGAATATCTTTCCGAGGTTCGCAGGAAGGCATCTGATGAGTTCGCCCGACGCTTCCAAGAGGTCACAAACATTTTTGACCGATGCTTTTACGCCCGAATGCCGGTGACAGCCAAAGACTTTGTTGATGTCCGACAGTTCGCCGAAGAGACGCGCCGTCAAGCCCGCTCGCTCCTTGCTCAGTCGTAACCCTCGTCGTTCAAAGACCCTTATCACAAGAAATCCGTGTGGACACTTGACAGATTCTCAAAGAGGGCATAGCGGGGGATGAAAGCGACTTCAACGGTGGTGACTGGACCGTTGCGGTTTTTGGCGATGATGACTTCAGTGGGGAAGTATTCGGGTTTGCGTTCATCTTCAACGAGACCTTCCAAATGAGGTTCAGAAGCAACGGGCTTCTTCCTGCGTTCATAGTAATCTTCACGGAAGAGGAAGCAAACGACATCTGCCTCAGCCTCAATTGCCCCGCTGTCGCGCAAGTCCGCCAAAACGGGTCGCTTGTTTTCCCTATGCTCAACCGATCGGGAAAGTTGGGATAGCACAATGATGGGGATATTGAGTTCACGGGCAAGACTTTTCAGCGAGCGGACAATTTCGGTGACCTCTTGAACTCGGTTCTCCATCCTGCGTGGGGGTCTGATGAGTTGAAGGTAATCAATGAAAATGCAACCCAAGCCTTCACTTGCCTTTAACCTTCTGGCTTTGGCTCGAATTTCAAAAGGTGAAAGGTCTGGAGTGTCGTCAATGTAAAGTGGGGCATTGTAAAGTTCGTGGGCTGCTTGGGTGAAACGAACGAAATCTTGTTCTCTCAAGTAGCCAGTCCTCAACCTGTGAAGGTTAACCCGAGCCCTCGCACACAAAAGCCTCTGAACAAGTTGTTGTTTGCTCATCTCAAGGCTAAAGATAGCAACAGGCAGTTTTTGCTCGGTGGCTATGTTCATCGCCATTGACAGAGCAAAGGATGTTTTTCCCATAGATGGACGACCCGCAATGATTATCAGGTCAGATGGATGTAAACCTCCCAACACTTCATCCAATTCATTGAAACCTGTAGGGATGCCCAAAAGGGCTCCGGGTTGACGGGAGCGTTGCTCCAGAAAGTCGTAAGTTTGCCTGATTAACTCTGTCAAAGGTTGAAATTGTGCCCCCACTCTCCTCTGTCCAACGCGAAAGAGAGCAGCCTCCGCTCGGTCAATTAAACTCTCCAATTCGCCATCGTGGTGATATGCCCAGTTGACAATTTGGTTAGCCACTTGAATGAGTTGACGAAGGATGGCTTTCTCCTCAACGATGCGGCAGTAGTTTTCAATGTTCGCTACCGACGGGACAATCTCCATCAGTTTCATCAAATAAGCCTGACCGCCACACTCATCCAACTTTCCCTTTCGCTTCAGTTCCTCAGCAACTGTGAGCATGTCGGTCGGTTCGCCTCGGTTAAACAATGTCAGGATGGCTTCAAAGATGTAACGGTGCGGCTCATAATAGAAGTCGTCTAATTGCAAAATTTCAGCCGCTGTCGTTACGGCATCCCGGTCAAGGAGCATAGAGCCCAAGACCGCTTGCTCCGCTTCAATGCTTTGTGGTGTTGGGTAAGCCAAGGGAATTGGTGAAGGAAGCCGTGCTGCCTCCATGCTCCTGCCTCCTTTCCCCCACTATGCCGGGGCAGCCACAATGTTGACTTTAATAGTTGCCCGAACTTGGCGATGTAGCCTAACTGAAACAGAATGAACCCCAAGGCTTCTCAAAGGCTCGTCCAAAAGGATTTGGTCACGGTCAATTTCGATTCCGTGCTGTTCCTTGAGACGACGGGCAATTTCGTGAGCGGAGACGATATGGTAAAGGCGACCTCCTTCGCCAGCAGGGACAGAAATTTCCACAACAAGATTGTTCAACTTTTGAGCCAATGTTTGAGCCCTTTCAATTTCCCTCTGTTCTTTCTGTCGCTCCCATTGACCACGCTTCTCAATTTCCTTGAGCAAGGCAGGATTGGCAGGTTGAGCCAAGCCTCGCGGTATCAAGTAGTTACGAGCATAGCCATCAGAAACCTCAACGACTTGGAACTTGGTTCCGAGTTTAGGGACATCTTGCATCAACACGACCTTCATTGGAATTTCACCTCCGTCCTACTTCTAAGCCAACGCCGAGGATGCGATTTCTACCCAAGTCCTCTACACCAAAGCGCAAAAGTATTGATGGTGAAATTTGCCATCGCAACCAAGAATTAACTTGCCATTTGTCAGGGGCAAAGGCTTCAAAATCAAACCGCAACTTATCAGTGCCCCGTCCGACGCCGATGCCAAGTTTAGAACGGATTGAGCCGAAACGCCAGATGATTTTTGAGCCGATTTTGCCCTGAATTTGCAGGTTTAAGCGAGTCCCTTCCCTGCCCGTGTATGTCCCGGCAAGAATGGAGACAGGGCTGATAGGTGTCTCAAACAGCGTCCACGCTTCGCCGCAAACTTCGTCTAACTCAGGCACAAACCAAATTGAAGAACCTGCATGGGTTCTCAAACTCGTCGCCATCTCCAAGCGTTGCAATAACTTTTGACCTCTTTCCGAAGTTTGTCGCACTGCAGCAATTGTAGAGCCAACCTCTTGCAGTCCTTGCTTCAGGCTGTTTTTCGCTTCCTCGTCAGAAAGCAACTCCCGAACACTGGTAGTGGCTTCTTTGAGGTTCTCCGAAGTCGCCTTCAAGTTCTCACCAACTTGCTTTAGGTTCTCTTTCAAGCCGCCTTCAGTCATGAGCCACTTGATAGCATCCAAAGTTTCGTCTAAGTCTTGGGTTATGCCGCGAAGGTGTTCGGCAATTTTCTCCAAGTCATCTTGGGTTGTCTCAATGAATTCTCGCAAGCGCTTTAAACTCGCTTCCAGTTCAGCGAGGGTATCGTGGCCTCTCCCCGTCAGTTCTGCCAAGTTTCGTGCCGTTGTCTTCAGCGCCGTTTTCACTTCCGGGTCATCCAAGACCTCGCGAGCAGCAGTGACTGTCGCTTTTGCTTCTGACAGAATTTTCCTCAAATCGCCGCTCACACCCTCTTCGGAAAGCAGTTTCTTCAATGCTTCACTGCTCTCTCTCAAGTTAGCCACAAGGGCTTTCAAATTCCTTTGTGTTTCCTCATCGCCGATGAGATTTCGGGCGGAACGAATTGTTTGCTCAGCCTCTTGAATCGTTCTCACCAATCTGTTTTTAAGTTTCGGGTCAGACAAAATCGCCGCAAGTTGGCGAGTTGCAATTTCAACATTGCTCAAGGTGGAGTCAATTCGTTTGTCAGACGCCAAAGCGTTCAACCTTACGCTCACCTGCTTCAAACTTTCGCTGATCTGACGGATGTCTTCTGCTGGGATGGCAGCGAGGATTGCCCGCAAAGAATTAGCGGCTTGGGCGAGGTCTGAAACTGCGGCTCGCAAATTCTGCTGAAATTGAGGGTCGCCGACGATGCTGTTCAAACTACTCGCCAGTTCCCTCGCTTGAGGCACTAACTCCTCCCATGAAACTGGATCAACTCCGCGAACCTTGTCGCCTCTCTCAATCACCTTCCCCACCTTTCGGTTAACGATGTCAATGTATGGCTGCCCGATAAGAGTGCCAAAGCGCACGGTGATCTCAGAGGCAGGCGGGTGGTAGATGGGGACATCTTTTTCAAGCCGAATAGTCACCTGAACAGTGTTAGGTGGAACAAGTTCAACCTTCTCAACCGTTCCAACCCTCATGCCTTGAAGCAAAACATCAGAGCCAGGTTCAACTCCCATAGCCTTGTTGAACTCCACGACGAACCAATGTCCTGCCTTCCACTGCCAGAAGGAACGAAGCCAGAAAATTCCAGCCACGAGAACCGCTAAGCCAGCCAAAACCAAAATGCCTGACCAAAAAGCGCTTTCTGGACGCGCTGTCATGGGAAACACCCCCGTCAGAGTCGGTCTATGGACTCCGTCAGTGGACCTACAGCATCCCCTTTTACGAATTGCTGCACCACTGGGTTAGACAGCATCAAAAACTCACTGGGTGGGGCTTCTGCAATTACCTTGCCGTCATGGAGCATGGCTATTCGGTCGGCAAAACGAACTGCGCTCGCAAGGTCATGGGTTACAACGATTTCCGTAACACCAAATTGGTCACGCATTTGCTTGATGAGGTCGTTGATGACGCCGCTCATGACTGGGTCAAGTCCGCTCGTCGGCTCGTCGTATAAGACTAACTTAGGCTGAGCCGCCAACGCTCTTGCAATAGCAACTCTCTTTCTCATCCCACCAGAGAGTTGTTCGGGCAGCAAATTCTCCGTGCCTTCCATCCCAACAGCGTCAAGCAATCTTTTCACACGCTCTTCTATTTCCTCATCAGTCAAGCCGCTATCGGTGCTCCTTAGTGGGAAAGCGACATTGTCGGCAACGGTCATCCAGTCAAAGAGTGCGCCTCCCTGAAAGACGAAACCCATCCTTTGGCGAATTTGGTTGATTTCTTCATCGGAGCACTTCGTTATGTCGCACCCAAAGATTTTGACCGAGCCGCCTTGGACAGGTGCCAAACCGGCAATAACTTTCAGCAAGGTGCTTTTCCCAATCCCTGAGACACCAACGACTGCCACAATTTCACCCTCATTGACCTGCAAATTGACCCCGTTTAAGACCAACTTTTCCCTAAGGCGGCAACGAACGTCCTCCAGCAGGACGATAGGTTCTTGCTCACGGTGATCTGCCTTCATTTCACTTTTCACCCAGCCTTTGCTCCCAAGCCAAAGGTTCTTTCAACGCTAAGGGGAGCCATTTCAAATTATGTTGCAACGCAGGAAACCACTTGCAGGCGCGTTTCCAGATAATCTCTTCAAATCTTGACAGATTGCACTAACATCCAAAGGCTTTTGTGTGTCAAATCGTCACCTGTGAAACTGCCGAAGGCGTTGGTGATTTCAAAACTGCACTTTCGCAACAGACAATCAAGTTCGGTTAGGGTGTAAACCCGATAGGTTAAAACGAAAGTGCTGCTGCCCAATTTTTCGTTTGTGCTTTTCCACTCCTCCCACATTTGTCCTATCGCCGCCATCCATTTTCGCTCCACGAGGATTCGGTTTCCGTCCATCATAGTCTCCCAATCTCGTTCTTTGAATTGGTGAAGCACACCGTCGCGGTGCGGGAGAGCCATAACAATCCTCGCTTTAGGTTTGAGAACACGCCAGATTTCACTCAAAAAGTCTCGGTCAGAAAATTCATCCCCTGTCATACCGAAACGGTTCCCTAATACCATCGCACCGTCAAATTGCTCTTTTTTGAAAGGAAGCCGAAATATTTCGGCAAGTAAAAAGTTTGCGGACAAACTCAACTGTGTGCTTCGCTGTTTTGCTTCCTGCAGGAAGGGAAGGGACAAATCTACACCTACAACTTGAAAGCCCCACATTGACAACTCGTGAGCATACCAACCCGGGCCGCAAAAAGGCATCAAGACCTTTGAGCCAACGGGGAGATACAACAGCCTCCTTGCGAACTCAATTTGCTCTGCAGCCTCTTCCTCATTCCCGATCCAGTGGTAACCGAGTTTGAAGATAAACCTTTTGTCCGTAATCGCTTCCATCTCTCAGACCTTCACCTCTAACCGTTTCGTCATTGTGCGATGCCGTAAAGCCTCAAAACGAAATCCGCAACTGATTCTGGAGCGAGGAATAAAATTGCTGCCGACACTGCCATAGCAGGTCCGAAAGGCATATATCCCGTCAAAGGTCGGCGCTGAATGATAGCGACGAAAATACCCATCGCCGCGCCAATGAAGACGCTGAAGAGGAAGAAGGGCAACATTTGCCAAGTTGCACCGAGGTGTGTTCCGACGGCAGCAGCAATTTTGACATCGCCGAAACCCATCGCTTCCTTGCGAAAAATCACCTTCCCGAAAATTCCCACAAGCCATACAACTACACCGCCCAATATAGCGCCTGAAAGGCTTAAAAGGGCAGTGTGAACACTTGGCTCAAGCGCGAAATTGCGAACGAAACCGAAAATTCCCAAAGCCCAAACGGCTTCGTCTGGGACGAGAAAAAATTCCCAATCAACGAAGGTGATAACTATCAATGCTGCCAAAGAAATGGCGACAAAGACCGCTTCTAAACTGAAAGGGTAACGATAAACTGCTGTAACGAACGAAAGGGCTGTCAGCAATTCAACAATAAAGTAGCGAGGGCTAATTGGTGTTTTGCAGTGGCGGCATTTGCCCCCAAGCCAGATGTAACTGAGAATCGGCACCAAGTCAATGATTGTCAAAACCGAACCACAATGAGGGCAGTGGGACGGTGGCTGCACGATAGACAACCTTCGCGGCAGCCTATAAATGCAGACATTGACGAAACTGCCGACAGCAGCGCCGAACAGGAAAGCGAACAAAACGACGAACCAGTGCGGCATCAAGTCACCCCTTTTCGTCATTGTTGTCTTGTTGTCCGTTGTCCTGTTGTCCCAAAACTTTTGAATTGCGCCACCCTTAATTTTGCAGGCAAAATTTTAAGCCGTCGCATCATACTTTGACAACCGGTGGTGTTCATCATGGCTTACAAAGTTCTTTTTACGACATCGCGTGGCATTGAGGACATTGTGGTTCAGGAATTGAATTCGCTGGGCATAGAAGCCAAACCCCGTCTTTTCGGCTTGGACGGAAGGGTTTGGGGGTTTGTGGATGAGCCACTTGACCTTGCGAGAATTTGCTACCAAGCGAGAACAATTTACCGGGGTTTGCTCGTTTTGGCGGAGGGTGATGTGAGGCGAACTCAAGAAGGTTTGCAGGACATCTACGAACTCGTCAAAAGTGTTGATTGGACGGAGTGGATGCCACCAGAAGCGACTTTTTGCGTCCGCTCTAACAGAAGTGGTCGCCACCAATACCAATCGCCAGACATTGAGAGAACGAGCGGTCAGGCAGTCATTGACCGCATAATGGAACAGACAGGTCATCGCCAAAAAGTCAGGTTGGCTCGCCCTGATGTTATGGTTAGAGTGGATGTTACTGGCGAGAGATGCGTCGTCGGGATCGATTTTGTCGGCGAGGAAGCAATGCACAAAAGAGCCTATCGCGTTTACGACCACCCAGCAGCCATAAACGCTGTCTTGGCTGCCGCAATGGTTTGGGCGTCAGGCTGGCAACCAGAAAAGCAGTTCGTTGACCCAATGTGCGGTGGCGGCACCATCGCCATAGAAGCGGCACTGATTGCCCGCAAAGTTCCAGCAGGCTTCTTCCGCAAAGAAAACTTCGCTTTCAGGTCGCTGCCATACTTTGAGGGCTTGAACTTTGATGATTTGATGCTTAAGTGGGACACGAGAGCCGATTGGAACATCAAGGCGAAAATTTTTGGCTCTGACATTTCGCCCAAACATATCGCAGGCGCACAATTGAATGCCGAACGGGCTTTGGTTTCGGACACGACAGAATGGCGAGTCCTTGACGCCGCCGATTTGCCCAAGATTTTCCCGAAAGGCAGCGTCCATTGCCTCGTCTCAAATCCGCCTTTTGGCGTCCGCAGCGGCTCGGTGGTGAAAGCGAAGGAAGCCCATAGGCTACTCCTTCAAGTCGCCGATGAAGTTTTAGATGAACTTGGGACGCTTGTGGTCATCACCCACCATCCTGAATGGCTTGAGATGTTAATGCCGGTCTTGGATTTCGTCGCTGAACAACGATACGAAGTGATACATGGTGATTTGCCAGCAGAAATTTTGGTCATCCGAAGGAAATCGGAATTAAGCCAACGGACGGGGGTGCATGGTTCTTGACAGATTTAGATGCCCTCAAGGAAGTTGTCTGTCGGGCTGGAAAACTGGCTCTCTCTTACTACGGGCGAGTGACCCCTTCGGAGAAGCCAGACCAGTCCTTTGTGACTGAAGCCGACAAGTCTGTTGAGGACTTCTTGCGTTCGGAACTCGCCAAATGCTTCCCTGGCGTTGAAGTGCTGGGTGAGGAAGTTGAGTCTGGCATTGAAAAGGATGTCGCTTGGGTCGTTGACCCAATTGACGGGACAGCAAATTTTGTTGCTGGAGTGCCAATCTGGGCAGTTTCGGTCGGTTTGGTTGAGCACGGAACGCCGACAATGGGCGCTGTTTATTACCCCGCTTTCGGCGAACTTTACATCGCTCAAAAGGGCAAAGGTGCGTGGTTGAGTGATAAGGGGCAGGGGACACGGGACATGGGACAGGCGAGAAGGATTTTTGCCCGACAGGACAACCAAATCCGACATGACGACTTGCTGGGATTGAGCACATTGAGCATTAAACGGATGAAAGTCAATTTGCCCTGCAAGGTCAGGAGTTTGGGCACCGCTGTCGCTTGCTTCACTTTCGTCGCTAAAGGCTCGTTCATCGGTGGCGTCTTGACAGATAACCGAGTCTGGGACATAGCGGCAGGTTGGATCATCGCTAAAGAAGCGGGGGCGGAAATCATTTACTTGCTGACGGGCGAGCCAATTGAGAAACTCGCTCTCAATCGGGAGCAACTTCCGCCTCAACTCGTTGCCCCACCTCAATTCATTGAGACCTTGCGGCAGGGAATCCAATTCGGTTAACCCTTGTCTCCGTTTCTCCGCGTCTCCGCTTCTCCTTTCCTCTATCCCGTGTCCCCTGTCCCGTGTCCCTTATTTCCATCGGGCATCAAAGGCTTCAACGAAGGCTTGGAATGTCGGCTCATCAAAGAGCACGAACCTGATGTCCTTCAAGGAGCTTTCGGGGTGCTTTTCGCAAAACTCTTTGGCGGTGTCCAGCAAAATCGCTGCGCATCTTTCTTTAGGGAAGCCGAAAATCCCTGCGCTAATTGCAGGCAAGGCGATGCTGGAGAAACCTCGGTCGTGGGCAACCTTCAGGCTGTTCCAAACAGCGCTCTTGAGGAGTTCGTCTGCTTCCTCTGGCTTGTGCTCGCTCCAGACTGGACCGACAGCGTGGATGACGGTTTTCGCGGGCAAGTTGCCAGCACCCGTAACCGCCACCTTGCCTGTCGGGACAGGTCCATGCTGCTTGACCCATTCGTCACTTTCCCGTTGGATTGACTCCCCACCTTTTCTCGCAATCGCTGCCGCGACACCACCGCCGTGCTTGAGGTAGGAGTTAGCGGCGTTGACGATTGCGTCAACTTGCTCTGCAGTGATGTCGCCGCGAACAATTCGGATTACTTGCCCACTGGGCAACTTCGCTTCCCTCACCACAGTGTTCATCTTCCCTCACCCCTCTTGAGTGCGTTCTAAAGTCAGAAATTCCTTTCCATGCTACGGGCTTTAGCCCGCAGTTGATGGCTCAATTGAAACCAAACCATGCTACGGACTTCAGTCCGCATTTAATGACGCCATTAAAGCCATTCATGCTACGGACTTTAGTCCGTAGTTGATGACGAGTTTAATGAGCGCCGACTTTAGTCGGCGAAAATTTGGGAGGCGAGGCTCCTGCCGAGCCGAACGACTTGCCTCTCTTGACGAACTCAAGTTTACCGTGAGATGCGCTGTGGCGAAAAAGTTGACCCATCAAGCAAGACACAAACTCCATTCCTCAACGCATGTCGGAGAACCCCTTCAGGACAAAACTCACCTGCCACGACCGCCAAAACGGGTTCATTGACACACCGAGCAAGCAACTGACTTCGCCTGATCGCTCGGTCAACATCTTCAGTGTCAACAGTTCCTGACACTTCAACGACCAACCAAGCAGTTTGCCTTTCCCTCACACCACGAACAATTAAGTCGGCTCGCATCAGTTCCTTCTGCTCATCCTCGTTGATAAGCCCTTTACTTAGAGCCTCTAACAGCAAGTCATCCAATTCGTCACCTGTCACCCATTTAGCGCGGCGAACGATTTCGCTGAAGTAGCCATAAAGGTTTTGGCAGTAGCAGATTTCCCTCATTAGCCTGCACATCTTACCGAGCCTGTCTTTTAGCCATTGCAGTTGTTCGTGCATTAACTCAAAGTGCTTTTGGAAACGATCAATCATTTCTCCCAGCCTGCGGTCAACCTCCTTCCCTGCTGGGCTAACTTAGACAACCCTTGCTACGCTATGGCTATCCTCACAGGCAGTTCCAGCAAATCCTTTGTGAGCACCAGTGCTCGCAACTCCTCAAGCAAGGTTGGGTCTTCACACAGCAGCCTTATCAAGTCTTCCTGCTTGATGGACATTGGCATCACCTTGTGGCGCTTTGCTCTTAAATCCCGATGGTTATTGTGGCGCACAGCAAACTGTGACGGCAAACTGTTAACAAACTTGAAACTGAAGAAGCGAAGCGAAAGGAGGTGAAAGGGCGCTTAAGTTTGCGCCCGAAAAATTGGTGGTGCGAAAAGCCGTGATTTTGGCTGCAGGTTTGTCAACGAGAACTTACCCACTAACTGTGCGAAAGCCCAAACCCTTGCTTAAACTGGCAAATGAACCCAACTTGTGCCACTTGATTCGTGGGTTGAAAAGCGCCGGCGTCAAACATGTCATTTTCGTCGTCGGGTTTGAGCGCCAGCAAATAGAACGACACTTCGGAAACAACTTTGAAGGCATTAGGATTGATTACGCTCTGCAGGAGCAAGCGTTGGGGACGGGTCATGCTGTTTTGCAAGCCGAACCTTTCATCAAGGGCGAACCCTTCATGGTGCTTAACGGCGACGATTTGCTTTTGCCCGACGCTCTGAGAGATGGGGCAAGTTGCATTCCCTCGCTGATTGTCGCGTGGCACGACCAACCTCAAAGGTTTGGCGTCGTTGAAGTTGCCAACGGCTATGTGCACCGCATCCATGAGAAGCCAAAGG
>Ga0197143_1000899_pt1 | contig 27444 bp, 23 predicted proteins | sample GBS70_MetaG_FD_148603 | JGI IMG/M metagenome (GOLD analysis project Ga0197143, IMG submission 148603) | Sediment microbial communities from Great Boiling Springs, Gerlach, Nevada, United States - GBS 70_MetaG | ecosystem: Environmental > Aquatic > Thermal springs > Hot (42-90C) > Sediment... | reverse complement strand
CTTTCCTGGTTGGCATCCCTTGCCGGCCTTGGTTCCTTCTGGCTCTGGGCGAGGGGAAAGCCTGCAGAAGCGCCTACTACAGGGGCGTAAACTGAATTTCTCGGAGGAGGTAGCATGGGAAAGAAATTGGCTTTTAGCCTAATTTTGGCCTTTCTCCTCTGGGGCGTAGCTTTGCCAGCCTTCGCCGAAGGAGGGAAACTGCTCTTTGGAGAAAGCTTCACCCTACGGAGGGGAGAAACCTACGTTGGCGATGTAGTCATCTTCGGAGGCAACCTTACCCTTGAAGAAGGAAGCCTCCTTGAAGGGGACGTGGCAATATTCGGAGGGATAGCGAAGATAGCTGGGACGTTGAAGGGCGATTTAGCTGTCTTTGGAGGAGGGATCCGGGTCGGGGGCACCGGAAGGATTGAGGGGGATGTGGCGATAATGGGAGGGAGGCTGGAGAAGGAGGAAGGGGCCGTGATAAAGGGCGAAGTTACAGAGATGAGGGGTTTAAGTTGGCCCAGGGTTCCCTTCCTCTTCCCAATGCCCTTTTATCCAAGATATCAGCCTTTTGAAGACCTCTTTGGCTGGCTCTTGGGGAGGAGCGTGCGCTTTATCCTCACACTTCTGGCCCTCATGGCCGCTTCGGTGCTCGTAATTAGCCTCTGGCCTGAACAAGTCCGAGCCGTTGCTGAAACAATAACCAAAGCTCCTCTGGAAAGCGGAGGGATAGGCTTGGCCGCCATAGTCCTTGGGGTACCAGTAGGCCTTGTGCTCCTAATCGCCGCCTGCCTCGGGCTCTTAGTCTGGCTTGCTTTACTTGTAGCTGGGCTCTTCGGCCTGACAGCTCTGGCTTACGAGGTTGGGAAGAGGGTTCTGGAACGCTCCGGAGCGGGAGAAACTTCACCCATTTTCCATGTCCTGCTGGGAGTTGCCCTCATTCAGATTTTAGACCTAATCCCATGCCTTGGCTCATTGCTATTGCTTGTGGTATATTCTCTGGGGATAGGGGCTGTAATTTTGAGCCGGTTCGGGACTTATCGGGGATACTGGGTCCGGGAGGAAGCTGGTGGAGGAAGCGGTATTAACTGAGGGGCTTACCAAGAAATTCGGCGATTTCACTGCAGTTGACCACATAAGCTTCAGCGTAAAGCGAGGGGAAATCTTCGGCTTCTTAGGGCCGAACGGGGCTGGAAAAACCACCACCATAAGGATGCTCCTCGGCCTTCTCCGTCCCACCGAGGGGAGGGCTTTGGTTTTGGGGTTTGATTCGCAGAGGGAGACTGAGGAAGTGCGCAAGCGAGTCGGCTACATGACCCAGAAGTTCAGCCTCTACCAAGACCTTACAGTGGTAGAGAATCTGCGCTTTTACGGCAGCGTTTACGGGCTTAAGGGGAAAGCGCTGGAGGAGAGGGTAGAGTACGCAGTAGAGATGGCTGGGCTTAAGGGGAGGGAGAAGGAAGTTACGGCCAATCTTTCAGGGGGATGGAAGCAGAGGCTTGCCTTCGGTTGTGCCATCCTCCATCAGCCCGAAATGCTCTTTCTGGACGAGCCCACGGCTGGCGTTGACCCGATATCTCGCCGAGCTTTCTGGGACCTGATTTACGAATTCGCCGATAGAGGGATAACCATTTTGGTCACGACCCACTACATGGATGAAGCCGAACACTGCCACAATTTGGTGCTTATCCACAACGGCCGGATCGTGGCTCAAGGTTCTCCACGGGAGCTCAAGGCTGGGATGGAGGGGAATGTTTTGGAGATAAGGTGCGATGATTACCAAAAAGCCTTGGAAATCCTCAGAAAACAAGCCCTACCGGCTGAACCCTTCTCCCCCGAACACCCTTTCCTCGCCTTAAAGGGCGAAGTAGCTCTCTACGGCTCAGCAATCCACCTTGTAGTGCCCAATGCCGAAAGCTATGTGCCAATCGTTGAAAGGCTCTTGGAGAAAGAGGGCGTAAAAATCCACAGCATAGAAGCCATCATCCCTTCCCTTGAGGATGTATTCATTGCCAAGATAAGGCAAGCGGAAGCAGTCTCTCAGGCTCGGCGGGGCTGAAAATTAGCTTGTAAAGATTACTTTGCCGTTCCGCAATGCTAACTGGTCGCTTCCGGCAAAACCGCTGCACTGGCGCTGGAAGTGGAGATGGCAAGGCGACTGCTTGCAGCTGCCGGATCTAACTACGACTAAAGAGGGGCGTGCCCAAAGCTGGTTACTGGTGTTTTGGGTCTAGCTCCTGTTCGGTTCGCAATGGTAAACAACCTTGCTTTTGCCTGCATTTGTTCCCCTTGGCACAAACTTTGGCCAATCTTGCCTATTTTGGCGATTTCTGGTAAACTAAGATAGCTCCAAGCCTTGGAGGTAAAGCTATGGCCAAAGGCAGCAAAGGCAGAGTGGTCCAGATAATGGGGCCGGTGGTGGATGTGGAGTTTCCCGAGGGGGTTGAGTTGCCCGAAATCTACAACGCTATTGAGATACCTCTTGGGGATGGGAGGCGCCTCGTTGTAGAAGTAGAGCAGCACCTCGGCAATAACTGGGTCCGCTGTGTAGCCATGGATACAACCGATGGCCTCCGCCGCGGTATGGATGCTTACGACACTGGCGCGCCAATTATGGTCCCTGTGGGGAGGGGGACCTTGGGCCGAATCTTCAACGTCTTGGGTGAGCCAATAGACGGCCTTGGGCCGGTCCAAGCCGATGAGTACCGCCCAATCCACCAGCCTCCTCCGCCTTTTGAGGAGCAGGTCACCGAGGTAGAGGTATTTGAAACCGGCCTCAAGGTCATAGACTTGGTGGCTCCTTTCACCAAAGGAGGTAAAACCGGGGTTTTCGGTGGGGCAGGGGTTGGCAAGACCTTCATCATAATGGAGCTAATCCGGAACATCGCCATTGAGCACGGAGGAGTATCGGTATTTGCCGGGGTTGGAGAAAGGAGCCGCGAGGGGAATGAGCTTTGGCTGGAGATGAAAAGGGCCGGTGTTCTGGATAAAACCGTGATGGTCTTCGGGCAGATGAACGAACCGCCAGGAGTTAGGCTCAGGGTAGGCCTCACTGCTCTCACCATGGCCGAGTGGTTCAGGGACCAAGGGATGGATGTTCTCCTCTTCATTGACAACATCTTCCGGTTCGTGATGTCCGGTTCGGAAGTTTCAGCCCTGCTGGGAAGGATGCCCAGCGCCGTCGGTTACCAGCCCACGCTTGCGACAGAGATGGGTGAGCTTCAGGAGCGCATAACCTCTACCCGCAAAGGCTCAATCACCAGCTTCCAGGCAATATACGTCCCTGCCGACGACTACTCTGACCCAGCCCCGGTCTCGGTCTTTGCCCACTTGGATGCTACCATAGCCTTGGAGCGTTCTCTGGCTGAGCAAGGCCTCTACCCGGCCGTTGACCCACTGGCCTCTACTTCCAGGATTTTGGACCCGAGGATTGTCGGAGAAGAGCATTACTACGTGGCCAGGGAAGTCCAACGCGTCCTCCAACGCTACAAGGACCTGCAGGACATAATTGCCATCTTGGGGATAGAGGAGCTATCGGAAGAGGATAAGCTGATTGTGGCCAGGGCTCGGAAGCTCCAGCGCTTCTTGACCCAGCCGATGTTCGTAGCTGAGGCTTTCACCGGAAGGCCTGGAGTATACGTTCCGATAAAAGAGACGGTCAGGGGATGCAAGGAAATCTTGGAAGGCAAGCACGATGACCTTCCAGAGCAGGCCTTCTACATGGTCGGGACGATAGATGAGGCCGTGGAGAAGGCCAAGACTTTAAGGTAAAGGGGGTGAAGATGCCCCTTCGCTTGGAGATAGTCACAGGAGAAAGGCTGGTTTTTTCGGATGAAGTTGACATGGTTATAGCCCCTGGGATTGATGGACAGCTTGGGATATTGCCTAAGCATGCTCCGCTTCTCACAGCTCTCAGCATCGGAGAACTTAAGGCCAGGAAGGGCCAGGAAGAGCTCTGCTTTGCCATAGGCGGGGGGTTCATGGAAGTTTACAAGGACAAGGTGATAGTGCTTGCTGATACTGCTGAGAGGGCTGAGGAGATAGACATTGCCCGGGCAGAGGAGGCGCGCCGCAGGGCTTTGGAATCGCTCAAAGAGAGGGGCAGGCTAAGCCGAGAGGAGTTCGCTCAAGCCGAGGCCAGGCTGCGCAAAGCCGTAACCAGGATAAAAGTAGCTCAACGCTACCGCTGCCTTCGGTTGCCTAAGTTTGAAGAGGAAGAAGAAAATGTTTGAAAAGCAGGTGGGCATAGACCTTGGAACTTACAACGTCATAGTCTACGTGAAAGGCAAGGGCATCGTCATCCAAGAGCCTTCAATCGTCGCCATATCCAAGAAAGAGAAGAAGATAGTAGCCATAGGCAAAGAAGCCTTGACCATGCAAGGGCGAACCCCGGAAAGCATAGAGGTGGTGCGGCCCCTTAAGGATGGAGTAATAGCCGATTATCTGGTGACCGAAGCCATACTCCGTCACTTTCTGGAGAAAGTTTGCGGGCGGTTAAACCCCTTTAAGCCTCGGGTAATGATAAGCGCTCCGGTTGGGATAACCAGCGTAGAGACGCGAGCAGTCCACGATGCTGGAATTCAGGCCGGAGGCAAGGAGGTTTACCTCATACCCGAACCGCTGGCGGCAGCTTTAGGCGCTGGCATGCCTATCCATACCCCCACTGGGAACATGGTGGTGGACATAGGTGGTGGGATAAGCGAGGCGGCAATAATCTCCATGAATGAAATCGTGGTAGCCGATGCGGTCCGGGTTGGAGGAATTAAAATTGACGAAGCCATTGCCTCCTACATCCGGAAAAAATACAACCTCCAGATAGGGGAGGCGACGGCGGAAGCAGTGAAGATAGAGATAGGCAGTGCGTTACCTATGCCGGAAAAGCTTCAGATTGAGGTCAAGGGTAGGGACCAGGTTACGGGCCTGCCCAAAACAGTTGTGGTCAATTCCGATGAAGTTACCGAGGCCATAGCCGAGCCATTGAAAGCCATTGTGGGGATGGTGAAGCGAGTTTTGGAGAAAGCCCCGCCGGAGTTAGCATCGGATATAATTGACCGGGGGATGCTCCTTACCGGTGGGGGCGCACTCCTTAGGAACATAGACCGTCTTCTCACGAAGGAGACGGGTGTCCCTTGCTATGTGGCCGATAATCCACTGGCTTGTGTGGCTCTGGGAGCGGGTAAGGCCTTAGAGAACTTTGACAAGTTGAGAAGGAGCCTCATAACCTTTTAGTTGAGGCGGCTTGCCCTTAACGTTGAAATCCTGAAAGGACGAGGTGAGAACTGTGGAGTACAAGCCAGAAATCACCCTTTTTACCTGCATCTACTGCGGCTATATGGCTGCCGATACAGCTGGCGCTTTGCGCATCCAGTATCCTCCAAACACTAAATTGATTCGCTTCCCTTGCACTGGTAAGTTGGACGTGCGCTACATCCTTGAAGCTTTTGAGAAAGGAGCCGATGGCGTGCTGGTAGTAGCATGCCCCATAGGAAACTGCCATCACTTCCATGGCAACGTCCAAGCGGCAAGGCGGGTTCGCTATGCCAAGAAGCTTTTGGATGAGGTAGGCCTTGGGGGCGAACGGCTGGAAATTTTCTACATGTCCGGTGGGCAAGGTGGAACTTTTGCCAACGCTGTAAGCACAATGGTTGAAAAGCTTAAGAAAGTAGGGCCAAATCCGCTCAAAAATGGCCTTAAGCCTAAATAGACCGAAGCACTGAAGGAGAAAACATTGTGGACACATTGGGGCAAAGCGAGTTGCTCCTTTGATTCAACGGCGAAAAGGGCAGCAAGGCCCCAAAGTTATACAGCTGCGTGGCTGAAATTTGGCCTTTTCCCGTGCCTTATTGAGCCGATGTCGGCATGCTCATCGCGGGGAAAGGCAAATATTTGAGGAGGCCGATAATGCCTGAGGTTAAGGGCTCAGTCCTTGTTGTAGGGGGAGGAGTAGCCGGTATACGGGCAGCCTCGGATCTGGCTGCCGCCGGCTTCAAAGTCTACCTCATAGAGAAAGAGACCGCCATCGGGGGGAGGATGGCTCAGCTGGACAAGACCTTCCCCACTAACGATTGCGCCATGTGCATACTCTCCCCCTGGTTGGTGGAAGTGGAGCGCAACCTCAACATTGAGCTAATCACCGGGGCTGAACTTATCCGATTGGAGGGGAAGCCAGGTAATTTCAAAGCCTTAATTCGGCGCCGGCCTCGGTATGTGGATGAAAGCCGGTGCACCGCTTGCGGCGATTGTGCCAGGGTCTGCCCAATATCTCTACCCAACGACTACGAAGGAGGGCTTTCGCAGCGCAAAGCCATTTACAAACGCTACCCCCAAGCTGTCCCCAACGCTTACGCTGTGGAGAAAGAAGGAGTAGCCCCTTGCCGCGACGCTTGCCCAGCAGGCCAGAGGGCTCAAGGTTACATAGCCCTCATCCGCGAAGGCCGTTACCACGATGCTCTAAGGGTAATCAAAGAAGACAACCCCTTCCCCAGCGTTTGCGGTCGCACCTGCCACCATCCGTGCGAAGGCCACTGTAACCGTCGCCACATAGATGAACCTGTGGCTATCATGGCCCTCAAGCGCTTCGTAGTAGATTATGTTTACACACATGGCCCTTACGAGCCTCCGAAGCCGGCCCCTCGCACCAAACCCCAGAAAGTGGCCATAGTAGGCGCAGGACCTGCTGGCTTGACCGCTGCCAGGGATTTGGTCCTCATGGGCTATGGGGTGACGGTTTTTGAGGCCTTGCCCGTAGCCGGAGGAATGATGCGCGTTGCTATACCTGAGCACCGCCTCCCCAAGGCCATCCTGCAGCGCGATATTGACGATATCCTGGCGCTGGGGGTAGAACTGCGCCTCAATACCCCTATCCGCAACCCGGAAAAGCTCCTCCAGGAAGGATACGATGCTGTATTCTTGGCGGTGGGAGTAGCTGGAGAGAGGCCGCTCAATGTTGAAGGGGAAGACTTAGAAGGAGTTATCCCTGCCCTCAGATTCCTCAGGGAAGTTAACCTCGGCTGGAGGCACAAAGTAGGCCGAAGGGTAGCAGTAATCGGAGGAGGGATAACGGCCATTGATGCCGCTGCCGTTTCAATCCGCTTGGGAAGCGAAAAGGTTTACCTAATATACCGCCGCACGAAGGAGGAGCTTCCAGCTTACCGCTGGGAGCTGGAAGAAGTGGCCAAGGAAGGGGTTGAGCTTCTGGAAGGGGTGGCAGTGACCAGAATCTTGGGCAACAACGGCCGGGTTGTAGGGGTGGAATGCGCCAAGGTTAAAACAGTCACCGAGGACGGGGTAGCAAGGCGCGTCCCTGTCCCAGGCACTGAATTCACTCTGGAAGTAGATGCGGTGATAAAGGCCGTTGGGCAGCTTTCGGACCTCTCCTTCCTGGAACCACCTTACGACAAGCTCTATGGAGACTTGGAAACCCTCCAGACCGAGATACCAGGGATCTTCGCCGGAAGCGGCATAGTCCCCGGCACCAACTTCATAATCCATGCCGTAGCTTTGGGCCACAAAGCCGCCCGGATGATAGACCGATACCTTCAGGGCTTGCCTCTTAAGGAAGAAGAAAAATCCTGGAAAGTTGTCAAGTGGACCAAAGAAGAAGCCCTTAAGCTGGTAGAAGAAGGCAAAGTCAAGCCTGCCCCAAGGGCCGAGCCTGAGCTCATCCCCCTGGATGAGCGCAAGACTACTTTTCGTGAGATGGTCTTGCCCTTGAGCGAAGAGCAGGCTCGGGCGGAAGCGGAGCGCTGCCTTCAGTGTGGGGTCTGCTCCGAATGCTTGGAGTGCGTTTATGCTTGTCAAGCTCAAGCTGTGACTAAGGAGACCCACGAAGAGAAGGAGCAGCTGATTGAACTTGAAGTTGGAGCAGTAGTCCTGGCCCCGGGATACAAGCCCTTTGACCCCTCAGCTCTGGAAGAATACGGTTTTGGGCGCTTCCCCAACGTTGTAACTTCAATCCAGTTTGAGAGGCTGCTTTCCGCCTCTGGCCCAACCGAAGGTCATGTCCTCCGGCCATCCGATGGTAAGAAAGCAAAGCGCATTGCCTGGCTCCAGTGCGTAGGCTCCAGGGACAAGGAGCACGATTATTGCTCCTCAGCCTGCTGCATGTACGCTACAAAGCAAGCGATAATGGCCAAAGAGCATGAGCCCGATACCTTCTGCCAAATCTTCCTCATGGACATGAGGGCCTTCGGCAAGGGCTACATGGCTTACTTCAAGCGGGCGCAAGAGGAATACGGCATCACCTATACCCGAAGTCGGGTATCAGCTCTGTTTGAGGACCCACAAACCAAAGACATCGTTGTGCGCTACGAAGAAGCTGGCAATCTAAAAGAGGACCGCTTTGACCTTGTTGTGCTTGCGGTAGGGATGGAAGTTCCGGAGGACGTTAAGGAGCTGGCGCGTAAGTTGGGCATAAAAACCGACGCCCATGGCTTCGTGGAAAATTCCCTGTTCAATCCCCTGGCAACGGGTAGGGAAGGGGTTTTTGCCTCCGGCGTTTTCCTCGGCCCCAAAGATATACCCTCCTCGGTTGTGGAAGGGAGTGCGGCTGCGGGAGCCGTGGGAGAACTTCTGGCTCAGGCCAGAGGAACCGAAATCGCCTTCCCAGTTTACCCTCCGGAGATAGACGTTAGCGGCCAGGAGCCACGCATCGGGGTTTTCGTGTGCCACTGCGGCTCCAACATCGCTGGCTTCCTTGATGTTGAGGCTGTAACCGAATACGCACGCTCCCTGCCCGGCGTAGTCTACGCCACTCATAACCTCTACTCCTGTTCCCAGGATACCCAAGAGCTCATAAAGCAAGCCATAAAAGAGCACAACCTGAACCGAGTGGTGGTGGCGTCGTGCACTCCGCGCACCCATGAGCCTCTGTTCCAGGATACAATCCGCCAGGCTGGCCTGAACCCCTTCTTGTTTGAGATGGCCAACATCCGTGACCAGTGTTCCTGGGTGCATTCCCATAACTGGAGGGAGGCTACGGAGAAGGCTAAGGACCTGGTGAGGATGTCTGTAGCCAGGGCTGCAAGGCTTGAACCCCTCCACATGATAGATGTCCCGGTCCGCAAATCGGCCTTGGTGATAGGAGGGGGAGTGGCTGGGATGACAGCAGCCCTCTCCCTCGCTCGGCAAGGTTTCCCTGTCCATTTGGTGGAGAGGGAGAGCGAGCTTGGTGGTAACCTCCGCCGCATCTACTACACACTTGAGGGCGAGGACCCACGCGCATTCCTGGAAAAGCTCGTAGCCGAAGTGACATCTCACCCCCTCATATCCGTTCACCTCAACACGAAAGTGGTGGAGCATTCAGGTTTTGCCGGGAACTTCTTCGCCGTCCTGGAAGGACCCAATGGCCGTCGCTTCTCAATTGAGCACGGAGTTACCATTGTGGCTACGGGTGGTAGGGAGAATAAGCCAACTTCTTACCTCTACGGTCAGCATCCGGCGGTCCTAACTCAGCAGGAGCTGGAGGAGAAAATCGCCCAAGGCAATGCCTTCCCCGGCCCTGTGGTCATGGTTCAATGCGCTGATGACTTGGCCGAAAAATACTGCTCAGGGATATGCTGTACTCAAGCTCTCAAGAACGCTCTTAAGCTCAAGGAACTCCGCCCCGATTTGCCAGTTTACATCCTCCACCGAGACATAAGGGTCTATGGCCTTAGGGAACGCTACTACACCTTGGCGCGCGAGAAGGGTGTAATCTTCATCCGCTACGATGGCGCGGCTAAGCCTGAGGTTGAACCAAGCGATGGCGTGCTAAGGGTTAAGGTGAAAGATGTGGAGGTTGGGGAAGAGTTTGAGCTTAGGGCTAACCCCTTGGTCCTGAGCACGGGGGTAGTGCCTTCCGAAGGGGTTGAGGAGCTGGGCAAAATCCTGAAAGTCCCGGTTACAGCTGAGGGCTTCTTCTGGGAAGCCCACATAAAGCTTCGCCCTGTAGACTTCGCCTCCGATGGGATTTTCATGGCTGGTGTTGCCCACTGGCCGAAGCATCTGGATGAGACCATAGCTCAAGCCAAGGCTGCGGCTGGCCGAGCTGTCACCATTTTAGCTCAAGATACCCTCAAAGTAGGCGGGGTTGTAGCAGTAGTAAGCCCGGAAAAGTGCGTGGCTTGCCTAACCTGTGTCCGGGTTTGCCCTTACAAAGCTCCTCGTATTGAGCCAACCCTGATAGGTGCTGGGGGGATAAAGGGAGCAGCTTACATAGAGCCAGCCAAATGTCACGGCTGCGGCGTTTGCGTTGCCGAGTGCCCAGCTAAGGCGATACAGCTTATGCACTACCGAGATGACCAGATTGAAGCTAAGGTTGAAGCGCTCTTTGCGGAGATAGCACAATGAGCGAGTTTGAGCCAATAATTGTAACCTTTGCTTGCCATTACTGCGCCTACGGCGCTGCCGACCTGGCAGGGGTAATGCGCTTACAGTATCCTGCATCCATTCGCGTCGTAAAAATCCCCTGCACCGGCAGGATTGACGTCCACCACATCCTCACCGCCTTTGAAAAAGGCGCCGATGGGGTCATAGTAGCCGGTTGTAGGATAGGAGACTGCCACTTTGAAAGCGGGAACGTAAAAGCCACAAAGAGGGTCCAATATGCCAAGAAGCTACTTGAAGAAATAGGCCTTGACAAGGAGCGCCTTGAAATGTATTATATGTCCTCGGCCGAGGGGGCACGCTTTGCCGAGGTAGCCGCCGAGATGACTGAGAGGATAAAGAAACTTGGCCCTAATCCGCTGCGTAAGGAGGCTCAGAAATGATTATAGCCGATCGCAAGCCCTTTGAAGAGATAAAAGCCATGGTAGCGCCCTTCAACCGCATCCTTATTTTAGGCTGTGGCACCTGTGTTACCGTAGATTTTTCCGGCGGAGAAAAGCAGGTAGGGATTTTGGCGGCAGAACTTAGGATGGCCCGCCAGTTGGAGGGAAAACCCCTGGAAACAGTGGAGCACACTGTCCAGCGCCAGTGCGAGTGGGAATTCATAGACCCCATTGCCGATATGGTGCGAGGAGTTGATGCCGTCCTCTCCATGGCCTGCGGGGTTGGGGTCCAAGCCATGGCCGAACGTTACCCCGATAAAATTATCCTCCCCGCCCTCAACACCGTAATGATGGGGATGCCCATAGAGGCCGGGGTTTTCGTTGAGCGGTGCGCTGGCTGTGGTGACTGCGTTCTGGCCTTAACCGGTGGGATTTGCCCCATTGCCCGCTGTTCCAAGAACCTACTCAACGGCCCATGCGGTGGTTCCCAGAACGGCAAGTGCGAAGTCAACCCCGAAATTGACTGCGCTTGGCAGCTTATTTATGAGAAACTCAAGGCCATGGGCAGGCTTGATGCTCTCATGGAAATCATTGAACCCAAAGATTGGCGTCCTGCTGGAGGTGGCGGGCCAAGGAAAATCGTCAGGGAAGAGGAAAGACTGGAATTGATGGAAATGTAGGCATGGACGAAGTAATCGCCCGATTGAAGGAGAAAGCGGAGGAAATATTTGGGCCATTTCCGGTAGATGTTGCTTACGTATACGGCTCGGCTGCATCTGGGGCCTCGCACCCTTTCTCGGATTTGGACGTAGCCGTGGTAGTGGAAGAAGGGCATTTGGCTAAAATGAGCTTGAGGGAGCAGTTAGCCTTAGAACTGAGGATAGAGCAAACGATTGCGGATGTAACCGGCGCCAAAAATGCCGAAGTTCGGGTCGTCAACAATGCCCCCGCCACTTTGCTGGGGGCGGTCGCCTGCGAGGGGAAGGAGATATACTGCCGAGATGATGAGCATCGGGTCAGATTTGAAACTTGCGCCTGGAGCAGGTACTTTGACTACAAGTCTTCTTACTTGGCGAGCCAAAGAGCCTTTATAGCGCAAATTTTGGGAGAAGAGGCTGTGGTAAAGCCAGAGGTGGTTAGGAATTTGATAAATCGCCTTGATGAGACCGTGGGCAAGCTCAGGAAGCTGGCTTCGTTCCCCAAAGAGGAATTCCTGAAAGATTTCACCAAATTGGAAAGCGCCAAACACCTGCTCCAGACCGCAATCCAAATTTGCATTGACACGGCCAATCACATCATAGCCTCGGAGAGGTGGCGTATCCCAAGCGATTACGCCGATTCTTTCAGGGTCCTTTGGGAAAATGGCATAATCCCAGACGATTTCCTTGACACCGCTATCCAGATGGTGAGGTTGCGGAACCGCTTGGTGCATTTCTACATGGAAGTTGATTCCGAAACGGTTTACTGGGTACTTCAAAAAGACCTGGATGATTTTGAACGCTTTGTTGGCTATATCCTAAAAGCCTTTGAGGAGGAATTGAAAAGATGACCGAGCGTGCTCCTGTAAGCCGATTGGAAAAAATTTTGACCAAGGGCTATTTTGCGGTTACCGGTGAGTGTGGGCCACCGAAAGGTGCCGACCGCTCCGTGATTGAACGCAAAGCTCAGCACCTGAAAGGAGTAGTAGACGCCGTCAACATAACCGACTGCCAAACAGCTGTTGTGCGTATGTGTTCAATGGCTGTAGCCAAAATCCTCCTGGAACTCGGAATAGAGCCCACGATGCAGATGACCTGCCGAGACCGCAACCGCATTGCTATCCAAAGCGACTTATTGGGAGCTTATGCTTTGGGAGTCCGCAACCTCTTGGCCCTTACCGGTGACCACCAGAGCTTCGGCAATCACCCGGAGGCCAAGGGGGTTTTTGACTTGGATTCAATCCAGCTCCTTCAAATTGTCCACAGGATGGGGGAAGAAGGGGTATTTGCCAACGGAGAAGAGATAGAGGGAGGACCTGTCCGGTTCTTCTTAGGAGCGGCTGAGAACCCCTTCGCTGACCCCTTTGACTTCCGCCCTTACCGGTTAGCCAAGAAAGTGAAGGCTGGGGCCCGTTTCATCCAAACCCAGCTTATCTACAACGTCCCCAAATTTGCCCAGTTCATGCAGAGGGTGAGGGACCTCGGCCTTGATGAGAAAGTCTACATCCTGGCTGGGGTTGGGCCGATAAAGAGCTACGGCGCAGCTAAATACATGGCTACCAAAGTGCCAGGGATGGATGTTCCGGAAGAAATCGTGGAGAGGATGCGTAAGACCCCTAAGGAGAAGCAGAAAGAAGAGGGGATAAAGATTTGCGTGGAGATAATCCAGCAAGTCAAAGAAATCCCTGGCGTAGCCGGCGTGCATATAATGGCCATAGAGTGGGAAGAAGCCGTGCCACAAATTGTAGAAATGGCCGGCCTTTACCCGAGGCCAGAAGTCTAACTTGACTTAAGGAGGCCAAGCAATGGGGGAACTTGCCCAGTTGATTAACAAGGAGCTCGGCACTAACGTTTACCTTTGCTATCAGTGCAAGAAATGCACCAATGGCTGCCCTCTGGCTGATAAATTTGACCTTTACCCTCATCAGCTCATGCGCTACCTCCAACTGGGCCGCGATGATGTAGTCCTTCGCTCCCGGACTGCCTGGCTCTGTGCTACTTGCTACACCTGCAGCACCCGTTGCCCGCAGGACCTGGACATCGCCCGGATAATGGATGTGGTGAAGGTGGAAGCGCAAAAGCGGGGTATTCCTTCACCGCTCCCAGAAGTTTACGCCTTCGCCAAGGCTGGGGTGAACAACATCCGCATTTTCGGCCGAATGTACGAGCTGGGGATGATGGCCGAAATGTACCTCCGGATGCTCCTGAGCAAGAGCTTGGACTTCAAAGGCGTCCTCCAGCGGGATGTGCCTATGGGCATAAAGATGTTCCTCAAAGGCAAGCTCAGGCTTCTCCCCGCTCGCCCTGGTAAAGCCGAAGGCAAAGCCCCAGAAGGTGCTCTGGGTTACTACCCAGGCTGCTCCCTCCACTCCACCTCAGCCGAGTATGACCTCTCAGTCCGAGCAGTATTCAAGCACCTGGGGGTAAACCTCTACGAGCCCGAGGGTTGGATATGCTGCGGAACTTCCCCAGCCCACTCTACTGACCATGTCCTTGCGGCGGCGCTACCGATGCAGAACATGGCAATCTTTGAAAAAGCTGGCCTTAACGAAGTGATGATGCCTTGCTCTGCCTGCTACTCCCGCTTCAAAGCTGCCGTATACGACGTCCAGCGCAATGAAGAGCTGGCCAAGGCTGTAAAGGAACAGACAGGCTATGAATACAAGGGCGGCATCCAAGTATTGCACCTGCTTGAAGCCCTGGAAAAAGTTGGGTTGGATAAAATTGCGGCCAAAGTAACTCGCCCCCTGGAAGGGCTAAGAGTGGTAAGTTACTACGGCTGCCTAATCACGCGACCGCCCAAAATCGTACAGGCACCGCATTACGAATACCCAGTAATCATGGATAGGCTGGTAGAAGTTACCGGCGCCAAGAGCTTAGATTGGTCGTATAAGACTTACTGCTGCGGTGGTTCAGTTACCCTGAGCAAGACGGATGCGGTGCTGGGCATGATCCGCCGCATAATTGAAGATGCCCACGATGTAGGTGCTCAAGCCATCGTGGTGGCCTGCCCCCTCTGCCAGATAAACCTGGATACACGCCAGAACCTCCTGGGCCTTGATTACCAGATGCCGGTAATTTACATAACCCAACTCCTCGGCCTCGCCTTTGGACTCAAGCCCGAGGAACTTGGGTTCCAGAAGCATTTCATTGATGTCACTCCAGTGCTGAAGATGGTAACAGTGTAATGGAGGTTGCCATGCTTGCCGAAAAGCCTATTTCCCAGTTCATGGATGAACTCGCAAGTTCTGCGCCTGCCCCTGGCGGGGGGAGTGTGGCCGCTCTGGCCGGAGCGATGGGCGCTGCCTTAGTGAGCATGGTTTGCAACCTAACCGTCGGCAAGAAGAAGTATGCCGATGTGGAGGAGGAAATAAAGGCTATCTTAGGCCAATCGGAGAGCCTGCGCCAGGAGCTCATGAACCTATTGGAAGAAGACGTTGCTGCCTACACCAAGGTCTCAGAAGCGATGAAAATGCCCAGGGAGACCGAGGAACAGAAAGCAATCCGGGAAGAAGCCCTGGAGAAAGCTCTGAAAGAAGCTACCAAAGTCCCCCTTAGGGTGGCCGAAGCTTGCGTCAAGGTTATGGACCTTTGCCGGCCTGTAGCCGAGAAAGGCAACATTAACGCCGTGAGCGATGCTGGCGTAGCCGTAGTCATGGCCGAGGCCGGCCTGCGCAGCGCTGCCCTCAACGTGCTCATAAACCTGGGTTGGATAAAAGACGAAGCCTTCAAGAAGGAGGCACAGGCCCAGCTTGATAAGCTGCTGGAAGGCAAATCCAACCTCAAGGAAGAGGTCTACGAACTTGTGAAGAGCAAGCTTTAAAGGAGGTGCTCAATGGCTGCCCAAATCCTGGACGGGCGCACGATTGCCAAAGAAATCCAAGCGGAGTTAGCCGCCGAGGCCGCCGCTTTCAAGGAAAAATACGGCATAGCTCCAACCATCGCCGTAGTCAGGGCTGGGGAGGACCCCGCTTCCGTCAGCTATGCCAATGCAATAAAGAAGACTTTTGAAGGCCAGGGGTTCGGCTTCAGGCTTCACGTCCTTCCGGAGACCGCCTCCCAGGAAGAGATGATAAAACTGGTGAAAGAACTCAGTGCTGACCCCAACGTCCACGGCATAATCCTGCAAGAGCCGTTCCCCAAGGGCTGGGACGAGGCTTTGATAAAGGAAAGCCTTGATCCGGCCAAGGATGTAGATGGGGTTCACCCTGTAAATGCTGGCCGGTTGGCTCAGGTAGCTCCAGTAGGACGTCCTCCTGGCGTGTTGGATTACTTTGTCCCGGCCACGCCCCTTGGAGGACTTGAGCTTCTGAAGCGCTACGGAATTGCCATAAGCGGAAAGAGAGCGGTAGTGGTAGGGCGTTCCAACATCGTAGGAAAACCCATGGCCTTGCTCCTGCTCCGAGAAGATGCTACCGTAACCATCTGCCACTCCCGAACTCCGGACTTGGGAGCCGTATGCCGTGAGGCCGATATCCTGTGCGTAGCTGTGGGTCGGGCTAAACTCATCACTGCCGATATGGTCAAGCCTGGAGCTATAGTGGTGGATTTTGGCGTAAACTTCGTTGATGGTAAAATGGTTGGAGATGTGGACTTTGAAGCTGTGAAAGAAGTAGCAGGCGCGATCACTCCTGTGCCCGGAGGCACGGGGCCTATGACCAACGCCATGCTGCTTAAAAACGTCCTGGAGGCAGCCAGGAGGCAAGTAAGTGCGAAATAATTCGCAAATGATAACCCAAAAACTTATTTAAGGAGGAGTAGCTATGGCAAGGCGAGGGCTCATCGTGGAAAGGGTAGACCCAGTTCCACCAGATATTGTCATCTCTCAATCGGCAAAACTTCGTCCTATCGTAGAAGTAGCTGAAGAATATGGCCTTACCCCCGATGACCTGGAACTGTACGGCAAATACAAGGCCAAAGTCCACTTGGATGTTATAGAAAAGTTCAAGGACCGACCAAACGGCAAATACATTGACGTCACGGCTATAACTCCAACCCCCCTTGGTGAAGGGAAAACCGTAACCACCATAGGACTGAGCCAGGCCCTGTATTACCTGGGCAAGAAGGTCTTTACCTGCATACGCCAGCCATCAATGGGGCCGACCTTCAGCATAAAGGGTGGGGCGGCCGGAGGTGGATATGCCCAAGTAGTGCCAATGGAAGACTTCAACCTCCACCTCACCGGCGATATCCATGCCGTAGGGGCAGCCCACAACCTCTTGGCCGCGGCTATTGACGCCCGCATAATGCATGAAGACCGCTTGTCCGATGAGCAGCTGGCCAAGATGGGCCTCCGGCGCCTCAACATTGACCCTTACTCCATTACATGGCCCCGGGTGGTGGACGTCAACGACCGCGCCCTGCGGAACGTTATAATCGGTCTTGGCACAGAAGAGGACGGGCGCCCTCGCCAGACCGGCTTTGACATCACCGTGGCCTCCGAGGTAATGGCCATCCTGGCTCTGGCTACGAGCCTCAGGGACCTCAGGGAACGCTTGGGCCGCATAGTAATCGGCACAGATAAGAAGGGTAACCCCATAACTGCCGAGGACTTGGGTGTAGCCGGAGCGATGGCTGTCATATTGAAAGATGCTTTAATGCCCACCCTCATGCAAACTCTCCAAGGGAGTGCTGCTTTCGTCCATACTGGCCCCTTTGCCAACATCGCTCACGGCAACTCCTCCGTTGTTGCCGACCTCATCGCCATAAAGCTGGTTGGGGAAGATGGCTACGTCGTTACCGAATCAGGGTTCGGTGCTGACTGTGGCATGGAGAAGTTCTTCAACATCAAATGCCGAGTATCAGGCTTAATCCCCAACTGCGTCGTCCTCGTAGCCAGCGTGAGGGCCCTTAAGATGCACGGCGGAGGCCCAAGGGTTGTGCCTGGCCGTCCCCTTGACCCCGCTTACACCCAAGAAAACCTTGAGCTTCTGGAAAAAGGCCTTGAGAACATGCGAGTTCACATAGAGAACGTCAAGCTCTTCGGGGTCCCGGTGGTTGTGGCCATCAACCGCTTCCCCACCGACACCAAGGCCGAGCTTGAGCTTATAAAGAAAGCAGCTGTGGAATTCGGCGCCGAAGCCGCTTGCATCTCCGAAGTCTGGGCCAAGGGCGGTGAGGGAGGAGTAGAACTCGCCGAAGCGGTCATGGAAGCTTGCAAGAAGCCTTCCAACTTCCGCTTCCTCTACCCACTGGATATCCCGATCAAGGAAAAGATTGAAATCATTGCCACCAAGATTTACCGGGCCGATGGAGTTGATTACTCCCCCGAGGCCGAACGCAAGATAGAGCTTTACACCAAGCTTGGCTACGACAAATTCCCAATCTGCATGGCTAAGACCCACCTTTCCATCAGCCACGACCCGAACTGGAAGGGCGCACCTAAAAATTACCGATTGCCTGTAAGAGACATAAGGGCCTCGGTTGGGGCGGGCTTCCTCTACCCACTCTGCGGGGAGATGCGAACTATGCCCGGTCTACCCTCTCGCCCAGCTTTCATGGATGTGGACATTGACTTGGAGACCGGGAAGATTAAGGGGCTGTTCTAAAAGGTTAACAGGGGGGCCTTTTGGCCCCCCTCTGAGCAAACACTGAGTAAATTTGACAAATTTGGTCTAAATTAGTATAATTGAGTTAAGGAGGAAACGGCCATGGAAAAGGTAGTCATTGACTTGCCTTCAATGTACGCCGATCACCACGTGAAAAACGTAAGGGAGCTGCTTCTGAGTTTGGACGGGGTAAAAGATGTCTACGCCAGCTCTATGCTTAGAAAGGTCTTCGTCTCCTACGATAGCTCTAAACTTAACCCCTCCATCCTGGAATCAAAGCTCAAGGAAGCCGGATACGAGCCTGGTAAAGAGCCTGAAGTTCCTCGTCCACCCCGCCATACTGATGACAACTCCTCCTGGTTCAAGGTGATAAAGCGCATCACCCAAACCGATAGGCGCGACATTGAAATGGCCGGTGACTTCAGGAAATACTAAACTTTTGGGAGGTATAAGCTATGAGCGGAAATGGGTACAAAAGCATAGATCCAGCTGCCTTGGAGATGCTTCGCATTGCCGAGGAAGAGGGCTATGAAACGGTATTTACCAGAGTAGAAGAGATTAAGCCTTGTCCAATAGGGCGAGATGGTGCGTGCTGCAAGCACTGCTTCATGGGCCCATGCCGCTTGGTGGGCAAGACTACCCGTGGGGTTTGCGGTGCTACTTTGGACACAGTAGTGGCCCGCAACTTGGCCAGAGCCATAGCTGTTGGTGCTGCTTCTCACGGTGACCACGGCCGCGATATGGCCCTTACGCTTTTGGCCGCTGCCGAAGGGGAAGCTCCTGATTACCGCGTCAGGGACCTTCAAAAGCTTCTGGAAGTGGCCGATATCTTGGGAGTGCCCTACCGAGACCGCGATGCGAACGAAATAGCTCGGGATGTAGCCCTTAAAATCCTGGCCGAATTCGGCCAGCAGAAAGGGGAGCTTACTTACCTCAAGCGTGCCCCCCTGCGCCGCCAGGAAATATGGCGAAAGCTCGGCATCGCCCCCAGGGGTATTGACCGAGAAGTGGTAGACCTTCTGCACCGCACCCACATCGGTAACGACCAGGATGCTGAGCACTTGCTTTTGGGGGCTATGCGGTGTGCTCTTGCGGACGGCTGGGGCGGTTCAATGTACTCCACTGACATTACCGATATCCTCTTCGGTTCCCCCGCTCCTTTGAAGACCAGGGCCAACCTCGGAGCCCTCAAAGAGGACGAGGTTAACATCGTAGTGCACGGCCATGAGCCCATCTTCTCTGAGATGATGGTCCTTGCCGTTAACGACCCCGAGCTTATTGAATATGCCCGGTCCAAAGGAGCCAAGGGCATAAACCTTGCCGGCATCTGCTGCACTGGCAATGAAACCCTCATGCGCCAGGGCATACCTACCGTTGGGAACTTCTTGAGCCAGGAGCTTGCCCTCCTTACCGGGGCAGTTGACCTAATGGCAGTGGATGTCCAGTGCATAATGCAAGCCCTTGCCCCGCTGGCCGAGCAGTTCCACACCAAGTTCGTCACCACTTCACCCAAAGTCAAAATTAAAGGTGCTATCCACGTGGAGTTTGATGAGAGCCGCGCCCTGGAGATAGCCAAAGAGTTGGTCAAGATGGCGATTGATAACTTCCCCAACCGGGGCAAGGTGCGCATCCCCAAGCACGTCTCTGAAGTTGTAGCCGGCTTCTCCCACGAATACATCACCTATGCCCTTGGTGGCTACTACCGCGGCTCCTTCCGCCCACTTAACGACGCAGTTATCCAAGGGCGCATCCGCGGGGTTGCCGGCGTTGTGGGTTGCAACAACCCACGTTCTACCCAAGACTATGCCCACGAGTACATAGTTAGGGAGCTAATCAAGAACGATGTCCTGGTGGTTCAGACCGGATGCGGAGCGATTGCTTCCGCTAAGTATGGAATGTTGCTCCCTGAGATGATGGAAGAAGTTGGGCCTGGGCTGCGGGAAATCTGCGAAGCTACAGGACTCCCACCCGTCCTCCACATGGGCGCTTGTGTGGATAACACCCGTATCCTCACCGTTGCCAGCCAGATGGCTACCGAGGGTGGCTTAGGCGAAGATATAGCTGACCTTCCGGCGGTGGGGATTGCTCCGGAGTGGATGAGCGAGAAAGCATTAGCCATAGGCACATACTTTGCCGCCTCCGGTGTCTACGTGATATTCGGAGTTGGCTCGCCCATAAAGGCCAGTGAAGAGGTCCAGCGCATAATGACTGAAGGCTGGGAGAGGACAGTGGGCGGCAAGCTGGAGTTTGTGGAGGATCCGGAGGAAATCGTCCGCCGTGCTCTGGAGCACATTGACAAGAAGCGAGCTGCCCTCGGCCTTGAGGAGTACAACCCGGCCAAGTTCGGCAAGAGCGGCGACAGGCTTATGCTCCAGTTCCTGAAGGCTCTGGAAGGGGGCAAGGAAGTCAGCCTTTACAGCGCCAAAAGCTTGCTTGGGTCCTAAAGATTGAAAGCGGCGGGGGTCGTAAAAGCGGCTCCCGCCGCTCCGTGAACGGGCTTGAATTGTAGATGGAAAACTCCTGAAGGAGGTGTGAGAGATGTCCCGGTATATCGCCACCCGTGCCATAAGAGGCGCTAACTACATCGTTAACGAAGCCGAGAAGATGCTCCAGAAAGCAATCCAAGAGCTTGGCCCGGAGGCCAAGGTAGCTTTCCCTAACACTGCATATTACCTCCCGGTGATTTACGGCCTGACCGGCATCCAGGTTACCAAGCTAAAGGACTTGGAGAAAGTTCTGGAGATAGCTAAAAGCCTTCTCCATCCCATCCCCGATGAGAAACATTGGCTGCCGTACCTTGGAGAGACTTTGGACTGCGGGGCGGCCACACTTTTGGCTGAAGAGGCGATTGAGGGCATCCGCTTCGCTTATGGCCTTGAGCCAGAGAAGATTACCTGGGGCGGGTATTATGTCCCTTCGGCCAGCTTCACTGCTCCTGACTTCATGAAAGGCGAAGAGGGGACACGCCTCAACGGCCCCATAGATGATGCCCAGATGCGAGCCTGGGGCATACAGCTGGTGGACGGGCGAATGCCAGGCTTCGCAGCTATTGTCGGCTGTGCCAAATCCAATGAGGTGGCCGTCCAGATAGTCCGCGAACTCCAGCAGCGCAACATCCTCATATTCCTCTCTGGCAACGTCAACGGCCGTTCAATCATCCACCAGCTTATGGAAGAAGGGGTGGAGATGGGCTACGATACATACATCGTCCCCTTCGGCACCGATACTATCTCTGCCATCTATGCCTTAGGTTTTGCCACTCGCTCCGCTCTGAGCTTCGGTGGCCTGAAGCCTGGTCAGGCTAAAGAAATCCTGCTCTACAACAAGTACAGGGTCTTCGCCTTCGTCCTGGCCCTCGGCGAGGTAGATGACCTAAAGTATGCTACCGCTGCTGGGGCCATAAACTACGGCTTCCCGGTGATTGCTGATACCATTATCCCCCAGATTCTGCCCACAGGCGTAACCCAGTATGAGCACGTCATCTCCATGCCTTTTGATGATATTGAGGGGAAAGATGACCTGGAGAGGGCCAGGAGGCTTGTAGAAAAATGCATTGAAGTGCGAGGAGTCAAGGTCAAGATAGCCAAGATAGACATCCCGGTCCCGTATGGTTCCGCCTTTGAGGGTGAGAGGGTCCGGCGACAGGACATGAGGGTGGAGTTCGGTGGTAAGGATTCCCGCTGCTTTGAGTACCTCTATATGAAGCCCATGGAAGAGGTTGAGGATGGCAAGATTGAAGTTATAGGGCCCGACTTTGACGAAGTTCCGGAAGGCGGGGCCATGGACATGGGCATAATCGTGGAAGTGGCCGGCCGCAAGATGCAGAAGGACTTTGAACCAGTCCTGGAGCGCCAAATCCACTACTTCATCAACGGTGCTTCGGGAATCCAGCACATTGGCCAGAGGGACATCGCCTGGATAAGGATTTCCAAGAAAGCGGCGCAGGCTGGCTTCAAGCTGGAGCACTTCGGCAAAATCCTCCACGCCCGCTTCCACTCCGACTTTGGCGCCATCGTGGACAAAGTTCAGGTCAAGATTATCACCGATAAGGACTTAATGGCCGAGTGGCTCCAGAAAGCCCGCGAGGCCTACAACTACCGCAACCGCCGCCTGGAGGAGATGACCGATGAGAGCGTGGAGGAGTTCTACTCCTGCACCTTGTGCCAGAGCTTTGCTCCCAACCACGTCTGTGTCATAAGCCCTGAGCGCTTGGGCCTCTGCGGGGCCTACAACTGGCTGGACTGCAAGGCTTCCCACCAGATTAACCCAACCGGCCCCAACCAGCCTATCCCCAAGGGCAAAGTCTTGGACGAATGGAAGGGCTACTTTGAAGGGGTCAACCGCTTCGTAAAGCAGGCTTCCCACGGCACTGTTGACCAAGTAGCGATGTATTCCATCATGGAGAACCCGATGACTGCCTGCGGGTGCTTTGAGTGCATAATGATGGTGATACCTGAGGCCAATGGCTTCATGGTAGTCAGCCGAGAGGACCCGTCCATGACCCCGGCTGGGATGACTTTCTCCACCTTGGCAGGGATGGCTGGTGGTGGCCTCCAGACCCCAGGCGTAATGGGCATCGGGAAATACTTCCTCCTTTCCAAGAAGTTCATCCGGGCCGATGGTGGCTTCAAGCGCATTGTTTGGATGTCCAGTTTCCTCAAGGAGACCATGAAAGAGGAGCTCCAGAAAGTTTGCGAGCGTGAAGGCGATCCGGACCTCTTGGATAAAATTGCTGATGAACGTGTTGCTACCACTGTAGAAGAACTTCTGGCCTACCTTGAGGAGAAAGGCCACCCGGCCCTTACAATGCCGCCGTTGTTCTAAGGCCGTGAAGGCCCCCTGGTATTAAGCCAGGGGGCTTTTTGCAAATGCAGGCAAAATTTCTACCTAAGGAGGTAAAATGGCCGAGAAACTTGTAAAAGACATCATGCACAAAGGCGTTATCTCTTGCGGTCCTGAGACCCCTCTCCAGGAGGTAGTGAGAGTAATAGCCGATACTGACGTGCACGCCATAGTGGTCACAGACCCTGAGGGCTACATAAAGGGCATAATCTCGCACATGGACATCCTCCCCCTTTATGGCCAAGACCTTTCCCGCTACAAAGCCAAGGACATCATGAAATCGCCAGTTATCTCTGTTCACCCCGATACGCCGGTGGAAGAGGCGGCTAAGATAATGCTGGAGAACAAGATTCATCGGGTGATTGTGACTGTTGAGACTGAGAAGGGGAGCGAGCCGATTGGTGTCCTTTCCACTACGGATATAATCAGAGACATGCGAGGGCCTAAGTGGGTCTGGTATATGGGGTAGGTCATCTCCTGCTTTAAAATTTGACTCTTCCCTTCCAATCATCAGAGATTTGAGGTGTAATATTCAAGGTGAGAGGAAAACTTGAAAAGAAGGGGGTAAGATAGACCGCGAAGCGGTGGGGGATTTTTTCTCCCACGTCGGGAAGATTGCTTTGAATGTTTGAGGAAGGAGGGAGCGGCTGGAGGATGGGGTTGAAGAATGGGGGAGGGGATAAGCTGCCCGTTCTGACAATTGTAAACACAGCCCGCTATAGCCCCGGCGGGGGGGCCTCCAAAAAGTAGGTGAAGCGGTATGAGTGTGCGAGAGAAATATGTTCATCTACCGCCTTTGAGAGGGGCGTTAGAATCCCGGCTTCAGAGGCTTCCTGCCCTCTTTGCCCGCCACCCCGTTCGGCTTATTTATCTCTTCGGATCAGTGGTTCACACGCCGGAAAAGGCGGAGGACATAGACCTGGCGGTGCTACCCGCGCCCGGCTTCTGCTTCCGGCCGTTTTATGCAGAGCTTTCCGAGGAACTCGGCACCGACCGGCTGGACTTGGTGGAGCTTCCCCAGGCGCCTCTCTGGCTGCGGGAACAGATCATGAACACCGGAATATGTCTTTACGAGAGGGAGCCGGGCGAGCGAATGCGATGGGAGGCTACTACACGGCAGCTTCTTCGGGAAAAGGGTGCCCTTGCATCCTGGAAAAAGGGGGAGACGATGGGGCTGAATCGCGCGTTCATCCTCGCCGCACTGGATGAGCTAAAGAAAGTAGCCTCGGAGTTGGCAAAATATCAAACGATAACACTGCCAGAGATAGAGACTAACCTCAGCCTGCGCTGGACGGTGGAGCGAGGGCTACTGGCGGGACTCACCCTGATTTTCCAGGTAGCCGACCACATCCTTGCCGAACATTTTGGACGGAAGCCGGAAACATACGAAGCGCTTCTTCGGGAACTCTGCGCCGCAGGAGTCATCTCTCAATCCCTTTACTCCTCTCTGCGCGGAGCTGGAGGATTCCGAAACGTGCTCGTCCACGAATACGTGCAGATAGACCTTCGGCATGTGTTGGAAGCCCTTCAGAAAGCCCCTGAGCAGTTTGCCACGTTCGCGCGAGAAATTTCAGACTGGTTGGGAAAACTGCCGGAGGGGTAGACCAAGATCATCAGGGACATGAGGGGGCCTAAGTGGGTTTGGTATATGGGGTAGGCCTTCCCTTTTACCTCCGATATGTCCTTCTTTTGCCTTAGAATTTTACCATGGAGGTGAGAGAATGGGAATTGATGAATATATTGAACTTTTTAAACATAAGTTAAGAGATATACCTTTTCCTTACATTATTGAAATGACCACTGGTTGCAAGGTTTATGCTCTTTCTGATGGTGATAAGGAAGTGATAGATGAGCTATTTATAACCTCTAAAGATGTTGTAGAGTGGGCTAAACTTCAGGATTTTACCAGATTGAGGGTCAATGAGATATGTAACAGGCTTGAAGCTGAGCTTAGGGTTAGGTTGGGTGGTAAAATACCGGAGGGAAAAATGGCTGGATATCCAAATATATTAATTGAGAGGGGCGGTAAATCGTATTACATTGAAGTCAAGCTGGCAGATGTAAGTAGGCTTAACAGCAGGCTAAGAACCTTTTATTATGAACCTACGGAGTTAGCCAAAGTCAAAAGAGATGCGTGGCATATCTTGGTGGGCTTTATACATAAGAATAAAATAGTGCAAGGTTTCAAAATAGTTGATCTATCAAAAATCAGGGTGGCACTGAAAAATGAATTTAATGCGGACAATCGTGAGCTTTACAAGAACACAGTTAGGGAATTTCCTTAACAGAACACAGAAAGTTTAAAAGGCTTAAGGATTCTTTCCTAATTCTTCGCTCGGCTATTTTTACATAAAATTCATCTATTTCAAATCCTATGTAATCTACTCCAAGCCTTACACATGCTATGGCGGTGCTTCCTATCCCCATAAAGGGGTCAAGAACAAGTTGAGTCTTTTTCAGGCCGTGGAGTTTAATGCACATTTCTGGAAGCTTGGGTGGGAAAGTAGAAGGATGAGGCCTTTCTTTTTCTCTATCTTGAATTGTTTCATACGGAATAAACCAAACATTCCCTCGGCACCTTAAATCTTGGGTTGCGGATTTCCATCTTCCGATGTTGCTCTTATCTTGATATGGTACACCTATAGACAATCTATCAAGTTCAACTTTCCCAGTTTTTGTGAAATGAAATATGTATTCAAAACAATCGTTTAAGAAGCATTTCCCGCCTATGGGTTTGTAATGCCCAACTGCTATATCTCCTACAATGTTTGGATATTTCCCAACGTCTTTCTTCTGGATAGCTATTGACTTAACCCAGATAATCACGTTCTGGAGCACAAAATGCTTTCTTAATCTGAAAGCAACTTCCCAAGCAATCCAAGGGTCTTTTGGCTTTTGACCAATGTTTAGAAAGAAAGACCCGTCATTTTTTAAAACCCTTTTGCATTCTTTCCCAACCTCTTCCATCCAATCTAAATATTGTTCTCTTGGAAGGTTGTCTTTGTATTTGCTGTATTTTACCCCGAAGTTGTAAGGTGGAGAAGTCACTATAACATCCACCACTTCCGAATCCAAAAGGGTCCTCATTCCTTCCAAACAATCCATATTGTAAATCTTGTTTCTTTCAAACATCCTACCTCCTTCAGGATTTTGACCTAAACGCTCGCTAAGCGTTCCAGGCGGACTTTTAGCCCTCCTGACTTCAAAAAATCCCACTAAAGATTATAATACAGCTGTGACGAGAAGGCAATAAGTCTTAAACTCAGAACATAAGTCAAAGCAAGGTAATAAGCGAGGAAATCTATCCTCTTAGCCTGCCGTCTGGACTTAAGTTAAATAAAGGAAGCCCCCAGCTTGCCATTCGGAATATCACTGAAATTCCCGAACTCCCAGCTTGGGCCTTCCTATTTCATCCCATCCCCTCAGGCGGTAATATTCCTCAAGCATGGACTCAAGTTCGGGCAATACTCCCGCTGCCCCGCCGGATGGCCTTGCTTCTTTCAGCAGGCGTGGGGGCAAGGTGTCCAAGGCGCGGGTGATTCCCATTTCTACGTTGAGGGCCCTTTTCAGGTTGAATAGGAGTTCCCCTTTGGCCATAAGCTCTGCCCCTGTGATTTCCCATCCCAGGGCTAAATTGAGCCATCGTGCTAAGAGGCTGGGCGGTAGGTTCCCTCGGCCAGCAAATTTGCATAGTCCCAGAGCGTTGTAGAGGGTCATGTAGTTTTGGAAATCAATCACCATCTTGGCCTTGCCCTTTGAGGAGTGGGGGTGGTAGTCTTCAGGGATGTAAAGTTCATCAATCTTTACCCCGTAGCCAACCCAATAGGTAAGGGATTCCAAGTGGCAGGCTCCACGGTTAGCCGTAGCGTAGTTCAAGGCCATCCCAGTGAAAGCCCTGGGGTCGTGATAGGGCACTTCCATGCCTTTAACGTGAACGGCAAATTCCTGGGCTTGAGGGCCCAAAGCCTCAGCCGCTCGCTTGACCCCTTGGGCTAAGAGTTCTCCTAAGCCCCGCTTGTAGGCTATGTCTTCAATTAAGCTTAAGACCCCTTCAGGCTCGCCCCAGCGGAGGGCATATCCGCCTGTGTCCTTTTCGCTCAAAATCCCCTTCTCAAAGGCTTCTATGGCGAAGGCTATGGCTGCAGATGTTGAAATAGTATCAAGCCCTAAGCGGTTGCAGAGGTCGTTGGCTTCGGCTATGGCTTCAAGGTTGTCTATGAGGCACATACCTCCGAAGCCGGCTACGGTCTCGTATTCCGGCCCTGATACCACCACTTCTTCAGTTCCCCTCTTTAGCTTGACGTCTTTTCCGCAGGCTATGGGGCAGGCAAAGCATCGGTAATCCCTTACGTAAATTGTCTCTCGGATGCGCTGGCCGGAGATTTTCTCAGCTCCTTCGGGCCAGCTTCCCTCTCGCCAGTTCTTGAGCGGGAAATCGCCATAGGCTTCGGCCCTGGGAACCCCTCCCGCTGTCCCCCAAAGGCCAAGGGCTACGGTGTTCTCTTTTATCCTGGCGTTGGCTTTACGCACTTCTTCTTTGAGGCCTCTTTCATCGTAATAGCTGAGGCGTATATTCCCGTAGGCTGCTATGGCTTTGAGGTTCTTGGAGCCCATGACTGCTCCCAT
>Ga0197143_1000898_pt1 | contig 27456 bp, 22 predicted proteins | sample GBS70_MetaG_FD_148603 | JGI IMG/M metagenome (GOLD analysis project Ga0197143, IMG submission 148603) | Sediment microbial communities from Great Boiling Springs, Gerlach, Nevada, United States - GBS 70_MetaG | ecosystem: Environmental > Aquatic > Thermal springs > Hot (42-90C) > Sediment... | reverse complement strand
GTGCTGGATGCGGTGCTGGTGGGTGTGTCGGGCACACTGGAGGTCAAGCCAGGAGACCGGGTGCTGCCCGGCGACCGCCTCACACCTGGTCCGCTGAACCCACACGAGTTGCTGCGCCTGCGCGGTGTGCGTGGCGTCCAAGAATATCTTATCCGCGAAATCCAAGCGGTCTACAAAGCGCAGGGGGTCGACATCGACGATAAACACATCGAGATTATCCTGCGCCAGATGCTGCGCAAGCGGCGCATCGTAGACCCGGGCGACACGCTCTTCCTGCCAGGTCAGATTGTGGATCGGTTTGTGTTTGAGGATGTCAATGCGCAGGTGATAAGTGAGGGTGGTCGCCCTGCCACAGCCGAATGGGTGTTGCTGGGCACCTCCGAAGCGGCGCAGCAGACCGAGTCGTTCCTCTCGGCAGCCTCGTTCCAGCGCACGGTCAAGGCGCTCACCGACGCCGCGGTGCGGGGCAAGGTGGACGAATTGGTCGGGCTGAAGGAGAATGTGATTATCGGGCGGCTCGTGCCCGCTGGCACTGGCTACTCCCAGCCCGAAATCGAAGCCCGGTTCACAAAACCTGCCCGTATTGCCGTCGCGGAACCAGAGGCAAAACCCGCCGCGGCTAAGGCACCCACCACGATTGCTGAACTGGCTGCTCAGATGCCGGAGCAACCTGAGCCATCCGACCTGTCTGCGGCGCCTGAGCTGTCCGAACCAGCCGAACTGTCCGAGCCGTCGGAACCATCCCTATCCGAGCCAACTGCAAGCAAGCCATCCCGCTCCCGCCGCAAGAAAAAGGAAGAGGGCACATAAGGCAATTCGTCCGAGATGTCTGACCCATCCGAGCAGCATGGGTAGGGGCGTGGTGACCACGCCTCTACCCTTTTGTACGCCTCAGTTCCCTTTGAATCGCCAGAGAGTGCCTTGGGGGCTGTCTTCCAGCAGAATGCCCAGCGATTTGAGGTCATCCCGGATACGGTCTGCCAAATCGAACAGCTTGCGCGCCCGCAGCTGCTGACGCCACTCGATAACGCACGCCATCAGCTGGTCAATCAGTTCGCTTTCAGGCAGTTGCTGAGTCTCCAGCGGGATACCCAGGATGGTCTCCATCATCCACTGGAGCGCATTCAACAAGGCGAGCAGCTCACCTGCCACCGATTCAACGCTTGCCGCCTCCGCCTCGCTGAGCCGCTGATTCATCTCGCGCACCACTTCGAAGGCGACCGCCAGCGCTTGCGCGGTGTTGAAGTCGCTGTTCATCGCTTCGGTGAACTGCTCCCGATAGGGCTGGGCGACCAATTCAGCAGGCGGTGGCAATTGCGGCAGCATGCGCAGCAGGGCGCGCGCACGCTGTACCGCGGTGCGCACACGCTCCAACGCAGCCCCAGCCTCGTCCAGACGCTCGTAGGAGAATTCCAACGGTGTGCGATAAGCGACCGATAGCAAAAACAGGCGAATAACTGCCGGCTCGTACTGCTGGCGCAGCTCGCGAATCGGCACGAACACGCCCGTCGATTTAGACATCTTCTGCTCCTTGAGGCGCACAGGTCCCCAGTGGAGCCAGTAGCGCACAAAGGGCTTTTCACAGTGCAGGTACGCCTCCGATTGGGCAATCTCGTTCTCATGGTGGGGGAAAATCAGATCCATGCCGCCTGCATGGATGTCAAACGAGGGTCCCAGATATTTCAGGCTGAGGGTGGAGCATTCGATATGCCAGCCGGGGCGCCCCGGTCCCCAGGGGCTATCCCATGCTGGCTCGCCCGGCTTGGCGGCTTTCCAAAGCGCGAAGTCGAGGGGATTGCGCTTGCGCTCATCGATCTCCACGCGCGCGCCTGCCCTCATCTCGTCCAGGCTGCGCCCCGAAAGCTTGCCATATTCTGGGAATCGCTCCACCGCGAAATAGACATCCCCATCCACCACATAGGCATAGCCGTCCTCCACCAGTCGCTGCACCATCTCGATGATGTCCTGCATATGCTCGGTGACCTTGACGAATCGGGGCAGGCGCACGCCCAACGCTTGGGCATCTTCGATATACATGCGGCTATATTTGTCAGCCACTTCGGCAGTGCTGATACCCTCTTCTTGGGCGCGTCGGATGATTTTATCGTCGATATCGGTGAAGTTTTGCACGAAGTTCACCTCATAGCCGAGCTGTTCGAACCAGCGCTGCACAATGTCCATCACGATGACGCCTCGCATATGCCCCACATGGGCAGGGGCTTGCGGCGTCAACCCACACGCATAGATGCTGACCTTGCCCGGCTCGCGCGGCACAAACACCTCTTCACGCCGCGTCAGCGTATTGTAGATGCGCAACTCACCCATAGGTGCTTCGCATGATACCCCGTAAACCCACCGTTTTTTGTCAATCCCCGTAAGAGTATTGAAGCAAGGGATGGAGATAGATGGCAAGATACCATTAGACGCGGGGACATCCCCGAAGTCAGGTGGCGCAAATGCGGTGGCGATAGCAGTTTGAAACAGCTCTCATCAGCACCGTCCAGCGCCACCGCCACACACCCCCTGCGGCTCGATTTCCGCAGGGGGCTTTTTAAAAAAAATGAGAGGCGGGTGGGGAGGAGCCCGCCTCTCTCCGGGGTAGGGGAGGTGCGACCAAGATTAGCAGGAGGTTCTCTGGTCAACCTGTACCCTGTCGCCACTCTTGATTATCGGCAGATACCCCCGAATTTTTTAGGGGGTATGAAGCAAATCATCAACGCCATCAGCCCACTGATGATAGAGAAGGTCAATCCGATTTCCCAAAGCGGGGGACGATAGCGCATCAGCACCTCGTGCTTACCCGGTGGGATGACCACTGCGCGCAACACCCCGTCCGCATAGAGCAGCGGCACCGGCTGCCCATCCAGCCACGCCCGCCAGCCGGGCAGCAGCGTCTCACGCACGACCAGAACGGAGGGCTGGGGACACGCCACTTGGATGCGAAGGGAGGCGTTGCGCCGTTGCACCTTCAGCACCCGCCCCCCACCTGTCAGCACTTCATGCGGCAGCCCCTCCACCAACACCTGCTCGCATGGATCATACGGCTGGCGACTAAAGTGGTTGAGCATCGCATCGAAGTCCTGCACAGGAACGGCGCGGGGTACCAGCTGCACCGACGGGCACGGCGATGCCAGCCGCTCAAAGCGCACCTGCCCCTCCACCAGGCGCACCTGCCACTCAATTCCCAACGCCTTAAGCCAGCGCGCCTGTCGGTCGGGATGAGAAAACCGTATAATCCGCTCCAAGCGAGAGACACGCTGCGGCACCACCGGCTCATATGCACCCCACACCGAAGCAGGCAACAGCATTGGTAGGTTCGGTATCGCTGCCTGCGCCATCTCGGTCGGGCTGGTATCCGCATAGGTCAGGTAGGAGATATGGCGTCGCCAGCCCTGATAGGTCCGGGGATACCACCAGCGACCACTTTTTGCCTCTGCCAGAATTTTTTTCTCTGGGTAGGAGCCACTTGCCAAGTTGTCAGGACTCGGAGAAAAAAATTCTGCTTTCAACATGCGCTGTGCCTGCGCCCAGCTGCCAAGCGGGGCAATCGGCAGCGAGCAATAGACGGCATACAGCTGCAGCGGGATAAAACCTATCCAGAGTGGGACAGCAGGCGCCTGCCGCCAACGCATCGCCACAAGCAGCAATACAAGCGAGGTGCCCAGCCAAATTGCTCCCTGCTGCCAGCCTCGCCGCGCGACCTGCAGCATCTGGTGGTTGGTGGGCAGCGGATAATCCTCTAAGGCACGCGAGGTCAGAAAGGCACGTTGCCACGCTGTCCCCCAGCGCGTTGCTGGCACAAACACCAGTAGCAGGCAAAAAGCAGCCCCCGCTATCAATACCCATCGCGTAGGGGCACGGCATGCCGTGCCCCCCACTTGCAAGAGGCGGTCATAACCAAACGCACTCAGTGCCGCCAACATCAAGCAGGTAATAAGCAGCCAGCGCGCCGGGTCATGGAACATGCGCATGCCGGGCAGTCCGTAGTAGGCGAGCGTATAGAGCTTGCCCTGCGTGCCCATCGCGAGCCACGCCGTTATGATGGCAATCGCTGCCAGCCCCCAGCGCAGCCGCGCGCCTCGCTCGAAAGCGAAGGGAATGAGCAGCAGGGGCAGCGTGCCAATGAAGGCAGTTGTCTCCCAATAGTTGCCACGCGCTACATAAAGCCCTGTCGGATTGCCCCACACAAACGGATAAAGCAGACTCGCCCAGTGATGCATATCCCAGTGGAAGCGTTCTGCCTCCTGTAGGCGCATCTGGCTGTAGTTCGAGAATGTCCCCACGATGCGGGCAGGTAGCCAGTAGAGCGCGCTCAATCCCAGCGTCAGCCCCAACGCCAGCCCCAAAGCCCCAAAGAGCTGGGGCAGACACATCGGTCTGCCCCTACAGCCCACGCTCCACCAGCACACGAGGGTATAGAGCAGCGCGCCTATTCCCATCAGGTAGGCACTCTGGGGATGTGCTGCCAAAATGCAGAGCGCGCTCACCAACGCGAGCCAGAGTATGTTCCGACCCGTCGGCTGCTGCCACACACGCTCGATGCCCCACAGCACCCACGGATACCATGCGATGCTCATCAAAAAGGGAGGGAACTGCGCCCGCGCCACCACTGCCGTGCAGCCCATCCACGCGCAGGCGCCCCACACACTGGCGGACGGGCTGCAGCCCAGCAGGCGCAGCCAGAGGTGCATCCCAAAACCGCTCCAGAGCAGGTGCAACGCAACGACCAAACTCAGCCAGCGTGCTGTGGGAACAAAAAGCAGCAACAAAGTGGTGGGATAGAAGACACCCATCTGGGGATTGCCAATCAGCGGCTGACCACCGTTCACATAGGGGTTCCAGAAGGGCAGCTCGCCCTGCAGCAAGCAGCGGCGCACGAACTCCCACATCGGATAAAAATAGATGCCCGCATCACCCCAATAAAGCTCCCCTGCAAGCAACCGCCCATGCATCAGCAGCCAGACTCCGACAATAGCTGCCCACGAGAAGAGGGAAACCACATCCCCTCTCGAAGCCGCTCTCCCTTCAGCCGCTCCTAACCCTCCCATGTCCTATTAGGCGCGAATGACACGCACGGGGCGTAGCAGCGGCGGGAGCCAGCGTGCCACCAGCGCGATACGCTGCTCATCTTCCATCACCAGCACATAGCCACCCGGCGTCCAAAGGGGATGCTCGACCTGCACGAAGTTCCCGTTGAGCAATCGCTCCAGATAGGCAGCGGTCGGTTTCCAGCGGGGTAGATGGGGCAGTGCGTCGGCGGGCGCCATCAGATGGGCGGCAATCGTCTCGGGATCGGTCAGGTCATCCAATGGCTGTGCCTGTTCCAGTTCGAAGTGCCCGACCGCTACGCGCGTCAACTGCTTCAGATGGGCACCGATGCCCAGCCGATCCCCTATATCGGACGCCAGCGTACGCACATAAGTACCCGCCGAGCATTCGAGATAGAAGCGCGCGGTGGGAAACTCGCCTGGCTCAAACGCCTCAATCTGCAGCGTGTAGATGGTCACGGTGCGTGGTTTACGCTCCACCTCCTTGCCCTCGCGAGCCAACTCATAGAGCCGTTTGCCCTCTATCTTAATCGCTGAATACATCGGAGGAATCTGCTCGATGCGTCCGATGAAGTGCTGCGCGGCGGCGCGCACCTGGTCTTCTGTGAGATGGGGAGCGGGAATCTGGCAGAAGACCTCGCCCTCGATGTCTTGGGTGGTGGTGCGAATGCCGAACTGGATGATGCCGCGATACTTTTTGGACAATTGTTGGAGGTAGGGTACGAGACGGGTGGCGCGTCCGAGACAGACGACCAACACGCCATCTGCCATCGGGTCGAGTGTACCCGTATGTCCCACCTCTTTCTGGTGGGCTGCGGCGCGAATACGCTCCACCACATCGTGCGAGGTCAAGCCGATGGGTTTGTTGATGTTAAGCACACCATCCATTTTTGCACCTCGTGCAGCAGCGTTTGCTCCGCTTCGCTGAGGCTCATCTCCAGCGTGCAGCCCGCCGCATTCTCGTGTCCACCACCCCCAAACTGCTGAGCAATCTGGGCGACATTGATGGCGCCACGGCTGCGCAGGCTAATCCGAATTTTGTTGCGATGGAGCGACTCACGCAACAGCATCGCCACCTGTACCCCGTGGATGGAGCGGATGAAGTTCACGATGCCTTCGGTCTCCTCTTCGCGCGCGCCTGCCTCTTCGAAGGCGCGACGCGGGATGACCGCCCAAGCGATGCGCCCATCGTCCGTACGCTTCAAGGTGGCGAGCGCAAGCCCTAAAAGCTTGACCGCCGAGAAGGAGCGCGTCTCGAACACTTGCTCATTAATCTCGCTAATGTTCGCACCACATTGCTGCAGGTGCGCCGCAATGCGCAGCGTGCGGGGCGTGGTGTTCGGAAACTTGAAGGAGAAGGTATCGGTCACGATGCCAGTAAGAAGGCAGGTGGCGATTTCGGGCGTGAGGGGTACGCGCAGGGCACGCAACAGGCGGTAGGCAATCTCAGCGGTGGCAGCTGCACTCGTGTCCACCAATTGCACATCGGCGAAAGGTTCCTGCGGCACATGATGATCGATTTGCAGGATGCGACGCGCCTTCCGAATGAGGGCTTCATGCCGTCCGGCACGGCTCAGCTGGCTCATATCGCACACCAGCGCCAGATCATACACGGTGAGAGGCTGCTGCTCCGTCTCGACCGCCGTGCTACCCGGCAGGAACTGATAGATTTCAGGCACAGGGTCATGGCACAGCAGGCGAACCGTGTGCTTGCGCAAGGCGTTCAGCGCATGATAGAGTGCCAGCGCGCTGCCCAGTGTGTCGCCATCAGGGTTCAGATGAGCGACCACAAGGCAGGTATCCGCTTGCTCGATAAGCCGAACCGCCTGTTTCAGGGCACTCATGCGCTTCGCCATCGTGCCTATTGTACCTGATAGGTAAGTTCAGTTCTCCTTCCTAGCCATGGGAGCCAGGTGATGGTGCTCCAGCGGGTATCCTTTTGGATGAGGAGGCACAAGATATGGAGGTCCGACTGATACCGATTGACCAGATAGTGGAGGATGCGGACCAGCCGCGGCGAGGCTACGACGAGGAGCAGCTGCAGGGGCTTGCCGAGAGCATCCGCCGCTACGGGCTGCTCAACCCCATCACGGTACGCCCCTTGCCCGATGGCGAAACCTATCAAATTGTGACGGGTGAGCGGCGATGGCGCGCCGCTATCATGGCAGGGCTGACCGAAATCCCGTGCATCGTGAAGCCTATCGATCACGACACTGCCACCCTGGAGCAGCTGACCGAGAACTTGCAGCGTGAGGACCTGGCGCCCATCGATAAGGCGCGCGCGCTGAAACGGCTCAAGGAGCAGCGACGGCTCACCAATCGCGAGCTGGCGCAGATGCTGGGGCTTAGCGAGCGCACCATCACCATCTGGCTTGGACTGCTGGAACTGCCCGAAGAGATTGGTGAGCAGGTGATAGCTACCAGCGGTCGCCCACCTGCGGGGAGTATCACCGCCAGCCACGCCCGCAGCCTCATCGAGCTGGACGATCCGGAGCTGCAGACGCGCGTCGCCACCAAGATTCGGGAAGAGGAGCTGACCAGCGAGGAGACCGCCGCGTTGGTGCGCACCCTGCGCGAGGAGCCGGCGCGCGCCGAAGAGATTCTGGAGCGACCTGTTGAGGAGGTGCTACAGCGCACCCCGCCGCTCACTGGTCCTGCGCTCCAAGTGCGCCAGTTCCGGCGCTATCTGGAGGGGCTGGACATCAGCTCGCTCCATCCCAGCCACCTGCCACCCCTGGAGCAGGAGCTGGAGGAGCTGCTGGAGGTCATCGCCGAGCAGCTGCAGGCGATTCGGGCGGAGCTGGAATGAGAGTCATCGCCATCGATGGACCAGCGGGTTCGGGCAAGAGCACCTTAGCCCGTCAACTGGCGGAGACGCTGGGCTTTGTCTATCTGGACACGGGGGCGATGTACCGCGCCCTTGCCCTGCTTGCCCAGCGCGAGGGGGTAGACGCGACCGACGAGGCTGCCCTGACCCGCTTGGCGCACTCCCTTTCCATCGAGTTTCGGCGTGTGGATGGCGAGCAGCGCGTGCTGCTCAACGGTGAGGATGTTTCTGAAGCGATTCGCCATCCCGATATTGGGCGGCTGGCGTCCCGCATCGCCGTCTATTCGGGCGTGCGGCGCATCATGGTCGCCAAGCAGCGCGAAATTGCCCAGCAGGTGGCGGGGCTGGTCGCTGAAGGGCGCGACACCACCACCGTGGTCTTCCCCGATGCCATCTTGAAAATCTTTTTGACCGCTTCCCCGCAGGAGCGTGCCCGCCGCCGCCAAGCACAACTGCGCGAGCAGGGCATCGAAATGCCTCTCGAAGAGGTGCTGCGCGAAATCGAGGAGCGAGACGAGCGCGACAGCACCCGTGCCGATTCACCCCTCATGCAGGCGCCCGACGCCATCCGCATCGAGAACGACCATCTCACCAAGGAGCAGACCCTGCAACGCGTGCTGCAGCTCTATCACGAGCGTGTGCGCTGTTAGGCTAAACCCGCTTGCGGATACGGCGCATCGTCTCCATAGGGCAGAAGCGCGGTCCGCACATGCTGCAGAAGTGGGCGAACTTATGCGCCTCTTTGGGCATCGTCTCATCGTGCATTGCGCGAGCGGTCTCCGGATCGAGGGAAAGTTCGAACTGGCGGTTCCAGTCGAACTCGAATCGGGCACGGGAGAGAGCGTCGTCCCAGTCGCGTGCGCCCGGAATGCCCTTGGCAATATCGGCGGCGTGCGCTGCGATGCGATAAGCAATCAGCCCCTGCTTCACATCCTCGGCGTTCGGTAAGCCCAGATGCTCCTTCGGCGTGACATAGCAGAGCAAGGCGGTGCCGTGCCACGCCACGATGGCAGCCCCGATAGCGGAAGTGATATGGTCATAGCCCGGCGCAATATCGGTCACCAGCGGTCCCAGCGTGTAGAAGGGCGCCTCCTGACACCACTCCTGCTGGAGGCGCACATTTTCCTCCAACAGGTGCAGTGGGATATGCCCCGGACCCTCCACCATCACCTGCACATCCTTCTGCCAAGCGCGTTGCACCAGCTCCCCCAGCGTGCGCAACTCCGCCAGCTGCGCCGCATCGTTTGCATCTGCCAAGCAGCCCGGTCGCAACCCGTCGCCCAGACTGATGGTCACATCATAGCGACGGCATATCTCCAGCAGATGGTCAAAGTGCGTATAGTAGGGGTTCTCCCTATGGTGGACAAGGCACCACTCCGCCATAATGGCGCCGCCGCGGCTCACGATGCCCGTGATGCGCTGCTCGGTGAGGGGGATATAGCGGCGTAGCACACCCGCGTGGATGGTCATGAAGTCGACACCCTGCTGCGCTTGATGCTCCACAATGTCCAGAAAATCCTGCTCGGTCAGCTCCTCGACGGAGCGTACCTGTGTCAGGAGCTGGTAGACCGGCACGGTGCCGACAGGCACAGGTGAATGCTGCACAATCGCCTGCCGAATGGCATCCAAATCGCCCCCTGTGGAGAGGTCCATCACCGTGTCGGCGCCCCAGCGGATAGCGGTGTGCAACTTTGCCAGTTCCTCCTCGATGCGGGCACTGAGAGGCGAGCTGCCGATGTTCGCGTTAATTTTGGTGCGGAACCGCTTGCCGATGACGGTTGGTTGAAGGCTGGTGTGGCGGATATTGGCGGGGATGATGGCGCGTCCCCGCGCCACCTCCTGGCGCACCATTTCTGGGTCTACACCCTCGCGCTCCGCGCAGAAGCGCATCTCCTCGGTGATAATGCCCTGTCGGGCATAGTGCATCTGCGTAACGACGCCTGTTCTGCCCTGCACATACTCAGCTCGGTTCATTGGTTTCCTCCTCTGCGGGGGATGGGCGGTTGGGGTAAGGGCGGGACAGGCTCGAAGCGGGCACGAATCGAAGCCCTGCCCGCGTTCCCTCCGCCGGTATTACCCGGATCAGGTTCCAAGGGTTTCCCCGTTTTGGGGATCTCAGCCGCCTATTGGCAGCACCCCCCGCGGTCGCATCAGAGTATACCCAATCGCTTGACGATGAGAGTATAATGGGTAAAAATAACCCATGCGGTGGGTAAAATTTACCCATGATACTGCGTCGTCATATCACAGAGCGGCTTTTGGAGCGGCTCACGATTGCGCCTGTAGTCTTTTTTTTTACCATCTGCGCACGGTGAAAGGGCACGAGGTGGATTTTATACTGGAGGACTCATCAGGCAGGCTACTTGGCGTTGAGGTGAAGGCGTCTGCGACCGTGGGTACAGACGACTTTCGGCACTTACGCGCGTTTAGCGAATGGGCAGGCGAGCGCTGGGCAGGCGGCATTGTTTTCTATCTGGGCACAACGCAGGCTCCCTTCGGCGCGGGGCTATGGGCGTCGCCAATCCAGTGCCTATGGCGAGCATAGCGCGTCCCTATCTGTCGCTTACCTCTTGAAGGAACATCTGTGCCAGGCGGCGCTGGGGGGCAGAGAGGGGATAGGCCTCCAGCGCGTTGGGGTTCAGCCAGTGCCAATCGGTGTACTCTTGGCTGCGCACCTCACCTCCTTCAAGGAGACACACATAGCCATAGAGGCGGACAGCGTGATAGGTCACCGTATGGCGCACAGGTCCCAGCAGGCGAATCGGCTCCACCTGCAAGCCGACCTTTTGTGCGGCGCGGTGGGCGATGGTCTCCAGCGTTTCGCGTCCTTCGCGTGTGGCACGCGGGAACTCCCACAGCCCGCCCCACAAACCCTGCGGGGGTCGCTGTGCCAGCAACAGTTGCCCCTTATGCCAGATGAGCGCGGAGACATCGACCACATGCACGGTGGGGCGTGCGGGGCGCGTTTCGGGCACGGCGGTTGGCTCGCCACGCTGATAGGCTGCGCAGAGCGATTGGAGCGGACATTCGCCGCAGTGTGGCTGTGTGGGTGTGCAGAGGGTGCTGCCCAGCTCCATCAAGGCTTGATTGAAGATGCCCGGTGCTTCTGGATCGATAAGCTGACGTGCGATGTTCCAGAGGGTGCGTTGCGCGCGCGGTTGCTTCAGATTGCCCTTGAGCCAGAGCAGGCGTGCCAGCACCCGCGTGACATTGCCATCCACCACCGGTTCGGGCATATTAAAAGCGAGGCTGGCGATGGCGCCCGCGGTGTACGCGCCGATGCCGGGCAACTCCCGTAGTCGGTCTATCTCACACGGCAGCTCACCTCCATGCTGCATCACTATCTGGGCAGCGCGATGGAGATTGCGCGCTCGCGCATAATAGCCCAGCCCCTCCCAGTAGCGCAAGACCTCCTCCAACGGCGCCTCGGCTAACGCCTGTATGGTCGGGAATCGCTGCAGAAATCGCTCATAATAGGGGATGACCGTCGCCGTCTGGGTCTGCTGCAGCATGATTTCGGCGACCCAGATATGATAGGGGTCTTTGGTCGCCCGCCAGGGCAGGCTGCGATGCGCTCGATGGAACCATTCGCGCAGCCGCTGGCGCACTTCGGCTACCCATGTGGCATCCAGCTCTCGCATCTCTCCAGCCATTCGCGTGTGAAGCATACCCATTTGATGGCGCTCTGCCTGCCTGTGGAAGTCGGCACTGCATAACTGTAGGTGATATGGATGGTTCCGTCGTGTGCCTGAATGACGGACGGATACGAGTAGCTGCCGTTGCCCTGCTCCAGATAGCACTTGAGATGCCATGTGCGTCCCTCATCGGGCGAAAGCAGGAGCGCAAGCTGGTGGCGACCCTCGCTGGTATCGTTGGCGACCATCAGCCACTCACCTGTTTGCAGGGCGATGACTTCCAGGCTGGAGCCGGGGTTCGGTATCTCGGTTTTTGTGACCTCGCTCCAGCTGTAGCCCCCATCGGTTGAGAAGCAGGTCATCACCCGTTTGGGAGGGGGTCCGTTGTCGCGCAAGAAGGCGACCAGCGTGCCATCTTGTCGCTGCACGAGGCTCGGTTGGATGCCGCCAACGCTGAGCAGTGGCTCACTCAGTTGCCAGGTCTCGCCGGCATCTTCGCTGATAGCGATGAGGGCGAGATCGAAGCCATCCGAGTAGAGGGGTAGGAGAATGCGGTTGCCCAGAATGAGCGGGTGGTTGCGCGGCATCCAGCCCAGCCGTTGCGAAAGCTCACTGGCGTTCAGTTGGCGCAATCGTTCCGCTCGCACTGGATCAACCTTGGCGACCCTCTCTGCCCAGCTTTCGAGAAGGGACACAAAGCGTTCATTTGGCGAGATGTGAAACACATCGCCCGCTTCCCAGTGGGGGCAGCCCCGTTTGCCGGGGCGGCGTGCGATGCGATATTTCAGCAGCGCGCCCTCCCAGCGATGGTCTAAGATAGTTGCCCACAGGAGCCAGAGCCGCCCGCGCGGGTCAAAAAAGAGAATCGGGTTGAGGTCGGGATAGTCGGGGGTATCTGCCATTAAAAATGGGCGGCTCCAGCGACCGTGAGAGAAGCGGGCTCCCAGAATCCTCACATCATCTGCCTCGCGCTCGCCCGAACCGCTGTACCAACAGACCAGCAGCGAGCCATCGGGACACTCCACGATACAGGATGAATGATTATGCCAGCGGTTCAGCGGGAAAATTAGTCGGCTTTCGAACATAAGGCTCGCAACGATTCGGTGTAAGGTGGTTGGGCAACTCCCACCTCGGTGATGATGGCGGTGATGAGTTCGGCAGGTGTGATATCAAAGGCGGGGTTCAGCACGGGCGTGCCCTGCGGGGCGAGGCGCAGGTTGCCGATATGGGTGACCTCACTTGCATCCCGATGCTCGATGGGGATCGATTGACCGTTGGGCGTGCCCATATCGATGGTGGAGCGCGGCGCTGCCACATAGAACGGGATACGATGATGGTGCGCCAACACTGCGAGGGTGTAGGTGCCGATTTTGTTGGCGGTGTCGCCGTTGGCGGCGATGCGGTCTGCCCCGACCACCACCGCTTCGACCTTGCCCTGCGCCATCAGCCAGCCCGCCATATTATCGGTGATAAGTTGGAAGGGGATGCCTTCCTGCAGCAGTTCCCAAGTGGTCAGGCGCAGTCCTTGCAGGCGTGGGCGCGTCTCGCATACATAGGCTTTCGCCAGCCGACCCTGTTGCCACGCGACTCGAATGATGCCCAACGCCGTGCCGATACCCCCTGTCGCCAGGGCGCCCGTGTTGCAGATGGTCAGCACCCGCGCATTTGGAGGCAGGAGCAAGGCGCCGTATCGAGCCAGCTGCACATCAGCCTCGTAATCTTCCTGCTCGATGCGGTGAGCTTCCTGCAAGAGGCGTTCTCGTGCCTCCTCCAGCGAGTCGCTGCTGTTGACCACTTGTTGCATCCGCTCGATAGCCCAGAAGAGGTTCACAGCGGTTGGTCGGGTGCGGGCAAACTCCTGGAAGACCTCACCCATATAGGCACGAAAATCCTCCAAGCGGTTGCCTTCGAACTGGTGGGCAGCGAGGGCGATTCCGTAAGCCGCCGCGATGCCGATGGCAGGTGCGCCACGCACTTTCATCGCACGAATGGCTTCTGCCACGCCGTGCCAATCGCTGAATTCCTCCATCACGACCCATTCAGGCAGCTGGGTCTGATCCAGAATGCGCACCACCCCTGCCCGCCACTCAATCGGCTTGACTTTCATCGCGTTTGCTCTGTGAAGGAGGCTTACGGCAGTTGTATGGGTGGGAACATCTCACCGCGTGTGGTCATGACACCCACCTGGCGCTGCTCCGCCCGCTTCGCTGCAGTTCGATCTATTCGGAATCCAAACAGATAAATCCAGTAGGGTGGCGTCAGTCCGTGCCTATGCAATCGCCTCCGGAATCCCTCCGAGCGCACCCGATTCGCCCACGCCTCCACCGTGCGCCGATTTAGGCGTAGCTTAACCTCCATCAGCACGGTTATACGCTGTCCTTGTTCGTTCTCGAAAACAGCCACGACATCGATTTCGCCATTCATAGAGAGGGTATAGGGTCCTTCGACTTGCCGCCATCCCTTCTGTTCCATCACCCATAGGAGAACCTCGCTTGCTTCTTCCTCGATTTCCAGGCCGAGCTTGGTCGTAAATCGTGCGAATTCGGAGCGGAACTCGGCACGGGTCGCCTCCAGCTGGGTACGGAACTCGTTGCGCAGTTCGTTGCGGGTTGCCTCTATCTCGGAGCGCAATTCGTTGCGGGTCGCCTCCAGTTCGGAGCGGAACTCGTTGCGCAGTTCGTCGCGGGTCGCCTCCAGTTCGGAGCGCAACGCACCGATCTCAGAGCGGAACTCGGCACGAATCGCCTCCAGTTCCTGAGCTTGTTGCCGCTGAATCTGCACCAATTGCGCAACCAGCTGTGGCAGGTTAAGCAGCTCCTCGGTCAGAAGCACAGCGCGTAGCATCTGCTTCAGTTCGGGTCGCTGCTCAAGCAGCTGGATTAGGTCTTCCAAATCCGAGACGGTGAATGCCATCGAAGGGATTATACCTCCTTTTCATCGATTCGATGAGGTATACTCATAGGCGTTGTGGTCAGGGCGTAGCAATCGTTCTGGCTCAAATCGTACCGTGCCCGACGCGCTGGGGTGCCCTGTCTGATGGGATTCATCGGGAGCGGGGGTGGGAAGCCCCTGTGATACAGGGTGGAAAGCGCGGAAGACGGCACGGGCGGCAACCAACCCGAAGGAGGTCTTAAACTTATGGCAACACTGACGATGCGGGAGCTGTTGGAAGCGGGGGTGCATTTCGGGCATCAGACCCGAAAGTGGCATCCCAACATGAAGCGATTCATCTACGGTGCACGCAACGGTATTTACATCATCGATCTGCACAAAACCATCGAAATGTTCGAACGGGCACAGCAAGCCATCAAGCAGGTGGTGAACGAGGGCGGTCATGTGCTTTTTGTGGGCACGAAGAAGCAGGCGCGCGATGCTATCAAAGAGGCAGCGCTGCGCTGCCGCCAGTATTATGTGAACTACCGCTGGCTGGGCGGTATGCTGACCAACTTCCGCACCATTCAGGGACGCATCCGGCGGCTGAAGGAGCTGGAGCGCATGATTCAGGATAATGAGCTGGAGCGCATTCCCAAAAAGGAAGCTGCCCGACTGCGCAAAGAGTATGAAAAGTTGGAGCGCAACCTCAGCGGTATCAAGGACATGCCCGGACTACCCGGCGCGCTGTTTGTGGTCGACCTCAAAGAGGAACATACAGCGGTCGCCGAAGCGAATCGACTGGGTATCCCCATCGTGGCGATTGTCGACACCAACTGCGACCCCGACGAGGTGGATTACCCCATTCCGGGCAACGATGACGCGATTCGCGCCATTCGGCTGATTGCAGGGCGCATCGCAGATGCCATCATCGAAGAGAAGCAGCTGGAGTGGCAGGGCGCGGAGGTACTGCCGGAAATCCCCGCCGTGGAGGAGGAGGCACCCCTGTCGCCCGAACAGGTCGCCGAATATGGCAAGATGTTCGGCGAGGAGATCGAAGTCGCAGCTGCGACAAGCGCATCGGAACCATCGCAACCCCTCTCCGATGAGGAGATTATGGGCAAAGAGTGGGAGCTGATGCGACGACACCGACTGGAAGAGTTGGAGGAGGACTACCGATGAGTATCACACCCCAGATGATTAAGGAACTGCGCGACGAGACTGGTGCTGGCTTTATGGATTGCAAGCAGGCGTTGGAGCAAGCGGGTGGCGATATGGAGAAGGCGCGACTGATTCTGCGCGAAAAGGGCGCCATTATCGCCACCAAACGCGCCAGCAAAGAGGTCAATCAGGGCGTTATTGCGGGCAAAGTGACGGACGACCTGCGCACGGGTGCCCTTATCGACCTGCGCTGTGAAACCGATTTCGTGGCACGCAACGAGGAGTTCCAAGCACTTGCCAGCGAGTTGCTGGATCAGGTGCTGGCTTTTGGTCAGGAGGGGCAGCTGGAGCAGTTGCTGCAGCAACCCTCACTCAGTGACCCGACGCTCACCGTCGAAAAGCGCATCGAGCTGGTGATGGGTAAGACGGGTGAGCGCATCGCATTGCAGAACTATGCCCTTGCGCGCGTGCCAGACGGACAAAACGGCGTGGTCGATGTCTATATCCACCACAATAAGCTCGTTGGCGTGATGGTGGTGCTTACTGGGAGCGCGGACACTCAGGCGCTGCAATCGTTGGCACACGAAATCGCCATCCAGATTGCCTGGAGCGCACCCAGCTACCTCACACGCGACGAAGTGCCTGCCGAGGAGCTGGAGCGGGAACTGCAAATCGAAAAGCAGCGCGCTCTGAATGAGGGCAAACCGGAGCATATCGCCGAGAACATCGCCCGCGGGCGCGTGCAAAAAGGCTTTATCCAGCGCGTTGTGCTGCTGGAACAGCCCTACTATCGCGACGAATCGCTGACCATCGGCAAGCTTATCCAGCAGACAGGCGCCGATGTGCAAGTGCAGCGATTCGTGCGCATGGAGGTGGGCAGCTAAAGCGCGACCTGACAAGTCGGACAGGTCAGATGTGGAAGGAGGCAAGCTGATGGCAAACATTGGACGAGTAGTGCAGGTTATGGGACCCGTTGTGGATGTGCGGTTCCCAGAAGGGCAACTGCCCGCCATCTACAACGCGATTAAGATAAAAGATGAGGCACGCGGTATTGACCTCACCTGTGAAGTGGCGCAACATCTGGGCGACGACACCGTGCGCACCATCGCCCTCTCCTCGACCGATGGGCTGGTGCGCGGGATGCAAGCTATCGACACGGGTGCGCCCATCACCGTGCCCATCGGACGCGCGACATTGGGACGCCTGTTCAACCTGCTGGGCGAACCCATCGACGAGAAAGGACCCGTCAACGCCGACCGATTCGCGCCCATTCACAAGCCTGCCCCTGCCCTTGAAGAGCAGAATGTGCGCACCGAGATTCTGGAGACGGGGCTGAAAGTGATCGACCTGCTCTGCCCCTTCAACAAGGGCGGCAAGATTGGCATGTTTGGCGGTGCAGGGCTGGGCAAAACGGTGCTGATTCAGGAGCTGATTCGCAATATCGCCACCGAGCATCAGGGCGTGTCGGTGTTTGCTGGCGTGGGCGAGCGCACACGCGAGGGGAACGACCTCTACCTGCAGATGATGCAGACAGGGGTCATCAATCAGACGGTGCTGGTGTTTGGGCAGATGAACGAGCCGCCCGGCGCACGGCTGCGCGTCGGCTTGACCGCACTCACGATGGCAGAATATTTCCGCGACGAAGAGGGTCAGGATGTGCTGCTTTTTATCGACAACATCTTCCGCTTTGTGCAGGCGGGCGCGGAGGTCTCCGCGCTGTTGGGACGCATGCCCTCCGCCGTCGGCTATCAGCCCACCCTCGCTACGGAGATGGGCGAGTTGCAAGAGCGCATCACCTCCACCAAGCGCGGCTCCATCACCTCGGTGCAAGCCATCTATGTGCCCGCCGACGACCCGACCGACCCCGCACCTGCGACCACCTTCGCCCATCTGGACGCCTATGTCTATCTGGAGCGACGCATCGCCGAGAAGGGCATCTACCCCGCAGTCGATCCCCTCGCCTCCACCTCTAAGAATCTGGATCCCGCTATTGTGGGTGAGGAACATTATCAGGTGGCACGCAGCGTGCAGCAGATTCTGCAGCGGTATCGCGACCTGCAAGACATTATCGCCATTCTGGGCGTGGACGAGCTGTCGGATGAGGACAAGCTTATCGTGGCGCGTGCCCGCAAAATCGAACGCTTCCTCTCCCAGCCCTTCTTCCTCGCCGAGCAGTTCACGGGCAACCCAGGTCGCTATGTGCGCATCGAGGACACCGTGCGCAGCTTCAAGATGATTGTCGAGGGCGAGATGGACGACTATCCGGAGCAGGCATTCTATATGTGTGGCTCCATCGAGGATGTGTTCGAGAAGGCGAAACAGTTGCAAGGAGCGGCATAATGCGGGAGTTCCTGCTATCGATTGTCAGTCCGGAGCGGGTGGTGCTGGAGGAGCGTGTGGTGCATGTGCGCCTGCCTGGCAGCGAAGGGCACTTTGGCGTGCTGGGTGGGCATGCGCCGATGGTGGCGGAGCTGGGTTTCGGGGTCGGGGAGTACCGCCGCGCCGATGGCGTGACGCGACGCTTCACGATACTGGGCGGCTTCGCCGAGGTGCTGCCTGATCGAACCATTGTGCTGGCGGACGCTGCCGAGTTAGCCGACGAGATTGACCCCGATCGGGCGCGGGTGGCGCTGCGCCGCGCACAGGAAATCCTGCAGCAGCCCCTCTCCGAAGAGGAGCTGGCAGAAGCCCGCCTCGCCCTCGAACGCGCCAAAACGCGCCTGCGCGCGCTGGGAGAGCAGATATAAACACCCTTCGAAAAGATGTTCAAAAATTGGAGGCGCAGCCACCACATCCTATCCCTTAGGGGTGTGGTGACTGCGCCTGCGTCTTACCATCACGCTGATTATCTGCGACGGCGACGCAGATGGACTAACCCGGCTAAGCCTGCCCCAAGCGCAATCAGTGAAGCTGGCTCAGGCACAAGCACCGTCATGTCATCAATCCCAATACCGTCGCCGTTTGCACTGTAGATAATTTGCATCTGAGTAATTTGCAAAGAAGAAGTGGTTTTATAACCCCAGAAGAAAATGTTGCCACTTATCTGTTCACCCCACGAGGGATAAACTGTGGCATTTATAACAAAGTCCTGCGTGGTGCTGTCAGTGTAGGTCAGGCGAACTATGGGGCGTGTCAGCTCCACATCGGTTCCGTAGAAGCCCACTCCCAGCACAGGGGCACTGAAAGTGACGGTCACCGTGACGGTATTAGCCGAATTCATAAACGAAAATTTTGTCCCGCTTGAGGGATAGGCACCTGAATAGATTGGATCCCCATCTAAAATGATCCCTGTATAATCGGTGCCGTTAACTAATGAAAGTGTACCTGTAAGGGAGGTTGATGGGAAACTAACGCCAATCGTGAAATTGGGTGCCCTAAAAGGCGTGAAGCTCTCGAAGTCCTCAACACCGTAAAAAGGTGCTGAGGCAATAAACGCAGCAAATGTCGCATCCGCATTCGCCCTGGGACCGGGCGGGACAACATTTTGCCCTGGTGGGGTCGTGTTGATATCCTCACCGAAGAACACCTGAGCCGCGGCAAAGTGGATACCAACGGCTGCAATGCTTGCGCTGAAAAGCGCACGAATCGATCGAGTCCAAAAGTGACCATATCGTCTCATCGGATTACCCCCCTATAGTTAGTGTGTATCGCTTGTTGCGTGGATTGCCACCATTGAGAGGCAGCTCCTCCGCAGTTAACCGCACAGCGACAACGCTGTTGCAACTAATTGTTTTGTTCCTGTCCGCAGAGTCAAACTCTGCGCACCACTGCTCTCCCCGGAGAAACGGGGTACTGGGCTTAGTTGGATGGAACCCTCTCTGATTCTGGTATGGGAACCATCCACAGCCTTTTGTGTCAACTTTGGTGCCAAACGAGTCAAAGCTGGACTGCAGATTTACCAGTTTTCCCCGTGACATCGGATACATGGGTCTATCAAAAATTGGTCGGGGTTCGGAGGAGGTTGTGGAGATGTTTGCGGGGGGGTTTGAGGTGCTGGGGTGTGGACAGGCGTTAGAGGCACTGTGCGCCCTTTCTGTTGATAATGCAACAGAAGGCTTAACTTGATGCGAATGCACCTGCGATTACTGCGGGTATACTCTTCAGGGCGGAGGGATGCTATGCGGTGGCTGGGTTTGTGGCTGAGCATAATGCTGTTGTCGCAGCAGGTGGTTGCGCAGGCGACACTTGCCGATGAGCCGCGACTGAAGCAAAACATCACCCTGTGGCTCAAAATGGAGCCTTTGCGCGATGTGCTGCGCGCTGTGAGCCGACAAACCGGCGTCCCCTTGCGCTGTCAAGACACTATCCAACACGAGAAGGTCTCTATCTTCGTGGAGAATCGCCCTGCTTATGAAATTTTGACGCAGTTGGCATTGTTGTTTCGCTATGCGTGGCGCAAGGATGGGGAGGCGTATGTGCTGTATGTGCCCGACGAGACGCGCCAGCAGGAGGAGAGTGTAATCCGAGCAGCGCGTGAGGCGCGAAGACGAGCGCTGCAGGATGTGATTCGCTTTGCCCGTGAGGCGCTTCAAAACCCACCCGATGAGGCAGATATTCAGAGGCGAAAACCAAACGAAGGCGCGCCAGCGGAGGAGTGGAACCGTTGGCTGGTGTATTGGTATCGCCCGTGGAACGCTTTGCAAAAGCACGCCCAGCAGCAGGCAGATGCGGACGACAGTCTGAATTGGCTTGATGATGACTCCGTGTTGCTGGCGCTATTGGCGCAGATGCCTCTACAGGCGGAACACGCACTGCTCAACGGGCGATTGATTGGTTTCAGCACGCGCCCCGCACCGGGCATCTATCAGATACCTGAAGAAGTACGCGCGCCTTCCCATCTGTGGGGGTACGAAATCTACGAAGAGCCTACCGACACGGGCACAGTGGTTCGCTCCCGCCCTGCGCGAAACAACCCTGAGTTTTGGGGTGTTTGGATTCGATTTGCTGAGCGCGGGAACTTCGTAGAGTACGAATTTGTGGGCTTCCGACGAGATACTTTCACAGTTGGGTACGAGGATAGACCGCCTCCGGAACCGCGTCTGCATCGCGTGTCGCGCCGATTTATGTTCCACATCACGCCGTATGTGGACAACCATCCTTGGGTGGCGCAGTGGCGCATGTGGGCGACACCGCCAAAGGAACGGGAATCGCGCGTCCCCGAAAACGCTCTCACCCAGCGCGATGATCGTCCCAAGCCGTCGCTTGAACGTGAAGCAACCAGTGAATATCCGTCGCATATTGTCAACAGCGCGGACCTGCTGGAGTGGTTTGCATGGAGTACGCGCATGCCGGTAATTGCTGAATCGTTCCGCACGGACAATCTATATGCGAGCGAAATCAACTTGAACACACCCAGAAGTATACTCGGTGCGCTGTCTCGTCAGGCATGGATTCGAATAGATGAGTTGGGCTATGTGTTATATCGCGTTCAGTGGTATTGGGGGAGGCGGTTGGTCGAGCTGCCCGAAGATTGGCTGCGTCCTCTGGAGCGTCGCTTTGCCCAGCAGCGTTGGTTGGATTTGGAAGACTATATCACCCTCGCGGCACGCATGAACAATCTGCAAGCGAGCTACTACGAGCAACCGCACGGCTTGGGTGTCACTGTTCGATTTCCCTTTGCAACGCTGGCTCAAAACCTGCGCGGTTTGCGGTTTCTGGCTTCGCTAAGTGCCTTGCAGCGGCGGCAACTGCTCAGCGGCGAGTGGATGCTCGCAAACACGCTGACCATGCCACAACGCCAGCGGTTTCATGAGGCATTGGAAGAGCGATTCCCACCACCTGAACGCCTCTTGGTCATCGACTTCCCCTACCGCTTCAGCGATTGGCGTCGAATGGACGCGCTGGGCAGTGCGCCTGTGATTTCTACGGCGAACCTCCAGCCTGTCGATACACCCGCGTTTCGGCTCCAGTTCTATCCGGAGAGACCACTGCGATATGAACTGCTATCGGCAAGCGGGTCATCATCATATGCCTACCTCCGTTTTGATGATGACTCTTCTGGCTTAGGACGCGCATCCGAGCCGAGTGAATTGCCCCAGAAAGAGTGGGAGCAATGGCAGTTGCGTTACCTATTAGAGTTGTTCAAGCAGTGGTCAGATGCGCGTCTGCAACTTGTTCATGCGCAGGGCTATGCACTGGAGTTGCAAGCGCCCCCCGCGCAACGCAAAACCTACTACATCTTCCAGCGTCGCCCTACCCCAGTGGACCCACACGCGCTGGAGGCGAAACTCAAATCGGAGGGGAAGCCCAGTGAAGATGCCCAAACCAAGCGACCCTGAAAATGCTGTAGTGCAGGAAGGGCATGCCACTGCCACCACAAGAGCATGGGAGAGATTCACTCCCCAACACGCACTCGCGCTTCTGACCCGAAGCGCAGGGTATAATGGAGTGGGTGCTGGGTGATGAACCTGCGAATTGCTTTAACAGACGAGTTGCTGGCGCATGCGGAGCTGGTCGCGCAGGTGTTCCTGCAGGCGATGTATACCTCTATCGGCGAGCGGACGCTGGAGGAGCTGGCAGAGACAGAGGTGACCTACTCCCAGATGCAAGCGTTGCGCTACCTACGCACTCATCGGCGCGTCACGGTGGGCGATCTGGCGGAGGGGCTGAACATCTCCTATCCGTCCGCTACCAACATGGTGCATCGGCTGGAGAAGAAGGGGCTGATTCGGCGCATAGCGAACCCACGCGACCGCCGACAGGTGGGCTTGGTGTTGACTGAGGAGGGACGACGGCTTATCGAGCAGATCGATCAGGAGCGTCGGCAACGCTTCGCGCGGGTGCTGGCGCAGATGGAGGAGCGCGACCGCCACGCTTTCATCAACGGGCTGACCGCTTTCATCCGTGCGGGGCTGGCATCGGGCACGCTCCGAGTGGACGAAGTCTGCCTCCACTGCGGCACGGGCGCCGACCCACTCTGCCCCCTCGTCGAACTCCACTCCCCCGAAATCTGCCGCTGAATCTACCGAAGAAAGGGATCGTGGTCGTTGCAGGGCATCCAAGCAAGGAGCTGGCTCTCGGCACCCTCAAAAGTATCTGGAAACAAGCAGGGTTAGAGGAAGTGGAACACTGAACCATGAGTATACAGTGATTTATGAGTGGACAGGCAAGAACTACTCTGCCTATGTGCCGCACCTGCCCGGTTGTGTAGCGGCTGGCGATACGCTGGAGGAAACCGAGCAGCTCATTCGGGTGGCAATTCAGCTCTACATAGAGGCTCTGAATGAGCAGGGCGAACCCGTGCCGGAGCCAACCGTAAAGGCAGGTATAGTGGTTATTTCCGCTTGAGCGACTGCAACCACCTAATCACAAAGGAATCGCGATGCCCCCCATCTCGTCGGGTATAATCCGCAGGGGACGCAGATGGCAGGGTCCGAACAAGTTGCTGGGATTGTGCTGGCGGCGGGCAAGGGCACGCGCATGAAGTCGGAACACCCCAAGGCGCTGACACCGTTGCTTGGGCTTCCCCTCACCGCTTATGTGCTGCGAGCACTTCACGATGCGGGCGTCAGCCCCATTATTGTGGTGGTCGGGCACGGTGCCGAGCAGGTTCAAGCAGCACTAGGTGATGGCTATCTCTACGCGCTCCAGACGGAGCAGCTGGGCACGGGGCACGCCACCATGCAAGCGATGCCGCACCTGCCAGAGGGCATTACACGCGTGGTGGTCGCCACTGGTGATGCCCCGCTGGTGACCGCAGAGGCGATTCGGTCGTTGGTGGCGCATCATCGCCGTACAGGGGCGCAGGCAACTGTCGCCACCACCCTGCTGGAAGACCCCACCGGTTATGGGCGCATCGTGCGTGATGGACAGGGGCGCATTCTGGGCATCGTGGAGGAACGGGACGCCTTGCCCGAACAGAAAGCCATTCGCGAGGTCTGCACCTCCTTCTATTGCTTTGAGGTGTGCGTATTGCGAGAGGCTCTACCGCGCCTGAATAACCTGAACGCGCAAGGCGAGTATTACCTGACCGATGTGATAGGCATTATCGCGCAGGGCGGCGGCACGGTGGAAGCATGGTGTTCACCTGACCCGACCCTGCTGATGGGGGTCAATAACCGCTGGGAGCTGGCGCAAGCTGCCCAAGCCTTACGCACGCGCATTCTCAAGCAGCTCTGTCTTGAAGGCATTACCATCGTCGACCCCGCCACCACCTATATCGATGCCACCGTGCAGATTGGGCACGACACCACCATCGAGCCGAACACCTACCTGCGTGGCAACACCCGCATTGGCGCAGGCTGCACCCTCGGTCCCGACCTCTATCTGGAGGACACCCAAGTGGGCGATGGCTGCCGACTGTTCCGCTCGCATATCGTGGGCGCGACTATCGAATCGGATGTGTCGGTCGGACCCTTTGCCCATCTGCGCACAGGCACAGTGCTGAAACGGGGTGTGCGAATCGGCGATTTTGTGGAAATAAAGAACACGGAGGTCGGCGAGGAGACGAAAGTGTTGCATCTCACCTATCTGGGCGATGCCACAGTCGGCAAACGCACCAACATCGGCGCAGGCACCATCACCTGCAATTATGACGGGGTGCGCAAGCATCGCACGGTGATTGGCGACGAGGTTTTTGTCGGCTCGCACGCTACCCTGATTGCGCCCCTCACGATTGGCAACGGTGCCTACATCGCGGCGGCAAGCCCCATCACCGACGATGTGCCACCCGATGCGCTCGCGATTGCCCGGTGCTATCAGACCATCAAGGCAGGATGGGCACGCAAACGGCGTGAATCGATTAAACAAACGGGAGGCGAAACGGATGGCAAGTAATGGACAGGAAATCCTGCTTTTTGCAGGCAACTCGAATCCTGAGCTGGCGGAGCGGATTGCCCACTATATCGGGCGACCGTTGGGGCAGATGATTTGCTCGCGCTTTTCGGATGGCGAGGTGCGCGTGCAAGTGCTGGAAAGCGCTCGTGGCATGGATGTGTTTGTTGTTCAGTCCACCTGTGCCCCCGTCAACGACAATCTGATGGAGCTGCTCATTCTGCTGGACGCCTTTCGCCGTGCCTCGGCGCGACGCATCACAGCGGTCATCCCCTACTACGGCTATGCCCGCCAAGACAAGAAGATTAAGCCCCGCGAACCCATCAGCGCGCGCCTCGTGGCAGACCTCATCACTGTGGCGGGCGCCACGCGCGTGGTGACTGTCGACCTGCACGCCGAGCAGATTCAGGGCTTTTTCGACATCCCCGTTGATCATCTCTACGCTGGTCCCATCATCGCCGACTATCTCATCAAAGAGGGCTATCGAGACCAGCACATCGTGGTGGTCTCGCCCGATGTGGCAGGTGTGCCCCGCGCCCGCGCGATGGCAGAAGCGTTGGATGCCCCGCTCGCCATCATCGCCAAGCGACGCCCCGAACCGAACAAGGTCGAAGTGATGGAAATCATCGGCGATGTGCAGGGGCGTATCGCTATCATGATTGATGATATGATCGATACGGGTGGCTCGGTGGTGCAGGGTGCGGAGGCGTTGCTGCGTCGTGGCGCCGAGCGCGTGATTGCCGCCTGCACGCACCCCGTCTTTTCGGGCAACGCACCCCAACGACTCGCCGAATCGCCCATCGAAAAAGTTATTTGCACCGACACTATCCCCATCCCGCCACACAAGCAGTTCGACAAGCTGGTGTGCCTGTCGGTGGCGCCGTTGCTGGGTGAAGCTATCTCGCGCATCCATCGCGACGAATCGGTCAGCGAGCTGTTCCAGAACTATCGGTAAATCGTGAAGCATATTGTCTCGGTCAGCTTGGGTTCCTCACGGCGCGACAAGCGCAGTGAGGTCGAGATTGCAGGGGAGCGGTTCCTCATCGAGCGCATCGGCACTGATGGCGACCTGCGACGCTTCCAGTCGCTCTTTGCCGAGCTGGACGGCAAGGTGGACGCACTGGGCATCGGCGGCGCCGATTTGCACATCTGGGTGGGCAATCGACGCTACACCTTCCGCTCCATTCAGAAGCTGGTCTCGGTGGCGAAAAAGACGCCCGTTGTGGACGGCAGCGGCTTGAAGAACACGCTGGAGCGCGAGGCGGTGCGCTGGCTGCAAGCGCACGGGATTATCGACTTCGCGCGCAGCACCGTGCTGCTGGTCGCTGCCGTCGATCGGTTCGGCATGGCGCAGGAGCTGGCGCACTGGGCGCGGCAGGTCATCTATGGCGATTTTGTGTTCGCAATAGGACTGCCCATTCCCATCCGCTCCTATCGCACGGTGGAACGGCTGGGGCATATCTTGCTGCCCATCATCACCCGCCTGCCGTTCCAGTGGTTCTACCCGACGGGCGAGAAGCAGGAGCAGCGCAAACCACGTGCGCCCCACCTGTTCCGGCAAGCCGATGTGATTGCTGGCGACTGGCACTATATCCGTCGCTATATGCCCGACCAGCTACCCGGCAAGCGGGTCATCACCAACACGGTGCGCCGCGCCGATATAGAGCTGCTGCAGCAGGCGGGAGTCGCCCAGCTCATCACCACCACGCCTGTGATAGAGGGGGAGACCTTCGCAACGAATGTGATGGAGGGCGTGATTGTGGCGCTCACCGGTCGCCATCCCGACGAACTGACCCCTCAGGACTATCTCAATACGCTGCACCAGCTCGGCTGGCAGCCGAGCGTGATAGAGCTGGGACATGAAACCTGCGCCACATCAGAGCGTCTTACCCTGTGAGATATCGCATGCAGCACCAAAACAGGAGGCGAAGCGAATGCGAATCGGATGGAGCCTTATGCTGGCAATTCTGCTGGGTGGGTGTGGCACCAGTGGCGTGGGTCCAACGCCTGCCAATCCGCAGGGCAAGAAAACCGTACCGCAGGAGACGAAGGTGAAAATCGAACCGCAGCGTGTGGAGGCGAATCTCCAGTTCGGGTTCCGACTGCTGCACCAGTTGGACGAACAGCGTGAGGCGCCGAACCTCTTTTTCTCGCCATTAAGTGCGTCGCTCGCCTTGACGATGGTGCTGAACGGCGCACGCGGGGAGACCTATCGCCAGATGGCAGACGCTTTAGGCTACGGCGAGCAGCCCATCGAGAGCATCAACGCCGAGAACGCCCTGCTGCTGCACCTGCTGCGCTCACCCGACCCCCAAACCGAGACGCTGGTCGCCAACTCGCTCTGGGTGCAACAGGGCTTCTCGCTGCTGCCCAGCTTTATGCAGGCGTGCCAGAAATATTACGGGGCGGAGGTGGACAGCGTAGATTTTGTTCAAAATCGGGACGAGGCAGCCGAGCGCATCAACAGCTGGGTGAAGCAGAACACCAAAGGGCTAATCCCCAAACTGTTCGAGCCAAGCGATTTCAGCAACCTGACCCGCCTCGTCGTGGTCAACACGCTCTACTTCAAAGGCAAATGGCAGAAGCCGTTCGATAAGCAGGCGACCAGTGAGCAGGAGTTCTATCTGGATGGGGGCAAGGTCAAGCGTGTGCCGATGATGCACCAGTCGGGCAAGTTCGACTACCTAAGGGGCGACGGCTTTCAGGCAGTGGCGTTGCCCTATGGCGCGGGCGAGCTGAGTTTCTATCTGTTTCTGCCCGATGAGGGACGCTCGCTGCAGGCATTTCTGAAGGAGCTAACCGCCGAGCGATGGGCACAGTGGTTGAAAAGTTTCAAACCGACGGAGGGTGATGTGGGGCTGCCCCGCTTCCGCATCGAGGCGACCTACCCGCTGAGGGAACCGCTGCAGGCGATGGGTATCACCGATGCTTTTGACCCCGAAAAGGCGGATCTTGGCGGCATCGCGCCGCTGACCGATGGACGGCTGTTCATCACAAAGGCGCTGCAGAAAGCGGTGATGGAGGTGGACGAGGAGGGCACCAAAGCCGCTGCCGCCACAGGGGTGGTGGTCGGCATCACCGCCTATAACCCGAACCGCTTCACCCTGATTGCGAACCGCCCCTTCTTCTTTGCCATTCGGCA
>Ga0197143_1000896_pt1 | contig 27586 bp, 26 predicted proteins | sample GBS70_MetaG_FD_148603 | JGI IMG/M metagenome (GOLD analysis project Ga0197143, IMG submission 148603) | Sediment microbial communities from Great Boiling Springs, Gerlach, Nevada, United States - GBS 70_MetaG | ecosystem: Environmental > Aquatic > Thermal springs > Hot (42-90C) > Sediment... | reverse complement strand
GCCGGTTCCCGCAGCAGCCGGGCCGAGCTCAGCATGATGAGGAAGTCGGGCACCGACTGACCGGCAGCAGCCAGAACGGGAGGCAAGAACCCCAGGGCGGCCAGGGTAATGCCCACGGCGTTGTAGACCACCCCCAGGGCCAGGTTCTGCTTGATCACCTGGAAGGCCCGGCGGCCGGTCAGGATGGCCCCGGGCAGGGCCCGCCAGTCATCGCCCATCAAGACTACCGGAGCAGCCTCCAAAGCCGCGTCCGTTCCCGCCGCCCCCATGGCCACCCCCACGTCAGCCTGGGCCAGGGCAGGGGCGTCGTTCACCCCGTCCCCCACCATGAGCACCACCCGGCCCTCCCGCTGAAGAGCACGGAGAACGCCGATCTTGTCCTCGGGCAGAAGCCCCGCCCGGTAGTCCACCCCCAGGGTCCGGGCCACCGCCCGGGTGGGCCGCTCCGCATCCCCGGAGAGAAGGAGAAACCCCCGCACCCCGAGCCCCTTCAGCGCCTCTAGCACCTCGGGCACCTCAGGCCGGAGCTCGTCGGCCACCGCCAGAGCCCCCACCGCCCGCCCCCCGAGGGCCACGAAGAAGACCGTCTTCCCCTCCTCCTCCCAGGAGCCAGCGGCCTGCAAAAGCTCCGGCCCCACCTCCACCCTCTCCCGCTCCAGGAAGTGCCGGCTCCCCACCAGCACCTCCCCGGCCTTCACCCCCATCCCGGGCAGGGCCTGGAACTCCCCGGGCGGGACCACCTCCATCCCTTGCGCCCGGGCCGCCTCCACCACCGCCCGGGCCACCGGGTGTTCGGACCTCCCCTCCGCCCGAGCCGCCTGGGCCAGCACCTCCCGCTCGGAGAAACCCGGGGCGGGAACCACCCCCACCAGCACTGGCCGTCCCCTGGTGACAGTGCCCGTCTTATCCATCACCACCGTGTCCACCCGGGCCAGAAGCTCGAGGTACTTGCCCCCCTTGATGAGAATCCCCCGCCGGGCGGCCTGGCCCACCGCCGCGATCACCGCCGTGGGGGTAGCGAGAGCTATGGCGCAGGCGCAGGCCACGAGAAGCACGGCCAGGGCCGGGGAGAGCTGGCGGGTCCAGAGGTAGGTGATCCCGGCCACCCCCAGCACCACCGGGATGTACCAGGCGGTGAAGCGGTCGGCCACCAACTGCACCGGGGCTTTGGCCCTCTCCGCCTCCTCCACCAGCCGGATCACCCGCCCGAGGGTGCTCTCCGCCCCCGTCCTCTCCACCTCCACCTCCAGCGCCCCGCCGTGGGCGATGGTGCCGGCGAACACCCGGCTGCCCGGGGTCTTCTCCACCGGCACGCTCTCTCCGGTCACCGGAGACTGATCCACGTAGGCCTGCCCGGCCACCACCGTCCCGTCGGCGGGGATCCTCTCCCCCGGGCGCACCACCACCCGCTCCCCGGGCTGCAGCTCCTCCGGACTGACTGCCACCTCCCGGCCCTCCCGTAACACCACCGCCCTCTCCGGAGCCAGCCGGAGAAGGCTCTGCACCGCCCGCCGGGAGCGGGAGAGGGTGTAGGACTCGAGCCTGTCCGCCACCCGCATGAAGAAAACGATGAGCACCGCCGCCGAATATTCACCGGCGAGGAGAGCCCCCACCACACCCAGGCTCATGAGGGCATAGGAGCTGATGCGCCCCCGGAGCAGGGAGCGGACGGTGCCCCGGAAGACGGGATAGCCGCCCACCAGCACGGCCGGCACCGTGAGCCAGGGCGGCACCCTCCGGAGAAGCCCCAACTGCTCCCCCAGAAGCTCCCCCACCACCACCGCCGAGACCAGGGCGAGAAAAGCCCATCCAAGCCGGTTGACCAGAGGTCCTGCTCGGGAGTTCTCCCTCCTCCACCTCCGGCCGCCCGCCTCCCGGCAGGCGCATCCTTCCCGGCACCGGTGGGCCTCTACCTCCATCGCTTGGGCCATCGTCCCCGACCACTTTATCATCCCTCTCCCGCCGCAGTGCCGCCGCGCCGCAGTGGCGGACAGGACCCCCAGCGTGGCCCTGCCTCCGCGCAAGCCGGGTTCGAGACATGTTCCGGAGGACCTCCCTTGCTTTCAAACCCTTCCAGTCCCTTCGCCCGGCCCGGGTTCAAGCTGACGCGGAAGCACGGCTCTGGGCTGAAGCGGAAGACGTAGCCGTGGTCCCGCCTCCAGGGCCGGAACAACCTAATTGACCGGTAGGGAATCTCGGGTGGGAGAGGCCGGGAATGGCCTTCTCCAGCGCAGCCCCGGGACAACCTAATTGAACGGTAGGAAAATTTCGGGAGAAATCGGCATTCCGGGAATGGAAAAACCCCGGCGATCAAAACTACCTTCAGGCATACAAATTCCCTGTGATCTCCGATCCCCACATCCGGGCCATGGCCCTGACCCGCTCCTTCTCCGCCCTGGCCGAGACGGCAGGGGCCATCCTCATCGCCCGCAGCCCCACCCTGGAGCAGGCGGTGGCGGTGAACGCCGTCCTGGGCACCATCGGCCCCCTCGTTTTGACCTTCACCACGGTAATTGGCCTCTGGGGTCTGGCCGAGAGGCTCTCCCTCCCCCGCCTCCTCGCCGTTCTGGCCGGACTCGGCCTCATCCTCTGGGGGATAAGACGGTAGAGCCACTTTACCCGGCTCGGATGCTCAAAGTGCCTTTGGTAACCTTCGACGAGCAACTTTCCTGCGTAGCCCGATCTTCAGGAGACACCCGGGGGCCAAGCTTAAAGAAACCTTAATCCTGAAGTTTACAATAAAACCCGCGATGGGATCGGCTCATCCTCTCTCCATCCTCGTCGTGGACGACGATCCCAGGATCCGGGCTCTCCTCCGCCGGACGTTGCAGCTCGAGGGGTATCGGGTGCTGGAAGCGGCGGACGGGAAGGAAGCACTCAAGATGCTGGATCGGGAGGAGCCGGATCTGGTGATCCTGGACGTGCTCATGCCGGGGCCAGACGGGTTCGCCGTCTGCGAGCGGATAAGGGAGCGGGAGGACGTGCCCATCCTCATGCTCACCGCCAGGGACGAGGTGGGGGACCGGGTGCGGGGACTGAGAGCCGGAGCTGACGACTACCTGGTCAAGCCCTTCGCCATGGAGGAGCTCCTGGCCCGCATCCACTCCCTCCTCCGGCGTGCGGGGAGGCTTGAAGACCGGCCCCTCCGCTTCGCCAGCCTCTTCCTCGATCCCCGGACGAGGGAGGTGCGCCGGGAGGAGCGGCTCATACCCCTCACCCCCAAGGAATTCGACCTCCTGAAGATCTTCCTCCAGAACCCCCGCCGGATCCTGGACCGGGACACCCTGGTCAGCCGGGCCTGGGGTTACGATTACGAGGCCGAGTCCAACACCCTGGAGGTGCACATTTCCTCCCTCCGCCAGAAGCTGGGAGAGCCGCGCCTCATCCACACCGTGCGGGGAGCGGGCTACATCCTTCGGGAACCGGACCAGGACCGGGAACCAGAGGAGGAGAGGTGAGAAGGTGAAACCGCTATTTCCCCGCACCAGCTCCCCCCTCTGCCGCCGGGCGGGGACGAGCATCCGCTTCCGGCTCACCCTCCTCTACTCCGGCATCCTGGCCTCCACCCTTCTCGTCTTCACCGCCCTCACCCTTTTCTTCACCACCCGGCTTCTGGCAGCGGAAGTGGACCGCTCCCTCGTCAACCAGGCAGTGGAGATCAGCCGCTCCGCAGTTCTGGAAAGGGGCGCAGCCGCTCCCCTGCGCCTTGTCCTTCCCGACCCCAACACCTTCGCCGCTCGCGAGTTCTACATCCAGGTGTTCAACCGGGAAGGGAAGGTGATCGGCCGCTCCCGCAACCTCGGCCCCCTCGCCCTGCCCGCCCGCTCCGGCCACTATCCCCGCTTCGAGACCGTCTCCCTCGGGGAAACCACCCTCCGGGTGTACTACCATCCCCTGGGGCCCCGCACCCGGCCCCTGGCTGTCATCCAGGTAGCCCGCTCTTTGGGCCCCCTTCACTTCGCCTTCACCCGGTTGCGCTTCGTGCTCTTCTTCCTCGGGCTGACCGCCGCCGCCGGATCGGCCCTTTTCGGATGGCTTCTCGCCGGGTCGGCTCTCCAGCCCATAGAGGAGCTGACCCGGGCGGCCCGGGAAATCGGGGAAAAACAGGACTTCCGCCGGCGGGTGGACTACCGGGGGCCGGAGGACGAGCTGGGGAGGCTGGCCCGCACTTTCAACCAGATGCTGGGGCAGCTGGAGGAGGCCTACGAGCGGCTGGCCACCTCCTACGGGGCCCAGAGGCGGTTTCTGGCCGACGTCTCCCACCAGCTCCGTACCCCCCTGACCATCATCCGGGGCAACGTGGAGCTTCTGCGGGAGAAGGGGGAGAGCCACCCCGAGATCCGGGCCGAGGCTCTGGCCGACATGGCCTCGGAGGCGGAGAAGATGTCCCGGCTGGTGCAGGATCTTTTGCTCCTCGCCCGGGCGGACGCCGGTCTGCGCTTAGATCGTCGCCCCTTTGCCCTGAAGCCCCTCCTCGAGGAGGTAGGAAGAAAGGCCCGGGTCTTGGCCGCCCGCCACTCGTTCTCCCTGCATCTCGACCTCCCCGAAGAGCTCACCGTGGAGGGGGACCCCGACTACTTCGAAAAGCTCCTCTTCATCCTTCTCGAGAACGCCTTCCGCTATACCCCGCCGGGAGAGGAGGTGTCCCTCTCCGCCCGGGTGAGCGAGAAGCAGCCTTCCCTCGTAACCGTGACCGTGGCCGACACCGGCCCGGGAATCGCGGAGGAGGATCTCCCCCACGTCTTCGAGCGCTTCTACCGGGGGAGGGAGGGAAAGGGTAAGGAAGGGAGCGGGCTCGGTCTGGCCATAGCCAGGTGGATCGCCGAGGGTCACGGAGCCACCATCCGGGCGGAGAACCGGGAGCCGCGGGGGGTGGCCTTCTGCATAGAGCTGCCCTTCAGGCTTTCTTAAGAAACCGGGGGTAAGCTCGTAAGCGGCAGAGAAGGAAAGGAGGTGAGGCCGTGTCCTCAACCAGGATGTGGATCACAGTGGCCCTGCTTCTGGCTCTCGGCGCCCTGGCAGTGGGAGGGATGGTCTCGGCTCAGGAGTCCTCCACCCCGGTCCAGAACTACTACCAGTACTTCCTCGACCGGCTGGCCCAGGTGCTGGGGATTGACCGGGCGCGACTGGACCAGGCCATGAAGGACGCCAGTAACCAGACGGTGGACCGCATGGTCCAGGACGGACGTATCACCCAGGACCAGGCCGACTGGTACAAGCAGCGGATCGAGCAGGGCAACGGATTCCCATACTGGGGCAAGGGCTGGGGTCGGGGCTGGTACCGCCACGGCTGGGGCAAGGGCTGGAAGAGCTCCATGATCCCGGCGGCCGCCGAGTATCTCGGCCTGACCACCCGGGAGCTTCTGGACGAGCTCTCCCAGGGCAAGACCCTGGCCCAGATAGCGGATGAGAAGGGCAAGGACAAAGAAGGACTCAGGCAGGCCATGCTCCAGAGGCTCAAAAAGGATCTCGATCAGGCGGTGGCCGACGGCTGGATAACCCAGAGCCAGGCCGACTCCATCTACCAGCAGGCGGAGCAGGCGGATCTCCTGAACAACGCCTACTGGGGAGGTTGCCGGGGCAAGGGCTGGTGGTTCGCACCCCCTTCCACCTCCCAGCCCCAGACTCAGGGTACGGCCCTCTAGAGAAGCCGGGGACGGCCTCCGGAGGGGAAGGCCCGGGGAGGGCGGATCTTCCGCCCTCCCTTCCCGGCTTTCTTCCGGGGGGTGGCGCTTCCGATCCGCACGACCCGGAAAGGGCGGGGGTTCGCCATTTTTTCAGCCCCCTGTCCTCCGGGGCCACCCGACCCCGCACCGGCCTCCAACACGTAACAAAAAGAGACTTGAAAACGATGGAGGAAGTGAGAGCCGCCAAAACGGGATGTGAGCACTAGACCCCCGACCGGGGATTTCCAGGAGCATGTGCAAAAACTACCACGCCCCCCAGCCTCACTCCATCCGTCCCGGAAGCCCCCCTACCCCGGTAAAATATAGCTAGAGAGTGCTAGGCGATGACTAGGAACCGTCTGTCTCCCGGCCCGGGAGCTTTTCTCTTCTGGGCCCTCCTGGCGGCGGTGCTGGCCGCCGGGATCCTTCCCCTGCGCGCTGCCCGGGCCCTGGAGCCGGAGAGGCAGTGGGGGCTCGGCACCCCGGGGACGGTGCAGCCTCCCGAGCTCTTCGATCTGGCTTCCGGACCCGGAGGGCTCATCTATGCCGCTGATCCCTACTCCAGCCGGGTATTGGCCTTCACCCCCGAGGGCCGTTTCGTCCGCTCCTGGCCCGGGCCTCAGGCCGCGCCGGGGGCCGAGCTCCCGCCCCGGGGGGCGACGGGGGTGACCAGCTCTCTCGGCAATGTGTTCGTCTCCGACGCCGCCGGCCGGCGGGTGGTCATGTTCTCTCCCCAGGGGGAGGAGCTCCACTCCTGGCGGGGGAGATCCTGCTTCCTGGGGGTCGGCCAGTGTTTCCAGGAACCCGGAGGGCTGGGCCGGGACGGGCAGGGGAACATCTACGTGGCCGACCGGCAGGAAGGAGTGGTGGGAGCCTACGTGCCCAAGGGAGGGTTCCTCCGGGAATACGGACGGGGGATCCTCTCCCGGCCCGAGGATGTGGCCGTAGACGGACAGGGCTACGTTTATGTGACCGACAGCATCCAAAATAAGGTCTTCAAGTTCGCCCCGGGGGGAAGCCTTCTGGGCTCCTTCGGGGAAGGGGTGCTCTCCGGACCCACGGGGATAGCCGTAGACAGCCAGGGAAGGGTGCTGGTGACCGACACCGGAAACCACCGTCTGAGGATTTTCTCCTCCGGGGGAGAACTCCTTGAGACCCGGGGAGAGGAGGGCTACGCCCCGGGGCAGATGCGCCACCCCGCCGGGGTGGCGGTCATGGGCCAGCGGGTCTTTGTGGCCGAGGCGAAAAGCGGCCGGATCCAGGCCTGGGCCCCAAGCGGGCCTGGGCCCCGCCCGCCTCTCCCCCCTTCCCTCTGGCCCCGGGCCCGGCCTGGCGACGCGGGAGCCAGGGACACCAAAGCCCTGGTGATCCGCTTCGGGGTGGCGGTGGGCTTCACTCCGGTGGAAGGGGTGACCTACCAGGTCTACCGGCACGACCGGGCCAGCGGCCGGGCTTTCCTCCCCTACGGGGAGCCAGTCACCTACCTGGGAGGAGGAAACTTCTCCACCTCCGACCGCTGGACAGAGGGGAAGGTGGGCCAAAGCGGCTGGAGGTATGACGCCACCTATGGCTACCTCTTCTTCATAGACCCGGCGGTGGCGCCTTACGAGGAGTACTACTACCTGGTGAAATCGAGCGCTGACCGCTGGCCCTCTGATCCGGGAGAACTCGGGGACCCGACTCTGGCCGGCCAGCCCATCGAGGATCCCAACCTGGCCCTGAACGCCTACACCGTGGCCGCCGCCTTCCCCCCGGCCCAGACCAGGCATGGGAACTACACCGAGTACACCGACGCCTGCACCGCCTGCCACGGGGTGCACAGTGCTCTCTCCGACCAGAAACTCCTGAAGGGCGAGACGGTGACCGACCTCTGCGCCACCTGCCACGACGGCACGACCTCCAAGTACGACCTGATCAAGGGCCGGGTGCGGACAGGCCCCGACTGGTCGGAGTTCACCAAGAACCCGGCCGGTCCTTTTGGCACTCAGCTAGCCGATGTAGCCGGGGCTCCCTGCGCCCCGGGATGGGACTGCCAGAACGAGCCGGGACGCCCTCAACTGACCTCGGTGCATAACGTCTTCCGGGCCCGGCTCGACGCCTCGGGTACTCCTTCCGCCCTGGCCGCTCAAGTGTGGCAGGCCCCGGGCAGCACCTATCTTCTGGTCAGCCAGGTCCCGGGAGGGGCTTCCTGGACCAATGCTTTAACCTGCGTTTCCTGCCATGAGCCCCACAACCGCTTCCAAAACTTCCGCCTCCTGCGGGGGGAGTATGTCTCCGGCGACTACAACCTGCCCGTGGAGGCCGAGGCGCCGGGGCTGCAGAAGACCCGGGACCGGGTAGTGGTGCGAGGGGCATCCGAGGTGCTGCCCGAGGCCCCCCCGCCCCGGGTGGACCTCTCCTGGCAGCCACTTCCAGAGCCGGGGGCCCCTTCCCCCTACACCCGGGGAAGCGCCGCCAGCCGCTACCTCGGAGGCTCGCTGGCCACCGGAGCGGCGGTGGTGGACTTCTGCACCGTCTGCCACCGGGCCTTCGGAGGGGAGGAGAGGCAGGTGGAAGCCAGGGTGACGGAAAAGAGGCTTTACGCTCTATTTAGCCCCGGGGAGCCAACGGACCAGCCTCTCCCCCGCGGCTCCTGGACGGAGAGCGGAGATCCCCTGACCGGCGACTACCGGGCTTCTTACTCCGCCCCCGGACTCCGGGGACTGCGCCTCGAGACAGATATAGACCTGGGGATAAAAACGCTGGTGAGGGACATCCTCACCATCTCCAACGGCCAGGTGCGAAAGCTTTACTCCCTCGACGGGGTAAACTGGGAGGACTACCCGGTGGCCGATCCGGCCCAGGCCCGCTATCTGCGCATCGAGAGCCACCGGGATGAGGCTTCGGAAGACGACGAGGTCACCGTCACCCTGGGGGTAAGCGTCCACGTCTACGGACTTTATAACTCGGTGGTGGAAAACGTCTACGGCCACTACCGCCACCGCATGGGCATTCCCGCCGCCCTGGCCCGGGGAAATCTCTCCATCGCCTACAACCCCCGCAGCGAGGACTTTCTCCAGGTGCGGCTACAGGACTTCTACGGGGACAACCTCCACCGCTACGTGCCCCTCGAGGGCCGGAACCAGGAACATCCCTCCACCTCGCGGCAGAACGAGTACGCCGAGAACCGGGTGGTGTGCCTTACCTGCCACGTGGCCCACGGTACGGGTAACCTGGCGGGGGGAGCCATATACGACCCCTCTTCGGGAAGCGTCCCCGCCCCCGGGCTGGAGGTGGCCTACCGGAACTATCTCTTAAACCTCAGCCAGGACCTGCCCGATGTCCTGGAGGAATTCAACGGCGTAGTCCAGGGCCGGGACCCCGTAAGCGGCTACCTCACCCGGCGCCGCTTCGGCCAGATAGAAGGGGTGAGTTCGGTGCTAGCCCGGTTCGAGCCCTTCGCCTCGGTATGTTTCCGCTGCCACAGCGCCCGCTAGACTCCCTCCGCCGCTGGGCCTTCGAGCCCGGGCCGGAAGACGGGATCCCCCTCGGGAAAGCGCTTCTGCTCTGGCTCCTGGCGGTGGCCCTGACCGCGTTCGTCTTCTCCCTCTACGGTTACGGGTGGATCTGGAATCGCTGGTCCCCTCAGGAGCGCTACCGGGCCGAGGAGGAGAGGTGGAGGTGGGCAGCGGAGCAGAACCCCCTCGACGCCTCGGCCTGGTTCAACTTAGGCTACGCCCAGCTCCAGGGAGGCCGCCCCGCCGAGGCCGAATCCAGCTTCCGCCGGGCGGCCGAGCTCTCCCCGCAAGACCCGAGCATAAGCTACTTCCTCGGAAGCGCCCTTATGGAGCAGGGAAAGCGGGAGGAGGCGGAGAGCCATCTGAGGCAGGCGGCCGAAGCCTTCCCCCAGAACCCTCTTCCCCGCTACCGGCTGGCTGAACTCTACCTCCAGGCCGGGCGCTTTGATGACGCGCTGGAGGAGGCCAGCTACATCCTCGACCACATAGACTCCACCCTGGCCGACGCCTATCTCCTCCGCTGTCGGGCGGAGAAAGCTCTAGGCCGGAGGGAGGAGGCGGCCGGGAGCTGCCGCCGGGCCCTCTCCCTGGATCCCTCCCTGGAGGAGGCCGGCCGGCTATTCGAGGAGCTCAGCCGGTGAGGGAGAAAGAGCTGGTCCAGGCCCTCCTCCGCCGGCGCATCCCCCGGGACCTGGCCGTGCGGGTAGCCCTTCTTTTAGCCCTGGCCACCGCCATCTACATGATCGTCCACCTCATCCTGCGCCTCCCTCCCCGCCCTATCCAAACCCTCCTTCTGGCCACCCCCGGCACCCTGGATGCCCCTCCCCGCTGGCGCACCGACATCTACGGACCCCCCTCCTCTGCTCTGAAAAGCCCCCTCGGGGTAGCAGCCTCCCCGGACGGGAGGATATTTGTGGCCGACACCGGAAACGCCCGCATCCAGGTGTTCGACCGGGAGGGAAGGTGGCTATACCGCTTCGGGCGCTACGGCCACCGGCCGGGGGAGTTCGACTACCCCACGGACGTGCTCTACTCGCAAGGCCGCCTTTACGTGGCGGACCTGAAGAACAGCCGCATTCAGGTCTTCACCCCGGAGGGAAAACTTCTCGCCGTCTGGCCCGACCCGGAGCGAGAGAGGAACCCGCGTTTTGCTCCCACCGCGCTGGCCGCCGACGGGGCGGGAAGGATCTATGCGGCCACGGTGAACCACCAGGTGCTGGTATTCAGCCGCTCGGGCCGGCTCCTCGGGCGGTTGGGCCGGGGAGGAACTGAGGCGGGGGAGCTCTCCTACCCCAACGGGGTGGTACCCCTGACCGGGGGGAGGATCTGGGTAGCGGACACGGCCAACGGCCGCCTCCAGCTCCTCGACCGCCGGGGAAGGTTCATCGCCCAGGTGCTCGGGTTCGCCGCCCCCCGGGGGATGAGCCACTTCCGGGGGCGGCTATTCGTGGCCGAGCCGCTCCAGCACCGCATCCACGTGCTCGACTCCCGGGGAAATCCCCTTTATACCTTCGGAGAGAGGGGCACCCGGGGAGGCACCTTCAACTTTCCCAGCGACGTGGAGGTGGACCCTCTGGGCACCGTTTATGTAGCCGACCGGGAAAACGACCGCATCTCGGTGTGGAGCTACCGGTGAGAGAAAATCCCACCGCCCCCGCTTATCCCGGTTTTCGGCCACTGTCAACCGGGACACCCTCCAGAAAACTATCATCCCGAAGCCGTCCGGACCGCCTCCTCCAGATCCCGGAGGAAAGCCTCCAAATCAAACCCCTCTTTCTTCGCCACCTCCTCCAGGGTGTAGTTCCCCCCGCAGCAGTAATCCACGTGGTAGCGATCCAGCACCTCCTGGGTCTCCGGTCGCTGGCGCAAAAGCTCGTTCACCGTCATCCGAGGATCAATCATCACCTGTCACCCCTTTTCCGAGTCTATCGCACCGCCCGGGGTACACCTGAGTGGTGGCCAAGTTGACCGGTCTCACGGACAGGGAGCGATCAGGGCCAGCACCACCATCTCCTCCTCCGCCCGCATGGCGTGCACCTCGCCCGGATCGAAGGCCGCAAAATCGCCCTCCCTCACCGGCTGCCAGGACTCTCCCCGGAGAAAGGCCCCCTTCCCCCGGGCGCAGTAAAGGAACACCCGGGAGGGAGAGGTGTGGGCCTCCACCTCCTGGCCGGGCCGAAGGGCAAAAACCACCGCTCTGGCCTCCGGAGAATCGGCTATGATCGTCCCTCTGGGTCTCTGCTCATCGAATCTCGCCTTCTCGAATACGTTGTGGCTCAAACCTTTCTTCCCCCCGTTCCCCCTCTAAGCTCTGCCTTTCCATAATAAATTAAAGAACCGGCCGGGCCCGGATCGGATAGTGCCACCCGGCGAGGTGCGGGAAAACGGAAAGGGGGGATAAATGAGGCAGAAGCAGGAAATAATCACTGAAGCGAACCGGGTAACCGGTGTACGTCATTTGACGAGGAGGTTGAGGGATGACAACTCAAGCTGTGCCTCGAGTTAAAGGGTCGCCGTTTGTGGAAGAGGCCAAGCGGTTTCTGGCCTGGCAACTGGCGCGCCGTCTCTTGGGCAGCCTGAGGCGGGATCCGGAAAGAGAGATCTGGCGCCTCCTCGACCTGGGAGAAAAGCTGGCCATCATGAGCAACCACCGGGAGCAGATCCGCTCGGTCAAGCGACGGCTCAGGGAGAACCCGGTGATGATGACTTATGCCTGCAACCTTATAAGGGACACCCACCCCCGGGTGCAGGAGAGGCTACTCTTCAACTGGTTCGTCAACTCCGCCCTCTTCGGGGTACCCAAGCAGCGCCGCATGTCCCAGCAGCTGGGAGTCAACGTCCCCTACTTCATCCTCATAGATCCCACCCAGGCCTGCAATCTCCGCTGCACCGGCTGCTGGGCGGGGGAGTACTCCCGGCGCAACTCCTTGAGCCTCGAGCTGGTGGACCGGATAGTGACCGAAGCCAAGCAGCTCGGAATTTACTGGATCGTGATGTCGGGCGGGGAGCCCTTCGCCTGGCCCCACCTCTTCGAGCTGGCCAGCCGCCACCCGGATGTGGCCTTCATGCTTTACAGCAACTCCACCCTGGTGGACGACAAAAAAGCGGACATGCTACTTGAGGTGGGCAACATCTCCCCCGCCTTCAGCCTGGAAGGATGGGAGGAGAAGACCGATCGCCGCCGGGGCAAAGGGGTCTTCAAGATGGTCATGGCGGCCATGGACCGGCTACGGGAAAGAGGCGTGCCCTTCGGCTTCTCCATCACCATCACCAGCCAGAACGTCTACGAGGTCATGAGCGACGAGTTCATAGACTTCCTGATCCAGAAGGGCTGCAAATACGGCTGGACCTTCCACTACATTCCGGTAGGCTCGGATGTAGATCCCGATCTCGTGGTCACCCCGGAGCAGAGGGCCTACCTGGCCCGCCGGGTGCCTTACATCCGCACCCACAAGCCCATCATGATCGCCGATTTCTGGAACGACGGGGAGCTGACCATAGGGTGTATTGCCGGCGGCCGCCGCTACTTCCACATCACCGCCCACGGGGACGTGGAGCCCTGCGCCTTCGCCCACTTCACCGTAGATAACATCAAGGAGAAGAGCCTGGTGGAGGTGCTGGGAAATCCGCTCTTCCGGGCCTACCAGAAGCGCCAGCCCTTCAGCGAAAACCTGCTCCGTCCCTGCCCCATCATAGACGTGCCCCAGGCACTACGGGACATAGTGGCGGAGAGCGGAGCCAGGCCCACCCACCCGGGAGCCGACGACATCCTCCACGGGGAGCTGGCCCGGAAGCTCGACGAGCGGGCGGCCAGGTGGAAGGAGCTGAGCGACCCTATCTGGGCGGAGAGGTGCGCGGAGAAGGCCTGGAGGGACGAAGCAGCCGCGTCTTGAACTTTCGCTGAAATATCCGGGTTCCCCATCCGGAACCCGGCTCCAAAAAATGGGGAAGGTGAGGGGGGAGGCATTTCCCCCCTCACCCCTTTCGAACACCCGGGCTGTGTCCCACTGCTGACGATGCCCATCCCGGCCTGCCCCAGGACCCTACCCCTATTCCGAGCCACCCCGGACGGTCGGCGCCCACCTGGATCTCCCGTTTCTCCCGAGGCCGGCAGGAGCAGGAGACCCGGTGAACTCCGGCTCTTTAGGCCCGGCCGAAGCTGCGGCCGATGTTGTAGAGGAAGAAGACAAAACCCAGGAAGAGGAGCGCCCCGCCCCCGGGGAGGAGAAATCCGGCCCGTTCCCCCCACCAAAAACCGGCTCCGAAAACCAGAAGCCCGGCGTTGACCAGGGTAAAGTGCAGGTAACCCAGAAAGTAGCTGTGGATGGCCCCCCGACTCAGGGTAGGAAGCACGTGGTAGGCCACCCCGAAGATCATCTGGGTGACAAAGCCCACCAGCTGAAAGTGAACGTGGACCAGGGCGGGACGGCCCCCGAAACCGTAGGCCCAGGCCCGGACCGGCTCCCAGGTCAGGAGAAGGCCCAGGGCGCTCCCCACCGCAAACCAGGCCAGACTGGCCAAGACGTGGAGGCGGGTGAGCCGGTTCAACTCGCCTATATTTTCGCTGCCGAGCCTCCTCCGGCCAAAACCGGCCTGGCCACCGTGGCCCTGGCCATGGGGATGGAGGTGCACATGCTTTGCACCTACGGCGGGGTTTTGCGCCTGGTAAAGGGCAGAACGGAGGAGTTGGGAGAGGAGACCCCCCCCGAGGTCCGGGAAACCCTCCGCCAGGGCCTGGAAAAGGGCACCATAACCCCCCTGAGCGAGATCATCGAGGAAGCCCGGCAGATGGGCCTCAAGCTTTACGCCTGCGCTGCCGCTCTCGGCAACTTGAACGTGGCTCGGGGAGAGCTGATCGAGGCGGTGACCGCCAGCACCTCCGGCAACCAGGCCAGCGCTCCGCCCAGTCAGGAGGCAGGGAAGGTTTAGAACGATACCTCTCTCCCATTCCCACCTGCCCAGGCCTCCTCTCTTTCCTCCTGCCATCCTCCCATATAAGCCGGCAAGGTAAAAGATCCTGCCCTCTCGGCCTCCGAGTATCCATACTTGAAGGGGAAAGGGTATATTTTTATCCAGCCGGGGGTGGTGGGGACTGCCAGCCATAGTCCTTCATCCCATAGTGGTTCACTTTCCCATGGCCCTGCTTCTCTTCAGCGTGGCCATGGATCTTTTGGGCGTGATCAGGAAAAGGCCGGAGTTCCACCTGGCCGGCCTCTGGAGCGTCACCCTGGGATCGCTCGGGGGGCTTCTGGCCATCGGCACGGGGATATTCGCCGCCCGGGGACTGGAGTACGCCCGGATAGTCTGGCTACGGGAAACCCTCGAGCAGATCGTGGAAAGAGGGGATTACGCCTTCCTCGAGGCAGTGGCCAGGGGAGAGGCCAGACTGGTCCCCCCACCCTTCCTCGAGGAGGCCCTGAAAAACCTGGAGAGCCACTCCCTCCTCGGGCTCTACTCCGTGGGCATATTCACCGCCCTTACCCTCTGGCGCCTGAGCCGCAGAGGGCAGATGCAGGGGCTGGTCCTGACTACCTATCTGGTGGGAACCCTCATCGCCTCCTCTCTTCTCATCCCCCTAGGATTTCTCGGCGGCCAGATCATCCACCCCCATCCCGAGCTCCGGCCAGCCTGGTTCGCCGACAGCCCAAGCTCAGCCCTCCCCGGTCCCCTCAAAGGAGGGCCGGGACCATGAACCCCGAGATCCGGGATCTCGATCAGGCGGAGAAGTGGGATCTCCGCTACCGGGAGGGGCACCGGGGGAAGGTCTCACCCTTCCTTCTGCAGGTGGCGGAGAGGATTCCGTCGGGAAGAGCCCTGGATGTGGCCACGGGCAGCGGAGCCAATGCCCTCTTCCTGGCCCGGAGAGGGTTTGAGGTGGAGGCTTTCGACTTCTCGGCCGAAGCCATCCGTCTAGCCCGGGAAGCGGCGGAAGCAGAAGGGCTTAAGGTAATCTTCCACCAGGCTGATGCCGCCTCCTTCCCGGTAGAGGAGGAGGCCTACGACCTCATCCTGATGATCCGCTTCCTCGACCGGAACCTCATCCCCCGGCTGAAAAGAGGGCTGAAGAGGGGGGGAAAGGTGCTGGTGGAGACCTTCAATGTCCGCCATCTCTCCCGCGAGCCCACCTTCAACCCCCACTACCTCCTGGGGATAAACGAACTTCTACACCTCTTCTATGACCTGGACGTACTCCTCTTCCGGGAGGAGGATCACCTGAGCCAGCTTTTGGCGGAGAGGAGGAAGTGATGGACACCCCGCTCTCCCTGCCCTATCACTCCATGGTCAACCACTTCCCGGTAGCCCTGTTCCTCCTGAGCCTGGTTCTGGACCTGGTGGGAGCCTGGAAGGACAGCCCGGAGTACCGCCGGGGAGGGCTCTGGGCCCTGGCCTTCGGGGTGGCGGGAGGAACCCTGGCCTTGGCCACCGGCTTCTGGACCGCCCGGGATCTCCAGGCCCGGGCCGTCCGGGTGGCCGCCGCCCGGGCCCGGGGGGAAAGTGGCATTTTTCCCCCGCCCGAGGTGATGGAGCGGGCGGTGGGCTACCTGAACCTGCACCGGCTCCTGGCCATCACCGCCCTGGCTCTCTTCGCTGCCCTGTTCGTCTGGCGGCTCAGCCGGGGGGGGAGGTGGAGGGAAAGTCGTTCTGGCCTTACTTCCTTTTGAGCCTGGCCGCCTACGGGCTCATCGCCTGGACCACGATCCTGGGAGGAGAGATAAGCCACCAGCCGCTGGAGCTGCGGTAAGCCGGGGCTACCCGCTCCCATCAGGCAAAAATCACGGTTTTATTGTCGTAGACGAGAACCCGATCCTCCACGTGCCAGCGTACCGCCCGGGCCAGGACCACCCTCTCTATGTGCCGGCCTATTCTCTTCAGGTCCTCTACCCCGTCCCGGTGGTCCACCCGCTCCACGTCCTGCTCGATGATGGGCCCGGCGTCCAGCTCATCGGTCACGTAGTGAGCGGTAGCCCCGATCAGCTTCACCCCCCGCTCATAAGCCTGGCGATAGGCGTTGGCCCCCTTGAAGGCGGGAAGGAAACCGTGGTGGATGTTGATGATCCGGTGGGGGTACTCCCGCACGAAGCGGGGGCTCAGGATTTGCATGTAGCGGGCTAGCACCACCAGATCCACCCTTTCCCTCCGCAAAAGCTCCAGCTCCCGCTCCTCTGCCTGGGCCCGGGTCTCGGGGGTCACCGGGATGTGGTGGAAGGGAATGCTCCAGGACTCCACCACCGGGCCGAGGTGGGGGTGGTTGGAGATAACCAGAACTATGTCCGCCGGGAGATCGCCCGCCTCCCTCTGCCGCACGAGTTCAAAGAGACAGTGGTCCTCCCGGGAGACGAACACGGCCAGCCTCTTCCTCCGCCAGGCGCACTCCAGTCGCCAGCTCATCCCGAACTCCCGGGCCACGGGCTCAAAACCGGCCTTTATCTCCTCCACCCTTTGCCGAGCTTCCGGAAGGTCGAACTCCACCCGCATGAGGAAGATGCCCCCTTCGGGATCGGTAGTGTGCTGGTCCGACTGGACGATGTTCGCTCCCCGCTCGAAGAGGTAACGGGAAACGGCAGCCACTATTCCCGGACGGTCGGGACAGGAGATGAGCATGCGCATGCGGTTCTGGTACCGATCCATCGGGGGCTATTTTACACCGGAGAAGACGGGCTTCCGGTCCCCCCTGCCAGCTTCGCCAGAAAAGAGCGAGCCTTCCCAGAAAGGTGCAAATTGACACCCCCCCGCCGAGAACCTAGAATGGGGACGGTCTTTACCGGGGAGGGAGTCTTTTGACCATCCGCCAGAAAAGCGGTCTTTTGCTCGCCCTCATCCTTCTGGGAACTCTGTTTTTGAGCTACTACCTTTTGGGGATTTACCGGCTCTGGGACAAGACCCGTAAAGGGCTGGACATCCAGGGGGGCATCCGGGTGGTCTACGAAGGGGTGGACACCCCCGAGATGCCGGTGACAGACAAAGCCATGGACCAGGCCAGGAGCATCATGGAAAACCGGATCAACCGGCTCGGGGTGGTGGAGCCGGTGATCCAGAGGCAGGGGGAGAGGCGCATTGTGGTGGAGCTCCCCGGGATCAAGGATCCGGAGAAGGCCATCGAAACCATAGGCCGGACGGCCCTCCTCGAGTTCAAGGACGCTGACGGGAACATCATCTTCACCGGAAAGGACCTTGACCCCCGGGGTATAGACGTGGAGATCCAGGGGGATAACCAGCCGGTGGTCACCTTGCAGCTCAAAGGAGAAGCGGTAAAGCGCTTCGCTGAGGCCACCCGAAAAGCAGTCCAGTTTTCGGAAGAGGACCCCAAGCGGCGCATAGGCATCTACCTCGACGGGGAGCTGGTACAGAACCCCTCCGTGCGGGAGCCCATAGAGTCCGGCCGGGCGGTGATCACCGGCTATGAATCGGTGGAGGAGGCCAGAAGGGTGGTCATCGCCCTCCAGTCGGGCGCCCTCCCCGTGAAGCTGCGCATCATCGAGAACCGGACCATAAGCCCCACCCTGGGAGCGGACGCCCTGAAGAAAAGCGAGGTGGCAGCCCTGATCGGTATTGCCGCCGTGGCCGCCTTCATGGTCCTCTACTACCGGGTACCCGGCTTCTGGGCCAGCTTTTCTCTCCTCATCTACATCGTCCTGGTTCTCCTCCTCCTCTTCTCCCTCCGCGCCACCCTCACCCTTCCCGGCATCGCCGGCTTCGTGCTTTCCGTGGGCATGGCCGTGGACGTGAACGTCCTCATCTTCGAGCGCGTCCGGGAGGAGCTGCAGCTCGGCCGAACTCCCTGGTCGGCCCTAGAGGTGGGACATAAGCACGCCTTCCGGGCCATCCTGGACTCCCATGCCACCACCCTCATCGGAGCAGCCATCATCTTCTTCCTGGGCACCGGGCCGGTGCGGGGGTTCGCCGTCACCCTGAGCCTCGGCACCCTGGTCAACCTCTTTACCGCCCTCCTGGTAACCCGCTACGTGCTCCAGCTCATGCTCCGGGCGGGAGCTCGTCCGGGGCCCCTCTTCTTCGGCTCCCCCCGTCCCTCACCGTCTCCGGCCGGAGGGGAGCGAATGCCGTCGTGAGCCAGCCGGGGCGCCGGAGAAGGAAGAAAAAGGGATCCCGCAAAAAGGCCCCTCCTCTCCCGGGCGACGGTAAGGCCAAAAAGGAGCCCCTACCTGCTGCAGCAACTTCCCCACCGGCACCGCAGCTACCTTCATCCCCGGCTGCCGGGGCTCCCCCGCTCCCGGAGCGGAAAGCGAAAGCACCGGAGCCCCAGCTCGACCAGCCCAGGGGAAAGAGGCGCCTGAACGTCATCGGCCCCCGCCGCTGGTGGTATGCCTTATCCGGGACGCTGACCCTCCTGGCCCTGGTCTCCATTCTAGTGCGGGGGTTCAACTACAGTATCGACTTCACCGGGGGAACTCAGACCGACGTGAGGTTCGAGCAGCCGGCGAGGATGGAGGATATAAGGAAGGTCCTCGCCGAAAGAGGCCTGGGCAAAGCGGTCATCACCGCAGTGGAGGAGAGGGGCGCCACTTCCCGGGAGTTCATCATCACCACCCGCAGTCTCAGCGAGGAGGAGCGGCAGGCATTGATCCGGGAGCTCGGCTCCCGGGTGGGTCGGCTCCAGGTCATGAGCTCCGACTCCGTCACCCCGGTGATCGGGGCGGAGTTAAAGAGGAAAGCTATCATCGGGGTTTTCCTGGCCACCCTGGGGATACTGGCCTACATAGCCCTGCGCTTCGAGTGGAGATTCGGGATCGCCGCCCTCGTGGCCCTGATCCACGACGTGCTCATCACGGTGGGCCTCTTCTCCCTCTTCCAGCTCCCCCTGGACACCGCCTTCATCGCCGCCGTGCTCACCGTCTACGGCTATTCGGTCATGGACACCATCGTCATCTTCGACCGGATCCGGGAGAACCTGGCCGCCCGGCGGGAGGATCTGGCCCAGGTGATAAACCGGAGCGTCACCGAGACCCTAACCCGCTCCATCAACACCACCCTATCCACCCTACTGGCCATCGGGGCCGTGCTTCTTTTCGGCGGCCGGACCACAAAAGACCTGGCCCTGGCCCTCACGGTGGGGATAGCTTCGGGAGCCTACTCCTCCATATTCGTGGCCAGCCCCATTTACTACGAACTCGTGGAGAGGCTCGGCAAACGGAAGAAAGCCCCGGCGGCCGCCGCCCGGACCGCCTGAGACCTCCATGCCCCTCATCCTCATCCTGGGGGGAACGCGAAGCGGGAAGAGCCGCTTCGCAGTGGAGCTGGCCAGGTGCCTTTCCTTACCGGAAGCTGGCCCGCCCCTCCCCGTCACCCTCATCGCCACCGCCGAGCCCCGGGATGAGGAGATGGCCCGGCGCATCAGGGCCCACCGGCTTTCCCGCCCCCGCCACTGGCGGGTTTACGAGGAGCCGCGGGAGGTGGAGGGGCTGATCCGGGAGCTGGGCTCCCGCCCCGGAGTGATCCTGCTCGACTGCCTCTCCCTCCTCTTGAGCAACTGGATGGAGGAGTCAAACCCCGAAACGGCCCGGCCCGCTCACCCGGCCGGTCCCGAAGCCCGGGTGCAAAAGATGACGAGGAGGAGAGTCCAACATCTGGCCCGGGCCTGTGCCCGAGCCCCAGCTCAGGTGATCGTGGTCTCAAGCGAAGTGGGAATGGGGGTGGTGCCTGCCCACCTTAAAGGCAGGCTCTACCGCGACCTTTTGGGGGAGGCCAACCAGATCCTGGCCGCCCGGGCCCGGGAAGTGTACCTGGTGGTGGCCGGGGTACCGCTTCTGATCAAGGCCCCTGGCCACCCCCCATCCATTTAGTAAAAAAGCGCTCTTGCCGCTTAGCAGCTTATCGCGTAAACCTCTAACCTGGCGTTAACGGGAGGCTCTTCTACGAAACCTGCTCCGGCTCCCTCTCCTGCGGGGATTCCTCCTTCCCCTCCCTGAGCCCTCCCCGGAACTCACGGACACTTCTGCCGATAGAGCGGGCCAGCTCGGGAAGCCGCTTGGGGCCAAAGAGAAGGAGAACCACTCCCAGGATGAGGAGAACCTCCAGAGGACCGATCTGGCGGAGCAAGGGCATCACCTCTTAAGAAGATCATAACACGCAAGAGCCCGGCCCAAGTTTTTTTTCTGTTGCAACCCGGATCCCGATCCTGATCCAGACACCCGAGAAGGCCAGTCCTCATAACCTGCAGTCCGGGGAGGAAAGAAGATGGGCCGGACCGACCCGCCATATGAGCTCGTCTGCCCCACCAGGAGGGTGATCCAAAGACACCGGGAGTCACCTCCGGTGGAAGAGGCGGCCGTACCGCCTTCTTCCCCTTTATTCAGCATCGTGATGCCGGTTTACAACCCGGAGGAGTGCTGGCTCAGGGCAGCGGTGGCCTCGGTGCGGAACCAGACCCACCCCTCCTGGGAACTCTGCATCGCGGACGACGCCTCAACCGAACCGGGGGTGAGAGCCTTTCTCGAGGAATGCCCGGCCACCGACCCCCGCATCAAGGTTCGCCGCCTCCCGCACCGCCAGGGCATCTCCGGCGCATCCAACGCCGCCCTGGAGATGGCCCGGGGCTTATTTGTGGCCTTCCTCGACCACGATGACGAACTGGCCCCCCAAGCGCTCTTCGAGGTGGCTCGACTCTTAAGCGAACAGCCCGACCTCGACCTCGTCTACTCCGACGAGGACAAGATCGAACCCGACGGCCGGCACAGCGAGCCCTTTTTCAAGCCGGAGTTCTCCCCCGACCTCCTGATGAGCATGAACTACATCGGCCACCTCACCGTGGTGAGGCGCTCGCTGCTCGAGGAAACAGGCGGCTTTCGCCCCGGGTTCGAAGGCTCCCAGGACTACGACCTTCTCCTGCGCCTGGTGGAGCGGACCCGGAGGATCGCCCACCTCCCCCGGATCCTCTACCACTGGCGGAAGTCCCGGGGGTCGGTGGCCGCCGATCCGGCGGCCAAGGTGTACGCCTATGAGGCCGCAGTGCGGGCCCTGGAGGAGACTCTGGCCCGCCGGGGCCAGCCGGGTAAGGTGGAAACGACGGGGCCGGGGCGCTACCGGGTACGGTATCTCGTGGACGGCCACCCCCTGGTGAGCATCGTCATCCTCACCCGGAACCAGGGCCAGCTTCTATCGAGGTGTCTTTCTACCCTGGAGAGGAAGACCGACTACCGGCGATACGAGGTGATCGTGGTGGATAACGGCAGCACCGACCCAAATACGCTGGGACTCCTTGAGGATTACTCCCGCCGGCCCCGGTGCCGGGTCCTGCGTCTGGATCAACCGTTCAACTACTCGCGGCTGAACAACCTCGCGGCGGCCGAGGCCAAGGGGGATTACCTCCTCTTCCTCAACGACGACGTGGAGGTGGTCTCCCCCGGGTGGCTCGAGGAGATGCTCGGCCATGCCCGGCGACCGGAAGTAGGGGCGGTAGGGGCCAAGCTTATCTACCCGAACGGGAAGATGCAGCACGGCGGCGTGGTCCTGGGCCTCGGGGGACTGGCGGGCCACGCCTTCTACCTTCTGTCCGCTGACTCGCCGGGCTATATGGGCCTGGCCCAAGTGGTCCGCAACTGCTCCGCGGTCACCGGGGCCTGCCTGATGACCAGGCGCTCGCTATTTGAGGCCCTCGGCGGCTTCGACGAAGGGCTGTCCGTGGCCTTCAACGACGTGGACTTCTGCCTGAGGCTGGGGGAAAAAGGCTACTACATCGTCTGGACCCCCTTCGCCGTTTTGATCCACCACGAAGGGGCAAGCCGGGGAAGGTTCACCCCCAAGGAAGACCTGGACCGCTTCCGGGCCAGGTGGAGTCGGAGGCTCGAAAGGGGGGATCCTTTCGCCCCCAAGCGCCTGGCCTCCGCGCTGGATACCAGCGGCCTCCGGGGGTGGAAGCGGTGAAAGAAAGTGCCAAAGCCATATGCGTGCTGGGGATCCCCCGGAGCGGCACTTCTCTCACCGCTCGTCTTTTGAATCTTTTAGGGGTCTACCTCGGAAACCCGGATCACCTCCTCGGACCCTCCCCCTCCAATGAAGCCGGACACTGGGAAAACGTGCACCTCCTGGCCATCAACGAGGCACTGCTCGCCCGGCTGGGAGGCTCCTGGGACCGGCCTCCGCCTCTACCGCCCGGATGGGAGGACCGCCCGGACCTGGCAGACCTGCGGGCCCAAGCCGCGGTGATGCTGGCCGGGGAGTTCCGGGAAGCAACCCTTTGGGGATGGAAAGACCCCCGTAACACCCTCACCTTCCCTTTCTGGAAAGCTCTGGTGCCGGGACTGCAGGGAGTGCTCTGCGTGCGCCACCCCGTGGCCGTAGCCCTGTCCCTCCAGGCCCGCAACGGCTTTCCCCCGGCGCGGTCCTTCCGCCTCTGGTGGACGTACAACCGGGTGGCTCTGCGCTACCTGACCGCCTCCCAAAGCCGGTGGACGGTGGTCTTCTACGAGGACTGTCTCGAGCAGCCGACCAGGGCCCTCGCCCGCCTGGCCAGCTTCATCGGCCTCAAGGGCAGAGAGCGGGAGGAGGCCATCAGGAGGGCACGGGAGGCCATCAAGCCCCGGCTGCGCCACCACACGGCGGGCGGCTCACCCGCCATCCGCCTCCCTCCGCCCACAGTCAGGCTCCACGAGCACCTGAGGGAAATAGCTACCCATCTTCCACCCTAGCTCATATCCCAGTCGCTGCCGATTCCACCCCCCCCACCCCGTTCCCCCTGCCGCACCCGGTTCCTTACAGCCCCTTACAGCTCTTTACGCCCCAACTCCCCAGGGGCGTCCCGAACTTCCCCCCAGCGTTATTCCCTGCTATATATTACGGTAGGGAGACAGTCCGCCTTTTCCACCGGATTCCGGGCGGGAGGCGGAAATAAAAGGGGAGATCGCGGTGTCCGAAGAGGTAAAGGCCGCCGAGGGCCATTCTGTTTCCCGGCCCCGCTTCCGGCCAGAGGAGAAGGACCTCGCCCCGGCCGACGCCGCTTCCCGGGAGATGGGCGGCTACGCGGTGAAGGGGCGGATCTGGATCGCCCGGGGGGAAGAGACCTTTTTGGGCTACGGGCGGGTGGTGCTCCTCGAGCGCATCCGGGAATACGGCTCCATAAGCCAGGCCGCCCGCTCCATGGAGATGTCCTACCGTCATGCCTGGGAACTCGTAGACTCCATGAACCGGCAGGCCCCCTCTCCTCTCGTGGACACCTCCACCGGCGGGGCGGGTGGAGGAGGGGCCAGGCTCACCCCCCTGGGGGAAAGGGCCGTAGAGCTCTTCTGGGAACTCTATCGGGACCACAAGCGACATATCGAAGGGCAGCAGTCGAAGCTGGAGAGGCTTCTGGGGTCCGGCCCGGCTTCTTACGTCCCTTCCCGGGAAGGGGAAAAGAAGGAAGGGAAGCACGAATGGTAACCGCGAGGAAAGGCGGGCCGAGGTTCCATCTCTCCGTCATTTTGGCCCTGGCGCTTTTAGCCGCATCGCTTATCGGTTGTCAGAGCCAGGGCGGGGGCGGCACAAAGCGAGTTCCGGACAGCGCGTCCCTCCCCCCGAGGCCTTCCCTCCTCATCTTTGTGGGGGCGGCGAGCAAACCCCCCACGGAGGAGGCGGTGGCCGCCTTCGAGAAACGATATGGCATCCGGGTGGAGGCCAACTACGGGGGATCGGGCACCCTCCTCTCCCAGATGAAGCTGGCCCGCCGGGGGGATCTTTACTTCCCCGGCTCCTCGGACTACATGGAAAAGGCCAAGAGGGAGGGACTGGTCCGGCCGGAGACGGAGAGGAAGGTGGCCTACCTTGTGCCGGCCATCAACGTCCCCCGAGGCAACCCCCGGGGGATCCGGGAGCTGCGCCATCTCGCCCGGCCCGGGCTGCGGGTGGGGCTGGCCAACCCGGAGACGGTGTGCCTCGGGGGCTACGCGATAGAGATAGTGGAAAGAAACCTTGACCCCGAAGAAAAAGAGGCCTTGAAGCGCAACGTGGCCACCCTGGGGGAGTCTTGCGAAAAGACGGCCAACCTCCTCACCTTCCGGGCGGTGGACGCCATCATAGGCTGGAGCGTCTTCGAGCACTGGAACCCGGAGAAAATCGAGACCGTCAAGCTCCAGCCCCGGGAAATCACCAGGATCGGGTACCTTCCGATAGCCGTGTCCGTTTATTCCCCCCGACCGGACCTGGCCCGTAGATTCATAGAGTTCCTGCTCTCCCCCGAGGGCCAGGCCATCTACCGGAAGCACGGCTACTTCATGACCCCGGAGGAGGCCTTCCGCTACGTGGGCGAAGAGAAGCCGGTGGGAGGGGAGTATCCGGTGCCTCCGGACTGGCTCCGGATGACCGACCTTTCTCCGCATCCCGGAAGCGGAGGACCGCTCTCCCCTTGAACCTCTTTTCCGGAAAGGAGGAATCGGATGACCTTTCGCCGCCTGACCGTAACCTTCGCCTTGGCCCTGGCCGGCTTCTACCTCCTCCTTATCTTCTCCCTCTTCACCCTTTTCCAGCCCCCCACCCTCCTCTCCGCCCTCCTTCACCCCCGCACCCTCTTCTCCCTCCGGCTGAGCCTTCTGGCCGGGACTCTGGCTACCATCCTCTCGCTGCTCCTGGCTCTCCCCGCCGCTTATGGACTCTCCCGCCACCGCTTCCCCGCCCGGAACCTGGTGGACACCCTCCTCGAGCTTCCGGTAGTGGTCTCCCCGGTGGCTCTGGGGGCCATGCTCCTCCTCTTCTTTACCTCCGGTCCGGGAACGGTACTGCAAAAACACGGAATCACCGTACCCCTTGAGGTCTCGGGAGTGGTAGTGGCCCAGTTCGCCGCCACCGCAGGCATGGCCACGAGGCTCCTGAAAGCGGTGCTGGACGAGATCCCCACCCGCTACGAGGAGGTGGCTCGCTCCTTAGGGGCCTCCCCTTTCCGGGCCTACCTCACGGTCACCCTTCCCCTCTCCCTCCGGGGGATGACCGCCGCGGCCATCCTCACCTGGGCCAAGGCGGTGGGAGAGTTCGGGGCCACCATCACCCTGGCCGGGTCCATGGCTTTCAAGACGGAGACCCTGCCCATTGCCATCTTCATGGCCCTCTCCGGTGCCGATCTGAGCCTGACCGTCACCCTGATCTTCATCCTGGTAGGGGTGGGGATGCTAACCCTTTACGCCGCCCGGCTACTTGCCGGCCGAGGCCGAAGTTAGGGGGGACTCCTCCGCATGACCCAAGGCTCTGAGCGGCTGACCGCGGATATCGCCTCTCCTCTTCTTCCCCTGCTGGCGCTGGAGGAGATAACGGTGCGGGCCGGGACTTTTTTCCTCCCCGGCCTATGTCTCCGGGTCTTTCCCGGCGAGTTCCACGTGCTTTTAGGGCCCACCGGGGCGGGAAAGACCCTACTTCTGGAGACCGTGGCCGGTTTCCTCCGCCCCGCCGCGGGCCGCATTCTCCTCGGCGGCCGCGACGTCACCGCCCTTCCCCCGGAGGAGCGGGAAGCGAGCTACGTGCCCCAGGATCTGGCCCTCTTCCCCCACCTGACGGTAAAGGATAACATCCGCTACGGCCTCCGCTGGCGGAGGCGGCCTCCCGGGGAGGTCGAGCCGCACCTTGAGACCCTCATCCGGGTCACCGGGATCGGTCCCCTCCTCCACCGGCGGCCGGCCGACCTGAGCGGCGGGGAGAAGCAGAGGGTAGCCCTGGTGCGGGCCCTGGCCATAAGGCCCCGGCTCCTCCTCATGGACGAGCCCCTCTCCGCCCTCCATCTCCAGCTCCGGGCCGAGATGCGCGACCTTTTGCGCCGCCTCCACCGGGAGCTCCGCTTCACCGCCCTTCTGGTCACCCACGACCTCGAGGACGCCTTCGCCCTGGGGGACAGGGCCTCCGTGCTCCTGGGCGGCCGTCTCCACACCGCCCCCTCCATGGAGCACCTCTACCGCTACCCCCCCAACACCGCCGTGGCCCGCTTCTTCGGGCTGCCCAACCTCTTCCCGGCCACCGTGAAGGAGGTGCGCGGCCGGGAGATCGTACTGGAGGTGGAGGATTTGGGAGCGCTCCTCGTCCGGCTCCCGGAGGGAGCGGAACCTGTCCTGGATTCCCCAAACCTTAACCCCGGGAGGCACCTGTTCCTCGGCCTCCACCCCGAGGAGATCACCCTGGTCAAGCCCGACCGGAGGCACCTGCCCCGCAAAAACCTCTTCTCCGGCCGCATCGCCCGCATCTCCCCCCGGGGCCGCTCCTTCTGCCTCCTCTTCTCCACCGCCCGGGCGGTGCTGGAGATCCACATCCCCTCATACGCTATGGAGAAGCTCCCCATCCACGAGGGCTGGGAAGGGGAGGTGGAGATAAAGGAGGACAAAGCCTTCCTCATGCCGAATTGAGGGGGAGCCGGGACTTTCCGATGGAGCGCTTTATCCGGGAGGGGGATATTTTTTTCCTGCCAGCGGCGTTGCCCAGGGGGTTTGGTCATCGCACCCCTGCTGTCACTGCGCCACTTCAGGCCACCAGGGCTACTGCCGCTGATCTCGGTCGTCGCAGCGATGGGTAATCGGCTCGCCCTCTCCTTCCCGGAACCTGAAGAGCCTAACTCCTCCCCGCCACCGGCACCTCCTCTGCGCCGCGCTGGACGCCAGGCCACCATCCCGGAAAGGGGGTAGAGGATGCATCCCGCCGAGTGGCAGGATCCCCGCGACTTCGCCCGCATGGGCAACGCCGCCCGAGCCCTGATCGAGTTTCTGGATGACGCCCGGGAGATGGCCGCCGAGGTGGCCGAGTGGCGGGAGTCCCCGGGCGAGCTCCTGGAGAGATTGAACCGGATCAAGGCCACCCTCAGGGTGGCCTCCACTGCCCTAGATCATCTGCTCTTTCTCACCCGCAAGAACCTGCCCCGCAAAGGCCGGCCGAAAAAAGAGTAACAGAAAGCCATGGGCGGCAATGGCGTTGCGGTCGAAAGATGCGGCTGCGGCCTGGCCCGCCCTCCTTTACCCCTCCTGGCCCCCCTCCCGCACCATCAAGGCCCGCACCAGATCCCCGCGGCTCACTATCCCCACCAGCTTCCCGCTTTCATCCACCACCGGCAGCCTCTTCACCCTGTGCCTCCACATCAGCTCCGCTACCCGCTCCACCGGCCACTCCGGCCGGGCCGTCACCGGAGAGCGGGACATGATCTCCTCCACCCGGGTGGAGGCCATTTCCCGGATCGCCTCCTCCACCTCGGAGAGAGAACCCAAAGGAAACACCCCTCCGAGAAGGTCTATGAAGGGGGGGATGCGGACCGAGCGGTAGCGGCGGATAAGGTCTCCTTCGGTGATCACCCCCACCACCCTCCCGCTTCTGTCCACCACCGGGAACCCGCTCACTCCCCTCTCCGCGATGGCCCGGGCCACCTCCTCCAGATGATCCTCGGGCCGGAAGGTCACCACATCACGGGTCATGATCTCGCCGATCGTCAACTCCCTCTCCCCCTTACCGAATTTTTCAATGGCCGAAGCCCTC
>Ga0197143_1000895_pt1 | contig 27599 bp, 24 predicted proteins | sample GBS70_MetaG_FD_148603 | JGI IMG/M metagenome (GOLD analysis project Ga0197143, IMG submission 148603) | Sediment microbial communities from Great Boiling Springs, Gerlach, Nevada, United States - GBS 70_MetaG | ecosystem: Environmental > Aquatic > Thermal springs > Hot (42-90C) > Sediment... | reverse complement strand
CGCCCGAGGAGCAGCTCAACCTTCCGGATGCGCGCCCTCATGGTGTTCCGGTGGATCCCAAGGGCTCTCGCGGACGCGTTCTGGTTGAATTGATGCTCGATAAGGGACCACACCGTCTCCCGCAAGGTAGCCCCCTGAGGTGTGGTGAGGAGTGGTCCGAGGATCCTTTCGTACATCCCCAGGAGAGCGGCTCGATCGGGCACCTGGGAAAGTAGGTGGGTGAGGGTCAGGTCTTCGAACAGCAGGACACCTTCATCCCCCCTCGCCAACACCAGGGCCCGCTGTGCCTCCCAGTAGCTCCGGGGCACACCGGGGATCCCTCCCTGAGGGGTCCCCGCCGTGATGAGGAGAGGCGGAACTCCCTCTACTTCGCCGAGGGACCGGTACAGGTTCAGGAGGAACCTCCGGAGCTCCGCCCCACCGAGTCGTCCTGCAGGAACAAGACAGATGATCTGGTTCAAGATGTAGGTGAGATGCCTGGGGAGCCTATGCTGGTCTAAGATCCAGCGGAGGGTCTGTCCCGCCCGCTCCCGCCTGTAGAAGTCCTCCCGGCTGGTCGGCGCCCAACGCCTGTTGTTGCGATCGCGTCCCAGGAGCGCAACCACGACAACTGCATAGCGGCCTTGTGGGTCAAAACCCATGAGACGCGCGCGTTCCAAAAGATCCTTGGCAGGGACGTCGCCACGGATGAGCGCATCCACAAAAGTGTATCCGATCCTTTCTTCAACGGCGGCAAGTGAACGCTGCCGGAGGAGGTGAAGCGCCGCCACTGTCGCCGCATGCTCTGCGGCGCGGAGATCGAGCTCGTTGAGAGGGGTGCTCCCCTCAAGGATCCAGATGTACCCCAGCAATTCCCCACCTGCCCGGATTGGACACACAATCCGGGCCCCCATTCCCACCTCAGGCATGGCAGGCGCGCGTACCGGCTTCTCGGCCGCTTCAAGCTGGCGGAAGAGCCCGCTACTCTCTAAGGCGTCCCGGATCTCCCGGGGGGTCTCCATGTGCTGGATCGTTGCTTCCCTGGCGGGGTCGTACTCCCCGGTATACTCGGCATGAGCCAGCAGCTTAAGGTCGGGGTTCTCAATGGTCACGGATTTTCCAATGAGCGAGGAGAGGGTCTTTGCGATCTCGCCCAGATCAGTTGCCTCCACAGCAGCAACAGTAAGTGCGCGGTGGATTTGGTCTGCCCGCTCGATGAGTTCATACTGGCGCTTGATGATCTCCCGGCTCACCGCCTCGGTGATGTCCACAAAGGCGAGCTCCCACGGCGCCTCCAGGATGGGAAGGTGCAAGGCTTCGGCCTCTTCCAGGATAGAACCAGGGATCTCCTGGAGGAACTTGCTCGGCTCGAAGAGAATGGCAGCGAGGCCCTTTGCGTTGAGCTCACGAACCGTGCGCTGACGCTCCTCCTCCTCGACGGGCCACCCGTATCCTGTGGTGAGGAGGAGTTCACCGCCACGAACCCAGGGGATGATCTCTGGGATGTCGATGATATGGACCCAGCGGATCTCCCGATCGAGGCCGGCATGCCCGGCGACGACCCGCACGGGCCGCATGACTTCCAGCTGCAATGCCTCTCTCACAGTGAGGCCCACGTTCACCGCTCACCAACCTTCGTCAATGGAGGTTCGTTGAATGGCCTCCCTCACCCTGCACCGTCCCCCACAAAGGGGGAGGGAAAGAAATTGACACCCCTGTAGCTATCCGATATCCTTGTAGGGAACGCGGCAGGGGCAAGTCCTGAGGTGTCTTTGAGCCGGGGAGGAGCGATGGAGAGAGTCCACCGGAAACCGACCATTGCTTTGGTCATCCGCCCCTTCCAGGAATTCGCTGAGAAAGAGACCTCCGGGGGCATCCTTCTCTTCCTGGCCACGGTCGTCGCAATAGCATGGGCGAACTCGCCTTGGTCCAGCGCATACTTCACCCTGTGGGGAACGAAGTTCACCATTGGGCTGGGAGAGGTCGCATTGTCCAAACCCCTGCTCCTCTGGATCAACGAAGGGCTGATGACACTCTTCTTCCTTGTCGTAGGCCTGGAGATCAAGCGCGAGCTTTTAGCTGGCGAGCTTGCCTCCCCGAAGCAATCCGCCCTTCCCATCGCGGCAGCCCTGGGCGGGATGCTCGTCCCCGCGGGGATCTACATCGCCCTCAATGCCGGAGGCCCGGGTGCCCGGGGATGGGGAATCCCCATGGCCACGGACATCGCTTTCAGTCTGGGCGTAATGGCCCTCCTGGGGAATCGGGTCCCTTTCAGTCTGAAGGTCTTCCTCACCGCCTTCGCCATTGTGGACGACATTGGAGGAGTCCTCGTGATCGCCCTGTTCTACACAAGGGAGATCTCTTGGATAGCCCTTGCTGGTGGAGCAGCATTCCTGCTCTTCCTGCTCCTCATGAACTGGGCGGGAGTCCAGAGGCTCCTCCCCTACGGGGTGCTTGGGATCGGCCTGTGGTTGGCCTTCCTGGAGTCAGGGATCCATGCCACCATCTCCGGGGTCCTCCTGGCGATGACCATCCCCTCCCGGGCACGCCTCGTCCCAGGGGAGTTCCTGTCCAAGAGCCGAGCGATCCTCGCCGAATTCGAGCATGCCGCCGAGGAGGACATCCTCACCAACGAGAACCGTCAGGCCGCCATCCGGGCCTTGGAGCGCGCATGCGCCCTTAGCGAGGCGCCGATGCAGCGCCTCGAACATACCCTCCATCCCTGGGTAACCTTCGGGATCCTTCCCCTCTTTGCCCTGGCAAACGCGGGAGTGACCTTAGCTGGAGATCTCTCAAGCAGCCTCCTCCAACCGGTGAGCCTGGGCGTGATCCTGGGGCTGGTCCTCGGCAAGCAGATAGGGGTCACTCTGTTCGCCTGGCTGGCGGTCCGCACAGGCCTCGCAACGAGGCCCACAGGAGCTACCTGGGGGCAGATCTACGCCGTCGGCTGGCTGGGCGGGATCGGATTCACCATGTCCCTGTTCATCGCCAGCCTTGCCTTCGGCGATACCCAGTTGCTAGATCTAGCGAAAGTAGGGATCTTCACCGCTTCCCTCATCGCGGGGGTCGGTGGCTGGCTCCTCCTCCGGTTTCTCAGCCCTCCCCCTCAGCCGCTCCTCCGCAATGCGTAGAAGTAGGTCGCCCTCCCTCGCGCCGCCGTCTCGCGCTTCTCGAGCAACACACATGCGGAGCCGAGCACACCTTCGATCTTGTGGCGGTCCACCCCTGGGGGGTCCCCAACTCCCCCCCGGCTCAAGCAACGGCACTCCGCTACGCTCCGTGCCTTACTACAAGCGGCTCAAGCAACGGCACTCCGCTACGCTCCGTGCCTTACTACAAGCGGCTCAGAGCATGAACATTCCTCCAGGCTCAAGCACCTCATCCACGAACTTCACGTACGCCCTTCTCGCAGAAGCGGTGCCGAGGCTGTGGTAGCATCCGACGTCCGTCACTAGGGCGAACTTCCCGAGCCCGACTCCGGCCCCCGGTGCCGTGACATCCACCCTGTGGAAGGTGCAGTCGACGCACTCCGACTGTGCCCGTCGCGCCGCCTTTCGGAGCGCCACGGAGGAGATGTCGACCCCAAAGGCCTCAAACCCTTTCCTGGCGAGGTAGACGACGAGACTGCCCGTCCCGCAGCCGACATCGAGCACCTTGCAGCCCCCAGCTCCCGGCCTGTCCGAATAGCGCTTCCATCACGATCCCTCCCTCCCGGATCTCTTCACTGCACCGAAGGCAAAACACGCCTCCACGGCGCTTGCCTGCGGCAGGGCAGGAATTTTTTAGGACCAGGATCTCCCCACTTTCCAGAACTCGCCGCCTCGCACCGGCAGGGATTCCACCTGACCGTCCGCAGCCAGCTTCTCCAGGAGCGCCCTGACCTCGTCCGCGGTCCGGCCTAGGATCTCGGCGACCTCCCGAGTCGTCAGCGGGCCATAGTCCGCCAGCAGGGCCACGGGGTCCCGCGGTTCATACTCCATCAGGTCCGGGGCGATCCGGCGGAGCACTTGCCGGTACGTGCCGAAGGACCGGTGTCCGACCACCAGGATGGGCTCCCAGGCGTGGGGAAGGAGAACCCGGCCAGCAGGCGCGAACAGCAGCGTAGGGAAACCCGTCACCCCATAGCGGCGGCACTCGGCCAAGTCAGCTTGAAAGGCCCGCTCCGCTGAACCATCCTGGAGGGCGCCTTCGAAGCGAGCCAGATCCAGTCCGGGGACCTCTCGGGCCAGCTCACGGTAGACTTCTGGGTGGGAGATGATACGCCGCTCCGTGAGGGCAGCCCGACGCAGCCGCCGGAGGTACGCCTCCCCGATCTCCTCACTCTGGAGCTGTGCAGCCTTGACAGCGATGCAGGCGGGCCAGGTGGAGAAGTGGGGATCGGTGATGTCCTCCATCAGCCGCTCGTCGATGGGCTGGCCGGAGCGCTCGCTGACCATCCGCCAGTGCGGGGCTACCTCCGCCGTGGTGCGGATATCGTTGAGGCTGTCGTAGAAGTCGGCCATGTCACGCACCAGCCCGCCCATCACGTATCTGATGCGCACCTGCTCCCGATAGGTCTCCCGGATCCGATAGAGCATCGGTTCCGTGGCCCAGCACCACGAACAATAGGGGTCGGTGAAGTAGGTGATCTCAACCCTAGGCGTCATCCCATGGCGCTCCCTTCCCCGGGGAACAGCATCCCCCAAACCCAACATCGCAGGAGGGTGCTGCCTCCGCGTCCTCCCATACGTGGGGTCGGCGCGCAGGTGCGGCGACCAGAACCCACCGCATTGGCCCATCAGGGACATCACCCTGTGCCACTTCCATGCCCGCCTCCTCCAGCCACTGCCGGGCGACCGCGGCCTCGGCCTGGCCGAGCGTGATCACCACCACCCTTCCGCCATCCCCCAGGTACGCTGACACCTTGGCAAAGACCTGACGCCAGCGGGAAGGCTGGGCTAGCATGTCTGGTCGGCGGATGAGCACGAGGTCGAAGCGGCGATGATAGGCCTCGGGCAACTGGGCAGCGTCGGCGCAGAGAAAGGTAGCTCTCGGCCACTGCGCGCGAGCGCGGACGACCGCCAACTCGTCGAGATCAACCCCGATGTACTCCGCCACCCGGCCGGAGGCCAGCAGCGTTCCCACATCGTCAGCGGTGCCGCACCCCACCTCCAGGACACGCACCGGACCGGCGGGGAGCCAGAAGGGCTCTCGCTCCTCCTCAGGAAGCTCCCTTCCTACCTGAGACACGTCCACCTCCCCCCCATCCTGCCGCAGCGGCTGTTGTCTCCTTACGTGTCCCTTCCCTCCAATGTCCTGAGGACGCGGGCGAGGAGGGCACGATCCAGCCGGAAGAAATGATAAGGACCCTCCTTGCGCACCCGCATCAAACCGCATTCCTGGAGGACACGGAAATGGTGGGAGAGCGCGGGAGCGCTGAGGCGGAACGACCTGGAGATCTCGCGACAGGGGACCTCCTCATGCTCCAGGAGGACCCGGACGATCCGGTAACGGGTCGGGTCCCCCAGGGCCCGGAAAATCTTTACCATCTGCTGCTCCTGGACCGAAGGGGATAGCTTTTCCATAGTTCTAAAATCTATTAACAGCTTAGCGACCTCGCGACGTCCTGTCAATGCTATCGTTCCCGCTTGGGAGGAGAAAAGACAGTGGGCGGGGAAAGGGAAGAGAGGGAAGGTGCTTTCTCGTCCGGGATGAACCGCGTGATCCTCCACGTGGACATGGATGCTTTCTTTGCGGCCATCGAGCAGCTCCGCCGACCGGAGCTACGAGGAAAGCCAGTCGTGGTCGGTGGGGACGGGAACCCGCGCAAGCGAGGCGTGGTCTCCACAGCTTCCTACGAGGCGCGGCAGTACGGCATTCACTCCGCGATGCCCCTGCGCACAGCGTACAGGTTGTGCCCCCAAGCGATCTTCCTCCCCGTGGATTTCCGCACCTACGAGGAGTACTCCCGGAAGCTCATGGCGATCCTGAGGGAGTTCTCCCTCCTGGTGGAACCCATGAGCCTGGACGAAGCCTATCTGGACGTTTCCCACCGTCCCGAGGATCCCCTCACCCTCGCCCGCACCATCAAAGAGAGGATCCGGGACGAGCTCGGCCTCACCGCCTCCGTGGGGATCGGCCCGAACAAGCTCCTCGCGAAGATCGCCTCTGGCCTCCAGAAGCCCGATGGATTGACCGCCCTATGGGAGCATGAGGTGAACGAGCGGCTGGGGAACCTCCCCGTGACAGTTTTGATGGGCATCGGCCCCAAGACGGCGGCGCGGCTACGGGAGGCATTCGGGGTGGAGACCGTCGGGGACCTCCAGCGCGTTCCCCTCTCAGACCTCCAGGAGGCGATGGGGCCTCGCCACGGGGCATACCTGTACCGCATCGCCCGGGGCATCGACGACTCCCCTGTGACCACCGAATGGGAACCGAAGTCTTACAGCCGAGAAACGACCTTCCAGTGGGATGTGCGCCGCCGGGAGCACCTCATACGTGCCATCCAGGTCCTCGGGGAGGAGCTCTGCCGAGATGTCCTGACGGAGTACCGCGTCCGCACCGTGACCCTCAAGGTCCGTTTCTCCAACTTCCAGACCCACACCCGCGCGAAGACGCTCCCACAGCCCACAGACGACCCATCCCTCCTCTTGGGGACGGCGGTGAGCCTTCTGGACCGGCTCCAGATCGACCGCCCGGTGCGGCTCGTGGGAGTAAGGTTCAGCAATCTTGTCAAACGGGGGCCGGAGCTCTCCGCGGAAGGGCCGGTGCATTCCGTTCCGGCCTAAGTCCACCCCGCCAAAATCCGGAAACGGATTCGGGCACCCCACCAAAACCCGGACACGGGTTGGGGCACCCCGCCAAAACTCCGTTACGGGTTTTGGCGGGGACCCCGACACGGGGCAAGCTCCAGGAGCGATAGTGTCGCATCATTTCTGTCCGTTTACTTAGCACTGGGCGGGGTCCCCACAAAATGCGAAGCGTTTTGTGGGGGGTCTTAAAGCGTCTTGCTGGAGGGGAAAAGCATGCGCGGACCGCTGGAAGGAGTCCGGATCCTCGACCTCACCCGCCTCCTGCCGGGAGCATTCTGCACAATGCTCCTCGCCGACCTGGGCGCAGACATCCTCAAGGTGGAGGAGCCTCCCCGGGGGGACCCCATCCGCTGGCTTCCTGCCTCCCTACAGGCTTCCCACCTCCACCGAATCCTCAATCGCAACAAACGCAGCCTCACGCTCAACCTGAGGACGCAAGCAGGAAGGGAGATCCTTCTCCAGCTCGTCCGGGAGGCAGACGTGCTCGTAGAGAGCTTCCGGCCTGGGGTCATGGATCGTCTAGGGTTGGGGTACGACGCCCTCCGAAACGTCAATCCGGGGCTGGTCTACTGCGCCATCACAGGCTATGGCCAAGATGGTCCCTACCGGGATCTCCCTGGCCATGACCTGAACTACATGGGGTTTGCAGGCGCCCTCGAGCTGTTCGGGTCCGAGGGATCCCCGCCGACAGTTCCGGGATTGACCATCGCGGACATCGGAGGTGGGGGCCAAATGGCAGCAGTGGGAATCCTCGCGGCCTTGATCTCCAGGCAGCGCACAGGCCGTGGTCAGTTCGTGGACATCTCCATGACCGATGGCGTGGTCTCATGGCTCGTGGTAGCCGTCGCGTGGTACCTAGGGACTGGCTGCTCTCCACGTAGGGGGGAGCATGTGCTCCTCGGGCGCTATCCCTGTTATGCCATCTACCCTGCGAAGGACGGCTATCTCACCGTGGGATGTCTGGAGGAACGGTTCTGGGCCAACCTCTGCCGGGCGCTGGGCAAGGAGGAGTACATCCCCCTGCAGTGGTCGGAGGAGCACCGGCAGGTCATCTTCGACGATCTCGGCGCCATCTTCCGCACCCGCACGCGAAAGGAATGGATGGCGTTCTTTTGGGACAAGGATGTTTGCGTGGGGCCCTCGTACCTCCTCGAGGAGGCCTTGCGCGATCCCCACCTCCAACATCGGCAGATGTTCGTGCAGGCAGAGCTTCCCCAAGAAGGGGCAGCCATCCAGGTCGGCATCCCCATCAAGCTCTCGGGGACCCCCGGAGCCCTTCGGTGCCCCGCGCCTGCCCTTGGGGAGCATACAGAGGAGATCCTCTGCAACCTCGGGTATACATCGGGCCAGATCGCCAAACTCCGGGAGGAAGGAGTGATCTGATGATCGGGTGACCTCCCTGCCATGGCGGAGATCCTGTTGATCAGCGGGCGTCCAGGAGTCGGGAAGACGACGTTGATCCGCCGTCTCGCCGAGGAGTTGGGCGCGCAGGCCGGCGGCTTCTACACGGAGGAGATCCGGGGGCCAGAGGGCAGGCTGGGGTTCCGGCTCGTCACCCTCGACGGGGAGGAGGCCACTTTCGCCCACGTGGAGCTGGCTCGACGCACACCGCAAAGGGTCGGCCGATATGGGGTGGATGTTGGCGTCCTGGACCGCATTGGCGTGGAGGCTCTCCTCCGCGCATCCCGCCAGAAAGAGGTGATCCTGGTCGATGAGATCGGGAAGATGGAGCTGTACAGCGCCCGGTTCCGCGAGGTCCTGGAGGAACTGGCCAGAGGGCAGAAGCCCCTTGTCGCAACGATCACAAAGGCCTCCCACCCTTGGGCTGAGACGTTCAAGCGCCGGCCCTCCACCACGCTGTGGGAGATGACCGTTGCCAACCGGGACCCCCTCGTGGTGCGGGCGATCGGCTGGCTCCGGGAGCGCGGAGTCGTCCCCCGAAAGTCTCCGATGATATAATGGATGTGACGCGGGCTCCCCTGCGGGCGCCTTCCGGTAGACGGGAGAGGAGAGGAAACCGATGCTCGTCCTCCATGGGGGCTGGTTACCTGCAACCTCGCCCGGGGCTTCTGGACAGTTCGTCGTATGGGCTGAGACCTCCCAAGCGAAACTCCCGAGGGTGAAAGGGAAGAGGTCGAAACGCGCCCACCCTTTTGTCATGGGACCCCGGGCCCTCCAGGAGTTCCTGGCGGGCTTCCTCTCCCTCTCCGGGCCCGTGCGCACCGTCTCCTTCCAAATGCTGCTCCCTGCAGCCGAGGGCCTTCCGGTCCCTTCGCCCCAGCTCGTGCACGACTGGGATCTCTCCGCTCGCCTGAAGCCCTCAGGCCTGCAGCGCTTCGCCATCACAGGGCTGGCCCTTTCCCCTCCAGAGGCGCTCGCCGCCCTGACCTCCCTGCCTGCGCCCTACACACTGCCTCCTTCCATTGCCCTCGGGGACGATCTGGTCTACTGGAGCGTTGCAGCCCGGCTAGCTCTCGAACGCCTCATCCGGCAGCAGTATCTCCCGGCCATCGAGGTCGTGGACTCTCAGGGGTTCCGGGCGCGCTGGCGCCCCGTTTTCGACAGACCCGAGGACGCTGCGAGACTTGCCCGGCTCCGGCGGGCGATGCCTCCCGCAGCGCGCGCCTACCTCCCCGATCGGTGGCAGGGGGAGCCTCCAGATCATCACTGGATTCTTGAGGATTTCCTCACCTCGACCGTCGACGGAGCCATCCGGGAATGGCACGGGAGGAGGTGGCGCAGGGTCCAGGGCGACGAGGCTGCGGTCACTTGGCTGAACGCGCTCTTCTCCCCTGATCCTACCGTGAGGGGGCCGTCTTTCGCCCTCCAGGGGCTAGTGCAGGCATACCAGGCCTGGGTGCGGCAGCTCTCCATCGCGGGGGATGCGACCTTTCGCGTGTGCTTTCGCCTGCAGGCACCGGAGGACCCCAGGGGGAGGTGGATCCTGGACTACTTCCTTCAGGCCACCGACGATCCCAGCCTCCTCGTCCCTGCGGGGATGGTATGGCAGTCTAGAGGGAAGACGCTCACCTACTTGAATCGGCGGTTTGAGCACCCTCAGGAGCGCCTGCTGGCCGCGCTGGGGTATGTCGCCCGGCTCTTCCCTCCAGTAGAACGGAGCCTGCGCGGAGATCTCCCGGAGCCCGCTACGCTTACTCCGGAAGAGGCCTACCGCTTCCTCTCTGAGGTCCTGCCCCTCCTGGACCATGGTGGCTTTCGCGTGCTCGTCCCGCCTTGGTGGAACCAGTGCGGCAGCCGCCTCGGGCTCCGCCTCCGGGTCGTGAGCCCCTCCTCCCCAGCGACGCCGACCGGCCTCCTCAGCCTGGACGAGATCGTGAACTACCGGTGGGAGGTCGTGCTGGGCGACCATGCCCTCACCAAGGAGGAGTTCGAGACCCTCGTGCGACTCAAGGTTCCCCTGGTACAGATTCGGGGCCAGTGGGTGATGCTGAGCCCTGAGCAAATCGAAGCGGCCATGCGCCTGTGGAACAGGAGGCAGTCCACTGCCACCGCCGTGGACGCGCTCCGACTTGCCCTGGCAGGAGATGGCGAGCACGAAGGCCTTCCTCTGGAGAAGGTGGAGGTTTCCGGCTGGCTGGGCGAACTCGTGGAGGAGTTGCGGAAAGGGGAACGGGTCAAGGAGCTTCCCCAGCCCAAGGACTTTTCCGGAACCCTGCGCCCCTACCAGAGGCGGGGGTTCTCCTGGCTAGCTTGGATGGGCCGCTATGGCCTCGGCGCCTGCCTGGCGGACGATATGGGACTAGGGAAAACGCCCACGGCGATCAGCCTCCTTCTGCACACCCGCAGGGAGAACCGGAACATGGCTCCGGCGTTGGTCATCTGCCCTACCTCGGTGGTCGGAAACTGGCAGCGGGAGCTGGAGCGCTTTGCTCCCCGGCTCCGGGTGGTTGTCCACCACGGGATGGAGCGGGCAAGCGGAGAGGAGTTCCTAAACCAACTCGAATCGGCCGATGTGGTCATCACCAGCTACAGCCTGGCGAGACGGGACGCCGCGTTGCTGGCGCAGCCCCGGTGGAGCATCCTCATCCTGGACGAGGCGCAGAACCTGAAGAACCCAGGGGCGAAGCAGACCCAGGCCGTCCGCAGGATCCAGGCCGACTTCCGCGTGGCTCTCACCGGGACACCCATCGAGAACCGTCTCAGCGACCTCTGGTCTATCTTCCACATCCTCAACCCCGGATACCTGGGGAGCCAGAAGGCCTTCCGCACCCAGTTCGCCCTGCCCATCGAGCGGTACCGGGACCCGCACGCGACGGAACGGCTGCGGCGGCTGGTGGGCCCCTTCATCCTCCGGCGGGTGAAGACCGACCCGGCGATCATCCAGGACCTCCCTGAGAAGCTTGAGATGAAGGTCTACTGCAACCTGACGCCGGAGCAGGCAACGCTCTACGAGGCCGTTGTCCGGGAGGCTTTGGGACAGATCGAGGCCAGCGAGGGGATCCGGCGCAAGGGGCTGGTGCTCAGCACCCTCTTGCGCTTGAAGCAGGTGTGCAACCACCCCGCCCTGTTCCTGGGCGATGGGTCCCCGCTGCCCGGCCGGAGCGGCAAGCTCAACCGCCTGACCGAGATGCTCGAGGAGATCCTCTCCGTAGGCGACCGGGCGTTGATTTTCACCCAGTTCGCCACCATGGGGGATCTGCTCAGGGACTATCTCCAAGAGACCTTTGGGAGGGAGGTCCTTTTCCTCCATGGGGGGACGCCACGCAAGCAGAGGGAGCAGATGATCGACAGGTTCCAGGACCGGCGCGGGCCTCCCCTGTTCGTCATCTCCCTGAAGGCAGGGGGTCTTGGTCTGAACCTCACCGCGGCCAACCACGTCTTCCACTACGACCGGTGGTGGAACCCGGCCGTGGAGCAGCAGGCCACCGACCGCGCCTTCCGCATCGGCCAGCAGAGGAACGTCCAGGTCCACAAGTTCCTGTGCATCGGGACCCTGGAGGAGAACATCGACCGCCTAATGGAGCACAAGAGGGGCCTGGCAGAGAACATTGTGACCGCCGGGGAGGGCTGGCTGACCGAGCTCTCCACCGAGGAGCTCCGGAAGGTCCTGGCCCTCCGCCCCGAGGCCGTGGGGGTGTGAGAAGGATGCAGTATTGGCGATATGAACCCACGCGGCCGATCCCGGTGAAGGGCGGGATCAAGGCCAGGAGCCAGAGAGGCGCCATCGGGAAGAGCTGGTGGGCGCAACTGTGGATGGAGGCCCTGGGGCGGATCATGGATTTCGGACGGCTGGAACGGGGGCGCAGCTATGCCAGGCGCGGACAGGTCCTGGATATCCACGAGCACAACGGGGAGATCCGAGCAAAGGTGCAAGGGAGCCGCCCCACCCCCTACCAGGTCCGGATCCGGTTAACCCCCCTGAGCGATGCGCAGTGGAAGAGGGTATTCGACCGGCTCGCACAGGAGGCCCTGTTCACGGCCCAGCTCCTGAGCGGGGAAATGCCCCGGGAGATTGAGAAGGCCTTCCTCGCTGCTGGCACGCACCTCTTTCCCACCTCAATCCGGGAGCTCCACACAGAATGCTCGTGTCCAGACTGGGCCAATCCCTGCAAGCACGTTGCCGCCGTATACATCCTCATCGGGGAGGCTCTCGATGACAATCCCTTCCTCCTGTTCCGGTTGCGCGGACGGACCCAGGAGCACGTGCTGTCCGAGCTCCGCGCCCGACGGGCGGAGGAGGCCGGGGAACGTCCTGCGGAGGGGCTGGAAAGAACCGCACAGGAAGCGCCACAGCACCTTCCCGAAGATCCCCTTTCATTCTGGACCCTTGAAGAATCCCTGGAGGATTTCGCCATCCGCGTGGACCCGCCGGAGATCCCGCTCGGGCTCCTCCAGCACCTGGGTGATCCTCCGTTCGTCTCCCTCTCCCTGCGCACCCTCCTTGCCCCCATCTATGAAGGCACGACGCAAAAAGCTAGATCCCTGGCGCTCACGGAAGACAGGGCACGAGCTCCGCAGGCCAGTTTCCTAGAACCCCGTCTTCCTCCAGATAGGAGATGGCACAGGCGCGCAGGGATCTGGAACATGCCCGGCATGCTCTGGAAGAAGGGGAACCCGGTCACGGATTTTGGCGGGGTAACTTAAGGTAGGCCTCCCCTCCCTTCTTCCTCTGGGAGCCCCTCTTCCACGGTGCGCATGTCGTTGGCGATGTGCATCTTCATCAGGTCCTCCGCCCACAGGGCATCGCCCTGGGCGATCGCCTCATAGATCCGCCGGTGCTCCTCCACTACGCTCAAGGGACGGGGCCGGAGGTGCAAGGCAACGGTGCGGTACTGGATGGCATAGGTGCGCAAGGAGTCCATGAGATGCATGAGGTGCAGGTTCCCTCCTGCACGGATGAGGTGGTCGTGGAAGGCGATGTTCCACCGCACTGCCTCGTCGAGGAGGCCACTGGCGATGGCCCGCTCTGCCCGGTCCAGCGCATCGGCCATGGCCCTGAGATCCTCTTCTGTGCGGTTGCGCGCAGCTAGGCTGGCAGCGAGCCCTTCCAGGACCCTTCGACAGGCGTAGATCTCCAGGATGTCCCGTTTCGTGAGCTTGGTCACCCTCGCCCCCCTCGCCTCCATCGTGAGGAACCCTTCCTGCTGGAGGCGCCGGAAGGCCTCGCGGACGGGAGTGCGGCTCACCCCCAGTGTATTCGCCACCTCTGATTCCACAAGGCGATCCCCAGGTCTCAGGCGGCCTTGGACAATGGCATCCTTGAGGGCCCGGTAGACCTGGTCGGCCAGAGGGGTGGCTTTCCGGATCGCGACGAGCACGTCCTTCATACCACCTCATCTCGCCAAAACGCGGCTGCCAGGATCTCTGCGGGATGGTACGCTCGCCTCCCCGTGGTGAAGGTGATCTGTTGCCGACAGGAGATCCCGGGAGCGACCACATCCACCTCCGGAGGCGCACCACGGATGGCGGGAACAAGCCGCAACCCTGCGATGGCCAGGGAGATCTCCTCATGCTCGGCCTCGAACCCGAAAGAGCCGGCCATCCCGCAGCACCCCACGTCCACCTCCTGGACACGGTAACCAGCGAGGCGGAGGACTTCGACGCTGCTCCGCGTCCCGGCGATGGCCTTCTGGTGGCAGTGGCCGTGGAAGAGGAGGCTCTTCCCGCCCTTTCCAATCCCCTCAGGGAGCCCTCGCTCCCGCCACGCCTGGAGGAGGAACTCTTCCAACAAAAAGGTATTCCTCGAGAGCATCCCAGCCTCTTCCCGCCGCACGAGCTCAGGCACCTCGTCACGGAAGGTCAAAAGACAGCTCGGTTCACAGCCCACCACGGGGATCCCCCTGTGGACGAAGGGAGCGAGCGCCTTTACGTTCCGCTCTGCCTGGCGTTTGGCTAGGTCCAGCAGCCCCTTGGAGATGGCAGGACGTCCGCAGCACAATCCGAAGACCGGGAGGACCCTATACCCCGAGCGCTCCAGGACCTCCACCGCAGCCCTCCCCACATCGGGGGTGAGGGAGTTCGTGAAGGTGTCCACGAACAGGGCAACCTCCCCGTTGGGGAATCCCCTCTCCGGAGCAGGCCTACGCGCCCACCACGCCTGGAAGGTCGGGCGGGCGAACGCTGGGAGGGGCCGCCTGGAGATCCCCAACAGCCGGTGCATAAGCCAGCGCGCGGGACCACTCCGCAGGACAAGGTTGGAGAATGGCGCAAATCGTGTTCCCAGGCGGTTGAAGATGTGAACGTGGGCGAACAGCCAGGCGCGCAGCGGAACGCCGTGGCGGCGGTAGTACTGGTGGAGGAACTCGTACTTCAGCTTGGCCATGTCCACCCCGGTCGGGCACTCCGCCTTGCACGCCTTGCACTCCAGGCACAGGTCGAGGGCCTGGTACAGGCGGCGGCCCGTGAGCTCCTCGGGTGGCAGGAGGCCGCTCAGGACCGCACGCAGGAGGTTCGCCCGCCCCCGCGTCGAGTGCTCCTCTTCCCTGGTGACCATGTAGGAGGGGCACATGGTCCCCTCGATCTTCTTGCGGCAGGCTCCCACCCCGGTGCACAGCTCTACATGGCGGGCGAAACCCCCGTCCTGGGAGAAGTCCAGCGTCGTTGGGACTTCGATGGTCCGGTAGCCCGGTCCATAGCGGAGGTTCTCCGTCATGGAACCCGCGTCCACGATCTTCCCTGGGTTCATCAGGCCTCCGGGATCGAACGCGGCCTTGATCCGCTTGAACGCCTGGTACAGGGTCGGGCCAAAGTACCGCTCCACGAACGGACTCCGCACGAGCCCATCGCCGTGCTCCCCGCTCATCGCACCCCCGAACTCCAGGACGAGGTCGAAGACCTCCTCGGCAATGGCCCGCATGGTGGCGATCTGACCGGGATCCTTGAGGTTGAGGAGAGGACGCACGTGCAGGCAGCCCACGCTGGCGTGGGCGTAGAACGCCGCCTCGATCCCGTGCCTGCGCAGGATGTCGGTGAACCGGCCGATGTACGCTGGAAGGTGTTCAGGAGGTACTGCCGTGTCCTCGACGAAGGCGATGGGCTTGTGGTCGCCCCGCACGCTCAGGAGGAGCCCCTGTCCTGCCTTCCGGACCTGCCAAATGTTCTCCTGGTCCGGGGGTTCGATCGCCCGGTACACCTTGTAGCCAAGGCCACGCACGCGCAGGCGCGTCTCCATCCGCTCCAGGCGTCCCAGACAGTCTTCCAGCGTCGATCCTTGGTACTCCACCACGAGCAGCGCCGAAGGGTCCCCTTCCACGAACGTCAGACGCCTGGAGAAGTCCAACGACCTGCGGGTCATCTCCAGGACCATGCGGTCGATGAGCTCCACCGCCGAAGGGCCAGTCCCCAGGATCTCTGTCACAGCGTCCAGGGCCTCCAGGAGGTGGCGGAAGTGCACGACCCCAACGATGGTCACAGGGGGTCGCTCCACAAGGCGGACCTTCGCCTCGGTGACGATGGCCAACGTCCCCTCTGATCCTACGATGAGCTTGGCCAGGTTGACTCCCTCACCGAGGAGGGCATCGAGGTTGTACCCGGAGACCCTGCGGAGGATCCGAGGGTAGCGGCGAAGGATCTCCTCCCGGTGCTCCCGGACGATTTGCACGATGGTGCGGTAGATCTCCCCTTCCTCGCCGGGTTGGTTGAGCTTGTCGGCGAGCTCTGGAGGGGAGAGGTGCTGAAACGTCACGACACGCCCCGTGCTGAGGACAGCGGTGACCTCCTCAACGTGGTCCACCATCTTGCCGTAGACGAGGGAGCGCGCGCCGCAGGAGTTGTTCCCGATCATTCCCCCGAGGGTCGCCCGGTTGCTCGTGGCCGTGTCGGGGCCCAGGCGCAGTCCATAGGGGCGCACCGCCCGGTTCAGCTCATCCTGGACGACCCCGGGCTGCACACGGGCCCAGCGGTCCTCAGGGTTCACCTCCAGGATGGCGTCCATGTACTTGGAGCAGTCGATGACAACGGCGCGCCCAACTGTTTGCCCGGCGAGGCTTGTCCCCGCTCCCCTCGGGAGGATGGGAACTCCATAGCTCCCGGCGATCTGGACAGTCGCCACGATGTCCTCGGCATCCCTGGGGATGACCACCCCAATGGGCATGATCTGGTAGATGCTGGCGTCAGTACTGTAGAGGACCCGGGAGAAGGGATCAAAGCGCACCTCTCCCTTCACCGCAGCAGAGAGTTCCCTGACAAGGCGATCTATGTTCACACGCCTTCACCTGCGCGCGGAGCTGAGGTTCGCCGCGGTTGCGACGCGCAGCCGGAAGCCCCGGACGACCCATCGGAGCGCCGGGTAGAGGTATGCAAGGAAGGCTATACCCAGCAGGACGGCAGAAATGGGACGGGTGAAGAAGATCGAAAGGCTTCCCCCCGAGATGATCAGGGCCTGGCGCAGGGAGTTCTCCGCCATCGGCCCGAGGACAAGGGCCAGGACCATGGGAGCCACGGGGTACTCTAGCTTCTTCATAAGGTATCCCAGCACCCCGAAGCCGATCATCAGCCAGACGTCGAAGAGGTCGTTGTTCACAGTGAAGGCGCCCATGGTAGAGAAGACCACAATCAAGGGCATCAGGATCGTGTAGGGGATGCGCAGGACAGCTACAAACCCAGGGATGAAGAAGATGTTCAGAAGCACGAGCATGAGGTTTCCGATGTACATGCTGGCGATGAGCGCCCAGACGAGGTCGGCGTTACGCTGGAAGAGCATGGGCCCGGGCCGGATCCCCCAAATCATGAAGCCTGCAAGCAGCACGGCGGTCGTGGCTGAACCTGGAATCCCTAAGGCCAGCAGCGGAGCGAATGCACCGATAGAGGCTGCATTGTTGGCAGATTCAGGTGAGGCGACTCCCTCGATCGCTCCGCGCCCGAAACGCTCGGGGTGCTTTGCGAGGCGTTTCTCTGACAGGTAGGCAAGGAAGGACGCAGTCGTCGCGCCCGCGCCTGGAAGGATTCCCACGAGGAACCCGACGATCGTACTCCGGAGGATCGGCCACCGGGAAGCAACCCAGTCCGCCCATGTAGGGAAGACATCGCGGAGGCGAAACCTTTGCCGGAGGAAATCCAGGCGCATCTCCTGCTCTACGCTGCTGAGGACCTCCCCGATCCCAAATAGACCGATGATCACCGTGATGAAACTGATCCCGCCCAGGAGCTGGGGAACTCCGAAGGTGAAACGGGGAAGCCCGCTCACGACATCGAGTCCAATGGTCGCGATGAGAAGGCCGAGCAACGTAGAGATAACGATCTTGACCGGTTGTCGTCCCTCAAAGGCGGTCAGGAGGCTGAACGCCAGGAGAACCAGTGCAAAGTACTCCGGTGGACCGAACCTGAGGGCGAACCTGGCGAGGGGTGGGGCGAGCCCCATGAGGAGGATCGTGGAGATGGTCCCGGCGATGAAGGAACCGATGGCAGCGATGGAGAGGGCAGGCCCGGCCCGGCCCTGGAGGGCCATCTGGTAACCGTCCAAGGTAGTCATCACCGTGGAGGAATCCCCCGGGACGTTGATCAGCACAGCGGTGATGGTCCCCCCATAGGCGACGCCATAGTAGATGCCCGCGAGCATGATCAGAGCCGTGGTCGGGTTCATGGTGAAGGTAAGGGGGAGGAGAAGGGCAACGGCGGTTGCCGAGCCGATACCTGGTAGCGCACCGGTGATGGTCCCGTAGATCACCCCGATGGCGGCAAACAGGAGATTGGTAGGGCTCAGAGCCAAGGAGAACCCTGTGTAGAGGTTCTGTAGCAGGTCCATCCTTCTCCTCCTATGCGCTTACCAACCCAGGATCCCCGTAGGCAAAGGAAGCTGCAGCCAGGACCCGAAGATCCAGCGTATCCCAAATACCGTGAGTACACCAACGACCCCACACAGCAACCAGCCGTGCCGTCCTAACACGCGCATGAGGAATGCTGTATAGAAGCCGAGACCGATGGCGAGACCCAAGAAAGGCACAAGAAGGATGATGACAATTAGAGAGGCAAGAGACAGCGTAACCCGACGGATTCCCCGGTGGAAGAAGGCGCCCTCATGCTCGCTGCGCCGGACGAAAACATCACCGAGGACAACGACGGCACAAGCAATCAGGCCAAGCCCCAGCCAGAAGGGGAGGAATCCGGGACCCGGACCGTACTCGGCATGATAGGGAAGCTGCCGGGAGAGGACCACCACGGCAGCTCCCAGGACCAACACTACACCCCCACCGAGGAGCTCAGCAAGCCACATGGCCGTACTCCATAAGGTTTCACTTGATGAGCCCCAGCTCCTTCAGGATGCGTCGGAAAACCTCCTCCTGTTGGGCCACGAATGCGGTGAACTCCTTGCTCCCCATCCAAGCTTCGGTGAGCATATACCGCTTCAGGTAGCCCTCCTTCCACCTGGGCGATTCCGTCATGCGCTTGAGCATGTTCTCGTAGAATGCCACGGCCTCAGGGGGAATCTCCGGAGGCGCAGCGATCCCCCGGAACATCTTGAAGGTCACGTCATACCCCTGTTCCCGGAACGTGGGGACATCTGGCATGCCGGGAAGTCGGGTCTCCCGTGCCACGGCAAGGGCGCGTACTTGTTTCGCCTCCCACTGCGGTGCCGCCTCGTTGGGGTTTGCCCAGGCCATCTCGACCTGGCCGCCCATGAGCGCAGCCATGACCTCCCCGCCGCTGCGGAACGGGACATACCGCAGCCTGATCTTCGCTGCCCGCTCGAACAACCTGGTGACCATGTGATCCTCCTGTCCCGTTGCCGTCCCCGCGATGGTCACAGCGCCAGGGCGTTGCTGCGCCGCGGCCACGACGTCTTTGATCGTCTTGTAGGGGGAGTCCGTCCTCACATAGATCAATTCCTCATCGATGGCGAGGCGTGCGATCATGGTGAGGTCCCGCCACGTAGCCGCTCCCGGGGCCATGAGGGGCGCGCTCACCTGGCCGGAGATGTAGGTGAGGAGGATGTGGGGGATCCCCCGCTTCCCAGCGACATAGGACGTCCCCACCGTCCCGCCGCCGCCGACACGGTTCACCACGATGAGGGGCACAGGCGAAAGTTTCTCCGCGTCGACGATGCTGGCAATGGTCCGGGCGAGCACGTCACTCCCCCCGCCCGGGGCGTACGGGGCCACGAACTCGATAGGCCTTGTAGGCTGCCACGTCGGCGCGGCCAGCCCGCTTAACGCCACGACCAGAACTGCGATGAGGGCAACCCCCACCGCAAGACGCATCGAGGTGGTTCCAACCCAGCTTCTGCGCATCCCTACCCCCCCTTCGAGTTTCCTAGCGGCCCTTCCCTCCTCCCTCTCCCTAAGGAGAGGGTTGGGTGCAAGATTCCCTGTGCTATCCGGCGGCCTTCACCGCATGGTGCTCCAGGAAATACTCCTGGCACGCGCGTACACCGGCACCCACGGGGATCTCCACGCCAGTCATGGCCAGGGCCATCTCTACACCGGCCACCGTGGCGAGAACCTCGAGCTCATTGAGGGAGCCAAGGTGGCCAATGCGGAAGACCCTCCCCTTCAGGCGCCCCAGCCCCGTCCCCAGGGAGAGGTTGAGGCGCTGCTCCGCGACCCGGATCACCTCGTTCGCATTGACCCCCTCAGGCACGACTACGGCGGTGAGGCTGTTCGAGTACTCCTCCGGGTTCTTGCAGAGGATGGACAACCCCCATGCCTTCACCGCGCGGCGCACTCCCTCTGCGAGCCTGGCATGCCTGGCAAACACGTTGGGGAGACCCTCCTCGAACAGCATCCGCAGGGCCTCCCGTAACCCATAGAGGAGGAGCGTGGCCGGGGTGTACGGGAAGTATCCCTTGCGGTTCTCCTCGAGCACCGGGCGCCAGTCAAAGAAGTAGCGCGGCGAGGTGACCCGCTCGCTCTCGGCGATCGCGCGGGGGCTGGCGCAGAGCACGGCCATCCCGGGAGGCAGCATGAGTCCCTTCTGGGTGCCTGTGAGGGCCACATCCACCTTCCACGCATCGAAACGGAAGTCGATGCTCCCGAGGGAGCTCACCGTGTCGACCAGGAGCAAGGCCGGGTGCTCCGCAGCGTCCATGGCCTCCCGCACGGCCTTCACATTGGAGGTCACCCCGGTGGAGGTCTCGTTGTGGACCACCATCACGGCCCTGTAGGTGTGCCTGGAATCCTTGGATAACCTGTCGTAGACGATGTCTGCTGGTACCCCGGTGCCCCAGGGGAGGTCTATCTCGTCCACCTCCACCCCGAAGCGCCTCGCGCACTCGGCGTAGAGATGGCTGAAATGCCCAATGTTGAAAGCCAGGACCTTATCGCCGGGGCTCAAGGTATTCACAATGGAGGCTTCCCAGGCCCCTGTCCCCGAGCCCGGGTAGAGGATGATCTCGCCATCTGCGGTCTGGAAGACGCGCTTGAGACCCGTGGTGATCTCCTGGACCAGCGCGGGGAGCTCGGGTCCCCTGTGGTCGGGGATGGGACGGTCCATGGCCCGGAGGATGCGGTCTGGGATGTTCGTGGGTCCCGGGATCTGGAGGAAGTGCCGTCCCACGCTCATGTCGATCCTCCCTCGCCCGCGGGCACCGTGTCCACACTCCCTCCTGCGGCAGAGAGGGTCAACTTGTCCGACTGCAGCGCTTCGAGCAGTGCCCGCGTCTTCCCCCGGATGTGGGCCCGCATGAGGGTCTCCGCAACTTCCCGGTCCCTTCTTCGCAACGCTTCCAGAATGGCCACGTGCTCCTGGTGCGATCGGTCGGGAAGGCCAGGGACCTGAGTGAGCTTGCGATAGGTGAGGATGATCTCGCTGAGGCGGTTGATGAGATCCCGGAGGCGGCGGCTCCCACTGGCTGCCACGATGCCGTCGTGGAACCGGGTGTTCCACTGGAGGAGGGCGTGGGGGTCCCCCTCCTGGATGGCCCTTTCCGCATGGCGGAGGGCGCGTTCGAGGATCCCGAGCTCCCTCTCGGTGATCCGCACAGCCGCAAGTCCCGCGGCATGGCTTTCCAGAACCTCGCGGAGGCCCATGATCTCCTGGATGTCGGCAAGGTCTAGTCCAACCACGACCACCCCACGGCGGCCCGCAGGCCGGACAAGGCCCTCCTGCTCCAGCCGGTGGAGCGCTTCCCGGACTGGCGTGCGGCTCGTCCCCAGTTGGTGTGCCAGGCTAGCCTCGACAAGACGGGTCCCTGGAGGAAGGATGCCCTGCAGGATCCGCTCCCGCAGGTTCCTGTACACCTCTTCGCGGAGGAGGCGACGAGGTTTTGAGGGTTTGAGCTGGTGGACCACTTTGGGATACAATAGGTCAAGCTTACCCTTATTATGGGAAGGCGGAGGGAGTTTGTCAAGATCAATGGTCCTCAAAAACCCAAGCCTTGGCTGGAATTCAGAAGCAACCTCCGAGCAGGAGGGAGCTTAGGAAAGGAGAATATTAGTATACGGTATGCAGAAAAGCGCACTGGACGGTGTGAGGGTTCTGGACTTCAGCCAGGTGATGGCGGGGCCTTTCTGTACCATGCTCCTCGCGGACATGGGAGCGGATGTGATCAAGGTGGAACCACCCGAGGGCGACTCGTCGAGGCGGATGGGCCTGAGCAAGGGTGGGGAGGGCCCCACTTTCTGGGCGGTCAACAGGAACAAGCGGGGGATCGCCGTCAATCTCAAGGATCCCCGGGGGGTGTAACTCTGCCGCCGCCTGGCCCAGACTGCGGACATCCTCGTGGAGAACTTCCGGCCGGGAACCATGGCAAGGCTGGGGCTTGGGTACGAAGACCTGAGGCCGCTGAATCCTGGCCTGATCTATGCGTCGATCTCTGGATACGGTCAGACAGGCCCCCAGGCCCAGCGGGGTGGCTTCGACCTCGTGGCCCAAGGGGAGAGCGGGATCATCTCGGTCACCGGCTTCCCTGGATCCCCTCCGGTGAAGTGCGGCATCCCTGTCTGTGACCTGGGAGCGGCGCTCTTCCTGACCTACGCCATCCTCGCCGCCTACATCCACCGTCTGCGGACAGGAGAGGGCCAGCACGTGGAGACCTCGCTCCTCGAGGCGGGGATCGCCTTGTCCGTCTGGGAGGCCACGGAGTACTTCTCTACGGGAGAGGTCCCCCAGCCGACCGGATCGGCACACCGCATGTCCGCGCCGTACCAGGCTTTCCGATGTCAGGACGGATACATCACCATTGGGGGGGCCAACCAGCGGAGCTGGGAGCGCTTATGTATGGCGCTTGGTCTACAGCACCTCATGAACCGCCCGGAGTACGCCACAGACGCTGCCCGGGTCCGTCACAGGCAGGAGCTGGCCGAGGTCATCGAGGGCGTCACCACCCAGAAACCCCGCGCCCACTGGCTACAGGTGCTGGAGGAAGCGGGCGTCCCCTGCGGTCCCATCCTCACCTACCCCGAAGTCTTCTCCCATCCCCAGGTCGTGGCGAGGGACATGGTCCAGGAGATCGAGCATCCCATCGGAGGGCGGATCCGACAGATCGGCCCGGCAGTGAAGTGCTCAGGGACGCCCGCGAGGATCCGCCGGCCCGCTCCCCTTCTCGGCGAGCACACGGAGGAGGTCCTCCAAGAGATCGGGTATACCTCCGGGGAGATCGAGGCGCTGGCCGCCGAAGGAGTGATCCTGCGATGTCCGTCTCCGTAGAGATCCGGGGCAACGTGGCCTGGATCGTTGTCCACCGTCCTGAGGCCAGGAACGCTATGACCTTTGCGATGTACGATGCCCTCTTCCAGGCATGTGAGGACCTGGACGCAAACCCGGATGTGCAGGTCGTGGTGCTCCGCGGGGGAGGGGGAACGTTCATCGCCGGAACGGATATCCGGGAGTTCCTGAACCTCCGGAGCGGGGAGGACGCGCTGGCGTACGAGCGGCGCATCGACGCCGTCGTCGGGAGGGTCGAGCGCATGCGCAAAGCGACCATCGCCATGATCGAGGGCCATGCCGTCGGAGGAGGGTTTTCCCTCGCCCTCGCCTGCGACCTCCGGTACGCCGCCGCGGACGCCCGCCTCGGGGTCCCCATCGCCCGGACGCTCGGCAACTGCCTCTCCCTGTCGAATTACAACCGCCTCCTCGACGCGGTGGGTCCCGGGATCGCCAAGGAACTCCTGTTCACGGCAAGGCTCCTCTCCGCCGAAGAGGCACACCGGTTGGGCCTTGTGAACGCGGTCGTCCCGGCGGAAGAACTGGAGCACCACGTCGAGGAAGTCGCTAAGACCATCGCAGGACACGCCCCCCTCACAGTCCAGGCCTCCAAGGAGGCCATCGCCCGCATCCTGAAACACCGACGCGCCGCAGACGGGGACGATCTCATCCTGCGGTGCTATACCAGCGAGGACTTCCGGGAAGCAGTCAGGGCGTTCCTGGAGAAGCGAAAGCCTGTGTGGAAAGGACGGTAGGGAGGGATGTGGATCAACCCGAGGCTTTGCGTGGGATGCGCGAACTGCGTGCCTTTCTGCCCGGTTGGAGCGATCGCCGTGGAACCCGGGGGTGTTGCGGTCATCGATCGGGACGCCTGCGTCGAGTGCGCCAACTGCTACCGGAGCATGAGCCGGGAGAACCTCCCCCCCTGGCTCGTGCGGGCGCTGCGGAAGGTCGTCCAGCTCCTCAGGCTGCGGCCCGATCCCGACCTGGACATCTGCCCCACAGGGGCGATCACGCCGGAGCCCCTGGAGTGGCCCAGGGTCGTACGGAGCCTGTTCAGCGACCCGACGAGCGAGCACAAGGTGACAGGGGTAGCGGGAAGGGGGACAGAAGAGGCGAAAACCAACGATGTGACGGGACGGACAAAGGAGGGCGAGGCGGGATTCACGGTGGAGCTCGGAAGGCCTGGAGTCGGAGTAACGTTCGGAGACATCGAGAGGATGACCATGGCCCTGGCCCGGTTGGGGATCTCCTTCGAGCCAAAGAACCCGGTAACCTCCCTGATGGAGGACCCTAGGGTTGGACGCATCCGGAGGGACATCCTCCAGGAGCGAATCCTCTCGGCGATCGTGGAGTTCACCGTCCCCCTGGAGCAGGTTCCGGAGGTCCTCCGCACGGTGGAGGAGGTCTCCACACAGCTCGACACCGTCGTGAGCGTCGGGGTGTACACCAAGAACGCTCCCGATGGCTCCAACCCCCTGCTCGGGATCCTCCACCAGCTGGGATATCGGCCGCGGAGGGCGAAGGTCAACATGGGGCTGGGCCGGCCCCTCGCCGAGGTGAGGTGAGCACCCATGACCAACACGCTGCACCGCTATGGACCAAGGCAGGAGGGAGATTACATCGTCTTCGCGATCCCTGCGCGGGGGATCAACGATGCTGGCTGTGCGGGCAAGCTCCAGGCCTTCCTTCGCCTGGCATCCCGCTTCAACCCTGTGAACATGGGGAACGGGAAGCAGGGAAGCCTGTTCAGGCCCGAACGCTCCCTCAACCCCTTCACCTGGTTCACGAAGAGGAGGAGGCATACGGTCCCCCCGGACCGCGTCATCGAGGAGGTCCAAGGGCCGTGTACGGCGGCGGCCACCTTCGATTCCGGCGACGCCGTGTGCGCCGTCCTGAGGGCCGCCCGGGAGGCGGACCTGGGGATGTCCGTGAACGTCAGCGGCCCCATTGAGGGGACCTACAGGGCGGCGCGGGAGGCGGGGATCACGCCGCACAGCATTGAGTACTCCCTGGAGTTCCGCGGCCGCATGGACCTCCTCCCCGAAGCCCCGATCTTGGAGCTGATCACCATGTGCGGCCACGGCATGGTATCCCGCCACCTTGCCCGGAAGGTTGCCTCCCTCGTCAAAGAAGGTCGCCTCGCAAGCGAGGAAGGGGCTACCTACCTCGCCAAACCATGCGTGTGCGGGGCCTTCAACCCCTCAAAGGCGAGGGTGATCCTGGAGGAAATGCGCCACCGCTGGTGAGGGATGAAGCTCACAGAGCCGGATCCTTCTATGGTCTGCGCGCGAGATCTTGGAGAGCGTTACAGCCAGAGAGGGAGTAAACAAGCGAAGAGGGTGTGCGTAAGTTTTGGGAATGGCAGGGGCGGCCGGATTTGAACCGACAACCACTGGTTTTGGAGACCAGCGCTCTACCAGGTTGAGCTACGCCCCTACCCAATGACAATTTCGGAATTCGGATTTCGGATTGCGGAATAATTATACGCTATCGCGTCTCCCGGTGCAAGGTATGCTTGCGGCACCAGGGGCAGTACTTGTTGAGCTCCAAGCGATCCGGGTCGTTCTTCTTATTCTTCGTGGTCGTGTAGTTCCGGCGCTTGCACTGGGTGCACGCAAGGGTGATGATCTCTCGCGTCATCTCTTAGGAAACCTCCTCCGGGGTCACTCCAGGATCTGGGTCACCACCCCGGCCCCGACAGTCCGGCCACCCTCCCGGATGGCAAACCGCAGCCCCTCCTCCAGCGCAACAGGAGCGATCAGCTCCACCTCCAGGTTCACATTGTCCCCAGGCATCACCATCTCCACACCCTCCGGCAGCTTGATCGTCCCCGTCACGTCCGTGGTCCGAAAGTAAAACTGCGGCCGGTACCCACTGAAAAAGGGAGTGTGCCGTCCCCCCTCCTCCTTGGTCAGAACGTACACCTCCGCCTTGAATTTCGTGTGGGGCTTGATGGTCCCAGGTTTGGCAATCACCATCCCCCGCTCCACTTCGTCCTTCTCCACCCCCCGCAGCAGCACGCCAATGTTGTCCCCAGCCACCGCCTCGTCCAGTACCTTCCGGAACATCTCAATCCCCGTCACCACCGTCCGCTTGGGTTCCCCCCGGAACCCCACAATCTCCACTTCCTCCCCCACCTTCAGCCTCCCACGCTCCACTCGCCCCGTCGCTACCGTCCCGCGTCCCGTAATGGAGAAAATGTCCTCCACAGCCATAAGGAAGGGTTTGTCCACTTCCCGCTGCGGAGTCGGAATGTACGCGTCCACCGCGTCCATCAAGTCCCAAATCGGCTTGCACACCGGACAGTCCCGCCCCTTGTTCGCACACTCTAAACTCTGCAGCGCAGACCCCCGGATAACCGGCACCTCGTCCCCAGGAAAGCCGTATTGGCTCAACAGATCCCGTACCTCCACCTCCACAAGGTCCAGCAGCTCCGGATCGTCCACCATGTCCACCTTGTTCAGGAAAACCACAATGTACGGCACGTTCACCTGCCGCGCCAGAAGGATGTGCTCCCGCGTCTGCGGCATCGGCCCGTCCGCCGCAGAAACAACCAGGATCGCCCCGTCCATCTGCGCCGCCCCCGTGATCATGTTCTTAATGTAGTCCGCATGCCCAGGACAGTCTACGTGCGCATAGTGCCGCTTCTCCGTCTCGTACTCCACATGGCTGATGGCAATGGTGATCCCCCGCTCCTTCTCCTCCGGCGCGTTGTCAATCTCCCAGAACCCCATGGGCTTCGTCCTCCCCAGCGTCGCCAAACACTGGGTGATCGCCGCCGTCAGCGTCGTCTTCCCATGGTCCACGTGCCCAATGGTCCCCACGTTCACGTGCGGCTTGATCCGCTCAAATTTCGGCTTCGCCATGGCCTACCTCCCCCTACACCTAAGTACTCTCTGGAGTTTATGGGGTTCTCGGGGTTTGTCGCCGAGTGGGCTGCTGGGCCGAGACTTGCTGCGTCAGGTGGGCCGCTTAACCCGATGACCCCGGATCCTGGAGCCCACGACCGGACTCGAACCGGCGACCTTGTCCTTACCAAGGACACGCTCTACCTCCTGAGCTACGTGGGCTCGGGCCATTCTGGTTATACCAGAAAGGCCTTGGACCGTCAAGCCAGGGACGAAATCTAAGCTCCTGGCTGCAGGAACTGAGCCCACCCCCGGCGAAGGGCTTTTGATGAGGCTCGAGAAGGAGGGGAGGAGCAATGGATTGGCTGACGTGGCTGGTATTGCTGGCACTAATCTGGTTCCTCTTCTTCAGGCAAGCCTGATGGATTTCTGCTGCTAAGTCACCCCGCCGAAATCCTGCAACGGATGCGGGGACCCCGACACGGGGGGGAAGTTTCAGATACGATCTCCCCGAGGAGCAGCTGGACGGGCGCCTCCAGTTCGAACGAGCGGATCACCACGCGCATCGGAAGGAGGAAGATCAGGCTGCAGGCAAGATGTCGGCGGCAATCCGCTGTCGCAGGCGAATTGGTGCCTTTCGCCCCACCGGCTCCTCGAAATGGTCCCTTCGCTCGAACAAACAGGAAGGTGAGAGCGAAGGAGCTAGGGGGCTCGCCTAGCCACGAACCTGAATTCAATCTCCACCTCGTTCTCCGCGCGCAGGATCCCCAGGATTGATGGGGGATCGAAACCGAAGTCGGTCATCCGGATCATCCCCGTGGCGGTGCCAGTGAGGCGGTCTCCCTCGAGCTTCACAGTTACAGAGAACGTCGTAGGACGGGTGACATCCCGAATCTTCAGATCCCCGGTGACCTGGAGGGTGACTTCGCGCCCCTCCGTG
>Ga0197143_1000894_pt1 | contig 27613 bp, 26 predicted proteins | sample GBS70_MetaG_FD_148603 | JGI IMG/M metagenome (GOLD analysis project Ga0197143, IMG submission 148603) | Sediment microbial communities from Great Boiling Springs, Gerlach, Nevada, United States - GBS 70_MetaG | ecosystem: Environmental > Aquatic > Thermal springs > Hot (42-90C) > Sediment... | reverse complement strand
CCATTTTAGCTTTCTTGCTGCTGTTCAAGATAAATACTTCTTTCCTCAAGCATAAGGGTTTCCAAAAGTTTTTAAGCAGCATGTTGACCTCCTGGTGAAACAAGTTTAAAATCGCTTCTAAGGAATGTGAGAAGGTAGGTTTAGCTTTTGTTGTTTCATGGTAGCTTCCTCTTCTTCTTTGTAATTTTTGTGGTGTTAGCCTTTGGGGAAGCTACCATGCCTTTATAATTCCTCAAGGCTTTACACAATTAATGAGACACTATGGGGTTTTACATTTAGGTAAGTTATAAGTTTCTGGTGAATGTATAACGACCCCCTTCATACATTTGGATATTTTATCCAAATATATGAACCCCCCTTCATACTTAATGGGAGTTCCATAGACAATAGAATAATTGTCAGTTCATATTTTTTAGCTAGTCTATACATATGACCTGTGTTAAGTATATTTATTGCAACTTCATGATAATCTCCGTATCTTTCGGCTACAACCTTTCTATAGCTTCTCTTAAATTATCAAGTCTTAGATGAGCATATCTTTGAGTCATGGTGATGTCAGAATGGTTGAGTAGGTCTTTAACTATGTAAATATCCACTCCTTTCTGAACTAGCTTGCTTGCAAAGGTGTGTCTCAAGTCGTGGAAGTGAAAGTCTTTTATGTTTGCACGTTTTAAAGCGTTTTCAAAAGCCCCCCTGATACACTTTATTTTTTTACCTTCTCTGTGAAACACGTAAGGACAATCTTCTCTTTTTTCTTTTAGTCTTCTTTCTATCACCTCCCATGCTTTGTAGTTAAGCGGTACGACGTGTCTCCTTTTGTTTTTCGTTTCATGAGGTTCAAGAATGATACACTTCATCTCAACTTTCACGTTACTCCACTTCAACGATAAAATTTCACCTTTTCTCAGGCCTGTGTTTAATGCAAGTATGACGATGTCTTTTACAAGTGGTGATTTTATAGCTTCTAAGAGCCTTTTTTCTTCATCTTCGGCCAGATATCTCAGTCTTTTGTTATCTACTCCCTTTATCAGAATAGGTTTTTTGTAAAGCTTGTGATGAGGGATCCACTCAAATTCTACTGCTTTGTTTATCATTGTTGAAATAAATCTCAGTTCCTTGTTAATAGTAACCAGGCTTACGTTTTGTTTTTTTCTCCACAGCTTATACGCCTCTATTTTTCCGTTGTTTAGCTGATCAATAGGTGTGTCTTTCCCAAAAAACCTCATCACGTGTAAAGAGCTTTTTCTGTGTCTTTCGTAAGAAGATGGTTTTCTCGTTTCTTTATACCACTCAAGAAACTTTGTAATGATCTCACCTAGTGATGGAACCTTTAGTGATGGAACCTTTGGTGTTTTTTGCTGACTCTTCTTTGTTTTTTCTTGTCGTGTGGATAGATTAACTTCTTTAAGAAGATCAGATACGATTTCCCTTAGTTCCTCATCAGTAAAGTTCTCAGGAGCCCCTATTGTTTTCCATACGTGTTTTTCTTGTCCTTTTTCTCTGACATGTGCTCTAAACACCAATTTTCCTTTAATTAGGTAGAGGTTTTTTATACCTTTATACATTGTATATACATCTTTTTGAGTTTTTAAAATCTAAAAAGGCTTTTTTTATATATTTAAAAATTTGGTGTGGTGTGGTGGTGTGGTGTGGTAGGCTCAGGTGTTCCTTCTACACCTGATAAAAAGCCAGATTACACAGGGGGTTGTTACGGAGAATTTTGATTGTGAAAAGTGCCGGGGGCGGGATTTGAACCCGCATGGGAGTACTCCCACTGGATCCTGAATCCAGCGCGTCTGCCAATTCCGCCACCCCGGCATTTTAAATCGGGGCGACAGGATTTGAACCTGCGACATCCGGCTCCCGAAGCCGGAGCTCTACCAGACTGAGCTACGCCCCGTTAACTTTTACTTAATAAATTACCTTTAAAAATATTCTTGTCAAGCAAATTAAAGAAAGTTGTCAAGTTTTAAAAAGGTTTTAAAATATACCTATGTCATATTTAGTTTTAGCACGTCGTTATCGTCCTCAGAGTTTTAAAGAGGTAATAGGACAAAATCATGTAATAAGAACTTTAACTAATGCTCTTAAACATCAAAAACTTTCTCACGCGCTTTTATTTTCAGGTATAAAAGGGACAGGGAAAACTACGGTGGCAAGAATTATTGCTAAAGCTTTAAATTGTCAAAATCTTGTGAACAATTATGAACCCTGTAATGAGTGTTCTAACTGCTTAGAAATTAGCAAAGGAATATTTGTAGATGTTATAGAAATTGATGCAGCTTCAAACAGGGGAATTGATCAAATAAGGGAACTTATTGAAAATTTAAAATTCGCACCTGCAAAAGGGAAAGTAAAAGTTTATATTATAGATGAAGCACACATGCTCACCAGAGAAGCTTCTAATGCTTTATTAAAGTCCTTGGAAGAACCACCTTCTCATGTTTATTTTATACTTGCAACCACAGAACCTAATAAACTCTTACCTACCATTCTTTCAAGATGCCAAAGATATGATTTTAGAAGATTAGAACAACCATTAATAGTTAAATATCTAAAAGAGGTTTGTGAGAAAGAAAATTACCAGATAGAAGAAGAGGCTTTAGAACTTATTGCTAAAGAAGCACAAGGGAGTTTAAGAGATGCACTTTCTTTGCTTGATCAGGCAATGGCATATGGGACCAAAACCAAAGAAGATGTAATCTCTGCTTTTGGTTGGCACGAGACTATATTGGTGGAAGAAATTGCAAGTATTCTTTTAGAGAAAAATTTAAGAAAAGCTTTAGAAGTTGCTCAAAAAGTTTATGAACAGGGAATAGATTTGATATATCTTATGGAAAAATTAACAGAATTTTTCAGAGAACTTTTAGTTATGAAAGCATTCCCAAAGGAAAGTAAAATAGGATTTCATACCCTTGGGATCAGAGATCTGGTTCTTGAAAATGAGCTTGAAGATATTTTACTAATATTTCAAAGTTTGGTAAGAGATCTGGAAATATTGAGAAAAAGTAACTATCCTCAGCTTCAATTTGAACTTGCTTTGTTAAGAATTTGCGAATCTGAAAAACTTATCCCTTTAAAAGACTTAATAGAAAAAATAGATCAGGTAACAGCTAATCACTTTTCTTTTTCTATTTCTGCGCTTTCTACACAAGGACATGTAGAAATAAAGGAGAAAAGCTGGGAAAATTTTATGGAAGAAATTAAAAAAGAAAGTTTACCCCTTTATGGATTGATAAGCAGTTTGCCAAAGCCTGAAATAAAAACAGATGAAGTATTTTTTAAAATAAGATCTTCTTTGAATATTATAGACTCTCCTTATTATAAACTTTTAAAAGAAAAAATAGAAAGTTATTTTAATAAACCTCTCAGAGTGGAAATAGAAGAGGAAAAGAAGCCCATCTTAGAAGAGGTAAAAGAAAGACCTGAAGTAAAGGCGATTTTAAAAACTTTATCAGCTAAAATAGCTTATATACAACCTTTAAAGGAGTAAAAAATGAAAATACCACCTCAATTTCAGCAATTAGTTAAAGAAATGCAAAAAATTCAAAAAAAGCTTGAAGAAACACAAAAACAGCTTGAAGAAAAAACAGTAACTGTTCAGGTAGGTGGGGGGATGGTGACTGTAACAGCTAATGGTAAGCAGGAAATTATTTCTATTGAAATTGAAAAGGAACTTATAAATCCTGAAGAAAAGGAAATGTTAGAGGATCTTATAATTGCAGGAGTAAATGAGGCTTTAAAAAGATCTAAAGAAATGGTAGAAGAAGAACTAACTAAAATTACAGGCGGGCTTAAATTACCAGGGTTAAATCTCCCAGGGCTTTTCTAATTTATGTCTGGAGTATACCCTTACACTCTTAAAAAACTCATAGAAACGATTTCTCAACTTCCTGGATTAGGTGAAAGGAGTGCTACAAGAATTTCTTTTTTCCTTTTATCTAAACCCGAACTTTGTGAAACCTTAGGAGAACTTATTAAAGAATTACCATATAAAGTTAAACTGTGTAAATTTTGTAGAAACCTTTCTGAAGAGGAAATTTGTAGTATCTGTAAAGACGAAAAAAGAGATTCAGAACTTCTTTGTATTGTTGAAAATCCTGTTAATCTCTCCTATATAGAAGAGACTGAAGTGTTTAATGGGTATTATTTTGTTTTACATTATCTTTTATCTCCTAAGGATGGTATAGGACCAAAAGAACTGGGACTTGATCATATGCTTTATCTTATAAAGTTAAGAAATATAAAAGAAATAATTATAGCTCTTTCTCCAACTCTTTCAGGAGAAGCAACCACATCTTATATTCTTGAAGTGTTAAAAGACTACCCAGTTAAGGTAACTAAAATAGCTTGTGGTATTCCAATGGGTATGGAAATTCAATTTGTAGATCCTTTAACCCTTAAAAAAGCTCTTTTTGGTAGAGAAATTTTAAAAAATAAATGAAAGAAAATTTTAATTTTTGTAAAAGAATAGCCTTAGGAGGACTTCTTCAAGGCTATTTTCATAATTTGAGAGGAACATTACATGGAATTTCTTTAGAACTTCAACTCATACTTATGAAAAAAGACTCAGATTTAGATCAAGAAATTTATGAAAGGGTGAATAAGGCTTTAACCCTTTTACAAAAGCTTCAGAATCAAATAGATACAGCTTTTGACGAAATTTATAACGAGAAGACTGGCCCTTGGGATCTTAGAGAAATTATAGAAAAAGAAATATTGTTTTGGGAAGCCTTTATGTCATTTAAACATAAGGTTAAAAAGGAAATTTTTGAAGAAGAAAAGGTACTCATTGAAATTCCCTATAACTTACTAAGAGGTCTATTTTGTAATATCTGTCAAGAGATTTTTTTAAATTTAAAAGAGAATACCAATTTAAAAATTTTCATAAAAAAGAATAAAAGAGTAGAATTTTCATGGGATAAGGATTTAGACAACTTAGTTTATGAAAATTTGAAAGCCCTCTCTTGTCAATTGAAAAACTTAGCAGATATTAAGGTAGACAGAGGAACTCTTTCTTTTCAATTTTGAAAAAATGGAAGAAAAACTTCTTTGGCTCGGGTTTTATCTTAAAGAAAGAAACATTTTTAAAACTATAAAATACTTTGAAGAAGGAATAGATATAAAAGGAATTATAAGTTTTAAAAAATATTCAGAAAGTGAAATAATCAACTTAGCAAAAAAGGAAATAGAAAAAGCTGAAAAAGAAAAAGTAAAAATATATTTTATTAAGGATAAAGAATTTCCTGAAAAATTAAAAGCTATCTCCTATGCACCACTCTTTTTATATATAAAAGGAGAGCTTTTAAGAGATAAAAATTTAATTGCTATCATAGGCTCAAGAAAGCCTACTTCTTATGGTAAAGAGGTTGCATATAAATTTTCTAAGAAACTGGCAGAAAATGGTGTAGGTATAGTTTCTGGGCTTGCAAGAGGAATTGATAGTATTTCCCATAAAGGAGCTTTAGATGGAAATGGTTATACAATAGGAGTTCTTGGTTGTGGTATAAACATTGTCTATCCAGCAGAAAATAGAGAACTTTTTGAAAGGATTATTAAAAATGGTGGTGCAATAATCTCGGAGTTTCCTTTTAATACCAAGCCAAGAAAAGAAAATTTCCCTATGAGAAATAGGATCATAAGTGGTCTTTGTGAGGGGATTATAGTTATAGAGGCAGGTAGAAAGAGTGGAACTTTGATAACTGCTAAATGGGCATTAAATCAAGGAAGAGAAGTTTTTGCTATTCCAGGAAATATTTTTTCTTCTCAAAGCGAAGGGACTCATTACCTTATAAAAGAAGGGGCAAACGTTATAACTTCTCCTGAAGAAATTTTAGCTTATTTCGGGTGGAGAGAAGAAAAAATTTTATCAAAAGAAAAAATAGAAGTTGAACTAACAGAAGAAGAAAGAGAAATATTTTCTCTTTTATCTTCTTATCCCCAACATGTAGAGGAAATTTTTGCTAAAGTAAACAAGTCTCCTTTTGAAGTTCTTTCTATTCTTACAGAATTAGAACTTAAGGGATTAGTAGAAAATTTGCCAGGAAAATATGTAAAACTCAAAGTAAATCTTTAAATTAAATGAAACCAATAGAATTTTATCATCAGGTTACCCCTTTAGAAAGAATTGCTATAACTATTACCCTTATGATTGGTCATTTCTTAGCTATTTTAAATACCACAGTTGTAAATACTATTATGCCCAAACTCTTAGGTCCTTTATCTACAGATTTATATGGGGTTCAGTGGGTGGGTATAAGTTATATGATTTCCGCAGCTATAACTCTTTTATTTGTAGAAACCTTTTCAAGATATGTAGGATATGCTTTATGTTATACAGTAGGACTTATTCTTTTTATTATATTTAGTGCCTTTTGTGGTTTAGCTAATAGTTTGCCTCAAATGATTATTTTTAGAAGTTTTCAAGGTATTGGTGAAGCTTTTATTATGGCCACAGCTCAGACCATCCTTCTTAATGTGTATCCTCCAGAAAAAAGAGGGACTGCTATGGGAATTTATAGTTTGGGAGTAAGTTTTGCCCCAGCTTTAGGTCCTACAGTGGGCGGATTTCTTACAGAATATATTTCTTGGAGATGGGCATTTTATATTAATGTGCCCATAGGAATCCTTGATTTAGTTGCTGCAATTTCTTTTCTACCTTACGCCTTAGGAAAAAGAAAAGAATTTTCCTTTAATTTTATAAGTTATGGCTTAATCTCACTGGCAACTATTTTTTTACTTATAGCTGTGTCAAAGGGTCAGCAATATGGTTGGTTTCAGTCTACTTTTATAATATCTTTTCTTATTCTAAGCTTAACTTTTTATTCTCTTTATTTTGCATCTGAACTCATAAGTAAAAAACCACTTATAGATTTTAAAATTTACACCATTCCAGAATTTGGTTTAGCAATGGCTTTTCAGTTTTTTATTTTGGGATTTGTTATGTATCAAGTTTTCTATTTAATTTCTATATATTATCAAAATTTAAAGGGACTTACTACATTCCAGGCGGGACTTCATATGCTTTCTTATGCCGCTTTTACAGGCATTTTTTCAATTATTTCAGGAAAACTTTCTGATAAGTTTTCTCCTATAATTATTCTTTTTATTAATTTTTTAATCCTTAGTGTTACTACTATTTTTCTTTTGCCAAAATTAAATTATTATACTCCAGCTCTTAAAGCAGCAATTTTGACTATTCCCTTAGGTATTGCTATAGGATGTTTTTTTGCTCCTTTAACCACATTAGCTTTTAGAAATCTTGGAGAGAAAATAGGTTTAGGAGTAGTGCTATTTCATTATCAAAGATTTGTTGGTGGTTCAATAGGAATTGCAATAGCTACAAATACTCTTGAAAAAAGAACAAATTATCACTTTTTAAGAATTACAGAACTTCAAGAATTTAGATATGTAAATATGTTAGTAGAAAAATGGTGGTATAATGCTCAAAAATATTTTTCAGAAGCTTATGCCTTTAAAAAAGCAAAAGCCCTTCTATATAAAACAGAATATATTCAGGCTTTAAGTTTTGCTTTTCAGGATACTTTTAGACAAACTTTTCTTTGGACTCAAATAGGAGGAGTATTTCTTATTATTTTAATGTTTTATAAATTTAAAATATTGACATTTAAAAGTTCTATCTATAATAAAAAATTAAAATTTAAAAATTAAAATTGGGTATAAAAATGAGGGTTCTTGTTTTAGGTGGTGGAGGAAGAGAACATACAATTTGCTATACTATTTCAAAAAGCTTAAAGCTTGAAAAATTATTTTGTATTCCAGGGAATGGAGGAATTTCAGAAATAGCAGAAACTGTAGAAAATATTTCTATAACAGATTTTGATAATATTATCAAATTTTGCAAGGAAAATAAAATTGATCTTGTAATTCCTGGTCCTGAAGAACCTTTAGTAAAGGGATTAAAAGATTATTTAAATAAAGAGGGAATTAAAGTTTTTGGTCCTGACAGCATCGGTGCACTTTTAGAAGGAAGTAAATCTTTTGCTAAAGAAATTATGAGCAAAGCCGGTATTCCTACAGCAAAGTTTGAAGTTTTTGATGAACCTTCAAAAGCTAAAGCTTATATAGAAAAAAAAGGAGCACCTATAGTAGTGAAAGCTGACGGACTTTGTGCTGGGAAAGGAGTTTTTGTTTGTGAAACAAAGGAAGAGGCTATTAAAGCAATTGAAAAAATAATGGAAGAAAAAATTTTTGGAGAAGCTGGAGATAAGGTTGTAATAGAAGAAAGGTTGGTAGGAGAGGAAGCCTCTTATATTGTAATTACAGATGGTTATAACTTTAAGGCTTTACCAACTTCACAAGATCACAAAAGACTTCTTGATAACGATGAAGGACCCAACACAGGTGGAATGGGAGCTTATTCTCCAACCCCACTTATAGATCAGGAACTTAAAGAAAAAATAGAAGAAAAAATAATTAAGCCAGCCTTAAAAATTCTTGAAAAAGAAGGTCATCCTTATATGGGATTTTTATATGCAGGACTTATGATAGTTAATAAAGAACCTTATGTACTTGAATTTAATTGTAGACTTGGAGATCCTGAAGCTCAAGCTATTCTTCCAAGAGTAGAAAATGATTTTCTTGAAATTATAGAGTCAGCTTTAGAAGGAAATCTTAATAAGATTGACTTAAGAAAGAAAAAAGATTCAGCAGTTTGTGTAGTTATGGCAAGTAAAGGTTATCCAGGAAAATATGAGAAAGGTAAAAAAATAGAAGGACTTGAAAAAGCTTCTCAAATTCCTGGAGTTATTGTTTTTCATGCTGGTACAAAAAAAATTAATAATGAATTTTATACAAGTGGAGGAAGAGTTTTAGGAGTAACAGCCCTTGATAAAGATATTCCCTTAGCTATAGAAAAAGCCTACAAAGCAGTTTCAATGATTTATTTTGAAGGAGCTCATTACAGAAAAGATATAGGAAAAAAAGCTTTTAAATACTTAGCTACCTGATAAGTATTTTTTATATCCAATATTTTGAAGTTTTTCATTTTTTTCTGTTACTTTCTTTTTCATTTCTTCTCTATATTTCTTAAGTTTTTCTTTTAATTCAGGATATTTAATAGAAAGAATATGAACTGCAAGAAGTGCTGCGTTTTTAGCATTATTTATAGCTACTGTAGCAACAGGAATTCCTGCTGGCATCTGAACGATTGATAAAAGAGAATCAAGCCCGTCTAAAAAGTTACTTTTAATAGGGACTCCAATTACAGGAAGAGTTGTTAAAGAGGCTATAACTCCAGGGAGATGAGCTGCCCCACCTGCTCCTGCAATAATTACTTCAATCCCTCTTTCTTCAGCAGTTTTTGCATATTCTAAAGCCTTTTCAGGAGTTCTGTGAGCAGATAAAATAGAGATTTCATAAGGAATCTCAAAAAACTCTAAAATTTCTGCTGAATCTTTCATAACTGGGAGATCTGAATCACTTCCCATAAGAATACCTACTTTCATATTTTATCCTCCTTTATCCAATCCATACTGTCTTTTTAGAATAAAAAATTCCCTCTAAATATACCTCGGTACCTGCTCTATGTCCAACTTTCAATTTATCTTCTAATTGATAATATTTCAAGCAGGTTCCACAACTAAAAATTTCTACTCCCCTTTTCTCAAGTTCCTTTAATATAAAAATAATTTCTTCTTCTTGGGTAGTTAAAAAAACACCTTTATTCATAAAAAAGATTCTTTTAGGCAAAAGATTGTGAGCAAGCATAGTTTCAAAATAAGCCTTCATAAGAATTTTACCAAGGCTTTCATCTTTTCCCATAGTATCAGTTGCAATAACTACAAAAAGACCCTCATCTTTTGAAATCTCAGTTTCGCAACTAATAGAAAATTCCTTTTCTTTTTCCTCTCCTTTTTCAATGATAATTAGAAAATCTGAGTTTAGATTTTCTATAGAAAGAACTTTGTGCCCTTGGGAATTAACAAATTTTTGAATATTTTTTAAAGCTGTTTCATTATCAACTATTACTTTTATTTTTTCTCCTTCTTTTAAATTTTCTAAGGCTTCTTTTGTTTTAATTACAGGTTGAGGACAAGGAAGTCCTTTAGCATTAATTTCTTTCATCTCACAAACCTCCGGCAATTTTTTTATTAGTTTATCTTTAAAAGTGAAAGAATCCTAATAAAAAATACCAATATAAAAGCAAAAAATTTATTAAAAAAATCTATAAATAAAAGGATTTTAGGAAATTATTAAAAAGTAAATCTGGGTCTAAACAGGTTCTTTCCTCACATACTTTTGGGAAGCAAGGACTACATTCTAAATTAAGAGAAATAATTTTATAATTTTTTCCTAAGGGTTTCCATAAGAGTGGGTCAGTTGGACCATAAAAAATAAAAGATTTTATTCCTAAATAACTTGCAAGATGAGACACTCCACTGTCAACTCCAACAAAAAATTTAGCTTTTTTAAGAGCCTTAGCTAATATTAAGGGATCAAAACATTCCCAGAAATTTTGAGTAAAACTTTTTATCCAACTATCAGCTTCTCCAACAAAATATATAACCTCAAGCCCTTTAGAGCGAAAAAACTTTTCAATTTTTTCAAAAAGAGAAAAATCTGGGATTTTCTTAAAAGAACCACTTCCTGGATGTAAAACTACTTTGTTTTTTAAAGGACTTTCTATAAAGTCTTTTATAGGTAAAATCAAAGAAAAATTTTTTTCTAATTTGAGCAGATTAAAATAGTAATCAACTATCCATATTCTTTCAGAAGGGAAAGGATCAAAACCCTCGGTTTTAGAAAATATAATTTTAAGTTCATAATCTTTTTCTAAGATTTCTTTGTAAAAATTACTATATATTTCATCAACCCAATTTAATTCCTTAGCTATTTTTAAGTAATCTGTATTTCCTATGGCTACAGTATAACAATTTTTCCTTTTTAAAACTTCAAAAATAGGAAAGGTTAGAAGGGTATCTCCAAAAGCTCCTCTTCTGTAAAAAAGAACTTTCTTCATTTTTGATTTGGAAAATCTTAAAAATTAAAGTATAATTATTGCGATTTTTAGTTCAAGTTTTAATTGGGGAATAAAGTAATGGAAAAAGTTCCTTTTATAGATTTAAAGAGAAATTATGAAGTTTATAAAGAAGAAATAGAAAAAAAGGTTCTGGGAGTTCTTAGAAGTGGAATTTATTTAAATGGTCCAAACACTCAAGAGTTGGAAAATCTCTTAGCTAATTATTTAGGCATTTCCTATGCTATAGGTGTTTCTTCAGGAACGGAGGCTTTATTTCTTATTTTAAAAGCCCTTGATCTTCCTAAAAATACGTATGTCTTAGTGCCCTCTTTTACTTTTGTAGCTACTGCTGAGGTTATTGTAAGAGTTGGTCTTATTCCATATTTTGTTGATGTAGAAGAGGACACTTATAATATTTCTTTAGCAAGTTTAGAAGAAAGCTATGAAAAGCTTAAAAAAAGGAGGAAAAAAGTTTCTGCAGTAATAGCAGTAAGTCTCTTTGGTTTACCTGCCCATCTAAAAGAAATAAAAAAATTTTGTGAAGAAAAAAAGATTTATTTAATAGAAGACATATGTCAAGCCTTTGGAGCAAAAATAGGTAATAAAAAAGTAGGGACTTTTGGAATTGCTTCTGCAACTTCTTTTTATCCCACAAAACCACTTTCTACTTTTGGTGATGCAGGGATGGTTTTTACTTCTAATAAAAATTTAGCAAAAAAAATAAGAATACTAAAAGAACATGGACAAATTAAACCTTATTTTTATAAATATCATGGAGTAAATGGAAGAATAGACGAAATTCACAGTGCAATTTTGTTAGTAAAATTTAAATATTTTGAAAAGGAAATAGCATTAAGAAAAGCTGTAGTAGAAAGGTACATAGAAAATTTTAAAGATTTAGCACCTTATATTAAGCTTCCTCAATTTCCTAAAAACTATTTTTCCTCTTATTCTCTATTTACTATAAGAGCTAAAAATAGAGACAAATTAAAAACTTTTTTGGAAAGCAAAGGAATAATAACAGGAATATATTATAGAACACCTTTACATTTACAGCCAGTTTATAAAGATCTTAATTTTAAAAATGGAAGCCTACCTGTTACAGAAAATCTTGCAAAAGAAGTTTTAAGTTTGCCTCTACATCCATATTTAACAGAAAAAGAAATAGATTATGTCATTTTTTCCATAAAAGAATTTTACAAAAAATAGAAAAAATGGGAAATATCATATTTGTTTCTATTCCTTGGGAACTTTTGATAAATAAGTATTTACCTTTAGTTTTAGAAAAAAATATAAATATTGAAATAACTTTAAATGCAAAAGCACTTGATGAATATTCTTATCTTGATTTTAAAAATATTTCTAAAAAACTTAAAGAATCAGATATTAAGATAACTATTCATTTGCCTTTTATGGATCTTTCCTTAGGGGCTTTAGATCCTTGGATAAGAGAAGCAAGTTTAAGAAGAACATTTTTAGCTATAGAAAGATCTGCTATCTTTGAACCTATAAATTTAGTTTTACACTCTGGATATCATATGGATTATCATAGAGAGGTAAAAAATGAATGGAGGAATATATTTTTAGAAAGTATGGATAAAATTTTAGAATTAGCTGAAGAATTAGATTTAACTATATCATTAGAAAATGTTTTTGAACCAGAACCGGATTTTTTAAAACCTGTTTTTGAAAATTTTAAAGGAAGACTCTTTTGGTGTTTTGATCCTGCTCATGCAAAAGTTTTTTCTGAAAAAGAAGAAATGGAATGGTTAAGGACTCTTTATTTTTATATTAGGGAAATTCATTGCCATGATAATTTAGGGAAATATGATGACCACTTGGCTATAGGAAAGGGGAAAGTAAAATTTAAGGAAATATTTAAATTTCTAAAGGAAAAAGAAATAAAGCCTCTATTAGTTTCAGAAGCCCATAATGAAGAGGATACCTATATAAATGTGGAGGTACTTTCCAATGTGTTTTAGAGTTTTTATTGGAATAGTATTTTCTCTTTTTCTTATATTTTTCCCAATTCAATCCATGTCAGAAAGTGAATTGTTAGATAAAGAATTTTATCAACAAGAAGCCTATGAAGCTTTTGGAGAAATTCCTTATGAAATTATAAAAAATTTGCCTCCTGATATAAATGCCCAAGTGGTTTATTTTTTGAAATATTATACTAACGAAAGACGGGAAGTGGTAAATAACTGGCTTGCAAGATGCTCTTTATTTTTACCTTATTTTAAAGTAATTTTCAAAGAATATGGCATACCTGATGATCTGGTTTATCTCGCTTTTATTGAAAGTGGTTGTAATCCATTTGCTACCTCACCTGCAGGTGCAGTAGGTATATGGCAATTTATGGAAGCTACAGCCAAAAGATATGGATTAAAGATAGATCATTGGATTGATGAAAGAAGAGATTTCATAAAATCTACCTATACTGCAGCTAAATATTTGAAAACCTTGTATAAGATTTTTGGAGACTGGAGAATAGCAATAGCAAGTTATAATTTAGGAGAAAATAAAATTAAAAGGGTTTTAGAGGCTAAAAATTTCGTAGATTATTGGCAGATTATAAATTCAAATGAGATACCAGCTGAAACAACTGCTTATTTACCTCAATGGATGGCAATCACTTTAATAGCAAAAGATCCAGAAAAATATGGATTCTCACTCCCAGAAAATAAAATTCTTGATTATGAGGAAATAAAAGTAAATGGTGGAATAGATTTAAGAGTGTTTTCAGTTGCAGGAGATATTGATTATGATATACTTTTGCTTTTAAATGCCGAGCTAAGAAGAAAAATAACTCCACCTAACACTATTTATGCTTTAAAAATACCTTATGGTAAAAGAGAAATTCTTGAGAAAAATCTTTTGTCACTAAAAACTGTAAAAAAAGAAAAAGATTTTGCCAAAATAAAAGTAGAGATTGTTACCCTTCCTGAAGAAAATTAAAAATTAGTTGTTTTTTAATGAAAGTTAATTAAAATTTCTGATGCTTTAAAGGTTAAGTTAAACTATGAAAAGAGTTAAGTTCTTATTAATCTTTATATTTTTTATTTTTTTTCTTTTTTTAGAAAACTCTCTTTATGCTCTTGAAATTGTAGTTTCCAATTCTGCTCTTGAAAAGATCGTAAGAGAAATAGCAAGTGATACCAAAGTTTATCAACTTCAAACTGAAAAAGAAGATTTTCACTCCTATGAACCCACTTTGTCTCAATGGCAAAAAATCAAAACTGCAGATCTGGTTATAATTGTAGGAACTGAAAGATGGGCAAAAAGAGTATATGAGTTAAGAAAAGGAAAAGAAATATTAAGTCTTTCAAAAAGGGAGGAAAGGTTTTTAGACCCTCATCTTTGGTTTGATCTGGAAAGAGTAAAAGCTTTAGTAAAAGAGTTTACTAATTATGTGAGTAAAAAAGAGCCTCATAAAAAAGATTTTTATCAAAAGAATGCCCAAAATTTTTTAGAATCTTTAGAAGGAATTAAAAAGGATTATAGGGAGCTTAAAAATTGTAAATTTAAAGAGGTCTATATTTTGGGACACCCTGTTTTTAGTTATCTTTTTAAAGACCTAAGAATAAAAGAAATAACACTTTTAAAAAGTCCCCACAAAGAAGGAGAACCAAGTATTAAAGCCTTAACGGAAATGTATAAAAAACTTAAAGCCCAAGGGATTGAGATTGTATTTTTAGTAGATCCTGAGTTTGAAAGATATAGAGAATTTTTTGAAGAAAAAGGAATAAAAGTAATAAAACTTTGGTCTGGAGGAACCTATTACATGCCTGGTAGTTATATAGAACTTTTGAGATATAATTTCGTAAATATGAAAAAAGCACTCAAATGCAAATAAGGAGTTAATAAACTTTGCCACTTAGGATAAAATTAAAAATAGCACTTTTAGCATTTTTAGTACTTTTTTCTGGTTTTTTACTTCTTCCCACTTTCGTAAAAGAACTTCCTCCCTGGTTTAAAAAGTATGTTTATAGAGGGGAGCTTAAACTTGGTCTTGATCTAAAAGGAGGTGTTCATTTAGTTCTTAGACCCGATTTAGAAAAAGCTTTAAAAACTCAATTTAATAATTATTTACAAGATATTAAAGCTCAGGCTCTTAGAGCAAATATAAATTTTGAACTTATCTCTGAGGAAAACAAGACAACTTTCAAGTTTTATAAAGAGGAAGATTTAAGAGTATTTAAAGATGAAATAATAAAAGGTTTTAAGGAATTACAGATAGTTAAGGAAGGTAAAGAAAAAGATGCCTTTTTTGTAGAAGTTAGTTTATCTCAAGAAAAGGTTTCTTATATAAAGGAACATATTTTAGATCAGGTTCTTGAAGTTATAAGAAATAGAATTGACCAATTTGGTGTAGCAGAACCTATAATTACCAAACACGGTTCTGACAAGATAGTGATTCAGCTTCCTGGTTTAAAAGATCCTCAGAGAGCAATAAATGTAGTAGGTCAAACAGCTCAGCTTGAATTTAAGTTAGTAGATGAAGAAACTATGCAAAAATTGAATTTAGATGCAATTCTTAATTCTCTAATAAGCGAAAAGAAAATTTCTTTTGACGCTCCTATAGAGGAGTGGAGAAAATTAATCAAACCTTACATACCTTTAGATTCAGAGTTTTATTTCTTAGTAGAGAAAGATAGAACTACAGGAAAAATAATAAAAAAACCTATTATTCTTAAAAAAGAGGCTGTTCTTACTGGAACATATCTTAAAAATGCACAAGTAAGAATAGATCCCCAATTTAATGAGCCCTATGTATGGATTCAATTTGATTCAAGAGGAGCAAAAATATTTGAGCAAATTACCGGAGAAAATGTTGGTAGAAGGCTTGCTATTGTTCTTGATGAGGTGGTTCGTTCTGCTCCAGTTATAAGAGAGAAAATCTCAGGAGGAGAGGCTCAAATAACAGGTAGTTTTACAATGGAAGAAGCATCAGACCTTGCTCTTGTTTTAAGAGCAGGTGCTCTTCCAGCTCCGGTTAAAATTTTACAAAATATTACTATCGGACCCTCTCTTGGGAAAGATTCTATTCAAAAGGGAGTTATAGCAGGTTTAATAGGAGCATCAGCTGTTATCATTTTCACTTCTATTTATTACAGAATTTCTGGAGTGATAGCAGTCTGGGCACTTATTTTAAACATTTACTTTTTATTAGCCCTTTTATCAGCTTTTCAAGCTACCTTAACCCTTCCTGGAATTGCTGGAATTATCTTAAGTGTTGGAATGGGTGTTGATTCTAACGTGCTTATTTTTGAAAGAATTAGAGAAGAGTTTAAATTAGGAAGAAGTACCTATTCGTCTATCTTTCAAGGATATTCAAGAGCCTTTTGGACCATTTTTGATGCCCATATAACAGTTTTAATAACCTCTTTAATTTTATTTACTTTCGGCACTGGTCCTATTAGGGGCTTTGCAGTAACTTTGTCTATTTCTATTATTGTAAATTTATTTACAGCTATTTTTGCAACTAAAATATTTTATGAGTATTTGTATGAAGGAGGTAAAGAATTTAAGATCAAATTCTTTGAAATTATAAAAAATCCTAAAATTGATTTTATGAAGTATAAAAAGATTTTTGCTATAGTTTCTGTTCTTTTCAGTTTAATAGGGATTTTAGCCTTTATTCAAGCTTTTATGGGAAAGGCTAATCTTGGGATAGATTTTACAGGTGGGACTCTTATTTATTTAAAAAGTGAAACTCCTCCCTCCTTAGATAAAATAAGAAAAGCACTTTCTCAAGCAGGTTTTGGAGACTTTACACTTCAGGATGTTAAAGGTGAAAATATGCTTCTTTTAAAACTAAAAAGTTCTGAAGAAACTCTTACTGAGGATGTAGACAGGATTTTAACTACTTTAAAAAGTAAATTTCCTGAATATAACTTTACTTTATTAGGAAAAGAAGAAATAGGAGCTACTATAAGCAAAGAATTAAAAAAGAAAGCTACCTTAGCTATTTTAGGTGCCCTTTTAGGTATTGTACTTTATCTTACTTTTAGATTTAATTTTAACTTTGGTTTAGCAGCAGGAATAGCAACTTTTCATGATGTTCTTTTTACCTTAGCAATTTTTTACCTTTTAGGTAAAGAAATAAATCTCCTTTTTATTACAGCTTTACTTACCTTAGCAGGTTATTCTTTAACAGATACTGTGGTTATTTTTGATAGAATAAGAGAAAACATTTTAAATAAAAAACCTAAAAATTTTGATGAATTAATTAATATGAGTATAAATGAGATGCTTGCAAGAACATTTATTACTACTATTACAACTCTTTTTGGATCAGTAAGTTTACTTATTTTTGGAGGAATAGTTATTAGAGATTTTGCTTTAGCTTTAACTATAGGATTTATTGTAGGGAGTTATAGTTCTATTTTTATTGCCTCTCCTATTTTAAAGGTTTTACATAAAGGGAAGGTGCCTGATCTTACTCCCAAAGAGCACCTTTTTTAAGTCTTTGACCGCAGGCAAATTCATAAGCAGAAATTTTTTTCTTACCTTCTAATTGAACCTCTTTCAATAAAATTGCATCTTCAGTGGTAGCAACAAGTATTCCCTCTTTATTTATATCTAAAATGGTTCCCGGTTTTTCTTCATGTTTTAGTGGAATAGCTTTTGCTAAGAATACCTTTAGAAGCTTGTTTTTATAATAAGTAAAGGCAGAAGGCCAGGGTAAAAAAGCCCTTACTTTTTTTTCTATTTTCTCAGCTGGTTCTTCAAAGGTAAAAAATCCATCTTCTTTTTTTAGAATGGGAGCATAAGAAAGTCCTTCTTCCGGTTGAGGTGTTGCTTTTAATTCTCCTTTTTTGTGAAGTTCTATAGCAGAAAGAATGGCTTCCTTTCCAAGCTGAGCTAATTTTTGAGAAAGAGAAATAGCATTATCATCTTCTGAAACGGGAATTTTTTTCTGTAAAAGTATAGGTCCTGTATCAAGTCCTTCATCCATAAGCATAATAGTAACACCAGTTTCTTTTTCTCCTTCTAAAATTGTCCAATTTATAGGAGAAGCTCCTCTATATTTTGGAAGAAGGGAAGCATGAATATTCCAACAGCCAAATTTAGGAATTTCTAAAAGTTCTTTAGGAATAATCTTTCCATAAGCACATACTACTATCAAATCAGGTGAAAGATCTTTGAGTATTTGAACAAATTGTAGATCCTTCAATATTACAGGTTCTAATACTTTTAGACCCTTTGATAATGCCCAAGCTTTTACAGGGGAAGGGGAGGGTTTTAGTCCCCTTCCTTTTGGTTTATCTGGTTGAGTAACAATAGCAACTATTTCTTCTTTTTCATAAAGAGCTTCTAAAGAAGGGATAGCAAATTCAGGGCTTCCAAAAAAAACTATCCTATATTTTTTCATTAATGAAGAGCAACTTTCCTTAATTCTTCAACTTCTTCAGCCTTTTTAAATTCAAATTCTCCTGCTTCATTTACATTAACTACTATTTTATCTCCTTCAGAAAAAGCCCCTTCTAAAATTTTTAAAGCTAAAGTATTTTCAATATATCTTTGTATAGTTCTTTTAAGTGGTCTTGCTCCAAAAACTGGATCATATCCATAAGTAGCAAGAAGTTCTCTTGCTTTATCAGTTAATTCTAAGAACATTCCCTTTTCAGCAAGTCTTTCATTAAGATATCTGATTTGGATATCCACAATTTTAATTATATCCTCTCTGGTTAAATTATTGAAGACTATAATTTCATCAATGCGGTTTAAAAATTCGGGTCTAAAGGTGGATTTTAAAAGTTCAAACACTCTCTTTTCTATTTCTTTACGAGAAAGAGACAAGTCTTGGAAATAGAAACTACCTACATTTGAGGTCATAATTATAATTGTGTTTTTAAAGTCTACTGTTCTTCCTTTTCCATCAGTTAATCTTCCATCATCCAGAATCTGAAGGAGAATGTTAAAGACGTCAGGATGAGCCTTTTCAACTTCGTCAAATAAAATTACAGAATAAGGTTTTCTTCTCACTGCTTCAGTGAGTTGTCCTCCTTCTTCATAACCCACATACCCAGGAGGTGCACCAATTAATCTTGAAACAGAATGTTTTTCCATATATTCTGTCATATCAATTCTTATCATCGCATCTTCAGTATCAAACATAAATTCTGCAAGTGCTTTTGCAAGTTCTGTTTTTCCTACCCCTGTAGGACCAATAAAGAGAAAAGAACCGATAGGTCTTCTTGGATCTTTTAAGCCTGCTCTTGCCCTTCTTAAAGCATTTGCTATTACAGAAATAGCATGATCCTGACCAACCACTCTTTCTTTTATTCTATCTTCTATTCTTAAAAGTTTTTCTCTTTCACTTTCAAGAAGTCTACGTACAGGGATTCCTGTCCATTTAGATACAATTTCAGCTATATCTTCAGCATCTACCTCTTCTTTTAAGAATTTATGTTCTTTTTGAAGGCTTTCCAATTTTTCATTTTCTTCTTCCAGTTCCTTTTGAAGCTGAGGAATAACCCCATATATAATTTCAGCAACTCTATTTAGATCACCCTGTCTTTCAGCCTGTTGAGCTTCGATTTTAAGTTGATCAATTTTTTCCTTTAATTTTCTAATTTTTTGGATTATCTCCTTTTCTTTCAACCATTGAGCTTTTAATTTTTCAGCCTCATTTCTAAGTTCGTTTAATTGTTCAAGTAATTTGTTTAGCCTTTCTTTTGCTTTAGGATCAGTTTCTTTTTCTAAAGCAACTTTTTCAATTTCAAGTTGTTTGATTTTTCTTTCTATTCCATCTATTTCAGTAGGCATAGAATCTATTTCTATACGAAGTTTTGCAGCAGCTTCATCTATTAAATCTATGGCTTTATCGGGAAGGTATCTATCGCTAATATATCTGTGAGAAAGCATAACAGCAGAAATAATAGCATTATCAGTAATTCTAACTCCGTGGTGAACTTCATATTTTTCTTTTAGACCTCTTAAAATAGCAATAGCCTCTTCTGGTGTAGGTTCATCCACATAGACAGGTTGAAATCTTCTTTCCAATGCAGGATCCTTTTCTATATGTTTACGGTATTCATCAATGGTTGTGGCACCTATACATCTTAATTCTCCTCTCGCAAGGGCAGGTTTAAGCATATTGGCTGCATCCATAGCTCCTTCAGCAGCTCCTGCTCCAACAAGAGTGTGAATCTCATCTATAAATAAAACAATTTCTCCTTCGCTTGCTTGAATTTCACGTAAAACAGCTTTAAGCCTTTCCTCAAATTCTCCTCTAAATTTTGTTCCTGCAATTAAGGCTCCTAAATCTAATTGAATAATCCTCTTATCTTTCAAAACTTCAGGTACATCTCCAGCAACAATTCTCTGAGCGAGTCCTTCTACAATAGCAGTTTTACCAACACCTGGTTCTCCAACAAGAACAGGATTATTTTTAGTTCTTCTGGAAAGAATATGCATAACCCTTCTTATTTCCTCATCTCTTCCTATAACAGGATCAAGTTTTCCGGCTTTAGCAAGTGCTGTAAGATCTCTTCCAAATTTTTCTAAAGCTTGATATTTTTCTTCTGGATTCTGATCTGTAATCCTTTGCCCTTTTCTTATTTTCATGATTACATCTTTAGCATTGCTAAAAGTAATACCTCTTTTTCTTAAAATTTCTCCAGCTCTTGTAGGACTATCAATGATACTTAAAAAGAGATGTTCAGTAGAAATATATTCATCCCTCATTTCCTTAGCTAAGCTTTCTGCTTTGTCAAGAATTTGTTTTAAACTTAAAGAGATATATAACTGATGGGTTCCGTAGGTGAGTTTGGGGAAATTCTCTAAAATTTCATCTAAATCAGAAGAGATAATTTTTGAATTAACTCCTAATCTATCAAGAATTATAGGTATTATTCCACCTTCCTGTTCAACTAAAGCCTTCAAAAGATGTTCTGGTTCTATTTGAGGGTGATTATAATTTTCAGCTAAACGCTGAGCATTTTGTAAAGCTTCTTGTGCTTTAAAAGTAAACTTATCAAGTTTCATTTTTTTAAACCCCCCTATTTAGAAAATATTTTAAATTAAAAAATAAATACGATTGCTTAAGTTTCAATACGAAATTTTAATCCCTTGAAAAAAAATAAAGTATACTTATTTTTAGATATAAAAGTAAAAATAAAAAAACAAAAATATAAAGGAGGTGATAAATATGGCAGATTTAATTCTTTGGCGTCCATTACAAGAATTAAAAAGAGAAATGGATCGTATATGGCAAGAATTTTTTGGTAAAAGTTGGTTAACAGAAAGATTTGAGGGTATTGAATGGGTACCTGCTATTGACGTTTCAGAAACAGATAATGAAATAATAGTAAAAGTTGATGTTCCTGGTGTAAATCCTGAAGATATAGAAATAAGTTTATCTGACAATGTATTAGTAATTAAAGGTGAAAAGAAAAAAGAAGAAGAGGAAAAGAAAGAAAACTTTTATAGAATGGAAAGATATTATGGTAATTTTGTAAGATCAATTCAATTACCTTGTGATATAGAAGAAGAAAAGATATCTGCTACTTATAAAAATGGTGTATTAAAGGTAGTATTACCAAAGAAACCAGAAGAAAAGAAAAAGGTAATTAAAGTGAGTGTTGAAAAGTAATTAATATCTAAGAGGGGTTTATTACCCCTCTTAGATATTAATTTTTAAAATGGTCAAAACCTTTTGGTTTAACTTTTAATTTTTTTGTTCCTTTTATTAGATAAAGGCTTTTTTCTTTAATAATTTTCCCTACTTTAAAAAGATTTCTATTAATTTTCTTAGCTATTTTTTCTAATTTTTTAAGATCTCTTTCTTTTACAGTAAATAAAAGTGCATAGTCTTCTCCACCAGATAAAGCATCTTCTAAGGTAGCAAAATTACTTACTGGGATCTTATCTTCCCAGAGTTCAGCTCCCACTTTACTTTCTTCGCATATTCTCCAAAGATCAAGTAGAAGTCCATCTGAAATATCTATCATTGAGGTAGCAAGCTTTTGTTTAGAAAGTTCTTTACCTAAAAGTATTTCTGGCTCAGGTCTTAAATGTGCCTGCCTTACAGATTCAGGGATATCTTTTAAAGATTTTTTTTGAATCAGTCTTAAAAATGCAGAACTTTCTCCAAGTGGTCTTGAGACAAAGATGTACTCTTCAGGTTGAGCACCTTTTCTTAAAATAGGATTTTTAGTTTCCCCTATAAGTACTAAATTTACAAAGAAAAAAGGACTTTTAACTGTATCACCACCAACCAAATGAGTTTCAAATTTTTTTAAAGTAGAAGTTAAAGCTTTCATAAAAGGATTAATCCAAGATGGATCTATAGGTTTAGGAGAACCTAAGGTTAGGAGAGCCCATTTAGGTTCTCCTCCCATAGCAGCTATATCGCTTAAATTTGAAGTAGCAAGTTTTACTCCTAAATCAAAAAAAGAAGTATAAGAAAAATGAAAATGGATTTTTTCTACTAAAGCATCTGTAGTAAAAAGCAGATATTTATTTTTATTAAGTTTTATAACTGCACAATCTTCATTTTTTGATTTTATTACATAAGAATTCTCTATAAGATATTTTTTAAGATATTTAAGCCACTCTTTTTCTGTCATTTATTCTGCTGCGATTAATTCTGATTCACTAAAGAAAAAGTTAATTTCCTTTTTAGCTGACTCAAGACTATCTGAACCATGCACAGTATTTTTTTCTTTATCTAAACCAAATAACTTTCTTATAGTTCCCTCTTCAGCTTCCTTAGGATCTGTTGCTCCCATTATTTCACGCACTTTTTTAATAGCTTCTTCTCCTTCAAACACTATAGCAACTACTGATCCAGAACTTATATAATCTGTTAGGCTTTCATAAAAAGGTCGTTCTTTATGAACTATATAAAACGCCTTTGCTTGCTCCTTCGTTAATCTTAACTTTTTAATAGCAACTAATTTCAGTCCCTTTTCTTCAAAAATACTAATAATTTTACCAACAAGATTTCTTTCCACTCCATCAGGTTTAATCATTACCAAAGTCCTTTCCATAAAACACCCTCCACAATTAGTTTTTAGCTTTTAAATAATAGATATATTCCTATAACTACAAAAACAGTTCCTAAAATTTTGTAAAAATTAAGTTCTTCTTTTAAAAATAAAATGGCAAATAAAGTTGCAACTAAAGGATAGGTTGAGGTTAAAGGAACAATTTGCGAAGCATTTTTAGCTTTAAGTAAAGAAAAATAAGTAAGCATTCCTAAAAATCCTGCAATAATTCCACTAAGAGAAAGGATTCCTATATTTTTTAAATTTAATGAAGATAGAGAAATAGAGGGGCTAAAAAAAAGAGTTAGAGAAATTGCAATTAGAGCTGCAGAAGTTCTTATAAAAAGAGCAAGTAAAGGTTCAACACTTCTAAGACCTATTTTTTCTATTATTGGAGAAACACCCCAGAAAAGAATAGTTAAAAGCCACAATATTAAAACTTTTTTTTCCATTTTTAACTCCAAATAGCTATAAAATTACTATTTTAAATTTCAGCATAATTTTTTTAAAAAATATTTGTAAAATAAAAGATAAAATTAGAAAAAAAACTTATAATAGGATAAATTATTTTAGAAAGGATTCCAGTGAGTGCTAAAAAAATAATAATGAAAAAACCGAAAAGTTCTAATCTTAAGTAACTTATTCTTAGAGGAAGGGGCAAAAATTTTACTATTATTTTACTTCCATCTAAAGGAGGAATGGGAAGTAAATTAAAAATTCCAAGACCTATATTTATCTTTACTCCCAGATAGCACATTAAGGATAAAGGGTCAGAGATGGCAAAATTTTGAAAATTTAACTTTAAATTGCTAAACAAATTATAAAAAAAACCAAATAAAATAGCTAAAAGTAGATTAGAAAGAGGACCAGCTACTGATACTAAAGCCATATCTCTCCAAGGATTTTTAAAATAATTAGGGTTTATAGGGACTGGTTTTGCCCATCCTATAGCTTGGGTAATAAATAAAGTGAGTGTTCCAAAAAAATCTAAATGTTTAATAGGATTTAAAGTTAACCTATTAGCTAATTTAGGAGTAGGATCTCCCATAAGATAAGCAATAAATCCGTGAGAAAACTCGTGAACTGTCAGAGCTAATAATAAAGGTGGAGTAAGAAAAAGAAATATTTTCAAATCAAACATTAAAATCTCAATTTGGAAATTTCTTTAACATTTTTAAGTATGGAAAGAGCCATTTTTACTTGGAAATCTTCTTCAGGGCTTGAAAAATATTTAAAAACTTTATCCTCTTTTGCCTTTTCTGAATTTTTATCTCCTGGAGTTTCTATTTCGGGAATTTCTATATCAGGGTTAATCCCGATTTTATCAATACAGATTCCTTTTGGTGTATAATAATAGGCAGTGGTTAATTTTACTGCATAATCTTCCCCTAAGGGAATTACAGTTTGCACAAGACCCTTTCCAAAACTTTTTTGTCCTAAAACGAGTGCTCTATTATTATCTTTTAAAGCTCCAGTCACTATTTCAGCAGCAGAGGCAGTCCCATGATTAATAAGAATAATAATAGGATAGGAATGTTTTCTTTGAGATGGATTTGGTTTTGCTTTAAATTCCATTTGTGCTTCTTTATTCTTACCTTTTACAGAAACAATAAGACCATCTTCTAAAAATTCATCTGCAACTTCTATTGCTGAAGAGAGAAGTCCTCCAGGATTAAATCTCATATCTAAAATAATTCCTTTTATTTGTTGATTGTTTTCTAATTTTTCCAAAGCCTCTATTAGTTCTTGAGGAGTTTTTTCTTGAAAGCTTGTAATTCTAACGTATGCATATCCAGGCTCAAGTATTTTGGTTTTAACGCTTTTTATGGGGATTACATCTCTTACTAAGGTAATCTCTTTAATATCTTTATCATTTCTGAGAATGGTAATAGTGACTTTAGTTCCTTTAGGACCTCTTAAAAGTTTTACTGCTTCTAAAAGGCTCATCCCCTTAGTAGGTTTATCGTCAATTTTTAGGATTTTATCTCCAGGTTTAATACCTGCTTTCCAGGCAGGTGTATCCTCTATAGGGGCAACCACAGTTATAATTTCGTCTTTTATTGTAATTTCTATCCCAATTCCTGTAAAAGTTCCCTTTGTTTCGATTTCAAGTTCTTTATACTCTTCAGGTTTCATTAAGGAGGAATAAGGGTCAAGCGAGTTTAACATTCCATTAATAGCTCCGTAAATTAAATCCTTAGGATTTACCTCAGTTACATAATTATCTTCTATTAATTTTAAAACTTGAGAAAAAAGTTTAAGATATTTGTAAATTTCCTCATCTTTCTCCTTAGATTCTTTAGAAAATCCCCAACTAAAAACTAAAATTAAAAGAAAGATAAGACATAAACTTAAAAATAAATTAACTTTTAAATTTTTTAAATTTCTTAAATTTTTATACATAAAGGCTCCTTAATTTTAGGAGTTGTTAATTTTTAAAAAAAATTAAACACCTAAATAAAATTTTTTCAAGATATTGGGGGCATTAAAACTTTACAGAATTGAATTATTTTGTAGCTTGAAATTTAGGTAAAAAGTGATTTAATTATGTGTCTAAAAAAGCACGTCTAAGGATTGGGGTGTCCTTACAAGGGATACTGGGTTGAATCCACCTTAGACGGAAGTAAAAAACCCCAAAGGAGGTAAGATTATGTCACACATTACTATGAAACAACTTCTTGAAGCTGGTGTTCATTTTGGACACCAGACTCGCAGATGGAATCCCAAAATGAAACCTTTTATTTTTGGAGAGAGAAATGGGATTCACATTATTGATTTACAGCAAACACTACACTATTTTGAAATCGCCTATGAATTTGTGGTTAATTTAGTTGCTCAAGGAGGAAAAATTTTATTTGTAGGAACAAAAAAACAAGCACAGGAAACTGTTAAAGAAGAGGCTGAAAGGTGTGGAATGTATTATGTAGTTAATAGATGGCTTGGTGGGACACTTACCAACTTTAGAACTATAAGGCAAAGTGTGGAAAAACTTAAAAAACTTGAAACCTGGTTTGAAGACGGGACTATTGAGAGGTTTGTTAAAAAGGAAAGATTAAGACTTGAAAGATTGAAAAACAAATTGGAAAAAAATTTAGCAGGAATAAAAAATATGGAAACTCTACCTCAAGCTTTATATATAGTTGATCCTGTGCATGAAGAGATTGCCGTCAAAGAAGCCAGAAAATTGGGTATTCCTATTATTGCTATTGTTGATACAAACTGTGATCCGGATCTTATAGATTATATTATTCCTGGTAATGATGATGCCATAAGGGCTATTAAACTTATTACCAGTAAAATTGCTGATGCTTGCTTAGAGGGATTAGAAATTTATAAAGAAAGGATAGCAGCTGAGACAGATAAAGAAGTTTTTCTTGAAGAAAAGTTTTTGGAAAGAGAAGAAGAAAAGGTAGACAAAATAATAAAAGAAATTCTTATTGAAGAAGAAAAAGAACTAAGATTTGAAGAGGAAGCAGAAAAATTAATGGAAAAAGAATAAAAATTTTTCTTGAAGGAGGTTAAAATGGCTGAAGTTAGTTTGGAATTGGTAAAGCAACTTAGAGAAAGAACAGCAGCTGGATTTATGGATTGTAAGAAAGCATTAGAAGAAGCACAAGGAGATATAGAAAAAGCTATAGATATTCTCAGGAAAAAAGGTCTTGCCATTGCTACCAAAAGAGCAGCCAAGGAGACCTTAGAAGGTGTTGTGGCTGCCTATATTCATAGTAATAAAAAAATTGGAGTTCTAGTTGAGGTAAATTGTGAAACAGATTTCGTAGCCAGAACTTCAGAATTTCAAGAATTTGCTCATAATTTAGCTATGCAAATTGCAGCTACAAATCCTATTGCGGTAAGTAGAGAACAAGTTCCATTAGAAATATTAGAAAGAGAAAAAAATATATACACAGAACAATTAAAAGAAGCAGGCAAACCAGAGAATATTATTCCTAAAATAGTTGAAGGAAAACTGGAAAAATTTTATAAAGAAAACGTATTACTGGAACAGCCATTTATTAAAAATCCAGACCTTACCATCCAAGATCTTTTAAATGAACTTATGGCAAAAACCGGAGAAAAGATTGTAATTAAAAGATTTTGTAGGTTTCAAATAGGTGAATAAAGTTGAAAAAACCTAAATATAAAAGGATTCTTTTAAAAATTTCTGGAGAAGCCCTTTTAGGAAATAAATCTTTTGGAATAGATCATCAAGTTGTAAAGGAAATAGCTGAAGAATTAAAAGAAGTGTATCATTTTGGAATAGAGTTAGGAATTGTAATAGGAGGAGGAAATATTTTTAGAGGTGTTGTAGGACAAGAAAAGGGAATGGATAGAGTAAGAGCAGATTGTGTGGGAATGCTTGCAACTTTAATTAATGCATTGGTAATTCAAGATGCCCTAATTTCTCAAAATATTCCTTGTAGAGTTATGTCTGCTTTTGAAGTGATAAAAGCGGGAGAAATTTATATAAGAGAAAAGGCACTCAAACATTTAGAAAAAGGAAGAATTCTTCTTTTAGCTTGTGGCACGGGAAATCCTTTTTTTACTACAGATACCGCAGCAGTTTTGAGGGCTCTTGAACTTAACGCAGAAATCTTATTTAAAGCTACCAAAGTGGATGGGGTTTATGATAAAG